>Ga0302314_10001860_pt1 | contig 39347 bp, 32 predicted proteins | sample III_Palsa_N2_3_FD_200533 | JGI IMG/M metagenome (GOLD analysis project Ga0302314, IMG submission 200533) | Peat permafrost microbial communities from Stordalen Mire near Abisko, Sweden - III_Palsa_N2_3 | ecosystem: Environmental > Terrestrial > Soil > Palsa > Peat permafrost | place: Sweden...
GGCGGTCGCTGATGAAGCTGGCCGGCGGGCCGATGCTGTCCGAGCTCAACCCGGACGCCTTCCGCGAGCAGGCACGCGAGTACGACGCGGTCCCCGACCTGCGGGACTCCATACTCAAGCTGCTACAGCTCCAGGGGAACACCCACCCGTTCGCCGTCGTCAGGTTCGCCGAGCTCGACCGCTGGGCGACAAGCGGCGAGTACGAGGCGATCCTGTCGGGCGATTACCCGCAGCGGGCCGACGACAGGAACGCGTCGTTCACCGACGAGGTGCGCAACGCGGCCAAGTCATACCAGGACTCGTGGAGCCGGTCGGAGGACCCGCTGGCCGGGATCTTCCGCGGCGTCGCGGAGACCGGTGGCCGCGCCGTGTCCGGCCTGTTCGACCGATTCGGCGGCAACAACCGCGGCTCGGGCAACGGCGACAACTAGCTTGAGGTAGCCAGCGCGGTGAGGTCGCCGACCCGGTCCCGTTATTTATGGGCCGGGTCGGCGACCTCATTTCGTTGGTCCGTCGGCCTTCTCCCACCAACTCAAGATCATTAATTCGAATCGCCTCGTCGACGGAGCAGTCCTCGATCCGCTTGAACGCGGGCGTGGCGAGCCGTCCGGCCGCGTAGCATCGCGCGTCTGCGTCAGGTACTTCGGCCGCAGTAGCGAGCCAGTGACATCCGAGTGGCGCACTTGCGACATCGCGGCCTCCTAGACGGCTTCGTCTGGTCACTAGTACCGGAGTACCCGCCGTCACCCGCCCTGGGAAGTGGCGCGACGCGCATTCTTCCTTTGGCCGGCTTTGGCCCGCGGTCACAGTTCCACAGTTCACGCCGGCCATATGCGTTCTGGTGGAATGTCGCACCCTGATCCTATAATCAAATACATGAGCGATATAGTCATTCACGACAAATCTATCTCGAACACCGATCCAATCCACGAGCCGACGGGTGATCCGGTAGTCGTGCCGACCGAGCACCTGGAGGCCCGGATCTGCGAGCTTGCGGGGCACCTGACCGCGGCGACGTGCCGGTTCTTGCTGCTGGTCGCGGATTTCGACGCGCGGAAGGGGTGGGCGGCGTGGGAGATGCCCTCGTGCGCGGCGTGGTTGTCGTGGAAATGCCAGCTCGCCCCCGGCACCGCCCGCGAGCAGGTCCGGGTCGCCCGGGCCCTCGCGGACCTACCGGTGATCCGGGCGGAGTTCGCCGCCGCCCGGCTGTCGTATGCCAAGGTCCGCGCCCTGACCAGGATCGCCGCCCCGGAGACCGAGCGTGACCTGGCGGCGATGGCGATGCCGATGACCGCCGGGCAGCTCGAGCGGTTCGCCCAGGCACACCGCCGGGTCACCAGCGCCCAGGACGCGGAGGCTAGAAAGCAGCGGCGCCTGTCGTGGGGATGGGTCGACGATCACGTGCTCAAGCTCCGGGGCCTGCTGCCCGCCGACGCCGCCGCGGTGCTCTTGCAGGCGCTCCGGGCGGCTCGCAACGACCTCGAGCACCCCCACGACGATGACCACGACCACGACGCTCCCGGCCGCGTAGCAACGCGGGGCGGGAAGCTGGCGGCCCAGGACAAGAAGGACGGCCTGGACCTCGGCGGGGACGGCCAGCCTCCCATCCGCAAGGAGCACGCCGAGGACATGGCCGACGCTCTGGTCGAGATCTGCGCCGCCTACTTGCGCGGGAAAATCGTCTCCGCCGACAACGCCGACGTCTACCAGGTCATCATCCACGCCGGCACCGAGGCGATCACCGCCGAGGACGACGTTTCCGCGGAAACGCCAGCGAATACACCGGTCACGCACCCGGCCTACCCGCTGCGCTGCCACTTCGAGGACGGCGGCGCCGTCAGCCCCGCCGCCCTGCGGCTGATCGGCTGCAACGCCACGATCAGCACCATGGTCCACGACGCCGACGGCGAGATCCTGAATGTGGGCCGCCGCACCCGCAAGCCGTCCGCCGCGCTGCGCCGCGCGGTCCGCGAGCGGGACGGCTGCCGGTGCCGGTTCCCCGGCTGCGAGTCCCGCCGCACCGACGCCCACCACATCCTGTACTGGTCAAACGGCGGCGAGACGAAGCTCCGCAACCTCATCTCGCTCTGCAAAGCCCACCATCGCATCGTTCACGACAAGGGCATCATTATCACCGCCACCGTCGGAGACGGGTTTGCCTTCTACCTGCCCGGCGGAGTTCCCATCTCACCAAGCCCGCCCTTTCCTGAGGTCAACGGCGACATCACAACCGTCCACAACGCCGCCATCACCCCGTCCACCATCATCCCGCCCAACTCCGGAGAACGACTCGACCTCAACATGGCCATCTGGGTCGCCTTCACCAACGCCCGCATGCAAGCCGAGCGCCGCCAGGCCAAACAAGAAACCCACACCCAGGCCGCTTAGGCAAGGTCGATGACCGCGAAGGCGGCCGCCGGCAGGGTGATCGCATCCTGGCTGACTGAGATGCCCGGATCCGACGTGATGACCGTGACTGGCCAGCGAGCGTGACCGCGCGCTTTCTCAGGGGGTAGGGGTCCGGTCCTGGGGTTGTAGCCCATAGCCCAAGAACCGGCTCGGCGGTGGACGGGGAGCAGGCGTCTGGTCTGCGGTAACCGCGACTGGGCGCTGGGCAACCTTCTCTCGGGTGGTCGCTTAGGAACCCGGTTTCTGAGACGTGTCGGGCTCACGTTCGGGTTCGGGTTGGCTCGCGCGGATGGACAGGGCTTCGGGAAGCATCTGCTGCATATACGAGACGTCGTTCGGGTGGCGGTCGCGGTTCTTGCCCCAGCCTGAGTCACGCCGGTACTGCTGCGGCCAGTCGGTGGCGAGGATGGCCTCCTCGTCAACCGGTTCCGGCCGCTCGCAGTCCGGGCCAACGTAGAGCGCGTCGGCGGGGCAGTACAGCTCGCACATGAAGCAGGTCTGGCAGTCGGACTGCCTGGCGATGACCGGATGCCCACCGGGGACCGCGTCGAAGACGTCGGTGGGGCAGACCTTCACGCAACGGTCGCAGTCTATGCACCGCGAGGCGATGACCAGCTCGATCATGATGCCACCCGCTCCCCCGCCAGCGGTTTACCCGCCTGATGCTCCGCCGCCTGGTGTTGTGCCGCGGGCGCCAGCGTGGTCAGCACCGTGGTGAGGCCGCTCGTGATGACCCGCCTGGTGAACCACGGGTCACGGTCCGGCGCGTCGATTCTGTGATGCATGCCGCGGCTCTCTTCTCTGGCGATGGCCGAGTTCAGCACCCAGCGCCCCGCGGCCACGAGGGCCGCCGCCTCCCTGGCCCGCAGGCCGTCGCGATCGGCGGCGCCGGTGCCTTGGCTGACCAGTTGGGTCCACAGGTCATCGAGGACGGCGAGCGAGCGGTGCAGGCCATCGCCGGTGCGCAGCATGTTCTTGTCGATGTCGTTCAGCTCCCGGGAGACGGTGCCGCGGATCGCCTCGATGTCGCCCGCGGTGAGCGCATGCGGCCCCGCGTCGCTGGTTGAGGCCGCGCCGACGATCGGCTCGCGGCTGGCGACATCGCCTGCGGCGTAGAGCCCTTCCACGCCGACCTGGCATTCAGGGCCGGCGAGCGCGATGCCGCCGGTGCCGCGGATCGTACCCTCGCCGCGCAAGGTGACCGGGAACTGATCCTTGAACGGGTCGATGCCCTTGCGAAGCAACGGCAGCAGGAAGTTGGGCTGGACGTGCGCCAGTCGCTCCCTGGTGCGCAGGGGCATCTGGTCGAGCACGACCGTGACGGGCCCGCGGACGAGTGCCCTGGCGATCATCGGGAGACCGATCTGGAAGCTCTTGAAGGGCAGTTCGTTGCCATCGCAGTCTCGGTAGGTGCCGTACATGAACGGGAAAGCCCTGGTCATCGTCGAGTGCGCGGCGGCCACCGTGTAGAAGCAGGAGAACTCCATCCCGCTGAACCCGGCGCCCGCCTCGGCCGCCATCAGGTGACCGTCCGCGGTGTTGTTGTTGGCGCCGAGCAGCCTTGACAGGAAGGCCGTGCCGCCCGTGGCGAGGATGACGGCCGAGGCACGGCAGGCCCAGGTACCGCCTTGCTGTAGCCGGATGCCTGACGCGCCTGCCACCGACCCATCGCCGTGCAGCAGCAATTCGGTGGCCGGGTGGTGGTCGAGAATAGTCACGCCCGCCCGGCGGACGCGGGCGCGCATAACGCGCATGTACTCGGGGCCGCGGACGCTGGTGGCCCGGTTGGGCCGTCCGTCCCTGACCGGCCACGGGTAATACGGATCGAGCTCGGGCAGCCGCTGCCAGGCCACCTCCATCGTTCGGTACATCCAGTCCGGCTCGGTCAGGTCCCCGCCCGCGCTTGTCCGCGCGGCGACCTCGGCGGCGCGGGCCTCCGGCGGGAGATACCAGTGGCCGACACCAGCCGTGGCGGTCACCCCCGATGTGCCGCAGTACCCCTTGTCTACGAGGATGACGTCCGCGCCGTGCTGCGCCGCCGAGAGCGCGGCCCAGGCCCCGGCCAGCCCGCCCCCGATCACGAGCACGCCGGCGGTCAGGTCAACATGGTCTGCCAAGCGGATCTCCTTCTCGGTCGGCACAAAACCCTATTATTATGACCTAATTAATAGGATTTTAAAAGTACCTGTCTCCGTCGGAAGTTCTCCCTGCGCCGCTCTTTCGACGACGGCGGGAGGAAAAGCGCTACCTTGGTGTCATTCTGTGGTCTTCTTGAGATGGGGAGGCACCACGGTGGACTTGCTGCTAACGGCGGTTGATGGCGCCGGGCCTGGCCAATGGCGGTGGCTACTGATCGATAAGGTCGGACGCATAAAAAACGACCTGGAGTAATAAAATCCCAGGTCAGATGAGGTGCGCCGCCAGAGACTTGAATCCGAACCCGCGGATTAAGAGTTCGCTCCTTTATTCGGGGATACCGCGCCACTACCTGCGACTTCATGGCCGTACCAGCGGAGATATGTCCCTGCCATGGGAGAAAGAATACCGGATAGGGACGGCACAGGGTACGGGCAAGCCGTTCGTGGGCCATGGCGGCACGGTGGTTCGCAGACATGGCAAGCCTCCAGACTTGCCGGGGCGGACCAATTCCCGGCTCACCGGGATGGCCGTGGTCGAGGTGAGCAGGGAGGGAGTAGCCAGCGCGGGCTTCCGTCCGGCCGTCATTCCCCCGGATAATGTCCCCCGCCACGTCATGCCGGACAGCGCCGAGGGCAAGCAGGTGACCGAGTACCTGCAGCGCTGCATTACCGAGGCCGGGCTTAACTGTCGGCTCGGGGAAGCAGGACCTGCGGGCGGCCTTCCGGATGACTGCATCCAGGTCATGCCTCCAGAAACCACGAATCATCAGGCCCGGTCATGATGAAAGACGGGAAAATAACCCGCGTCACGGACGTCCCAGGCCTCGGCGACCCGAGGAGGTTCGGCTACGCGCACGCGGTCATCGCGCGCGGAATGATATTCCTTGCCGGGCAAATGGGGATTGACGAAGATTACCAGGTAGTAGCGCATGACTTCGCTTCTCAGGCGCGGACAGCCCTGCGGAATGTTAGCGCGGCGCTCGATCAGTGCGGCGCGTCAGCCGCCGACCTGGCGACGATGACCGTGTACCTGACAGACATGCGGGACAGTGCGCAGTTCTTCGAGATCCGCAAGCAAGAATTCGGCGACATCCTGGTAGCGAGCACGACCGTCGCCGTCGCGGCCCTGCCGCTCCCGGGACTGCGCGTCGAGGTCCAATGCGTCGCCCTGCTCCCAGGCACGTAATAGTAGAGGACGCAAAGAATGAGGAGAGGCTAATAATGTCACGCACAACCCCGGCAACGACCGATGCCTCCCGCCAGGCGCGCCGACACGGCAGCGCCATCCCGCTCGTGGCGATCTGCCTTGGGTTCTTCATGGTCATGCTGGATACCACGATCGTCAACGTGGCGCTCCCGTCGATCGGGAAGGGACTGCACGGCGGCGTCGAGCTGCTGCAATGGGTGCTCGACGGCTATACGCTGGTATTCGCCGCCCTGCTGCTGACCGCGGGAGCGGCGGGAGACGTGCTCGGCCCCCGGAGGGTGTTCATCGGAGGGCTCGCCGTGTTCGGTGCCTTCTCGGCGCTCTGCGCCGCCGCACCCGACGGCGGGTTCCTCATCGCCGCGCGGGCACTGCAGGGCATCGGGGCCGCGGCGCTCGTCCCCAGCTCGCTCGCGCTGATCAATACGGTCTACCCCGACCGCGCGGCCCGGACGAAGGCGATCGGGATCTGGGGCGGCATGGGAGGAATCGCCGCCGCGCTCGGACCGGTCGTCGGCGGCGTGCTTACCGCCGCGGTCGGCTGGCAGCTGGTGTTCCTGGTCAATGTCCCGGTCGCCATCATCGCCTACCTCCTGATCCGCTACCGCGTGCCCGCCGTTCCCCACAAGGCACAGCGGCGCATCGATCTTCCCGGGCAGATCCTGGGAGCCGCGATCCTGGTATGCATCACGTACGCCTTCATCGATGAAGGCGTACACGGATGGCAGGCACGCGACATCGCGCTGCTCGCTGCTGGCGTCGCGCTGGCGGCAGGCTTCGTGGTCCTCGAAGCACGGCAGTCCAGCCCCATGCTGCCGATGGGGCTGCTGCGCAACCAGGGGTTCGCCACGGCGAACATCACCGGACTGCTGCTCAACCTGGGGTTCTACGCCAGTTCCTCGTGTTCAGCCTCTACCTTCAGCAACTGCGGCACTACTCCGCCCTGATCGCGGGGCTGCTATTGCTGCCCGAAGCGGTCGGGGCAGTGATCGGATCGCCGCTCGGGGGCCGCGCCACCGCGCGTATCGGAGCACGCCCCGCCATGCTCATCGGGCTGCTGCTCGGTGCCGCCGGCTTCGCCGGCCTGCTCGGCACCACGACGCACACCAGCTACGGCTACCTGGTGCCGGTCGCGTTCGTCGCAGGCTTCGGGATGGCCTTCGCGATGCCCGCCGCGACGGTGGGGGCGATACAGGCAGCACCCGCCAGTTACGTCGGCATCGCCGCGGGCGTCGTCAACGCCGCGCGCCAGACAGGAAGCGTACTGGGCGTGGCGATCCTCGGCGCGCTCCCACGGGCGGGGAGCGGTTTCCTGCCCGGTTTCCACCGAGCCGTAGCGGCCTCGGCTGTCATCTTCCTCGCGGGGGCCGCGCTGAACGCGGCTTACATGATCGCCCCACGGAAGGGAGCTCGTCCCCAGCCAGATCTCCAGCGAGAAGCCAGCGAGATGGATGAGCAGCAGCCAGCATGATCTGGGTGAGCGGAACGGGTCTGCCCAGCGGCCACGGCGGAGCCGACGGGGCGAGACCTGATGTCATAGAAAGAATGGGCGAGGGGCACCGCGTCCCGCGCGTAGCAGCACCGAGGTAAAGAGTGAATGAACTAGCCAGAAACATCACGCCGGGGGATCCGGACATCGCGGCTGTCGGCGCGCTAGCCGGGGATCCGACCCGCGCCCGGATCCTGATGGCCTTGCTCGACGGGCTGCGGTTGCCGGCCAGCGAGCTGACCCGTATCTGCGGCATCGCCAAGTCCACCACCAGCCAGCACCTCAGCATGCTCCTGGATTCCCGTCTCGTGGCGAGCGAGAAGTGCGGTCGGCACACCTACTACTGGCTCGCGAGTCCCGATGTCGCCCATGCCCTGGAAGCCATGGCCGCGATCGCTCCGCGCACCATACCCACGTCCCTGAACACCGTTCGCCGCCACGACGGGCTCGCACACGCACGGCTGTGCTACGACCATCTCGCCGGTCAACTGGGCGTCACGATCACCGACGCGCTATGCCGGATGGGACTGCTCTGCCTGTCACCAGACGGGCAGCTTCTCGTGGAGGCCCGGGCATGGGACGCCCAGCAGCCGCTTGGCATCACCACGAGCGCGGTGCCGAGACGAAGGCACCTGGCTCGCGGCTGCATCGACTGGACGGTCCGCCGCCCCCACCTGGCCGGTGCCCTGGGCGCTGCCCTGGCCCAGCGCATGTTCCAGCAGGAATGGATCACCCGGCCGGTTGCCGGACAGCGAGCCATTGTGCTCATGTACGCCGGGAAGGCGGAACTCATCAGTACCTTCGGCATATCGGAAACCGAACTGGCCGACGTTCCGTGCCGAAGGGGTACCTGAGCCCGCGAGGCGGGGCGACCACCCCGCCAGCGTCGTCGCGCAGGCAGCAGACCTTCATCCCGAAGTGGCGCCCGGCAAGCAGCCGACCCGACGACTCCCCGGGCACGGAGTACCACGGCATCTGCCACCCCATGAAGTCGCGGTAACGGGCGGACTTCTCGTACGACCCTGGCAGAACACCGCGAAGGTGACGTCGCGCGAGTGCAGGTCTTCGATTATTCGGTCTCTGATGGCTACTTTTGGATCGGATATCCGGGTGCCCCGTCGATGTCGCGGCGGCGCGGGCGGTGACGGAGGCGACCGGACCGGTGGCGTCGGCGGCGCGGCCGGTGGTGTCCGCGGCGACTCCCGGGGTATTCGGTGCGCGTGCGATCGGGCTGAGGCTGGCGGTGCCGCGCAGTTCGCCGCAGGTGGACACGTCCGAGCCGAAGCTGGCCTACTTCGATCCGCCGTACGGTCCCGGCGAGCCTGAGCGGTTCGTCGGCCGGGCCGCCGCGATGGCGAAGGCCACCGCGGCGCTGGCCCCGGCAGCGGGCTCGGGGAAGACCACGTGCGCCATGGAGCTCGCCTACCGGAACGCCGAGCGATTCGGCGCGGCCGCCTTCTGGCAGGCCCCGACCAAGGACGACCAGTGGCAGGGGGCGCTGGAGAACCTGGCGACCAGGCTTGAGGCCCAGCTTGGCGACTACGGCTTCGCGATGAACGGCCACATCGTGACCGCGACCGCGTACGGGTTACAGGATGACGAGGTCGTCGCGGTGGACTATTTCGCGCTCGTATTCGGGGCCTAGCTTGGTCGACAGCCATCTGGTGGAGCGGCCCATGAGGGCGGGGATTTCCTTGGCGTCGTAGTTGATCAGGCCTCGGGCGACCGGCTTGCCGTTCGCGTCGTTGAGGTCGACCGGGTCGCCGGCCTCGAAGGTGCCGTCGACGCCGGTGATGCCGGCCGGGAGCAGGGAGGCGCGGCGGACGATGACCGCCTCGACCGCGCCGTCATCGAGCTTGACGCTGCCTCGGGCGACCGCCGCGTGCGCTAGCCAGAGCATGCGGGTCGACTGGCGCTGGCCAGTGGGGGCGAAGTAGGTGCCTGTCGGGTTGCCTGCCAGGGCGCCGGCCGCGTGCGCCGCCGTGGTCACCACCGTGGGGATGCCGGCCGACGTGGCGATCAGCGCCGAGTCGACCTTGGTTGACATGCCGCCGCGGCCGACGCCGCTCGCTCCGGTCTTGCCCGCGCGGACGCCGTCCAGGTCGGCCGGGCTGGCCACCACGTCGATCCGGCGGGCGCCGCCCTTCCTCGGGTCACCGTCGTAGAGTCCGTCTACATCGGAGAGCAGGATCAGCGCGCTTGCCCTGGTGACGTGCGCGACCAGGGCCGCGAGCCGGTCGTTGTCGCCGAACCGGATCTCGTCGGTGGCCACCGTGTCGTTCTCGTTGATCACCGGGACCATGCCGAGCTCAAGGAGGCGATCGAGGGTGCGCTGCGCGTTCCTGTAGTTGCCGCGGCGCATCAGGTCGTCGGCGGTCAGCAGCACCTGGCCGACCCCGAGGCCATGGGCGGCGAACGCGGCGGTGTACCTGGCGATCAGCAGCCCTTGACCGACAGAAGCCGCGGCCTGCTGAGTGGCCAGGTCCCTGGGGCGCTTCCGCAGACCGAGCGGGGCAAGGCCCGCCGCGATGGCGCCGGAGGAGACCAGGAGCACCTGGTGGCCGGAACGCGCCCGGTCGGCGATGGCGCCGACGAGCACGGCGATGCGCGCGTCGTCGATGGCACCGTCGCGCGTCGTCAGCGACGAAGACCCGATCTTGACCACAGTCCGCGACGATCCGGCGATGTCCGGGCGCGCCGACCCGCCCGCCGAGGCGTCGTCCTGGCCCGTTTCGTCCCGATCGGCAGCCACCTGGTCGGCCTCGGTTAGGCGAGCCGCCGGTCGCTGCCCCGGGGACCGGCCACGTGGGCGCGGCCGCCGGCCATCAGCTCCGGGTCCCAGTCGAAGACGACCGCGTCGTCGTAGTCGCCGATCAGCACGGTGTCGCCCGCGCCGGCGCCGGCCTCGGCGAGAGCCTGCTCAACGCCGAGCCGAGCCAGCCGGTCCGCGAGGTAGCCGATCGCCTCGTCATTGGTGAAGTCCGTCTGCCGCACCCACCTGACCGGCTTCTCCCCTCGGATCAGGTAGTTGCCTTCCGGCGTGATGACCACCTCGAAGTCGGGCTCGTTGGTTGCCCTCGGCCGGATCACCAGGCGCTCGGCGACGGGCTCGGCGCGGGTGGCCCTGGCCTCCACCACGATCTGCGCCATCGCGTACCGCAGTTCCCGCAGCCCCTCGGTGGTGGCGGCCGAGACCTCGTAGACGGCGAGGCCACGCGCTTGGATCTCCGCCTTCACCAGGTCGGCGAGGTCACGCGCCTCGGGGACGTCGATCTTGTTGAGCACGACGATCCGCGGCCGGTCCATCATGGAGGTGCCCGCGAGACCGGGGCCGACGATCGCCTCGTAGCTGGCGAGTTCGGCCTCGATCGTGTCCAGGTCGCTGATCGGGTCGCGGCCGGCCTCGGCCGTCGCGCAGTCGAGCACGTGCACGAGCGCGGAGCAGCGCTCGACGTGCTTGAGGAAGTTGTGGCCGAGGCCCTTGCCCTCGCTCGCGCCGGGGATCAGGCCGGGCACATCGGCGACCACAAACTGAACGTCGCCGGCCTCGACCACGCCGAGGTTCGGTATCAGGGTGGTGAAGGGATAGTCGGCGATCTTCGGCCGGGCGGCGGACATGGCGGCGATCAGGCTGGACTTACCCGCGTTGGGGAAGCCGACGAGGCCGATGTCGGCCACGGTCTTGAGCTCAAGGGTGAGATCCTGTGCCTCCCCCGGCTCGCCCTTAAGCGCGAAACCCGGCGCCCTGCGGGTCCGCGACGCGAGCGCCGCGTTGCCGAGGCCGCCACGGCCGCCGGCCGCGGCGACGTACTGCGTCCCCGTTCCCATCAGATCGGCGAGCACCTCTCCGTCGCTGGAGAGAACCACGGTACCGTTCGGAATCCTGATGATGAGATCGTCGCCAGCGGCCCCGTTGCGGTTATTTCCTTCGCCCTGATTGCCGTTGCCGGCCTTCCTGACGGGGCGGCGGTGGAAGTCGAGCAGCGTCGCGGTGGACGCGTTGACCTCGAGGATCACGCTGCCGCCGCGACCGCCGTTGCCGCCGTCGGGGCCGCCGAGCGGCTTGAACTTCTCCCTGTGGACCGAGGCACAGCCGTGCCCGCCATGGCCAGCCTGCACCTTTAGCACAGCGTGGTCAGCGAACTCCGCCATGATCCACCATCCTCTTTACACGCCAAAGGCGGGCCGGGGTCCGGCCCGCCTGCTGGCTTACATTGCTTGCTTGGCCGTGTGTGGCCGTCAGCTAGGCCGAGGTGCTGGCCGTTGCCTTGTCCTCGAATGGGACGATGTTCACCGCGTTGCGACCACGGAAGCGGGCGAACTTGACCTTGCCCGCCACCAGGGCGAACAGCGTGTCGTCATCGCCACGGCCGACGCCCGCGCCGGGGTGGAAGTGCGTGCCGCGCTGGCGGACGATGATCTCGCCCGCGTTCACCGGCTGCCCGCCGAAACGCTTCACGCCAAGCCGCTGCGCGTTGGAGTCACGGCCGTTACGGCTGGACGACGCGCCCTTCTTGTGTGCCATCTGTGCTGTCCTTACGCCTTCGACGAATCCGACGACTTCGCGATGCCGGTGATCCGGACCTGCGTGTACTTCTGCCGGTGTCCCTGACGGCGCTTGTAGCCCGTCTTGTTCCGGTAGTGGATCATGTTGATCTTCGGACCCTTGGCGGGGCCGACAACCTCGGCCGTCACCTCGTACAGGCTGAGCTCAGCCGCGTCGCTGATGACCGTGCCGTCGTCTACCACGAGAAGCGCGGGGAGCATGATGCTCGACCCGGCCTCCTCGTCTGCAAGCTTGTCGACGGTGAGCACGTCATCGAGAGCGACCTTCTCCTGCCTGCCACCGCAGCGCACAATCGCGTACACCCGAGAACTGCCTCTCCACTGTATGCGTGCCCGACTCGTCGCTAGACATCCGTTGACCAAGTCCGAAAATCGGTGGCCGACGGAGCCGCGGGGCCCGCCATGAACCTCACATGTCAAGAACCTGACATGCCATCTTACGTACAAGAAACGACCGCGGCTGCACTGTTAGCGGACACAGTCCCTAAGAAAACACAGCCCCTGAGAAGCAGGCTTCTTACGAGTCTGGCCGAACGTCACCTTGGTCGCTACCGAATAGCGTACCAGCACCTGCACCACCGGCGTACCCGGTGGTGCAGGTCCGGTCTTGTAGGTTAGGCGCCGTCCTCGACTCCAGCAGCCTCAGCGTCGACGGGCGCTTCCGGCTCCGGCTCGGCGGGAACGACCACAAGCACGGGAGCTTCCGGCTCGGCGGGGACCACCTCAAGCACCGGGGCTTCCGGCTCGGCTACCGGCTCCACGGGGATGACCACATCGGTTGCCGGCGCCTCTTCCACCGCTTCCACCGGGGCGACTGCCTCGGCCTCGGTGAGCGGCTCTGCGGGCTCCACGGCGACGCGGGCCACGGCGGATCCGGTGCGGGTGCGGGTGCGCCGGACCGGCGGTGCGATGTCCGCGGCCACGACGGTGCCCCCGAGATCGGCAGCCGCCGCAGCGTCGGTCACGACGCCGGCGGTGCCGCTGGCCTCCTGGTTGGGCGCTGCCTCAGGTACCGCCGTCACAACCGGGACCGTGGCGGCGACGTCTTCGACCTGGACCGCCGCGGCGAAGGCCGTACCGCCAGCGGTACCGCGACGCGTGCGACGGCCGCCGCCTTCACGCGCGGCACCGTTACCGGTAGCGCGGTCACCAGTAGCGCTGTCCTTGGCGACGGCAGCGACAGGAGTACCTGAGTGGTCGTCCGCGGTGGGGCGGTCCGCGACGGCGCCTACCTGAGCAGCAACGTTCTGAGCGGTACCACCGTGGGCTGTGCCCTCGTGGCCGTTGGCGTGGCCGCCCCTGGCGTTCCCCGAACCGTTACCCCGGCCGCGTCCGTTTCCACCGCCATTGCCGTAGCCGTTACCGCCGTTGTCCGCGGGCGGCGGGACGGGGATGGGGCGGCGGATGGTGCCGGCCGACGAGCGGTGGGCCTCGGTCGGGGGATCAAGCGCCACGATGACGCCGCGGCCGTTGCAGCACTCGCACTGTTGCGAGAAGGCCTCGATCAGGCCGGCGCCGACCCGCTTGCGAGTCATCTGCACAAGGCCGAGCGAGGTCACCTCCGCGACCTGATGCTTGGTCCTGTCCCTCGCCAGGCACTCGAGCAGCCGCCTGAGCACGAGATCGCGGTTGGATTCGAGCACCATGTCGATGAAGTCAATGACGACGATGCCGCCCACGTCACGGAGCCTGAGCTGCCTGACGATCTCCTCGGCCGCCTCAAGGTTGTTCCTTGTGACGGTCTCCTCGAGGTTCCCGCCCTGGCCGGTGAACTTGCCGGTGTTGACGTCGACGACGGTCATCGCCTCGGTGCGGTCGATGACAAGCGAGCCGCCGCTCGGCAGCCACACCTTTCGATCAAGCGCCTTGGCGAGCTGCTCGTCGATCCGGTAGGCGGCGAAGACGTCGCCGTCCCAGTCCCCGGCTTCCGCATAGTCCTCCCAGCGGCTCAGCCGCTCGGCCAGGTGCGGTGCGACGAACTTGAGGTAGTCGTCGATGATCTCCCAGCCGTCGCCTCCCGACACGATCAGCTGGCCGAAGTCCTCATTGAAGACATCGCGGATGACCCGGACCGTCAGGTCGGGCTCGCCGTGCAGCAGGGCGGGCGCGGATGCCGTCTTGGCCTTCTTCTCGATGCTCTCCCACTGAGCGGCCAACCGGGTGATGTCACTGTCGAGCTCCGCCTCGGCCGCCCCTTCGGCGGCGGTGCGGACGATCACCCCGGCGTGCTCCGGCGTGATCTTCTTGAGTATGTGCTTGAGCCGGTTCCGCTCGGTGTCGGGGAGCTTGCGGCTGATACCCGTCATCGACGCGCCTGGCACGTAGACCAGGTACCGGCCTGGCAGGCTGATCATGCTGGTGAGCCGCGCACCCTTATGCCCCACCGGGTCCTTGGTGACCTGCACGATCACCGACTGGCCCGGCTTGAGCGCCGACTCGATCCGCTTGGGCTGACCCTCAAGGCCGCTGGCGTCGAAGTTGACCTCGCCTGCGTAGAGCACGGCGTTGCGGCCCTTGCCGATGTCGACGAACGCCGCCTCCATCGAGGGCAGCACGTTCTGCACCTTGCCCAGGTACACGTTGCCGACGTACGACTGGTGCGTCGTCCTGTTCACGTAGTGCTCGACGAGCACGCCGTCCTCGAGCACCGCGATCTGGGTCCTGTCGCCGCGCTGCCGCACGATCATCGACCGCTCGACGGACTCCCTGCGCGCGAGGAACTCCGACTCGGTAATGACCGGCGGACGCCGACGGCCGGACTCGCGGCCCTCGCGCCTGCGCTGCTTCTTCGCCTCAAGGCGGGTGGACCCCTTGATGGAGCGCACGTCGTCCGCCAGGTTGTGCGGCTCGCGCACGTGCACCACGGTGTCCGGCGGGTCGTCAGGGGCAAGCACGTCCACCTCGACCGAGCCACGGCGCCGCTTGCGCCGACGACGGCGGCCCGAGGCGCTCGTGTCACCAAGCGCGCCGTCGGCCCGCTCGTCGCCCGTCTCGTCGTCGGGGTCGGCATCCGTACCCGAGTCGTCGGTCGCGCCGTCTTCGGCGCCGCCCGCGGCATCGGCATCGTCGTAGGCCGCCGCGGCGTCGCCGCGGCTCCGGCTCCGGCTCCGGGTGTTGCGGCGACGGCGTCGCCCGCCCGCTGCCTCATCCGCGTCGTCGGCGACACCTGCGTCGACCGGGGCGCCGCGGTCAGCGCCGCCCGCCTCGGTCGCGGTACCCCGGTCGGCTCCGCCGGCCTCGGTTACCGCGCCGGCCGCATCGGAACTCTCAACGCTGAAGAGGGTGTCGTCCGCCCCGGTGTCGCGCCCGCGGGCGGTACGGGTACGGCCGCTGCGGGCCCTGCGGGCCGGGCGCGCCCCGTCGCTATTCGCGGCGGGATCGACCGCGTCGTCGTCATGCCCGCTACGGCTGCCGCGGGTCCTGCGGCCCGCGCGCGCCGCGCCGGCTTCCGGCTCAGCGCCGTCGCCGGAATCGCTGCCGCGAGACTCCCTGGCACGGGAATCACCGCCGGAGTCCTCGCCGCCGCTGTCACGGCCCCCGCCGGACGGCGTCGCCGCCGGTGCCGGAGGCTGGAACACGACCTGCGGCGCCTGAAACACCGCTATGGGCACGGGTGCGGGCCCAGCGGCACGGCCTGCGGCCTCGTTGCTATCTGCGTGGTTGTTCAGCTCGCTGTCGAGCATCCGGGCAATCTCCAGTCAGGCCTCCGGGCGCGATCGCACGCAAAGCGTTGGCGCGCCGCACGGAGGCTCGTAGTGTTCGTTCGTATGTAAGGCCCGGGATGGCTGCGGTCATAGCTTGACCACCCCGGATTCGCCGAGCGATCCCTGCGCAAGCCGCGTGATAAGCGGCGGCGCGGCAGGGATCACGTCGGAAACGTCTCGTAGCGCATTCAGCACGTCGTCCGGCCGGACGGCCGGGACGGTGTGCCGTAGGACCATCCGCAGCACCGTGGTGCCGACGTCACTATCGTCACAGGCACCTTCACAGGCACCGTGCAGGGAAAAATTAAGCACAGTGAGCGTGACCACGGCGGACCTAGCGTCCATGCGCCGCATGCCCTTGGAGGTCAGCCGTTCCACCGGCGCCTCATCAAGGGCAAGAAACTTCTGTACTACCATCGCCGCACTGCCCGGCGTCAGGCCAGGAAGGGCTACCTGCCACTCGGACGCGGTCAGCCGACTCGCCGGCAGTCCACCGGTATCCTCAGCGACAGCGATCACGTCTATCCCATCAGGCAGCGCCGCGTTCAGCCGTTCCCGTACGGAAGTCGTCTCGACCCGGCTGGTCAGCGCGAGGCTCAGGTACTCCGCCTCACTCGCGACCCCGGTCGGGACGCCACCCGCGTAGGAAATCTTCGGATGCGGCGTGAACCCGACCGAGTATGCGATAGGCAGCCCTGCCCGCCGCACACCCCGCTCAAAGGCCCGCGCCAGATCCAACTGGCTGGCAAAACGCATCTTTCCTCGCTTAGCATACCGGACAAGAAGATGCACAGTCGTGATCGGCACAGTGCTAGCCCCCGGGGGCCGACCCCCCGGTGACCCCCCGTTCGGGGGGACCAGTCCCCCCGAACCCCCCCTGGGGGGGACAAGCCCCCCAGAGCTCGGTTCCGCGCTCACGCTCATCTCCCGTTAGTCGCTAGCACGGGAAGCAGGCGCCTTCCGTCCAGTCGCTCTCCCGTAGGACCCGTCTGTATTTCTGTACCCATCGACGGGCACACTCCACACTCGTAGCACGGGGTCCACCGGCAGTCCTCCACCTCGCTGGCACCTTCTTGTGCCACGGCCGACTCCCAGTCCTGCCAGAGCCAGTCCCTGTCAAGGCCAGAGTCCAGGTGATCCCACGGCAGTACCTCACCGTAGTCGCGCTCGCGCGTAGTGTACCAGGCAAGATCGACGGGCGTCGCGGCCAGGCCCGCCTCGCAGGCGGCCTGCCACCGGGGATAGGAGAAGTACTCGCTCCACCCGTCGAACCGCGCACCGTCCCGCCAGGCGGCCAGGATCACCTGCGCGACCCGCCGGTCACCACGGGAAAGCAGCCCCTCCACCATGGACGGCGTGCCCTCGTGATAGCGGAAGCCGATCGACTTGCCGTAGGTCTTGTCGGCGCGCAGCGCCGCTCCGAGTGCCCGCAGCCGCGCGTCCACCACCTCGGCCGGGCACTGCCCCGCCCACTGGAACGGAGTGTGCGGCTTGGGCACGAACCCGCCGATGGACACCGTGCAGCGGATGTCCTTTCGCCCGGAGGCCTTGCGTCCCGCGGCGATCACCTTCCGCGCCAGGTCGGCGATCGCCAGCACGTCCTCGTCGGTCTCGGTCGGCAGACCGCACATGAAGTACAGCTTCACCTGCCGCCACCCGGAAGAGTAGGCGGTGGACACGGTGCGGATCAGGTCTTCCTCTGTGACCATCTTGTTGATCACCTTGCGCATCCGCTCCGAGCCGCCCTCGGGCGCGAACGTCAGCCCGGACCGCTTACCGTTCCTCGACAGTTCGTCCGCCAGCGTCACGTTGAACGCGTCTACCCGGGTGGACGGCAGCGAGAGCCCGACGTTCGAACCCTCGTAGCAGTCGGCGAGATCGATCGCGATCTCGTTGATCTCGCTGTGGTCGGCGCTCGACAGGGAGAGCAGCCCCACCTCGGAAAAACCGGTCGCGGCGAGCCCGGCGGAGACCATCTTCCCCACCGTGGTGATCGACCGCTCGCGGACCGGCCTGGTGATCATCCCCGCCTGGCAGAACCGGCATCCCCGCGTGCAGCCGCGGAAGATCTCCACGCTGAACCGCTCGTGCACGGTCTCCGCGACCGGCACGATCGGCGCCTTCGGGTACGGCCAGGCGTCGAGATCGAGCAGCGTGTGCTTGCGCACCGACGCGGGCACACCGGGCCGGGCCGGCGCCACCCGCCCGATCTGGCCATCGGGCTTGTAGTCGACGTTGTAGAGGCTCGGCACGTAGATGCTGCCGGTCGCGGCGAGCGCGAGCAGCAGCCCGTCCCTGCCGCCCGGGCACCCGGCCCGCTTCCAGTCGCGGACCAGCGAGGTGACCAGCAGCACGGCCTGCTCGCCGTCGCCGAGAATCACCGCGTCGAGAAAGTCGGCCACCGGTTCCGGATTGAACGCCGCGTGGCCTCCGGCTATGACGAGGGGATGCGCCACGGTCCGTTCAGAAGAAAGGATTGGAATTTTCGCGAGGTCGAGAGCGGTGAGCAGGTTCGTGTAACCAAGCTCGGTGGAAAAACTGACCCCAAGCACGTCGAAGGCGGCGACGGGGCGGTGCGCGTCGACGGTGAACTGCCCGATGCCACGCTCGCGCATGAGCTGTTCCATGTCGGGCCACACGCTGTAGGTACGCTCGGCGAGCACGCCAGGCTGCTCGTTCAGCACCTCGTAGAGGATCGCGATGCCCTGGTTGGGCGCCCCGACCTCGTACGCGTCGGGGAAGAACAGCGCCCACCGGACATCGGTCTCATCCCACTCCTTAACGGTGGAGTTCACCTCGCCACCGACATACTGCACCGGCTTGCGTACCAGCGGCAGCAGTGGCTCGAGCTGTGGGAAGACCGATTCGACAGGCATGTGTCTGAGAATACCCATCATCTGGAACGGACCGTTGCGGCTCGATACCGCGCCGCCGCCTTGCGAAGGTCAGGAGGCGAGGGCGGGGGCGACCTTTTCCGCGAAGAGGGTGAGGCCGGAGCGGTCGTAGGCCACTTCGGCGAGGTTGATGATCGCGTAGGTCATGCCCAGCTGACCGAGCTGGGTGAGCCGCTCGGCGATCTGCTCGGGCGTCCCGACCAAGGGGCCTTCGGCGTAGTCGCGGATCCGGCTTTCCGCTACCTCCGCCGGCACGTACTTCTCCAGGTGCGCGCGCATCCAGGCAAGCCGGTCCTGCACGTCCTTCTCGGTCTCGCCGATGATCACGTTGTAGTTGGCCGACCGGACGATCTTGCCGAAGTCCGTGCCGACTTCGCGGCAGTGCGCTTCCAGGATTTCCGACTTGCGCGTGAAGGCGTCCGGGCTGCCGACGAAGTTGGTGTACTGCGCGTACTTGGCGGCGATCCTGAGGGTCTTCTTCTCGCCACCGCCGGCGATCCACAGCGGAACGCCGCCATCCTGGAGCGGCAGCGGCCTGCAGATGGCACCGTCGACCTGATAGTGCTTGCCGTCGAGGGTCGCGGTGCCCTTCGTCCACAGCTGGCGCATGATCTGGACGCCCTCGTCCAGCATGGCCAGCCGTTCGCCCGCGCCGGGGAAACCGTAGCCATAGGCGCGCCACTCGTGCTCGTACCAGCCCGCGCCGATGCCCATCTGCGCCCGGCCACCGGAGATCACGTCGACGGTCGCCGCGACCTTGGACAGGTAGGCGGGGTTGCGGTAGGCCATGCAGGTGCACATCTGCCCGAGCTTCACCCGGCTGGTGGTCGCCGCGAACGCCGCCATCAGCGTCCACGCCTCATGGGTGGCCTCCTGCGTGGGCAGTGGCACCGTGTGGAAGTGGTCATATACCCAGATGGAGTCGAACGGGCCGTCTTCCGCGGCGCGGGCCACGCCGAGCATGGTCTCCCAGTGCTCAGCGGGGTCGATGCCTGCCAGGTCAAGCCGCCAGCCTTGTGGCACAAAAAGTCCGAAGCGCATGATTCACCATTCTAGTTGTATTCCAGGCCAAGCCAGCCTGTTAAATCGGGATATGTCATGACTTGCGGGACCAGTCGGCCTCGGGCCGCGCTGCTAGCGGCGTGCGAAGGTGGCGCCGCCGTCAATGGGGATCACCGTGCCGGTGACGTACCGGCCCGCGCGCGAGGACAGGTAGATCACAGCCCCGGCCATGTCGTCGGGCTCTCCGATGCGGCCAAGCGGGATGTGGTCCGCCACCATGGCTCGGCTGTCGGGGTCATCCAGGACGAACGCCATCATCTTGCTGTCGAACGGGCCGGGTGCCAGCACGTTCACCGTGATCGGATCTCCGGCGAGCTGGTGCGCGAGGTGCCTGGTGAGCATGTGCACACCGGCCTTGGTCGTGCTGTAGGCGTAGTTCTCCGTAGCGGGAATCGTCAGCCCGTCGATCGACCCGATGTTGACGACGCGGCCAGGATCGGCGGCGCTGGCCGCCGCCCGAAGCAGCGGGAGGCATCGGACGGTCAGTTCGAACATGGCCTTGACGTTGATGTTCCAGAGCTTGTCGAACGCTTCGAGTGGGTACTCGTCGACCGGCGCGCCCCAGGTCGCCCCGGCGTTGTTCACCAGGATGTGCAGCTTCTCCTCGCGGGCGTCGACGACGTGCATGAGCTGATCGACGCCGCCTGGCACGGCCAGGTTGGCCGGCGCCGAGATGCACTCGCCGAATGCTGACAGCTCGGCGGCCTTGGCGTCGCACTCGCCGGACTTGCGAGCCGTGATGTATACCCTGCACCCGGCCCGCACCAGCCCCGAGGCGATCATCGCGCCGATGCCCCTCGACCCGCCCGTGACCACGGCCACCTTGCCGCGCACGGAGAACAGCGAGGAGATGTCGCCGTCAGGGGAGGTGTCTCCGCTCGCGGTCATCAGCGTCCTTCCGGTCATGCACGGCTTCGTCGCCGGTCCGTGAGACACAGATCATAGGGCTTGTCGCGCAAATGGATGGAGGAGGAGCGAGCCGACCCGGGGAGAGACCGCTGGCGGCCCGCCAAGCGGGATGCGACCGACGCGTTGCTGGCCGAGGTGTCGATCAACTTCCCCTTCACCAGCGGGGCGGGAAACGGGGACGAGGATCAGGGCACACCCGGCACTCCGCTGAGGAACCGGAGCCGGAGCTCGGCGATTTCTCCAGCCCGGTCATCGCGCGGCTCGCACCCCGGCGGATTGTGCAGCAGCGCGAAAGCTCGTGGGTCAGTGCGCCAAATGCGCGGGTAGCCGGTTCGCTACGGATTGCGGTGACTGGGCAGTAGGCACGACATCGCCCCTGGCACTCCCCCGCGACGCAAGGCCGAGACCCGCACCGCCCTGCGGATGCTTGCCGTGTTCTCCCAGCCGACCAAGACCGACCTGCTTGCGCTGCGCCGGGAGCGGTACGCGCTATCGCGGCTGATCCGGCGGATCGCCTCCCGCGAGCGGGCGGCGGTGGAACTGCGGGTGGTCCAGTACGGGGTAACGCGAGAGCGGCTTGCCCAGATCGCCGACGACGGCGACGGGTGGGACGTGCTGCACCTGTCCGGGCACGGCACCGGCGGGGTGTTCGCGCTTGAGAGAGCGGACGGCTCCCCGGATTTGGTGCCAACGGCGGACCTGGTGGCGCTGCTGCGGCCGGTGCAGCGGCGGGTTCGGCTTGCGGTGGTGTCGGCGTGCGAGTCGGCAGCGGACGCGACGGCGGAGACCTACCGGCGCGGGCGCTGGTGCGCGAGCTTGGTTGCCCGGTCGTCGCCATGCGGTACCCGGTGATAGACGAGTTCGCGATGGCGTTCGGCGACGTGCTGTACGAGCAGCTGCTGTCGCGGCGGCAGCCGGTTGACGTGGCCGTGGCAAGGGCGATCGCGGAGGCGGCGGGGCCCGCGGCGGCGCGACCGACGGTGTCACTGGCGACGCCGGGGATATTCGGGGCGCAGGCGGCGGGGCTGCGGCCGACCGGTGCTTGACCCGGCCGAACAGCGGATGGCCTACTTCCCCGACGAGCCGACCCGGTTCGTCGGCCGGGCCGAGGCGATGGCAAAGGCCAGCGCGGCACTCGCGCCCGGCAGCGGGAAGACCGGCGTGCTACTGCACGGGATGGCCGGGGCGGGCAAGACCGCGTGCGCCCTTGAGCTGGCCTACCGGCACCAGGACGCGTTCGCCGCCGTCGCGTTCTGGCAGGCACCGACCCGGGACGAGGAATGGGCCAGCGCCCTGCCCAACTTCGCGAACCGCCTCGATATTCAGCTCGGCGACTACGGGTTCACGATGGCCGGCCACATCGGCACGGTAGCGGCACTCGATGCGTTCCTCCCCCGGCTCCGCGCCCTTATGGCCGACGCCGGAGTGCTACTCGTGCTCGACAACCTGGAGACCCTGCTGACCACCGACGGCGGCTGGCGCGACCCCCGCTGGGAGAAGCTGATCACCGCGCTGATAAGCCACGACGGTGAGTCCCGTGTAATCCTGACCAGCCGAACGGCGCCCGCCGGGCTGGCCGTTTCGCGGGTGGTGACCGTGCCGATGCATGCGCTGTCGCTGGGCGAGTCGGTAGTCCTGGCACGGGAACTACCCAACCTGCGCGCCTTGCTGCATGCGGACACCGGACCGGTCCGCGCCCACGACGCGGAGGCGGACACGGTCACGGCTGAGGCTGAGGCTGAAACCAATGCCGTCACGGCGGCTGGCGCGGACGCGGGGGCTATGTCCGAGGCCGAGGTCGCTGCTGCGGCAGAGGCTGTGGCGGAGGCGGACCGTGGGCGAGTACGGCGGGTACTACGGGTGATGCAGGGGCATCCAAAGCTGATGGAGCTCGCCGACGCCGCGGCGGCCGACAGGGACCGGCTTGACGCGCAGCTCGCAGCGGCCGAGGCGGCGGCCGGAGATACGGTCGCGGGGGAAGGTGCCGGTGTGGGGCCGGGCCGAGGCCTTGACGCGTTCTTCCGTGACGGGGCAAGCACCCTCGAACCAGGGCAGTTCCTTGACTCGCTACGCGGGTGGACGGCCGGGGCACTGGGGGCACTGCCGGCCGGGGCACGGCTGATGGCCGAGTTCGTGGTCTGCCTGGAAGACGACCACCGGGTCTCGTACGTGATCGACGCCACCTGGGCAGACCTGTGGCGGCGGCTGGGCCGGGCCGGTAACCCGCCCGCACCGGGACCGCTGCTCGACATACTGACGAGCGCGGCGCTTGTCGAAGCGGAGCCGATCGTGGTGCCAGGTGCGGGCGGACACGCGGCTGGCGGGGATCAGCCCGGTGCGGGAAGCGGCGTGGCAGGCGCCGGGCCGGATCCGGTGGCCTACCGGATCCATCCCGGGGTCGCGGCGGCGATCATCGCCGCCGCCGAGCCGGGGATCAGGGACGCCGCCGACGCCGAGCTCGCCGCGTTCTGGACGACGGTCGCCGGCCAGGCGCGCGAGCGGGAGGGCGGGGAGGACAGCGGCGAGGCTGAGCGGCTAACGCGCACCGCCCTGGCTGCCGCCGCCGGCACCGGGGACTACCGGACCGCGTCCGCCGCCGCCTCGGACCTGGTCACCCTGCTGCGGGATGCCGGACGGCTGGCGGCGGCGCTGGCGGCGGCCGGGCAGGCGGCGGACTACACGCAGCAGGCCGGGCTTGGCCCGTGGACCCAGCTACTCGGACAGGGGCGACGGCTGCGGGTACTGGGGATGATGGGGGAGCATGCGCGGGTGCTGGCCGAGATGGCCGGGCTGCGGGCGGAGATGGACGGGCTGCCCGATCGCCGCGCCGCCAGCGATCTCGTTGACCCGTGGTACGTCCGCGAGGCCATCCTCAGCACCGGTCACTTCTCGGCGCTGGCGACGGGCGACTGGCGGCAGTGCCTGGACCTGAACGCCGAGATCACGGCCAGCCAGCGGCAGCGCGCCGCCGGGGAACACGAGGTCACCCGGACCCGGTTCATCGACGCGGCACCGCTGATCAATCTGGGGCGGATGGGCGAGGCGGGGCGGCTGCTGGCCGAGTGCCAGCGGGTCTTCGAGGACCACGCCGACACCACCGTGCTCGCCATAGTCCTCAGCACCCGCGCCAGTCTGGAGGGCACGCTCGGGCACCCGCGGGCCGCGGCGGACCTGGGGCGGGCCGCGCTGCGGCTGTCCTACACCCGGCCCGAGCCCCGGGACATCGCGACCGGCCACCATAACCTGGCTAACCGCCTGGGACGGCTGGGCGGGGACCGGGCGGGGCAGCGGGCGCACCGGCTCGGCGCCGCAGTTATCTGGCGGCTGGCCGGGATGGCCCACGACCTCGTCGGCACGGTGCGCGTCCTGGCGGTCGAGCTGCGCGAAGACGACGCAGATGCGGGCCTGCCTGGCACGGTCGAGCAGGTGACCGTGACCGCCGAGCAGACCGAGGGGGTGCGCCTCGGGGACCTGCTCGCTGCCCTGGAACCCGACCCGCGCGCCGTCGAGGACGCCCTTACCGAGATCCTGCGCGCCGCCGCCGCGCCGTCGGCCGGGGATAGCTAACGAGACACCGGCAACCCGGCGTAGCGGAAACGCTTCGTGAAAGGTTTCACAAGCCGCATCCGCACTGCCAAGCCTGCCTAGCACTAACAGCCGTCATCCTGGCGTGACCTGTGGGGCTTGCCTGGCGCGAGTGGCTCGGTTCGCGCCCCGGGCCCGGGCTGCGCCGATACCGCGAGCCCACTTCGCACACTCTGCGCACCCACATAAGGGGCAAACCGGCTGGGAAAATGGCCACTCGGTGTGCAAAGACAACGGGAGAGGCCGGTGTGACGGAAGGGAGCGGGCACCGCGGGCAGCGGACGCCCGGCGTGGCCGGTGCGCCCGGTGCGCCCGGCGGCGATCAGGCCAATGGCAGCCGCCACGCTAGGAACCCCTCACCTGCACGCCAGGAACCCCTCACCTGAGAGAGACACCCCGCTGCCAGACAAGCGTCAGCCCAAAAAAGATCGGTATTCCCTAACTGGCTTTTCCCACCGCTGACAAGCGCGGGGGCGCAGTGGGTGTCCGCCGCGTCGTTTGGCCCCGACCGATCGGGTTTATCGGGCGGGGCCAACGTGACGCGCCGGACACCCGCAAGCCCCAGCGCCCCACGCGACCAGAGCCACCGTGCCCCGACCACGAGATGCCCCGCGCGAGGGTTAGGGGGGTGGAGGGGTGGAGGGGTGGAGGGGTGGAGGGGGACGGAATTGGGGCTAGGGGGTGGTGGGGCTAGGGACGGCGGGCAGGGGCGGGGCTCGGGCGTTAGGGGGTTGGGGGGTGGTGGCGGCGGACGGAGTTGAGGAGGCCGATGGCGATCATGTCGGCGAAGATGGCGGAGCCGCCGTAGGAGACGAAGGGGAGGGGGAGGCCGGTGATCGGCATGATGCCGATGGTCATGCCGATGTTGACGAAGGACTGGAAGGCGAACCAGACCGCGATGCCTGAGGCCACAAGCAGGCCGAACATGTCGTCGGCGAGCTGGGCGGCGCGGACCGCGCGGAAGACGATGAGGGACAGCAGGGCGACGATGACGGCGCAGCCGACGAAGCCGAGCTCCTCCCCCGCGACCGTGAAGATGAAGTCGGTCTGGACGGAGGGGACGAAGCTGCCGCCGGTGAACGTGCCGTGGAAGAGGCCCTGGCCGTAGAGGCCGCCAGACCCGATCGCGATCTTCGCCTGGAGGCCGTTGTAGCCGGCGCCCGCCAGGTTCTGCTCCGGGTGCAGGAAGGCGGTCAGCCGAGTTAGCTGGTAGCCCTTGAGCACGTGCAGTTTCGCGACGCCGTAGACGGCGCCGGTGACGGTGGCGAGCAGGCCGAGCACCCAGTAGAGGCGGATGCCTGAGAGCACGACCATGCCGGCCAGGGTGAATACGAGCACGAGCATGACGCCGAGCGCGGGCTCGCGCTCGGCTAGGGCGATCAGCGGGGCGGCGCCGAGCACCGCGAGCCCCACGTTCCGCAGCCCCGGCCGCCACGGCGTTCCTCCCGGTCGGGCGGCTTGCCTGACCTTTTTACTCTGGTGGGGCAGCAGCCAGGCGGCGGAGAGGATCAGGCCGAGCTTGGCGAACTCGGACGGCTCGACCTGGAAGCCGCCGGGCAGCGCGATCCAGGCCTTCGCGCCGTTCACCGACTGGCCGACGGCGAGCACGGCCAGCAGGAGCAGCAGCGAGAGCACGTAGAGCGCGGGCGTCAGGCGCCTGATCCGCCGGTAGTCGATCAACGAGGTGACGAACATCAAGACGAGGCCGAGCGCCGCCCAGAGGATCGCCTTCTTCAGGTAGCTGTGCGGGTCGAGCCCTGCCGCCCGCAGCGACGGCTCGGTGGCCGCCCAGACGAGCAGCGTGCCGCCCGCCGTGAGCGCGCAGGTCACGAGGATAAGCAGCCAGTCCCAGGACCGAGCCACGCCACCGGAGGCGAACGCCCGGGCAAGACGCGAACGGCGGCGGGGCGCGAACGTGCCGGCCCGCGGCCCGGCCCAGCCCCGCGACGGAAGCCCGACGCTCATCGCATCGCCGCCGACCTGACGCTCATCGCTTCGCTCCCGATCCGATCGTCGGCAGCTTTCCGCCGGGCAGCGCGGCCTTCTTGCCCTCGAGGCCGTAGATGCCGTCCCAGATCTGCCGCACCGCAGGCGCCGCCGCGTCCGCGCCGTAGCCAGAGTCGGGCAGCATGACCACCACGACGAACTTCGGGTCCTGGCAGGGGGCGAAGGAGGCGAACACCGACGTCGCGTTCTTCCCCATGATCTGCGCGGTTCCCGTCTTGCCCGCTACGCAGACCTTGTTGAGCGGGAATCCGCTGAACGCGCCGGCGGCGGTGCCCTGGGTTACCACGCCGGCCAGCGCCGAGCGCAGGTACGACAGTGTCTGCGACGCGACGGGCAGGTGCCTGATGACCGGCGGGTTGATCTTCCGCACCAGCGTGCCCGCCGGGGAGACGAGCGCCTCGCCGATCCGCGGGCTGTAGAGCGTGCCGCCGTTGGCGAGCGCGGTGTAGGCGTTGGTGAGCTGCAGCGGCGTCGCCGTCACGTACCCCTGGCCGATCGCGGCGATGGCCGCCTGGCCCGGTTCCCAGACATAGCCTGACTGGCAGTCCTGGTATTCGATCTGCTGCACGTAGGAGCCGTACTCCTGCCCGTTCTTGCACCAGTTCTGACCGGTGTGCGCGTTGTCCTTCCACATCCAGTAGAGCCACTGCCTGGTCGGGATCGTGCCGATGGACTCTTCTGGCAGGTCGATGCCCGTGTAGTTGCCGAACCCCCAGTCAAGCTCCATCCGCTGCATCTTCTGGGTGGGCGCCTTGGGGCTGAGCTCGCTGTTGGCCGCCGGATCGTCGGTCTGCCACATCTGGTAGCCGATGTCGTAGTACACGGTGTCGCAGGACTGGATCAGCGCCTCGGCGAACGACATATCGCCGAGGTTGGGCTCGCCGTCGTTGTAGAACGTGCGGCCGTCGATGCTGGTCGACGCCGGGCAGGCGTAGAGGCCGTCGAGCGGGAAACCGTCGGCGACCGCGGCGGCGGTGGAGGTGATCTTGAAGGTGGATCCCGGCGCGTACTCCCCCTGTGAGGCCCAGTTGATGACCGGCTCACCCGATGCGGTGCCGAACAGGTAGCCGAACTGGCTCTTGGAGATCCCGTTGGTCCAGACCGATGGGTTGTAGTCCGGATAACTCGCCATCGCCAGGATCCGGCCCCCGGTCGTCTCCACCACCGCCGCGCCCTGGTTCACGTTGTTGCCCGCCGCCCGCGCCTTGACGATCGCGCGGTTCAACGCCTGCTGCGCGACGTACTGTACCTTGGCGTTCAGCGAGGTCACCAGCGTGTCGCCGGTTCGCGGCGCGGTACCGCCCACGGTGGCGAGCACGTCGCCCGCCGCGTTGACGGAGACGACCTGGGTGCCTGGCTTGCCGGTGAGCGCCGTGTTGTACTGCGCCTCAAGGCCGGCCTGGCCGACCAGGTCATCGCCGGCGAACCCGGTCTGCGGTAGGTGGTCCTTGGCCATCTCGGCCTGCGTGATCGGTTGCAGGTAGCCGAGCACCTGCGCCGGGTTGGCGCCGTCGGGCATCGGGTAGTCCACCACCGGCTGTAGCTGCACGCTAACGCCGGGGAACTGCCTGGACTCCTCCATGATCTGCAGCGCCGTCACATCGCTGACGTCCTCCGCAACCGGAATCGGCTGATAGGGCGAGCCCGGCCAGCACGGCGCGGGCACGCCCCGGGTACAGAGCCTGACCTTCTCCGTCAGCGTCTTGTCCGGCAGGCGCAGCAGCGGCGCGAGCCGCGCGAGCACGGCCATGCGGCCGTCGCTCGTCTGCTGCGAGAGCCGCATCATGTCCACCGACACGACCATCGAGGTCTGGTTGCGCACCAGCGGTGCCCCGGTGTCGTCGGTGATCATGCCGCGCACCGCGGGCACGACGATCTGCCTGGTCTGGTTCACCTCGGCGAGTTGCCGGTAATGCGTGGTGTCGAGCACCTGCAGATACCAGAGCCTGCCGCCGAGGACCACGAGCATGGCCGCCGCAACCGCGTAGAGGCCGATCAGGCGGCGGCGCGAGGCGGGGATCACCGGCGGCCGCCCACGAGCGCGAGGAATCGCTTACCGCGCCTGCGCCACGGATGCCTGCTACGGCGCAGCCACTTGCCAGTCGGGGCGCTCGCATACCGGTTGGGCCTGGCAACCGACCGCCTAGATGAACGCAGCCAGCCCCTGGACGGCGTCTTTCGACGGGCTGGCGCGGACCAGGTCGCCCGGTCCCTGCGGAGCCACCCCTTGGACGGAGACTTCGCCAGCCGGGCCATCGACGGGCGCGACGCCGTCCCGCCGCGCAGCGATTGCGCTCTGCCGTGGGAGGCGAAGTTCAGCTTCGACGCCCGTCCGCCGGCCAGCAGGGGCTGGGCGATGCCGGAGACGGTCCGGTTCGTTCCTCCAACTGATCGTGAACGAGCGTCGGAAAGCCGCAGCTTGGGCTCGCGGCGCGCCCAGGACGGCCCCTGATGGTCTGGCCCGCTGCCTGCCAGCCGCTTACGCGGGGCGAAAAGCACAGGGACGGCGCCGGCCGACGCCAGCCTGAAAACCGCGCCGAGCCGCACGGCGGGGGCGAACGCCGGCGCCTGGGCGACATCGGGGGCGGGCCGACCGGCCAGAAGCGACACGAGCCAGAGCGTGACCGGGGTGAGCAGCAGGTCGTAGAGGACCGCGCCGGGCAGCGCATGCCTGATGGCGGGTCCCGTCACGTTGGGGTCGGAGAGCAGCAGGCCAATCGCGGCCTTGCCCGCCTCGCCGGCCGCCGCCGCGGCGGCCATGACGGTCAGCTCGGTGCGGGGCACCTGGAAGATATGCGGCGACCGATCGGCCGAAGCCTCCCGCGCGGCGGCGCTTGCCCGGGCGGCGGCGTACCCGGCCAGGCAGAAGACAAGCGCGTACTCGCCCGCGTAGTGCGCCTGCGGCGGGGCGACGTCGAGGGCGAGGCCGCCGGCGAACCCGGCGAGCGCGCCGGTCAGCGGGCTGGCGAGGACCGCGACCGCGGTGACCAGGAGGAGCACAAGGTCGGGCGCGTCGCCGCCGGGCAGCGACAGCCGGTTCACGACGGTGAGCTGCGCGATGACGGCGGCGAACAGAGCGAGCGGCAGGGCGGCGACGATGACCGCCTTCCTTGCCGCCGACCGCTCCCCCGGCGGCCGGCCCCGGCCCCAACTCCGGCCTCGGCCCCCGCCCCGCCCCGAGCGGCTCACTTGCTGACCACCACCCCGACGACGCCGAGGCCGGTGAAGTCGGCGAACGGCTTGACCAGAGCGGTCGGGGTGAGCGAGCCCGGCTTGGTGGTCACCGCCGTGACCCTTCCCACCGGGACGCCCGGCACGTACGGTCGGCCGCCCACCGAGCCGAACGTCACGAGCTGCTCGCCCGGCTTGAGCGTCGCGGTCGCGCTGAACATGGTGAGCTTCAGCGGCGCGGTGCCCGTCATCGAGTCGGCGGTGCCGGTGAGCGCGCCGATCTGGCCCGAGCCCGCCGCCGCGATGCCGACCGTCGCGCCAGCGTCGGTGGCGAGCTGCACGGTCGCGGTGGACCTGGTGACGCTGATGACCGCGCCGACGAGGCCGTCGCCGTTGAGCACGGTCTCGTTCGCGGCGATGCCGTCGCTGCTGCCCGCGCCGATCGTCACCGTGTCCGAGTAGTCGCCGCCCGCGGCGATCACGGTGGCGGCGACCACCCGGTAGCCATGATTGATCGAAAGGTGGAAGAGGCCGGCGAGCTGTGCGGCGTCCTGGCCGGCGGTCTGGCTGCTCGCTAGCTCCGCTCGGAGCTCGTCGTTCTGCCGTTGCAGCGCGGTGATCTCGGCGCTGCCGCCACCGCCGAACCAGCCGGTGACATCGCCGCCCAGGTGCTCGAACGGGCCGAAGATGCGCCCGCCGAGGGAGCGAGCCGACGAGTTGCCGCCGTCCCTGAAGTCGATCGTGATCAGCGCGATCGCCACGATGAGCAGCGCGATAAGCACAGGGCGTGTTCGCCTCTGATCATGCATGTACGCAACTCCCGTCCCTCGCGCCCCCCTTGTCCCTGGCTCGGAGGCTATCGCCTATCGGGGACGAGTACCCGTCGCAACGTGTCGAAGTCCTCCACGCACTTGCCGGTGCCGAGCACGACCGATTCGAGGGGGCTGTCCGCGATGTGCACGGGCATCCCCGTCTCCTCGCGGACGCGCTGGTCGAGGCCGCGCAGCAGCGCGCCGCCGCCGGTCAGCGCGATGCCCCTGTCCATCACGTCGCCGGCCAGTTCTGGCGGGCACTTGTCGAGCGTGGACCGGATCGCGTCGACGATCAGGTTAACCGGCTCCTCTATCGCGCGCCGCACCTCGGCGGCGCTGATCACCACGGTCTTGGGCAGGCCGCTGACCAGGTCCCTGCCGCGGATCTCGGCGTACGGCTCGTCGGCGGAGGGGAACGCCGAGCCGAGCGCCAGCTTGATCTCCTCGGCGGTACGCTCGCCGAGCATCAGCGAGTACTCCTTCTTGCCGAAGGTGATGATCGCCTCGTCGAGTTCGTCGCCGCCGATCCTTATCGACTGCGAGGTAACGACGCCGCCGAGGGAGATCACCGCGACCTCGGTGGTGCCGCCGCCGATGTCGACCACCATGTTCCCCGTCGGCTCGTTAACCGGCAGGCCGGCGCCGATCGCGGCGGCCATCGGCTCCTCGATGATGTAGACACGGCGGGCGCCTGCCTGGTGGCCCGCCTCCTTGACGGCGGACTGCTCAACGCCGGTGATGCCGCTCGGCACCGCGACGACGATCCGCGGCTTGGCCATCCTGGTCCGCCGGTGGACCTTCTGAATGAAGTAACGCAGCATCCGCTCGGTCACGTCGAAGTCGGCGATCACGCCATCCTTGAGCGGGCGCACCGCCACGATGTTGCCTGGCGTGCGGCCGATCATCCGCTTGGCCTCAACGCCGACCGCGACCACCTGGCCGGTGTTGGTGTTGAGCGCGACCACGCTCGGCTCGTTGAGTACGATTCCCCGGCCGCGCACGTAGACCAGGGTGTTGGCCGTGCCGAGATCTATCGCCAGGTCGCGGCCGAGGAACGTCAGCGCATTGCCCATCGGGTGCGGGAACCCTTCCAATCAGATCAGCGAATCGATCCTGAGCCTATCCCAACGGCACGCGTAGCCTCGGAGGGGGACGCGTCGGCAATTTTTCCTAAAATTCTGCGATATTTCATACTAGGCCGACCGCTTCGTGGCGGTTTGCGGTCATCGCAAACTGTGGTTTTACGATCACGGTCAGCCTAGTTGCGCGCTTATCTGCCGCGACTTTCCCGCGACCCTGCCGCGAAGGCGGCTAAACGCGCTCGGGGAAGAAGATCTTGATCTCCCGCTCGGCGGACTCCGGCGAGTCAGAGCCGTGCACCATGTTCTGCGACACCTGGAGGGCGTAGTCGCCGCGGACCGTGCCGGGCAGTGCCTTCACCGGGTCGGTCGCCCCAGCGAGGGCACGGAACGCCTCGATGGCCCGCTCCTCCTCGGCCACGAGCGCCACCAGAGGTCCCGAGGTGATGAAATCGACGAGCTCGCCGAAGAAAGGCCTTTCCGCATGCTCGGCGTAGTGCGCCTGCGCCGTGTCAACATCGATTACGCGCATTTCCATCGCGATCACCTTCAGGCCCTTGCGCTCAATTCGGGATATTACGTCACCGATGAGGTTGCGGCGGACGCCGTCCGGCTTGACCAAGATAAGTGTGCGCTGCGACATTACTGCTCCCTGCTCCCTGCGTCATGTTTTGCGTGCTTTTGATTTTGGTACGCCATATTTTACGTGATCACGCATGAGCTTACCGGGCTCGCGATCACCGCGGACGCGGGTCAGAGCACAAGGTCAGACGGGCATGTTCAGACCGCTGGGGCGCCCGGTTCGCCCTCCCACTTGCGGGCCAGCCAGATGCCGGTGAACCAGAGCGCCGCGAAGATCACGCCGAGGGCGTACATCGCCGTCACGAGGACGCCGGACGCGATCACGAGCACCTGAAGCACCGACCCGGCGTACAGCGCCCACGGCCTGCGGCCGACGAACCCGGCGAGCACGATCGCGACGATCGCGATGGCGCCGCAGACCGCGGCCGCCGTCCCACCGCTGACATGACCGAGCGTCTTAGCCGGCACGATCGCCAGCAGGACGACGACGGCCTCCATGCCGAGGACGGTGCCGCACAAGCGCTTCACGAGAGGTCTCCTAGCGTAAACGAGTGCCTGGCGGGCATGTCCGGCTCGGGAGGCGCGGAGTCGGCGCCGTCGTCGACGGCACGCACCGCGGCGTTCGGTGCGAGCAGCAGCTGCGCGTCGCCCGCCGTGACGACCGCGCCGGTGACGAGGACGGCGGTCCCGCCGGGGCCGCCTCCCGACAGGTCTTCCGCGTCCGCCTCGTCGGCGCGGGTAACCGCCAGCTCGATCGCGTCGTCGAGCCGCGCGGCGACCAGCACCCGGTCCTCGTCGAACAGCTCGCGGGCCAGCTCCGCGAGTTCCTCGGCCGGCATCGCGCGTGGCGAGGAGTTGGTGGTCACCACGATCTCGGAAAGCACCGGCTCAAGCTCTTCGAGCAGGCCCGAGACGTCCTTGTCCTCGAGGACCGCGACGACGCCGATCACCCGGTCGAAGGTGAACGACTCGGTCAGCGCCGCGACGGTCACGGCCATCCCCGCCGGGTTGTGCGCCGCGTCGGCGATCACCGTCGGCGAGCGCCGCAGGATGTCAAGCCTGCCGGGCGAGCTTGCCTTGGCGAACGCCGACCTGACCAGGTCCGGGTCGAGAGTGGCGGTGGACAGGCCCGGGCCGAGTGTGAGCGTTGCGTTCCCGTCGCCGACGGGAACCGTCTCGCCGACCCCGGCGAACGCCTCGACGGCGGCGAGCGCGCACACCGCGTTCGACGCCTGGTGCGCGCCGAACAGCGGCAGGTAGATGTCGGCGTACGCGCCGCGGATCCCCTTGAGCACGAGCTGCTGCCCGCCGACCGCGAGCTCGCGGGCGAGCACGCCGAACTCGAGACCTTCCCTGGCGACGGCCGCGCCGACGCTGACCGCGCGTTCCAGGAGAACCTCGGCTGCGGCGAGCGGCTGCTGTGCGAGCACCGCGACCGCGCCCGGCTTGATGATGCCGGCCTTCTCCGTCGCGATTTCCTCGATCGTGTCGCCGAGCCACCGCATGTGATCCAGGGCGATCGGCGTGATCACGGCCACCGCGCCGTCGGCGACGTTGGTCGCGTCCCACCGGCCGCCCATGCCGACCTCGATCACCGCGACGTCCACCGGCGCGTCCGCGAACGCCGCGAACATCATGCCGGTGAGGATCTCGAAGAAGCTCAGCGGCACCGGCTGCTGGCTGTCGACCATCGCGACATACGGCGAAATTTCCTCATAAAGCTCGATGAACCGCTCCGCCGACAACGGCACGCCGTCCACGCAGATCCGCTCCCGCATCGAGACCAGGTGCGGTGACGTGAACCGCCCGGTGCGCAGCCCGCGCTCGCGCAGCAGCGTCTCGATCATCCGCGTGGTCGACGTCTTGCCGTTGGTCCCGGTGACGTGGATGACCTGGAACGTGTGCTGCGGGTCGCCGAGCACGTGGGCGAGCGCCGCGATCCGGTCAAGGGTCGGGGAGATCTGATGCTCGGCGCGCCGCGATCCGATCTCGAGCTCTACCTCGCGCAGCTGGTCAGCGATGTCCACCAAATCAGCCTAGCGTCATCAGGCGGGCCTCTAGGCGGGCGATGTCGGCCTCGGCGGCGGCCAGGCGCTCACGGGACTTGGCGACCACGGCCGCGGGAGCCTTGTCGGTGAAGGCCGGGTTGGCCAGCTTGGCCGTCATCGCGCCGACATCCTTGCGCGCCGCCGTCAGGTCCTTGTCGAGCCGCGCGCGCTCGGCCGCCAGGTCCACGGCCTGGGCCAGGTCGAGCTCCACGGTGACGCCTTCGACCGTGAGCGCGGCCGACGCGGCGAACCCGTCGCCCTCGGGGCTTGTCAGCCGCAGTAGCGACCTGATGGACTCCTCGTGTCCGGCGAGCGGCGTGGCGGCGATACCCGCGAGCCTGGCCGGCACCCGCTGCCCCGGCCGTAGTCCCTGGTCGGAACGGAACCTGCGGAGCTCCGTCACAAGCCGCATGACAGACCCCACCTCCGCCTCCGCCACCGGGTCGGCGAAGGAGTACGTCGGCCAGGCCGCCATCATCACCGAGTCCTCGCCGGTCAGCGCGCACCACAGCTCGTCGGTGACGAACGGCATCACCGGGTGAAGCAGCCGGAGCGTCTGGTCGAGCACGAACCCGAGGACGCCGCGCGTCCGGTCGGCGACCGCGGCATCGCCCGACGCAAGCGGCACCTTGGCAAGCTCCAGGTACCAGTCGCAGAGCTCGTCCCACGCGAAGTGGTAAAGCACATCGCAGGCCTTGCCGAACTCGAACCGCTCGAGCAGCCCGTCCACCTCCGCGATCACGCTGGCGAGCCGGGAGAGAATCCAGCGATCCGGCACGCTGAGGTCACCGCCAAGCCGTGCCCGGGGCGGCACTGCCCCGTTCATCAGCGCGAACCTGGTGGCGTTCCATAGCTTGTTGCAGAAGTTCCGTGACCCGGCCGCCCAGTCCTCGCTGACGGCGGTGTCGCTGCCCGGGTTGGAGCCGCGGGCGAGGGTGAACCTGGTCGCGTCGGCGCCGAACCGCTCGATCCAGTCGATCGGGTCGACCGTGTTACCGCGCGACTTGGACATCTTCTTGCCGAACTGGTCCCTGACCAGGCCGTGCAGCACGACATTCCGAAATGGCACAGCGTCTTGTGGCGCCTTATCGTTATTCGCGTAGAGGCCGAACATCATCATCCGGGCGACCCAGAAGAACAGGATGTCGTACCCGGTGACGAGCACGCTCGTCGGGTAGAAGTCGCGCAGGTCGGCTCTGTCGTCCGGCCAGCCGAGCGTGGAGAACGGCCACAGGCCCGAGGAGAACCAGGTGTCGAGGACGTCGGGGTCCTGCGTCCACCCCTCCGGGGGAGTTTCGTCGGGTCCGACGCAGCGCACCTGCCCGTTCGGACCATAAAAGATTGGGATCCTGTGCCCCCACCAGAGCTGGCGAGAGATGCACCAGTCGTGCATGTCGTCCACCCAGCCGAAGTACCTGGCGTTCATCTCGGGCGGCGACAGCGTGACCCGGCCGTCGCGGACGGCGTCGCCCGCCGCCTGGGCCAGCGGGGCGACGCGGACGTACCACTGGAGCGACTGGCGCGGCTCGACCGTGGTGGAGCAGCGGCTGCAGTGCCCGACGGCGTGCACGTAGGGGCGGGTCTCCTTGACGATCCGCCCTTCCTCGCGCAGCGCGGCGACGACGGCCGGCCGGGCCTCGAACCGGTCAAGGCCCTGGAACGGGCCACCCGCGGTGATGACACCGCGCTCGTCCATGATGGACATGCCGGGCAGGTCATGGCGGCGGCCGATTTCGAAGTCGTTCGGGTCGTGCGCCGGGGTCACCTTGACCGCGCCGGTGCCGAAGGCCGGGTCGACGTGCGCGTCGGCCACGATCGGGATGGTCCTGCCGGTCAGCGGCAGCTCGACGGTGGTGCCGACCAGGTGGGAGTACCGCTCGTCGTCGGGGTGGACGGCCACGGCGGTGTCGCCGAGCATCGTCTCGGCCCGGGTTGTCGCGACCACGATCGCGTTAGCGCCGTCGCCGTAGCGGATCGAGACGAGCTCGCCCTCGTCGTCTGAGTGGTCCACCTCGATGTCGGACAGCGCGGTCAGGCAGCGCGGGCACCAGTTGATGATCCGGTCGGCGCGGTAGATCAGGTCGTCGTCGAACAACCGTTTAAAGATCGTCTGGACGGCGCGGGACAGCCCCTCGTCCATGGTGAACCGCTCGCGGGACCAGTCCACGCTGTCGCCGAGCCGGCGCATCTGGTTGAGTATCCTGCCGCCGAACTCGGCCTTCCACTCCCAGACCCGCTCGACGAACGCCTCGCGGCCGAGGTCGTGCCGGGAAAGACCGTCCTTGGCGAGCTCGCGCTCGACGACGTTCTGGGTCGCGATGCCCGCGTGGTCCATGCCTGGCAGCCACAGCGTGCGGTAGCCCTGCATGCGGCGGCGGCGGATGAGCGCGTCGCTCAGCGTGTGGTCGAGGGCGTGACCGATGTGCAGCTGACCCGTTACGTTCGGCGGCGGTAGCACCATGCTAAAGCTCGGCGCGTCGGGGTTCTCCTGGGCTTCCGGCGCGAAGTAGCCGGCCTTCTCCCAGTGCTGGTAACGACGAGCCTCTACCTCGGCTGGCGCGTACTGCGAGGGAAGCTCGTCGGGGTCTGAGTCTCGTGCGGTCACACAGCGAGTTTACGGATTCCCTGGACCCAGTGCCCACTTAGTTCCTTTGGGGGCCGAAGTTACCTTCGGCCCCCAAAGGAGCCTCGCCTTGCTAGGACTTCTTGGTCTCGACGCTCGCGCGGACCTTCTCCGTGTCGGCGGCGCCCTTGTACTGGCTGGCTGTCAGCGCCTCTGGCCCGGACACGTCGAAGAACTCGGTGATCCCGAGCGTCGACGCGGTGGCCCACACGCAGACAGCGCCGCTCGTGGTGTCCGCGGTAGCAGCCGTGTTCGCACAGGCGATGGAGTCGCCGGTCTTGGCGTCGGTATAAGTGCCGTCCGTGGTGCCGTACGAGCCCATGCTTGCGATGACCTTGGCCGGGTCGAAGGTGCCACGGTAGCCGACGAACGTGATCACCTGCTCGCCGGTTGGCAGCCGGTAGGGCGCCGACACCGGGCTACCCTTCACCGTTCCGCCGCCGCCGCTCGCCACGGTACTGACGATGGACTGCGCGGTGGCGGTGGCGGTGGCGATGAAGTGCGGGTCCGTGCCCATCGGGTAGCCGCCGGCGGTGGCGGGCGTGGAGAGCACGTAATCGGCGGTGGTCGCGGTGGAGCTCTTCTTGGCGTGGGTAGTCGACTTCGTCTTGGCGGTTGACTTCACCTTCGCGGTTGCCTTGGTCGTCGGCGCCTTCGACCCCGAGGTGGTCGGCTGGGTAAGAGCTGGCGTGGCCCCGAGGGCGTTCGGATTCGTGGTGCCCCCGCTGTTGGTGAGCAGGTACGCGCCGGCCGCGACGGCGGCCACCACGATCACGGAGACCGAGATAATGCGGAGCACCTTGTTCCGCAATGGCTCGTCCTCCTTCGGCGCGACAAGCGCCGCAGCGCCCTTGACGGCCAGCATCGGCCCGGTCATCGCGGCCGCCAGCGGACCCGTCATTGGGTGCTTGGCCGGAGTGTCCCACGGGCTACCGCTAGCCGCAGCGCGACGAGGTCCTTGCTCTCCGCGATCATTCCCAGCGTACCGCTGCTGGCCGGGACCAGGCAGACCGGGACCGGGCAGACCCGATCCCTGCGGCCCGGCCGACTGCGGTCCTCTGGGCCCCTGGGGTCCCTGGGACCGCAGGGGCCCCTGGGACCGCTGAGGCCCCGATCCCTGGGACCGCTGGCCCGCCGCTGGCCCTTGGGGGCCCTGCGGGGCCGGGGCGGGGCGCGGGGTGGTGCGGGAGGGCCCCCCTGGGGCGAAGAAGTCCTGCAATGCCGGGTCCGACCTGGCGGCATGCTCGCGATCCAGGCTGTCGGGTGACAACGCTGCCATCGGCGGCGGCGTCTGATCGGGCTGAGCGGGATAGCTCGGGCGCCCCGCGTCTCGACGAGCGGGGTCAGGTCGGGCGAGATCCTGTCGAGCGAGGTCATGACGGGTAGCGTCCTGACGGCCAAGGTCGTCACGGCCGTAATCTTGGCGAGCCGCGTCCAGGCGCCAGGAATCCTGGGGAGGCGGGTCCTGGCGGCCGTAATCCTGACGCCCGCTGTCTTCCCACGGTGGCTCGCTCCGCGTTGGCTCGCTCCGCGTTGGTTCCTGCCATGGCGGCTCGCTCCGCGCCGATTGCTGCGCGCCTGGCTGCTGCGCACCTGGCTGCTGCGCACCCGGACCGACACCTAGACCGACGCCCGGGCCGACCTCGGAGGAGTGCCTGCCTCGTCCGTTCCTTCCGGGTAGATCACGATTTCCGAGAGTCGCGCCGGGCTCGCGCTTCTGGAACTCCTGCTTCTGGAACTCCTGACCGAAGAACTCGGGCGGCGGACCCTGGAGCGCGCTCTCCTGAGAGAAGCCCGCTGACTCTCTTTCGTCGGCCGGCTGACGGACTGACCAGCCTTGATCGGTCAGCGGTGAGGCCGACGAGGACCGGGCACCATCGGAACCGCCAGGGAACTCCTGGGGGGCGAAGTCCGATGGGGGAAAATTCTGCGTGCTGTCTTCGGGATCGTCTTGCTGACCCCAACTAGGCCTGGAAGAAGTATCCCAGCCGCTCATCTGCGCTCACTTCCCGGTTGTCATTCCCCGGTCCCGATCCACGAGAACTAACCCACAGAGGCTATCCGCGCTCAGTGCATGGCACGCGCAATAACGACAAAGTGGCCGTTTTCGTTTCGGTAAGTAGCAACTCCGGGCGATCACGCAGACTTCTGCCCAGGCGTACGGCGTGAAACATCCCGAGGCACGATCGTCGGGTTGACGTTCTCGAGGACTGCCTCCCTGGTGATGACGACGCCCTCCACATCCTTGCGGCTCGGCACCTCGTACATCACCGACAGGAGCACCTCCTCCATGATCGCGCGCAGGCCGCGGGCGCCGGTGCCGCGCAGGTTGGCCTGGTCGGCGACTGCCTCGAGCGCGTCCGTCGTGAACTCCAGGTCAACGCCGTCCAGCTCGAAGAGGCGCTTGTACTGCTTGACCAGCGCGTTGCGCGGCTCTGTGAGGATCTGGATGAGCGCCTCGCGGTCCAGGTTGTGCACGCTTGTGATGACGGGGAGCCGACCGACGAACTCGGGGATCATGCCGAACTTCAGCAGATCCTCGGGCATCACCTCGGCGAACCCGTCCTCGGTGATGTTCTTGGTACGGACCCGCAGCACGCTGTTGAAGCCGATGCCATTGTGGCCGGAGCGCTGCTCGATGATCTTCTCAAGGCCGGCGAAGGCACCGCCGCAGATGAACAGCACGTTCGTGGTGTCGATCTGGATGAACTCCTGATGCGGGTGCTTGCGGCCGCCCTGGGGCGGGACGCTCGCCGTGGTGCCCTCGAGGATCTTCAGCAGCGCCTGCTGCACGCCCTCGCCGCTCACGTCACGCGTGATGGAGGGGTTCTCGGACTTGCGGGCGATCTTGTCGATCTCGTCGATGTAGATGATCCCGGTCTCGGCCTTCTTGACGTCGTAGTCAGCGGCCTGGATCAGCTTGAGCAGGATGTTCTCGACGTCCTCACCGACGTAGCCCGCCTCGGTGAGGGCGGTCGCGTCGGCGATCGCGAACGGCACGTTGAGCAGGCGGGCCAGGGTCTGCGCGAGCAGCGTCTTGCCTGAGCCGGTCGGACCGAGCAGCA
>Ga0302314_10001861_pt1 | contig 39342 bp, 33 predicted proteins | sample III_Palsa_N2_3_FD_200533 | JGI IMG/M metagenome (GOLD analysis project Ga0302314, IMG submission 200533) | Peat permafrost microbial communities from Stordalen Mire near Abisko, Sweden - III_Palsa_N2_3 | ecosystem: Environmental > Terrestrial > Soil > Palsa > Peat permafrost | place: Sweden...
CGTACAATCCGTTCGTCGTTCTTCCGGTTTCGCTGCGCGCCAGCGCCCGTGATGTCGAAGACTCGTTCCAGCGTCGCCTGGCGGCCCGGCCCCAGGACGAAGCTGCGCTGACCCGCGCCCGCCGGCTGCTGCTCGAGCCGGATAGCCGCCTGGCCGCCGAAGTCGCCTGGCTGATCGATGTCGGCCCCAAGGAGGCGGTGGTTCTGCTGGGGGCCATGGCTGGCGGCAACCAGAGCGCCCTGCTCGACGCCCTCGCCAACCAGCCGCCGCTGTCCAAGGCCAATGTCGCCGCCGACGCCTGCGCGCGCCTGAAATCGGTCGCCTTCCTGCGCCCGCTGGCCGCCGCGCACCGCGCGCTCGACCCGGTGGCGCTCGCCAGCCACATCAATGAGATTCACCAAGCCATCCCCATGGCCGACGTCGGCCCGCGCCAGGTGCAGGCGGCGATGCAGGCCATCACCATGCTCCACGCCGGCGCGGCGCTGGAGGCGATCAGCGCCCAGGTCGACCCGGCGTTCGCGTTCGCCACCGTCGTCCAGGGCCCCGACGCGGCCACCGGCGCCTTCCTCGAGGAGTTGGTCCGGCAATACGACCGCCGCTATCCGCCCGCGCCGCCGCCGCATGTCGCCAATGACGTCGTCGCCCCGGCCGAGCCGATCGCCGTCGGCGAGGACCTGCGCGCCCCCTCCGGTCCCGCGCCCGTGGCCCCGCCCATCGCCGACGCCTTCGCCGAGGTTCACACGCCCGCTCATCAGGCGGGCTGGGGCGAGGGCGAAGACGCCGCCGCCGCCGCCGCCTCAGCGTTCATGGACGCCCAGCTGATCTTCTCGGCCCACGACCGGTTCGAGACCTATGGCAATGCGCGGCGCGTGCGCCGGGTGCTCTATGTGCTGGGCGGCTCGCTGACGGCGGTGGTGCTGCTCATTCTCGTGTTCGCCAAGGGCCCGCCCGACAGCGACGCCTCCAATAAGGTGGTGAAGCCGGCGGCGGCGAGCGCCGCCACCGCGGCCGACGCGAGCAGGCGCCATAAGCACGAGAAGAAGCAGTGCATCACGGTTTCGGGCGCCAGCTACTGCACCGCCTGATCCGCGCCGCGACCGTCCGCGGACAGAGGTTTCCCCTGCGACAATATGACTCTGGTTCCGGGGGGTGCGGCGGTCGCCGAGTCGAGCGATACTCACCCCATGACTGATACAGATCGCACCAAGGTTGAGACCTGGACCAGCCTCGCCGACGACAAGCGTCGCCGGCTGGCGGAACTCGGCGCCGGCGCGCCGGATGTCGAGACCGTCCGCGCCGAGGCCGAGCGTCTCGAAACCCTGATCAACTTCTACAAAGCCAGCTTGGCCGCCTGATCGCGGGGTTTCCTGGGTCCTTCACCTCTCCCTTAAGGGAGAGGTCGAGACGCGCTTTCTTCCCCCCCAAGAGGCAGGGCAATCGCCTATGCCCTCCGCGCGCTCCTTTTCTCTACCGTCATCGCCGGGCGTAGGTCCCGGCGACCCATGAACGCGGTACGATGAGTGGCCATGCCCGGCATGGCCATGGCTCAACGCTTCAATTGCAATGGAAATGCTTTGCCCTGGCCGCGCCGGGCGCGGCCACCGCCATCCGGCGTGAATGGGTGGCCGGGACTGACGCCCGGCCATGACGTTTTTGTTTGGGGCATGCCTATGCGATCGCCCTGCTCCACAAGGGGGGCACGACTCCCCGATCGCACCGAGGCGCCGCCCGTCCTGGCGAAGGCTCAGGGGCGGTGGTGGAAGGCGCCGATGTAGGAGAGGACCGCCAGATTGGCGGCGATGAAGATCCCCGCGCTGGCCAGCGTGACCAGCCACCCCTCCCAGGTGATCGGCGTCCAACCGAGCCCGCTTTCCCGCGCCCGAAACCAGGGACGTTCAGTCATGGGGATGGGGCCTTCCGAGGGCGGATTGAGGTGAGCGTAGACCACAGAGACCGAGACGGCGAGCGGCCGCATACTCGGCTAGTTTGTCAGGCTGCGGTTGCGCGATTTGACGGCCACGGCGACCCGTTTGAGTGCCACACGCCGTGCGTTGAGGCGCTGGGTGTGAAAAGTCGTTGCCGCCCCAGCCATCTAGAAGAGCCCCGAAGTCCCAACAGCAGCGACGCACCTAGCGACGTTCTAACAGATAGATGAGGAATGAATGACTCGGCGGGGGGGGGGGCGGAGGATGACACACCACCACGCAGCCGCTCGTCGGCAGTCACGAGGGGCGGTGAAGGTCAGAACTGTCGCCCGGCCGGAAGTTAGCTTTACCACCCCAAAATGACTTCTGGAACATATTGCCAACCTAGAACAAAGAGGGTACGAATGAGTCTCTCGCGTCGCATCCGGGGGAAATGACTCCGTCGGCCGCACGCACGGCGGAATCATGGGATAGAGGGTGGGGAAAAATGAGCAACACGGCGCTGAGGCTGGTGGGAAAAGAAGACGGCGATAAGCAGCGGGCCCTCGAGGCGGCGCTGGCTCAGATCGATCGGGCCTTCGGCAAGGGCGCGGTGATGAAGCTGGGCGTGAAGGGCAAGATCGTCGAGATCGAGTCCGTGTCCACCGGCTCGCTCTGCCTCGACCTGGCGCTCGGCATCGGCGGCCTGCCCAAGGGCCGGGTGGTGGAGATCTACGGCCCCGAGAGCTCAGGCAAGACCACCCTCGCCCTGCATGTGGTGGCCGAGGTGCAGAAGGCCGGCGGTTCGGCCGCCTTCATCGACGCCGAGCATGCGCTCGATCCCTCCTACGCCCATAAGCTGGGCGTCAATCTCGACGAGCTGCTTGTGGCCCAGCCCGACACCGGCGAGCAGGCGCTGGAGATCACCGACACCCTGGTGCGCTCGGGCGCGGTCGACATCGTGGTCATCGACTCCGTGGCGGCCCTGACGCCTCGGGCCGAGATCGAGGGCGAGATGGGCGATTCCCTGCCCGGCCTGCAGGCGCGGCTGATGAGCCAGGCGCTGCGCAAGCTCACCGCCTCGATCTCCAAGACCCAGACCCTGGTCATCTTCATCAATCAGATCCGCATGAAGATCGGGGTGATGTACGGTAGCCCGGAGACGACCACCGGCGGCAATGCGCTGAAGTTCTACGCCTCGGTGCGGCTCGACATCCGCCGCACCGGCTCGGTCAAGCTGCGCGACGAGATCGTCGGCAACAACGTCCGCGTGAAGGTGGTGAAGAACAAGGTGGCCCCGCCGTTCCGCGAGGTCGAGTTCGACATCATGTACGGACAAGGCATCTCCAAGCTCGGCGAGATCATCGACCTCGGCGTCAAGGCCGGGGTGATCGAAAAGTCCGGCTCGTGGTTCTCCTGGAATAGCCAGCGCATCGGCCAGGGCCGCGACAATGCGCGCGAATTCCTCAAAGCCAATCCCGATATCGCCGCGGCCATCGAGGCCGAGGTGCGCGGCAATTCGACCAAGATCGAGGAAGAACTGCTCATCGGGCCCATCGAGACCGGCGAGGACTGAGGCCGCCGCCCGAGCCGTTCCTCGCGCGGTTTGACAAGCCTATGGGGCTCGGCCAGCCTCCTTCGACCAAACGGAGGAGGGAAGGGTCATGGCGCTCTCGGGTCAATGTTTCTGCGGCGCGGTGAAGCTGGAGGCGGCGGGCGAGCCGGCAGCCATGGGCTATTGCCACTGCCGATCCTGCCGCTCGTGGTCGGGCGGCCCGGTGAACGCGTTCAGCCTGTGGAACCCGGAGGCGGTGACGGTCGTCGCCGGCGCCGAACATGTCGCCACCTATGAGGGATCGCCGCTCAGCCAGCGGAAGTACTGCGCTAAGTGCGGCGGCCATCTGATGACCAATCACCCGCCGCTGGGTCTCGTCGACGTCTTCGCCGCCACCCTGCCGGATCTCGATTTCCAGCCTGGCGTGCACGTCAACTACGCCGAGACGGTTCTGCGAATGAGGGACGGCCTTCCCAAGCTGAAGGACTTCCCCAAGGAGTTAGGCGGCTCCGGCGAGGCCGTACCAGAATAGCCCTCAGCGCCTAAGCGTCGGATCGCTCTGGCGCATGCGGGTGCGCAGGGTGACGACGCCGTCGCCGCTGAGCACTCCGCCGCGCGCCAACAGCCGACCGCCCTGCCAGTTGGAAAGGCCGAGCTCCGGACGGTCGAAGACATATTGCCCGTCGACCCAGCGGGTGAAGCCGTCGCCGACGAAGGCCGCCTCCACGCCCTCGTAGAAGCGCTGCTGCGCGACGCCGTCCTCGGCGATGAGGCTGGCGATGAAGCGCGGGCTGTTGGCGTTGAACAGGGCGATCGCCGTATCAAGGTCGTCCACGATCGCCAGCCACGACTCGGGTGTCCGCTCCCATTCCCATTCATGGCCGAGATCGAGGCTCGCGTGCGTCTCCACGAAGGCCTCGTCGCGGTCGCCGTCGGCGCGACGGGTCGTGACGCGCGCGGTGCGCAGGGCCTTGGGGACAAGGGCGGCGTCGGCGGCCGAGACATGCAGCCGCGCGCCGTGACCGAGGGCTTCGCCCGCCCGCCACAGGCTCTCGGCGAACAGCGGAGCCAACTCGCCCGCCCGCGCCCGAACGATGCAGCAGACATTCAAGGTATTGCATACCTTGCGGTCGAGGGAGGCCCCCACGGCGGCCGAAAAGCGGGCGGCGTCGGCGCTGACGTCGGCGACGAGCCAGGCCCCGCCCGTCCCATGCAGACTGGCCGGGATGCCCGCTTGCCGGGCCACCGCTCCCAGCTGGGCGACGGCCGGCCCGGAGCCCCGCGCCACCGCCAGGGCCAGGCGCGGATCGGAAAACATGGCCCAGCCGGCGGCGCGCTCGGCGCTGTCCACGAGCACCGCCGCCCCGGCCGGGAGCCCGGCCTCGGCCAAAGCCGGGGCGAGGGCGTGTTCGGCGATAGCCCGCGCCGTGCCGAGGGCGTCGGAGCCGATGCGGAAGACCACGGCGTTGCCGCCGCGGATGACGCCGGCGGCGTCGGCGAAGACGTTGGGCCGGCCTTCGAAGACGAAGCCGACGACGCCGAGCGGGGCGGTCTCGACCTCAGCCATCCAGCCCGGATGGACGACCTGTTCGACGATCCGGCCGCGCGTCGCCGGCGCGTCGCGCCAGGCGATCAGGCCGGCGATCATGTCGGCGCGCATGGCGGGCGTCGCCTCCAGGCGGGTGGTGGAGCGGCCGGCGGCGCGCGCGCGCTCGACATCGCGGGCGTTGGCGGCGGCGATCCTCTCCCAGGTCGCGTCCGAGCTGAGAGCGGCGGCGAAGCGGTCGAAGAAGCGGCGGATCTGGTCCTCGCCCGCACGCCGCAGCTCGCCGAAGGCGGCGTGGGCCTGATCCACGGCCGTGGTCACCGTGGCGGCGACGGACGCCGGAACATGCAGCAGATCGCCGCTCTCCTGGACCACGATCAGGCGATCGCCGGGGGTGAAGGCTGCGGCCAAGGCCTCGCTGACCACGGCGAGCCGGTCGCCTCCCCAGGGGATGAGCATGCCGGGCGTGAGGCGTTCCAGCTTCATGGCCGGGCTTTAGCCCAAGCCCCGGGGGCGCGCCAATCGTGGCGGCGATTGCGCGGGCTCGCCGGCCGGACTAAGCCGCCTGCGTCGCAGAAGGAGGGGAGAAGCTCGCCATGAAGACCCGCGCGGCCGTCGCCTGGAAGGCCGGCGAGCCCCTGACCATCGAGACCGTAGACCTGGAAGGCCCGCGCGCCGGCGAGGTGCTGGTCGAGATCAAGGCCACCGGCATCTGCCACACCGACGAATTCACCCGGTCGGGCGGCGATCCCGAGGGCCTGTTCCCGGCTATCCTGGGCCACGAGGGCGCCGGGGTGGTGCTGGAGGTGGGGGCGGGGGTCACCACGGTGAAGCCGGGCGATCACGTCATCCCGCTGTACACGCCCGAGTGCCGTCAGTGTAAGTCGTGCCTGTCGCGGCGGACCAATCTGTGTACGGCCATTCGCGCGACCCAGGGCCAGGGCCTGATGCCCGACGGCTCGAGCCGGTTCTCGATCGGCGGCGAGCGCATCCATCACTACATGGGCTGCTCGACCTTCGCCAACCACACGGTGCTGCCCGAGATCGCCGTGGCCAAGGTGCGCGAGGACGCCCCCTTCGACAAGATCTGCTACATCGGCTGCGGCGTCACCACCGGCGTCGGGGCGGTGATCTGGACGGCCAAGGTGTGGCCAGGGGCCAATGTCGCGGTGTTCGGCCTGGGCGGCATCGGCCTCAACGTCATCCAGGGCGCGCGCATGGCCGGGGCCGACAAGATCATCGGCGTCGACCTCAATCCAGCCCGCGAGGCCATGGCCCGCAAGTTCGGCATGACCCACTTCGTCAATCCAGCGAGCGTCGGTGGCGACAAGGTGGTCGAGGCCATCGTCGAGGTGACCGGCGGCGGCGCCGACTTCTCGTTCGAATGCATCGGCAATGTCGCGACCATGCGTCAGGCGCTGGAGTGCTGCCATCGCGGCTGGGGCGAGAGCATCGTCATCGGCGTCGCCGGCGCCGGCCAGGAGATCTCCACCCGCCCGTTCCAGCTGGTCACCGGCCGTGTGTGGCGCGGCACGGCCTTCGGCGGGGCGCGCGGGCGCACGGACGTGCCACGCATCGTCGGCTGGTACATGGACGGCAAGCTCGACATCGACAGCCTGATCACCCACACCCTGCCGCTCCAGGACATCAACCGCGGCTTCGAGCTGATGCATTCGGGCGAGAGCATCCGCTCGGTGGTGGTCTACTAGGCGATGAGCCGGCGGATCGCCCTGCTGCGCGGGGTCAATCTGGGGGCCAATCGGCGCGTGGCCATGGCCGACGTGCGCGCCGTCTTCGAGGCGGCCGGCTTCGACGCGGTCGCCAGCCTGCTGCAGAGCGGCAATCTGGTCTTCGAGGCCGGGACGGCGAGCGACGCCGAGGTCGAGGCGCGCGCCGAGCAGGTGCTCTTGGACCGTCTGGGTCTCATCACCGAAGTCGTCGTCCGGGATGCGGACGCGTGGCGGGCGATGATCGCCGCCAATCCCTTTCCAGACGAGGCGATGGCCGACCCGTCGCATCTGGTGGTGATGGCGATGAAGACCGCGCCGGCCGAGGGGGCGGAGGCGGCGATGGCCGCGATCCCCGGCCGCGAGCGGGCGCGGGTGATCGGCGCTCATGCCTACATCTACTATCCGGACGGCATCGCCGGCGTGCGCCTCATCGGCGCGCCGCTCGACCGGGCCCTGGGCGCCCGCAGTACGGGCCGTAACTGGAACACGGTCCTGAAGCTGGCCGCGATGGTGGAAGCCTGAGCCCGAACCGCCTTTCACGGGGCGGCGCGATGTGGTCTAGATCGAAGGCGTGATGACCCGCCGGCGTCTCGGTGTTTCGACCTTCCAGGCCCCGGTCCGGCCGTGACCACGGACGAGGACAGCCTCGAACCGCGGATCGCGCGGCCGGAGGACTTCCAGCCGCACCTGCATCGCCGCCGCTCGCCGATCGGTATCGTTGCTCTGTTCCGCAGCCGCATCCGCGCCAGCGAGCTGTGGCTGGTGGTGGTTGCGGTCGCGATCGGGGCGGGGGCCGGCGTGCTGACCTCGGCGGTCAGCTTCAGCGCCCACGCCGCCCAATCCCTGATCTATGGCCTGGCGCCCGGCCAACGGCTGTCGGCGATCGAGCATCTGGCGCCCCTGCGCGCCCTGGCGCTGCCCGCCGGGGGGCTGGTGCTGGGTCTGGTGACCTGGGCGTGGGCCCGGCGCCGTCCGGGCTCCCCGGTCGACCCGGTGGAGGCCAACGCCCTGCATGGCGGGCGGATGTCGGCGAGGGACAGCGTATTCGTCGCCGTCCAGAGCGTGATCTCCAACGGCTCGGGCGCCTCGGTGGGCCTGGAGGCCGCCTACGCCCAGCTGGGCGGCGGCCTGGCCTCGGTAGTCGGGCGGGCGCTGAACCTCAGACGCAGCGACATGCGCGCCTTTGTCGGCGCGGGCGCCGGGGCGGGGATCGCCGCCGCCTTCGGCGCGCCGCTGACCGGGGCCTTCTACGCCTTCGAGATCATCATCGGCTCCTATTCGGTGGTCAACGTCGCCCCGGTGGTGGCCGCGGCCATCGCCGCCACCCTGGTGTGCCGCGTGCTGCAGACCCAGCCGACGGTGCTGCACATCCAGGTCAGCGACACCCTGACCGTCAGCCACTATCTGCTGTTCGGCGCCCTTGGCATCGTGTGCGCGGCCCTGGGCGTCGCGGTCATGCGCCTGGAGGCCTTCATCGAGGGGCGGGTGGCCAAGACGCCGGGGCCCAGGTGGCTGCGGCCGGCGCTCGGCGGGGTGATCCTGGCCGCCCTGGCCATCGCCGACCCCCATTCCCTGTCGGCCGGGCACGGGGCCATGGGCGAGGAAGTGGCCGTCGAGTTCGGCCTGGGCGCGCTGGCGTTCCTGATCCTCGCCAAGGCCAGCGCCTCGATCATCGCCCTCGGCTTCGGCTTCCGGGGCGGGATGTTCTTCGCCTCGCTCTATCTCGGATCCCTGGTCGGCAAGTTCTTTGTCATGGCTTTGGAAGCCGCCGGCGTCCACACCGGCATCGATCCCATGGCCGGGGCCCTGGTCGGCATGGGCGCCCTGGCCGTGGCCATCATCGGCGGCCCGTTCACCATGACCTTCCTGGTGCTGGAGACCACCGGCGACTTCGGCCTCACGGCGGCCACGCTCACCGCCTCGATCGTCGCCAGCCTGCTGGTGCGCGAGACCTTCGGCTATTCGTTCTCGACCTGGCGCCTGCACCTGCGCGGCGAGACCATCCGCAGCGCCCACGACGTCGGCTGGCTGCGCAACCTCACCGCCGCGCGGATGATGCGCGCCGACGCGCCGATGATCTCGGCTGACGCCACCGCCGCGGCGTTCCGGGCCAGGTTTCCGCTGGGATCAACCCGCCGGGTCGTCGGGCTGGACGGCCTCGGCCGCTACGCCGGCGTGATTCCGGTCTCGGCGGTGCATGCGCTCGACGATCTGGCGGCGCCGGTGAGCGGGGTGATGATCAATCGCGACGCGTGGCTGCGCCCCGACATGGCCATCAAGGAGATCATGGGCATGTTCGACCGCACCGAGACCGACGAGCTGGCCGTGCTCGACGACGACCGCGACGTGGTCGGCGTGCTCACGGAAGCCTACGCCACCCGCCGCTACGCCGAGGAGCTGGAGAAGGCTCGCCGCGACCTCGTCGGCGCGGACTGACGCGCGCCGGATTACGCTTTGGTAAGACTAGTCGACCTTGGGGTTAAGCTTTTGTAAGACCAGCCTTGCGCGCTTGACTTGGATGGCCACGCACCGGACTTCCTGTCGCCGGCGCCAGCAGGGCGCCACGGCCGGACGGGGAAGCAGTGGCGTCGAAAAATCTCGTTCCCGCGCTCGCCGCCATATGCGCCATCGCCGCGCTGGGCTTTGCCCTGGGCGGTTGCGGCAAGAAGGACCCGCCGGGCGGCATGCAGGGCGGCGGAACGCCCGAGGTGGGCGTCGTCACCCTTCAGCCCGCGCCCGTCACCCTGTCGGCGGAGCTGCCCGGCCGGGCCACGCCCTATGAGACCTCGGACGTGCGGCCGCAGGTCGGCGGCATCATCGTCGCCCGCCCGTTCGCCGAAGGGGCCAACGTCACGGCTGGACAGGTGCTCTATCGCCTCGACCCGGCGCCCTATCGCGCGGCCTATGATCAGGCGCGGGCGCAGGTGGCCAGCGCCCAGGCCAATCTCACCACCACCGGGCTCAAGGCCCAGCGCTATGGCGAGCTGGTCAAGATCAACGGCGTCGCCAAGCAGGACTATGACGACGCCGAGGCGGCCTACAAACAGGCCGTGGCCCAGGTCGCCCAGCTGAAGGCGGCCGCCGAGTCGGCGCGCATCAACCTCGCCTACGCCACCATCACCGCACCGATCTCCGGCCGCGTGGGCCCCTCGACCGTGACTAAGGGCGCCCTGGTCACCACCGGCCAGGTGGCGGCTATGACCACCATCCAGCGGCTGGATCCGATCTATGTCGACGTGACGGAGTCGGCCAACGACCTGCTGCGCCTGCGCCGCGCCCTCGCCGACGGCCAGCTCACCGGCGGCCCGACCACCGTGCCGGTGCGCCTCAAGCTCGACGACGGCTCGGACTATCCGCAGGAAGGCAAGATGCAGTTCGCCGACGTCACCGTCGACCAGACGACGGGCACGGTGACGCTGCGGGCTCTGTTCCCCAATCCGGCGGGCATATTGTTGCCCGGCATGTTCGTCCGCGCCGAGGTGGCCGAGGGCGTCGTGCCAGCCGGCATATTGGCGCCGCAGCAAGGCGTCTCGCGCGACGAACGCGGCCGGCCGACGGCGCTGGTCGTCGGACCCGATGGCAAGGCGCAGCTGCGCGACCTCGTGCTCGGCCAGGCCGTGGGCGACAAATGGCTGGTCACCTCGGGGCTGAAGGCCGGCGATCGCCTGATCGTCGAAGGCCTGCAGCGGGTGAAGGCCGGCCAGGCCGTCCACGCCGCTCCCGCCAAACTCGTCGTCCCCCAGGCCGTGGCCGAGTAGGCCGGCCGTGTCGCGCTTCTTCATCGAGCGGCCGATCTTCGCGGCCGTCATCGCCATCGTCATTTCCCTGGCCGGGGCCCTGGCCATCCGCACCCTGCCGGTGGCGCAGTATCCGACCATCGCGCCGCCCGAGGTGGGGATCGGAGCCAACTACCCCGGCGCCGACGCCCAGACGGCCCAGGAATCGGTGACCCAGATCATCGAGCAGCAGCTGCAGGGCCTCGACCACCTGCTGTATTTCACCTCGGACAGCGAGGCCAACGGCAACATCGGCATCGACGCGGTGTTCGAGCCTGGAACCAATCCGGACATCGCCCAGGTGCAGGTGCAGAACAAGCTGGCGGAGGCCATTCCGCTGCTGCCGGCCGAGGTGCAGCAGGAAGGTATCGGCGTCTACAAGTCCGGGGCCAGCTTCCTGCTGATCGTCGCCCTCTACGACACCAGCGGACGCTACACCGACCTCGACATCTCCGACTATCTGAACAGCCGCCTGCGCGATCCGCTGTCGCGCGTGAACGGCGTCGGCAACGTCAGCGTGTTCGGCGGCCAGTACGCCATGCGCATCTGGCTCGACCCCTACAAGATGGCCAATTTCAAGCTGATGCCGTCGGATGTGCAGAGCGCCCTCCTGGCGCAGAACATCCAGGTGCCGGCCGGCGAGATCGGCGGCCAACCCTCGGTGCCGAACCAGCAGCTCAACGCCACCATCACGGCCCAGGCGCGGCTGCGTACGCCCGAACAATTCCGCGATGTCATCCTCAAGACCCAGCCCGACGGCTCGCAGGTGCGCCTGGGCGACGTGGCGCGGGTCGAGCTGGGCGCGGACGGTTATGGCTTCATCAGCCGGGTCAACGGCCATCCGGCCGCGGGCCTTGCAATCCGCTTGGCCCCTGGGGCCAACGCCCTGCAAACCGCCGAGGCGGTCAAGAAGCGCGCCGTCCAGCTGGCCGCGACCTTCCCGCCCGGCGTGCAGCTGGCCTTCCCGGTCGACACCACCACCTTCATCAAGCTGTCGGTGCAGCAGGTGGTGATCACGCTCGTCGAGGCGATCCTCCTGGTCATCGCGGTGATGTATCTGTTCCTGCAGAACTGGCGCGTCACGCTCATCCCGGCGGTGGCGGTGCCGGTGGTGCTGCTGGGCACCTTCGGCGTGCTGGCGGCGGCCGGCTTCACCATCAACACCCTGACCCTCTTCGCCATGGTGCTGGCCATCGGCCTCCTGGTCGACGACGCCATCGTGGTGGTGGAGAACGTCGAGCGGATCATGAGCGAGGAGGGCCTCTCGCCCAAGGCCGCCACCATCAAGTCCATGGGCGAGATCACCAGCGCCCTGGTCGGCATCGCCCTGGTGCTGTCGGCGGTGTTCCTGCCGATGGCCTTCTTCGGCGGCTCGACCGGCGCCATCTACCGCCAGTTCTCGATCACCATCGTCTCGGCCATGGTCCTGTCGGTGCTGGTGGCCCTGATCCTGACGCCGGCGCTGTGCGCCACCCTGCTCAAGCCCATCCCCCAAGGCGAGGCCCGCCAGCGGGGCGGCTTCTTCGGCTGGTTCAACAGGACCTTCGCCGCCGCCGTGAAACGTTACGAAGCGACCGCGGGCCGCGTCATCCACCGGCCGCTGCCGGCGCTGATCGTCTACGGCGTCATCGTCGCCTTGATGGTGACGCTGTTTTTCACCCTGCCCAGCGCCTTCCTGCCGGAAGAGGATCAGGGCGCGCTCATCACCTCATTCAGCCTGCCCACCGGCGCCATGCAGTCGCGCACCCTGGCCATCGCCGAACAGGTCGAGCACCACTACCTCGTCGACGAAGCGGCCAATGTCGACAACGCCTTCATCGTCACCGGCTTCGGCTTCGGCGGCAGCGGCCAGAACCAGGGCATGGCCTTCGTCCACCTGAAGCCGTGGAAGGACCGGCCGGGTCCCGACAACCGCGCCAAGGCGATCGCCCAGCGGGCCAATAAGGTGTTCAGCAAGATCCGCGACGCTCAGGTGTTCGCCCTGGTGCCGCCGGCGGTGCAATCCCTCGGCAACGCCTCGGGCTTCGACCTCGAACTCGAGGACCAGGCCGGGCTCGGCCACCAGAAGCTGCTGGCCGCCAAGGATGAGCTCATCGACATGGCCTCCAAGGACCCCCTCCTGGCCAATGTTCGCTTCAACGGCCTCGACGACACCACCCAGCTGCATGTGGACGTCGACCAGGCCAAGGCCGGGGCGCTGGGGCTCAACCTCAACGACGTCAACAACACCCTGAGCGCGGCCTGGGGCGGCGCCTTCATCAACAACTTCATCGATCGGGGGCGGGTGAAGCAGGTCTTTGTGCAGGCCGACGCGCCGTTCCGCACCAGCCCGGACGACATCGGCCGCTGGTTCGTGCGCGGCGCCACCGGCACCATGGCCCCGTTCTCGGCCTTCTCGACCTGGAAGTGGATCACCGGGCCGGCCCAGCTGCAGCGCTACAACGGCGCCGCTGCGGTGGAGATCCAGGGCGAGCCGGCGCCCGGCAAGAGCTCGGGCGCGGCCATGGCCGAGATGCAGAAGCTGATCGGTAAGCTGCCACTGGGCATCGGCTATGAATGGACCGGCATCTCCTATCAGGAACGCCTGTCGGGCGCGCAGGCCCCGGCGCTGTACGGCATCTCCATCCTGGTGGTGTTCTTGTGCCTGGCGGCGCTCTACGAGAGCTGGTCGATCCCCGCGTCGGTGATGATGGTCATCCCGCTGGGCGTGGTCGGCGCGCTTTTGGCCGCGACCCTGCGCGGCTTCTACAACGACGTCTATTTCCAGGTCGGCCTGCTGACCACCATCGGCCTGTCGGCCAAGAACGCCATCCTCATCGTGCAGTTCGCCGACGAGGCGGAGAAGCGCGGGTCGACGCCCGTCGAGGCGGCGCTGGAGGCGGCCAGGCTGCGCCTGCGGCCGATCCTGATGACCTCCATGGCCTTCATCGCCGGGGTGTTTCCGCTGGCCATCGCCACCGGCGCCGGCGCCGGCAGCCAGAACGACATCGGCACCGGCGTCATCGGCGGCATGCTGACCGCGACCGTACTGGCCATCTTCTTCGTGCCGATGTTCTTCGTCGGCGTGCGCTCGATCTTCCGGGCCCGCGCCCGGCCGGCGCCGATCGCGAGTCCGGCGAAATGAGGCGGCTGGCGCTCATGCTCGCCGGCGTGACGGCGTTGGGCGGCTGCATCGACCTGGCGCCGACCTATCATCGGCCGGCGAGCCCGACTCCGGCCAGCTTCCCCACCGGTCCGGCCTATCCGCCGGCGCCGGCCGTGGCGACGGCGCCGACCGGGTGGCGTGACTTCTTCGCCGACCCCAAGCTGCGCGGGATCATCGAGACGGCGCTCAGCAACAACCGCGACCTGCGGATCGCCGTGGCCAATATCGCCGCCGCCCGGGCGCAGTACCATGTCCAGCGCGCGGCCGAGTTTCCCACCCTGGGCGCCAGCGCGACGGCCACCTATGGCCAGGAGCCGGTGAGTGTCGTGTCCGGCGGCGCGGTCGCCCCCGGCCAATCCACCGTCTTCAACGAACGGCTCTATAGCCTCGGCGCCGGCGTCACCAACTGGCAGCTCGACCTGTTCGGCAAGGTGCGCGACCTGACCCGGGCCGCTCAGGATCAATACTTCGCCACCCGCCAGGCGCGCGACGCCGCCCAGATCACCCTGGTGGGCGAAGTGGCTGCCGACTACCTCACCTTGAGTTCGGACCGCTCGCTGTTGGCCATCGCTCGGGGGACGCTGCAGAGCGGCCAGGCCTCGCTCGATCTGACCCAGGCCCGCCTGAACGCCGGCGTGGCCTCGGCGCTGGACGTCGAACAGGCCAAGACCACCGTGCAGCAGGCCCGCTACGACGTCGCCCGACTGACCACCCTGGTCGCCCAGGACCGCAACGCCCTGGAACTGGTCGTCGGCGCGCCGGTGGCCGACGCCGACCTGCCGGATGCGCTGGATGGCGAGGTGGTCGTCCTTGACAAGCTGCCGGCGGCGATGAGCTCGGCGGTGCTGCTGGACCGGCCCGACGTGCTGCAGGCCGAGGACGTGCTGCGCGGGGCCAACGCCAGCATCGGCGCGGCCCGGGCCAATTTCTTCCCGTCGATCTCGCTGACCGGCTCAGGCGGGCTGACCAGCCTGGCGCTCTCCACCCTGTTCAAGGGCGCGTCGGCGACCTGGAGCTTCGCGCCGACCGTCAGCCAGACAATCTTCGACTTCGGCGCCAACAAGGGTAACCTCGCCTACGCCAAGGCCGAGCGCGACGTGGACGTCGCCCAATATGAGAAGGCCATCCAGACCGCCTTCCGCGAGGTGGCCGACGCCCTGGCCCAGCGCGGCACCATCGACGAGCAGGTCGCCGCCCAGGGCGCCCTCACCGAGGCCTCGCATCAATCCCTGATCCTGGCCACCGCCCGCTATGAGCGCGGGGCGGACACCTATCTCAACGTCCTCATCGCCCAGCGCACCTACTACGCCGCCCAGCAGACCCTGGTCACGACCAGGCTTGCCAGATCCCTCAACCTCGTCACTCTCTACGGCGCTCTGGGCGGAGGCCTGGACACCGCCAAGGGAGGCTAGGACGGGCGCCGGCCCCTTTGCGCGTCGCCCATATTCGCTACTATCGGCGCCGTCGCCCGCTGGGGAAGCTGTATGCGCCATTCGCGCCCGGGGTGGGCCGCCGCACTTCTTGTCGCCCTTTGCATCGCCGTGGCTGGTCCCAGTCTGGCGGCGAACTGGCAGCCCGTCGGCGAATCGGGCAATTCGATGGACAAGGTTTTCGTCGACGTGGACTCGGTCAAGGCGATCGAAAGCTATCGGCTGATCTCGGTGATGACGGTCTATCCGGCCCCCCGAACCAATTCCAGCGGCCTGCTCTTTGATCGGCATGTGCAGATCAACGCCGTGGATTGCGCGCAGAGCCGGTTCGTGGGCGTCCGAACCATCGGCTATTTGAAAGACAAGGTGGCGGGAACCAGCCCGGAGAAGACCGACTGGCGCAGCAAACTCGTTCCCGTTCCCACCGACGGCCTGTCGCAGTGGGTGCTTCATCTCGCCTGTTCGACGCCGCTGGCCGGCGACAGCGGGGCGGCGCCCCAGAGCCAAGCCAAGGTCTCCACGGGGTCGGGGATCTTCGTCGACCGTGACGGCTATGTGCTGACCGCCGCGCATGTGGTGAACGGCTGCAAAAGCCTGGCGGTCAAGGTTCCTCGCGCGCCGCCCGAGGCCGCGACGCTTGAGGCGGCGGATCCCAAGAACGATCTGGCCCTGATCAAGACCAGCGCCGGCTATGGCGTTCCGACCGCCTTCCGCGCCCAGTCGCATCCGCCCCGCCTTGGCGAGGACGTCGCCGTCGTGGGTTACCCCCTTACCGGCATTCTCTCGAACGAGCCCAAGGCCACGTTCGGCCAGATCAACTCTGTGGCGGGGATCAACAACGACTATACTGTGCTGCAGTTCTCGGCGCCGGTTCAGCCGGGAAACAGCGGCGGCCCGGTGTTCGACGGCGGCGGCCTGGTGGTCGGGATCGTGGTGTCCGAGCTCTCGCCCCTGGTGGCGGCGCGCATCGGCGTCGCGCCCCAGAACGTCAATTTCGCCATCCGCGGTGAGCTGGCGCAGATCTTCATGACCGCCCATGGCATCCGCTTTTCGGCGGAAGGCCCCCGCATGCGCCTCGAGGATGGTGACATCGCCGCCGCGGGCGAGCGCTCGACGGCGCTGATCGTCTGCTTGAAGCAATAGGGCTTCGCATCTGGATTGCCCGCCTGGATTTACCGGGGAGGCAGGGTGAAGGATCACCAGAGCGGGCCGTTGCCCCGGGCCGCTGGGTTGAGGCGGATAAGTTCCGCCCAATCGTCCAGGAATCGGAAGTCGTCCCGTTCTTGAGTGACCTGCCACTGACACGCCCCGGTTCCTTCCGAGAAATAGTCCTTGGCGCGGTCCGGATCGTTCCTGATCAATTCGTACTCGCCGGCGAAGAACACCGCCGCGCAATTGCCATCGGCGGGGCCGTTGGGACTGGTCGAATAGGCCTCTCGCATCGCATCTGGCGTGGTCTTGCCGAGGAACATGTCGAAGATCGGCCCGGGCCATCCGGACAGGTCCAGCCGCTTGACGCCCTGCTGGAATTCCGCGTCGTCCGGTTCGTGCGCCCGCGCCCTGGCCATGTGCAGCCAGAGAACGGGGTAGGGATTGGTCGGGACGAGCCGGGCGCTCTCGACGAACTGCTCGGCGGCCTCGTGGAACCGGCCCATGCCGAAAAGGAGCCTCGCCCGGTTGTCGACCAACCCAGGTAATTGCGGCGCTAGCCGAAAGAGCTGATCGTAGTCGGCGAGCGCGCCGTCTGGATCGCCCGCCCAGATCCGGAGATTGCCTCGAGTTTGATAATATCCCGCCGCGCGGGGCGCCAGTCGTATGGCTTCGTCGTAGTTGGCCAGGGCGGTCTTGAGGTCGCCCTTGCCGACATAGCAACCGCCGCGGTCCAGGTAGGCCTCGGCAAATCCGGGCTTTAGCCTGATGGCCTCGGTCTGGTCGGCGATAGCCTGGTCATACTCGCCCGCTTGGCAGTGGAGCTGCCCCTGGGCGTTGAGCAGCTGGGCGCGCATGTCGCTCGTCTGAGATGGCGAGCAGGCCGCCAGATTCGCCCACGCCAGGAGGGTGATCGCAAGACCGCCGCTCAGTCTCATCTCGTCCTCCGATCCAGCTCGTTGCTTGATGAATACTAGAGTTGATGGAGTTGATCACCTCACCGATCCACCTTGGTCGACAGCACGATCGACGAAGTCGTGCGGTCGACGCCGGGCAGGGCGCCCAGGGCGTCGATCAGGGCGTCCATTTCCTTGACCCCTGGCGCGGCGGCCTTGGCGATGAGATCGAACGGGCCGCTGACCGATTGCAGCAGGCGCACGGCGCTCATCTTGCGCACGGCGGCGACGACGGCGGCCGACTGCTTGTGCGAGACGGTCATCAGCACATAGGCATGGATCTGGCCGCGCTCGGCCTCTTCGGAGAGGCGGACGGTGTAGCCGGCGATGACGCCGGAGCGCTCCAGCCGCTCCAGCCGACTCTGCAGGGTCGTGCGCGAGACGCCGAGCGCGCGGGCCAGCTGGGCGGCGGGAGCGCGGGCGTTGTCGCGCAGCAGGGCCAGGAGGCGCGTGTCGAGGTCGTCCATCTGTCCAATTCCTTCGGCGAATTGTTGCAGAATGTTCGGCGTTCCGTCGGAATTGCAATGGAAATCGACGGCGGCGGTCGCCATCTTGGCCGGCGACACCCAGCGGCAGGAGAGAATTCATGAAAGACGTCGTCATCATCGGCGCGGGCCACATCGGTTCGACCATCGCCGCCTTCCTGTCCGGCGTGGGCGACTATCAGGTGACGGTGGCGGACCATTCGGCCGAGGCCCTGGCCGTGCTCGGCGTCATGGCGCGGGTGGAGCACAAGGTGCTGGACGTCACCGACGCCGCCGCCCTGACCGACCTGCTGGGGGGCAAGTTCGCCGTGCTGTCGGCCGCGCCCTATCACCTGACCTTCCACGTGGCCGAGGCGGCCCGCGCCGCCGGCGCCCACTATCTCGACCTCACCGAGGACGTCGCCTGTACGCGCAAGGTCAAGGCCCTGGCCAAGGACGCCAAGACCGCCTTCATCCCGCAATGCGGCCTGGCGCCCGGCTTCATCTCCATCGTGGCGGCCGATCTCGCGCGCCACTTCGATGTGCTGCACGACGTGCGCCTGCGCGTGGGGGCCCTGCCGAAGTACCCGTCCAACGCGCTCAATTACAACCTGACCTGGTCCACCGACGGGGTGATCAACGAATATTGCGAACCGTGCGAGGCCATCGTCGACGGCCTGCAGCGTCACACCCGCGCGCTGGAAGAATGCGAGGCTTTCGCCCTCGACGGCGTCGCCTATGAGGCGTTCAACACCTCCGGCGGCCTCGGCACCCTGTGCGAGACCTTGGAAGGCAAGGTGCGCAACCTCAACTACCGCACCATCCGCTACCCGGGCCACGCGGCGATCATGAAGGCGCTGCTGAACGATCTTCGCCTGCGCGACCGGCGCGACCTGTTGAAGGACATCCTCGAAAACTCGGTGCCGGCGACGCTGCAGGACGTTGTGATCGTGTTCGTCACCGTCTCGGGCCTCAAGAACGGCCATCTGGTGCAGGAAACCTACGCCAACAAGATCTACGCCCGGCAGATGGGCGGCCGCACGGTGAGCGCGATCCAGATCACCACCGCCTCGGGCATCTGCGCGGTGCTGGACATGCTGGCCAATGGGGCGCTGCGCGCCAAGGGCTTTGTGCGGCAGGAGGAGATCACCCTGGCCGATTTCCTGGCCAACCGCTTCGGCAGCGCCTACGCCAACGAGGAAACCTCGGCCGCCGCCCTGGGAGCTGTCGCGTGAGTGGCCCCACGGCCGTGGAGGCCCGCGCCCTCCTGACCCGCCTGGGCGTCGCCGAGGCGCTCCTCACCGGCGGCGCGCGCGCGGTGACCTCGCCGATCGACGGGGCGGTGATCGCCCACGTCCACGATACATCGACCGAGGATTGCGCCCGCGCCATCGAGGCCGCGCACGCCGCCTTCCCCGCCTGGCGCACCACGCCCGCGCCCCGGCGCGGCGAGCTGGTCCGCCTGCTCGGCGAGGAGCTGCGCGCGGCCAAGGCCGACCTCGGCCTGCTGGTGACGCTGGAAGCCGGCAAGACACTGTCCGAGGGCCTGGGCGAGGTCCAGGAGATGATCGACATCTGCGACTATGCCGTCGGCCTGTCGCGGCAGCTGTTCGGCCTGACCCTGGCGACCGAGCGCGCCGATCACCGCATGATGGAGACCTGGCAGCCGCTGGGCGTCGTGGGTGTGATCAGCGCCTTCAACTTCCCCGTCGCGGTGTGGTCGTGGAACGCCGCCTTGGCCCTCGTCTGCGGCGATCCGGTGGTCTGGAAGCCGTCGGAGAAGACGCCGCTGACGGCGCTGGCCGTGCAGGCCCTGTTTGAGCGCGCGGTGGCGAGGTTCGGCGACGCGCCGGCCGGGCTTTCCGCGGTCATCGTCGGCGGCCGCGAAGTAGGCGAGGCCCTGGTCGCCAACGACAAGGTGCGGCTGGTCTCGGCCACCGGTTCGACGGCCATGGGCCGCGCGGTGGGTCCGTTGCTGGCCAAACGCTTCGCGCGCGCCCTGCTGGAGCTCGGCGGCAACAACGCCGCCATCGTCTGCCCTTCGGCCGACCTCGACCTCACCCTGCGCGGCGCGGCCTTCGCGGCCATGGGCACCGCCGGCCAGAGGTGCACGACGCTTCGGCGGCTGTTCGTGCATGACAGCGTCTATGACGCCCTGCTGCCCAGGCTGAAGGCCGCCTACGCCGGCGTCACCATCGGCGATCCGCGCGCCTCCGACACCCTGGTCGGGCCGCTGATCGATCCGGCGTCCCTCCAGGCCATGGAGCGAGCGCTGGCCGACGCCAAGGCCGAGGGCGGCGCGGTGCACGGCGGCGGGCGCGTCGCGGGCCCCGGGGACGGCGTCTATGTGCGCCCGGCGCTGGTGGAGATGCCCGGTCAGAGCGCGGTCGTCCTGCGCGAGACCTTCGCGCCGATCCTCTATGTGATGCGATATTCCGATCTCGACGAGGCCATCGCGCTCAACAACGCCGCGCCCCAAGGCCTGTCGTCGTCGATCTTCACCCTGGACATGCGCGAGGCCGAACGCTTCTGCGCCCCCTCGGGCTCGGACTGCGGCATCGCCAACGTCAACATCGGACCTTCGGGGGCCGAAATCGGCGGCGCCTTCGGCGGCGAGAAGGAGACGGGCGGCGGCCGCGAAGCCGGTTCGGATTCCTGGAAGGCCTATATGCGGCGCGCGACCAACACGGTGAACTATGGGACCAGCCTGCCTCTGGCCCAGGGGGTGAAGTTCGACATCTGACGCGTCTGGACGATCAACGCGGGGGAACCCAACCGGACGGGCGGCCGTTCACATTGCTCCAGTCCATCACCAACGGAGCCGCCAGATGAGTCAGAACCGTATTGAAGGCGCCGCCAAGAAGGCCACAGGCGCGATCAAGGAAACCGCCGGCAAAGTGACCGGCAACAGGAAGCTGCAGGCCGAGGGCGCGGTGGAAAAGGCCGCCGGCGCCGTCCAGAACAAGGTCGGCAAGGCGCAGGACAAGATCGGCGCCGCGCTCAGGCGCTGACGCCCTACGGGCTATGAAATCGATCGGGCGCCGCTCCCTAGGGGGCGGCGCCCTTCTTCATGGCGCGGCCCGACTCCCGCACCGCGCATTCAGCTGTCACAGTCGTCCGCCACACCAGGGCGGCCCGCCGGGTGGGCGTCGCCAGAGGAGATGCCGCGATGAACGGGGCCGAGCTGCTCGTAGCCGCGCTTGAGACCGAGGGCGTGACCCGCATCTTCGGCGTGCCGGGAGAAGAGAATCTCGCCGTCGTCGACGCCCTGCGGCGGTCCAGCATCGAGCTGGTCGTGACCCGCCACGAGCAACCGGCCGCGTTCATGGCCGCGACCCACGGCCGGCTCACCGGCGCGCCGGGCGTGTGCCTGGCGACCCTCGGGCCGGGCGCGCTCAACCTCACCACCGGCGCGGCCTACGCCTTGCTGGGCGCCATGCCGATGGTGATGCTCACCGGCCAGAAAGGCGTCCTGCACAGCAAGCAGGGCCACTTCCAGATGGTCGACATCGTCGCCACCATGAAGCCGCTCACCAAGCAGTCCCGCCAGATCGTCAGCACCCGCACGATCCCCTCGCTGGTGCGAGAGGCTTTCCGCATGGCCCGTCTGGAGCGGCCCGGCCCGGTGCATCTGGAGCTGCCGGAGGACATCGCCGGCGAACCCGCGCCGGACGTTCCCCTGATCCTCCCGCACCCCATCGACCCGCCTGTGGCGCCCGGGGTCGCGCTCGACCGCGCGGCGGACCTGCTCCGGGGGGCGAAGCGCCCGCTTGTGATGCTGGGCGCGGCGGCCAGCCGCCCGCGCCTGACGGACGGCCTCTCCGCCTTCGTGCGCCGGATGGGGATCCCTTTCTTCAACACCCAGATGGGCAAGGGCGCGGTCTCGGGCGTCTCGGACCTCTATCTCGGCACCGCCGCCCTCTCCGAGCGCGACTATGTGCACGACGCCGTCGACCGGGCGGACCTGATCATCGCCATCGGTCACGACACGGTGGAGAAGCCGCCGTTCCTGATGGGTCCCGGCGGACCGGCCGTGCTGCACGTAGGCTATCTGCCCGCGGTCATCGAGGAGGTCTATTTCCCCGACACCGAGCTGGTGGGCGACGTGGCCGCGAGCCTGGCGCTCCTCGCCGACCGCCTGGAAGGCCGGCTGCCGGACGCCGGCGCCCTCCTGCCGCTGCGCGAGGGGATCCTGGCCCACGTCCGCGATCGCGATGATGAGAGGCGCTTCCCGCTGACCCCGCAGCGGATCGTACACGACGTGCGCGGCGTGATGCCGGAGGACGGAATCGTCTGCCTCGACAACGGCATGTACAAGATCTGGTTCGCCCGCAACTACCGCACGCGGGTGGCCAACACCCTGCTACTCGACAACGCCCTGGCGACCATGGGCGCGGGCCTGCCCTCGGCGATCATGGCCGCCCTGCTCAATCCGACGCGGCGCGTGCTGGCGGTGTGCGGCGACGGCGGCTTCATGATGAACTCGCAAGAGATGGAGACGGCCGTCCGGCTCGGCGTCAATCTGGTGGTTCTGATCGTCCAGGATTACGCCTATGGGATGATCCGCTGGAAACAGGCGGTGGACGGTTTTCCGGACTTCGGCATGACCTTCAACGATCCGGACTTCGTGGCCTATGCGCGGGCCTACGGCGCCGAGGGCGCGCGGGTCACGGACGCCGATGGCCTGGCGCCGGCGCTGGAGGCGGCTTTCGCGGCCGGCGGCGTCCACATCGTGGCCTGCCCGGTGGACTATTCGGAGAATGTCCGGGTGCTGGTCGACGAGTTGAAAGCCCACGCGGCCGAGAATGGAGCGAAATCATGATCGAGGTCGTCCAGGCGTTCGACCGCGCGCCCATCGCCGAGCTTCCCACCGACGACGCCGCGGCGCTGGAGCGCAAGCTCGAGACGGCGCGCAAGGTCTTCGCCGACCGGGGCGGCTGGCTGAAGACCCACCAGAGGGTCGATATTCTGCGCCGCCTCGTCGGGCTCATGCAGGCCAAGCGCGATCACCTGGCCCTGCAGATCGCGCGCGAGGGCGGCAAGCCGCTGGCCGACGCCCGGATCGAGACCGACCGCGCCATCGACGGTGTGCGCAACGCCGCGGAGGAGCTGCGCGTCATGGCCGGCCAGGAAATCCCCATGGGGCTCACGCCGGCGGCCGACGGCCGACGAGCCTTCACTATCGTCGAGCCGATGGGGGTCGTGGCCGCGATCTCGGCCTTCAACCACCCGCTCAATCTGATCGTCCACCAGGTGGCGCCGGCCATCGCCGTGGGGTGCCCAGTGATCATCAAGCCGGCGTCGTCGACGCCTCTGTCATGCTTCGAGTTCGTCGCCATGGTCCACGAGGCGGGTCTGCCGCCGGAGTGGTGCCAGACCTTCCTGCCTGAGAGCAACGAGCTGGCCGGGGCGCTGGCGACCGACCCGCGCGTCGCCTTCCTGAGCTTCATCGGCTCGGCCAGGGTGGGCTGGGGTCTGCGCTCGAAGCTTGCGACGGGAACGCGCTGTGCGTTGGAGCACGGCGGCGTCGCGCCGGCGATCATCGACCGCGAGGTCGATCTCGACCGGGTGATCGAGCCGCTGGCCAAGGGCGGCTACTACCACGCCGGCCAGGTCTGCGTGTCGGTCCAGCGGATCTTCGTCCATGCCGATCTGGCGGACGCGTTCATCGAACGCTTCGCCGCCCGCGTGGCGGCGCTGAAGGTCGGCGACCCGGTCCTGGCCGACACCGAGGTCGGCCCGCTGATCCTGCCGCGCGAGTCCGACCGGGTGCAAAGCTGGATCGACGAGGCCGCGGCGGGCGGCGCCAAGGTGCTGGGCGGCGGCCGGGTCAACGCCTCGACTCTCACGCCTTCCGTGCTGGTGAATCCGCCGGTCGACGCCAAGGTCTCGACGCTCGAGGTGTTTGGCCCGACCACCTGCGTCTATCCGTTCGACGATCTCGACCAGGCGATCGCCCGGGCCAACGCCCTGCCGGTCGCATTCCAGTCCAGCCTCTTCACCGAGAACCTGCGTACGGCCTTCTCCGTCGCCGAGCGGCTCGACGCCTCGGCGGTGATGATCAACGACCACACCGCCTTCCGCACCGACTGGATGCCGTTCGCCGGTCGCCGACAGTCGGGCTACGGGATCGGCGGCATCCCCTGGACCATGGGCGAGATGACCGAGCGCAAGATGATCGTGTTCAAGGTCTAGGCATGGGGAAGAGCGGTCAGGACGTCCTGCGCAATCCGCGGCTCAATAAGGGCACGGCGTTCACGCAGGAGGAGCGGCGCGCGCTGGGCCTCGAAGGCCTGTTGCCGCCCGCGTCCAGCACGCTCGACCTGCAGGTGGCGCGGGTGCACGCCGAACTCGCCAACCTGGACAACGACCTGCAGAAATACCTGCTGCTGTCGGACCTGCAGGCCCGCAACGAGACGCTCTATTACGCGGTGCTGATCTCCGATCCGGCCCGCTTCATGCCCATCGTCTACACGCCCACGGTGGGCGAAGCGTGCCAGAAGTTCGACCACATCTTCCGCGCCGCCCGCGGCATGTACCTGCCGATCACCGCCCACGGCCGGGTGAAGGAGGTTCTGGCCAACTGGCCGGCCGACGATGTGCGCTTCATCGTCGTCACCGACGGCGAGCGCATCCTCGGCCTCGGCGACCAGGGAGTCGGGGGCATGGGCATCCCGATCGGCAAGCTGGCGCTCTACACCGCCTGCGCCGGCGTGCCGCCGCAGGTCTGCCTGCCCGTCACCCTCGACGTAGGCACGAACAATCAGGCGCTGATCGACGATCCGCTCTACCTCGGCCTCCGCCAGCCGCGCGCGCGCGGCGAGGACTACGACGCCTTCATCGACGAGTTCGTGGAGGCCGTGCAGGCGCTCCACCCCAGGTGCTGCATCCAGTGGGAGGACTTCGCCAACATCAACGCCGTGCCGATCCTGGCCCGCTGGCGCGACCGGATCTGCACCTTCAACGACGATATCCAGGGCACGGCCTCGGTGGCGCTGGCGGGCTTTGTGGCCGCGCTACGGCTCACGGGCGGCAAGCTCGTCGACCAGCGGCTGCTCTTCCTCGGCGCCGGCTCGGCCGGCACGGGGATCGCCGAACTGGTCAGCCAGGCCATGGCTCAGGAAGGCCTTCCCATCGCCGAGGCGCGCGCCCGCAGCGCGCTCTTCGACGTCGACGGCCTGGTCGTCGCCTCGCGCAACGACCTGGCGGAGTTCCAGCGGCCCTTCGCCCAGGATCGGGCCCCGATCGCGACCTTTGTCGAGGCCGTCCGGGCGCTAAAGCCCACGGCCATCGTGGGGGTGTGCGGCATGCCGCACCTTTTCAACGAGGCCGTGATCAAGGCCATGGCCAAGATCAACGAACGGCCGATCATCTTTCCCTATTCCAACCCGACCTCGCGGTCGGAATGCACGGCCGAGGAGGCCTATCGCTGGTCGGGCGGCCGGGCGATCTTCGCCAGCGGCAGCCCCTTCGCGCCGGTGGACCTCGACGGTCACACCTTCGTGCCGGGCCAGGGCAACAACGTCTATGTCTTCCCGGCCGTGGGCCTGGCGGTCTACGCCACCGAAGCCAGCCGGGTGACGGACGAGATGTTCATCATCGCCGCGCACGCCGTGGCGGAGCAGGTCAGCGACGAGAACCTGCACATGGGCCTGATCTATCCGCCCCAGAGCCGGATCCTGGAGGCCTCGCTGCACGTCGCCACGCAGGTCGCCCAGCATATCTACGACGCCGGACTGGCCCGCACGCCACGGCCGGCGGACGTGGCCGCCTACGTGCGCTCACGCACCTATCACCCGGCCTATCCGGCTTTAAACTAGGCCGCTCAGTATAGCAGGAAGGGTGCGCTGACATGAGGGTACAAGAGCAAATCGATAAGTATATTTCTGATCAACCTCGGTCAAAAAGTGAAGAACTTCAAGAATTACATCGGACAATTCTTAGGGCTTCGCCGGGTTGTAATCTATCGTTCTCTGATGGTAGAGATGGAAAGGGTAAAATAGTTTCCAATCCAACCATTGGTTATGGCCTACAAACGAAAAGGTATGCCAGTGGTGAGGATCGAGAATTCTTTCAGATCGGCGTAAGTGGAAATGCAACGGGAATATCTGTCTACGTCATGGGCGTCGAGGACAAACAGTATCTGTCTAAGACCTATGGAGCCAAGCTAGGAAAAGCCAAAATCACTGGATACTGTATTGAGTTTAGACACATTGGAGATATAAACCTCAGCGTCCTTGAGGAGATAGTCGCAGGCCACATGAGTGGGGCGTCGGCGCGCAGCTAGACACAAGGTCGGCGCCGGGCCGATCGCCGTCATCGACTCCTCGCCTGAAAGCAGTCCTTGGCCCTGCTTATGAGCACACGATCTAGGCTGAACCCCGCGGTCGCACGGCGATCGGCAGGTCGTCGAAGAGGGACGGTTCGCCCCCCACCGCGGCCCGCTCGATCGTCAGCAGGCGCGCCTTGCTTTCCAGGCCGCCGGGGGCGGAGAAGCCGCCGAAGCCGCCGCCGGCGGCCAGCACCCGGTGGCACGGCACGACGATCGGAAAGCGGTTGCGGGCCATGGCCTGGCCGACCTCGCGGGCCGCGCCTGGTGATCCGGCCCTCGTAGCCAGCTCGCCGTAAGTGAGGGTGGCGCCTGGCGCGATGGTGCGCGCCGCCTCCAGCACGCGGCGCTCGAAGCCCTCGATCCCGTCCATGTCGAGTTCGATGGCCGCCAAGTCGGTGCGGCCGTCTTCCAGAAGTTGGGCGATGCGCGCCATGGCTTCGGCGACATTGGGCGGCGGACCGGCCTCCTCGGCGGCCGGCAGACGGCGTTCGATGCGGGCGCGCGTGGCTTCCGGCGTCGCCTCGGGGAACCACACGCCGACGAGGCCGCGCTCGCTCCAGGCAACGGCGCATTCGCCGATGGCGGTGGGAAACATGGCGTAGCTAGTGGCGGACATGATCGTCACGATATGAGGTCGTCCACCGCTTCGATCCAGTGGCGCACCGGGACCGGCGAGGTGGCGGAGAGGTGCATCCAGCAGCCGATATTGGCGGTGAAGATCGCGGCGGGTTCGCCGGCGGTCAGGGCGGCGATCTTGTCCTCGCGCAGGCGGTCCGCGAATTTGGGCTGAAACAGCGAATAGGCGCCGGCCGAGCCGCAGCACTGGCCGGCGTCGGCGACCGGTTGCGGCTCATAGCCCAGGCGCGCCAGTAGCGCCTCCACCGCGCCGGTGAGGCCCGGGCCGTTGCGCATCGTGCACGGGTCGTGAACGGCGATGCGCGGCGCGGCCGGCGCGCGGGCGGTCGCGGGCGGCGTTTGCCTGAGCACCTCGACCGGGTCCTTCAGGTGGGCGACGACGCGGCGGGCCTTCTCGCGATAGTCCGGCTCGTCGGCGAAGAGGTCGGGCCAGTCGCGCACGAAGGCCGCGCAGCCGCTGGCGTTGACGACGATGGCCTCGCAGCCGCCGCTGAGCGCCGCGTCGAATGCATCGATCTGCCGCCGGGCGATGGCCCGTGCCTGGTCCGGCGCCTCCAGGTGGAAGGGGACCGCGCCGCAGCAGCCGGCGCGCTCCACGAGCGAGACACCAGCCCGGTCGAACACCCGCGCCGTGGCGGCGTTGAACTGACGCGCCGCCGCCCGCTGCACGCAGCCGCCCAGGATCATCATTCGCCGCGCATGACGCGTCGTCGGCCAGGCGCCGGGGTTGCGCGCCGGCGGCAGCTTGTCGGCGAGGCTGGCCGGCACGGCGAAACGCAAGGCGCGGCCGAGCGTGTAGAGCGCGGCGAGGAGAAGGGGTCTCGCGGCCAGGAAGCGCACCGCCCAGCGCGCGCGTCGCTGGTCTGATGGACGCGGCGCCGCTTCGGCGACGACGCTTCGGCCGATATCGAGCAGGCGATGGTATTCCACCCCTGATGGGCAGGCGGTCTCGCAGGCGCGGCATTCGAGGCAGCGGTCGAGATGATGCCGGGTGAGGGCGCCGACCGGCTCGCCCTCCAGAGCCTGTTTCAAGAGATAGATCCGGCCGCGCGGGCCATCGAGCTCGTCGCCGGTCAGGCGATAGGTCGGGCAGGCCGAGTTGCACATGCCGCAGTGGACGCAGGCGCCCACGACGCCCTCGGCGATGGCCGCCGCGGCCGTTCCCCTCAGCGAGCCGACAACTTCCGTCCGCATCGCCTTCAGAACCCCTCGTACATGCGGCCGCGGTTGAACACCCCGGCCGGGTCCAGGGCGCGCTTGACCCGCCGATGGAGGTCCATCAGCGGCGACGGCAGGGGATCGAACACGTCCTCGCCGTCGACCGCTCCGTGATACAGCATCGCATGACCGCCGGCTTCGCGCGCCGCCGCGCGGATAGCCTGGGGAGGGGCGCGGGTGACCAGCCACCTCTGGGCGCCGGCCCAGTCCATCAGCCAGGTTCCCGGAAGATCGCCGACCTGGCAGGTCCCGGGAACTGACAGCCGCCAGAGGCGGTTGGCGGCGAAGAAGGGCAGGCGGTGGTGGCGCAGATCGTCCCAGATTTCGAGCGGCCCCTCGTCTCCGCCGATCTCGGCGACGCCATGGGCCACGGCCCGTTCGGTGCCGGAGAGGCGCAAATGCAGCCGCTTGCCGTCGTGGAAGGCGCCGCTGAGGGGCAACGGCCGGCGCATCAGCTCGCCGAGTCGCGCCTGGGCGGCCGGCCACTTGTCCGCGAATGAGAGGGAAAGCTCGGCGCGCGGGCGCGGGGCCACGCGCAGCGACACGTTCAGGATGACGCCGAGGCTGCCCATGGCGCCGGCCATCAGGCGGAAAGCGTCGAAACCGGCGACGTTCTTGAACACCTGGCCGCCGAACCTCAGAACCTGGCCTCGGCCGTCCAGCACTGTGACGCCCAGAACGAAGTCGCGCACCGCGCCGGCGAAGGGGCGCCGAGGTCCGGACAATCCGGCGGCCACCATGCCGCCCACCGTGCCGCCGCCGACGAAGTCCGGCGGTTCGAACGCCAGCATCTGGCCATGGGCCGCGAGGAGCGCTTCGACCTCGCGCAGCGGCGTGCCGGCCCGAGCGGTGATGACGAGCTCGGTGGGCTGGTAGTCGATCACGCCCGCGAACGTCGACAGATCGAGCACCCGGCCCATGGTGCGGCGGCCGAGGAAGGCCTTGGAGTTCGCGCCGCGGATCTTGAGGGAATAGTGGCGGCGTGCGGCCTCGCGCACCTCCGCCGCCAGCGGCTCGACCTCGTCAGAGACGGTCGAGGTGGGCAAAGGGAAGCGCTCCGCCGTGCACGTGCATGGCCCCGAATTCCGCGCAGCGCGCCAGCGTCGGCACCGCCTTGCCTGGATTGAGCAGGCCGATGGGATCGAACGCCGCCTTGAGGGCGGCGAAGGCCTTCAGCTCGGCCTCGCTGAACTGCACGCACATCTGGTTGATCTTCTCGCGGCCAACGCCGTGTTCGCCGGTGATCGTGCCGCCGACCTCGACACACAGCTCCAGGATCGCCCCGCCCAGCGCCTCGGCCCGGTCGAGCTGCCCCTTGCGCCGGGCATCGTAGAGGATGAGAGGGTGCAGATTGCCGTCGCCGGCGTGGAAGACATTGGCCACCGGCAGGCGATGCTGGGCCGACAGGCGGGCGATCTCGTCGAGCACATCGGCGAGGCGTGCGCGGGGGATGGTTCCGTCGATGCAATAGTAGTCGGGCGCCATGCGGCCCATGGCGGGGAAGGCGGCCTTGCGCCCGGCCCAGAACCTCAGGCGCTCGGCCTCGTCGCGCGCCAGCCGCACCTCGGTGGCGCCGGCGGCGCGGCAGATGCCCGCGACCCGTTCCAGTTCGATGGCGACGTCTTCCTCCTCGCCATCCAGCTCGACCAGCAGGATCGCCTTGGCGTTGGTGGGGTAGCCGGCGTTGCAGAAGCGTTCGGCGGCGATGATGGCCAGCTGATCCATCATCTCCAGGCCCGCGGGGATGACCCCGGCGGCGATGATCGCCGCCACCGCCTCGCCGGCGTGGCGCGCCTGGCCGAATGCGGCCAGCAGGGCGCGGGCGTGGACCGGCATTGGCAGCAGCCGCACCGTCACCGCGGTAACCACGGCCAGCAGGCCTTCCGACCCGGTCATCAGCGCCAGCAGATCGAAGCCCGGCGCATCCAGCGCCTCGCCGCCCAGCCTCAGCACCTCGCCGTCGAGGGTGACGATTTCCAGTGCGGCGATGTTGTTCACCGTCAGCCCGTACTTCAGGCAATGCACGCCGCCGGCGTTCTCGGCCACATTGCCGCCGATGCTGCAGGCGGCCTGGGACGAAGGATCGGGGGCGTAGAACAGGCCGAAGGGCTTGGCCGTTTCGCTGAGCGCCAGGTTGCGAACGCCGGGCTGAACGCGGGCGACGCGCGCCTCGGCGTCGACGGCAAGGATCTTGTCGAAGCGGGACAGACTGAGCAGCACGCAGCCCGGAAAGGGCAGGGCCCCGCCCGAAAGGCCCGTGCCCGCCCCGCGCGCCACCACCGGCACGCGCATGTCGCGGCAGGCCATGAGGACCCCGCGCACCTCCTCGGTCGTCCGGGGCAGGGCCACAAGGCCCGGCAGGGAGCGATAGGCGGCCAGGCCGTCGCACTCATAGACCCGCAGGGCTTCGGGGGCGGACAGCAGCCCGTCGGCCGGCAGGACGGGTCTCAGGCGCGCGATCAGGGTGTCGAGGTCGTAGTCCGGAAAGCGATAGTCCAGACGCGGATCGAACTCGCTCAACATGGGTTGAGGCTAATAGGCGCGCCCATGGTCGACGTCGATAGGCCGCCGAGTCTGCCAAATGCGGCGCTGCAAACGCTGGGCCCTGCGTCAATATGCCGACCAAGGTCGGGATTGTGGTCGTGGCGAAAATACGGCAATGCTGCGTCGAGATCAGGTCATCGCCAGGGAACGAACATGCAGGGATTCAAGGGTTGGTTCGCAGCGGCGGCCATGGTGTTGGCGGCGCCCGCGGCGCACGCGACCTTGCTCTACGAAAACCCGGGCGACACGTCGGCCTATGTCACGGACTGGGCGGTCGGCTCGCAGTACACCAACTACGCCTTCAACGCGACGACCGACGCATTCGTCGGCTCGTGGGAGGTTGACCAAGGCCCCAGCTGGACGACGGTCCCGGAGGCCTATTCGGGCGTCGAAGCCGCAGCTCTGCTGTTCGGCGGCGCTCCGTCCAACTACGTCATCTCCACGGCCGATGACCTGAGCGCCGACATCAATGATCTGGCCTGGGTCAGCACTTGGGGCGGCGCCTGTGGCGGCACATACCCATGCGGTACTCAGGTTGCCGACACCTTTGTGCAGGGAACCAGCGCTGGAGTGCCTGAACCGGCCTCCTGGGCGCTGATGTTGGTTGGCCTCGCCGGCCTCGGCCTTGTGCTGCGTCGACGAGCCACTCGAGCGCTCGCCGTCTGATCGCGCGGTCGCGCGGAGGCCATGGCGCCTCCGCGTGCGCTTTAGTTAACCCGTCAGCGGAAATCCGGCGCGAAGCGGATGTTGCCGGCCTCCAGGCCCGCGAGCACGATCTCGACACCGCCTGACTTGATCATCCATTCGAGGCGATGATCGCGATACTCCCGTTTGAACAGGCCTCGCCGCACGAGATCGGCGACGTCCACCGCCCCGCGATCAAAGGCCCGCGCCTCCGCGACGGTCTCACGCACCGAGTCGCGCCGCATGACGCGGGCGAGCCACGCCGCTAGCTGCGAGTTCTCCAGCGGGGCGTTGCCGAGCGCGGCCGAGGCGGCGACGTAGGGCGCCACGGACAGGTCTCCCCAACCGAAGGCGGAGCCGTTGAACCACTCGCGCTCGCCGAGCTGGCCTTCCAACCAAGCGTGGAAACCGTGCGTCTGCCGCGCCGCGGCGGCGACCAGGGTCTCGGCCAGAGCGCCCTCGGCCCGCTTGAACCAGCCGATCTCGCCGAGCGCCCAGTTGATGGCCTCGTAGTGGGTGTCCATGATCTCCTCGATCATGCGCACACGCACTCGCTCGGCCGCGCCGACGGGCAGGAGGGGCGGCTCGGGGCGGCTGTCCTCGAGGTATTCGAGGATGAGCGACGAATCGAACACCGTCACCGCCCCGTCGATCAGGGCCGGCACCTCGGCCCTGGGGCTGGCGGCCATGAACTCGCCCGCCACGCCGCCCGCGCCAAGACCGCCGGGCGTAACGGCCTCGAAGGCGAGGCCCTTCTCGCGCAGGGCGATGCGGACCTTCTGGGCGTAGGGCGAGAGTGGGTGGTCGTAGAGCCGGATCATGGCCGTTCGTTCCCGAAGATGATCGTCCCGGCGGCGGCGAACATGCCGCCGATCCCCTGGGCGAGGGAGACCTTCGCGCCCGGGACCTGGGCCGGCGCGACGCCGCGCATCTGCCGCACGCTCTCCTGCAGGGCGTACATCCCGTACATTCCGGAGTGCATGTAGGACAGGCCACCGCCATTGGTGTTGAGCGGCAGCTTGCCGCCCGGCGCCGTGTTGCGCTCGCGGATGAAGGCCGCCGCCTCGCCGGGCTTGCAGAAGCCCAGATCCTCCAGGCCGTAGAGCGGCAGATGGGCGAAGGCGTCATAGATCATCAGATGATCGACGTCGGCGTGGCCGACGCCGGCCTCCTCGAAGGCCTTCCTCGACGACACGCGGAAGGCGCGCGAACTGGTGAAGTCGGCCATTTGCGAGACCATCGGCGTCTCGACGCTCTCGCCCGTGCCGAGCACATAGACCGGCTTCTGCGGGAAATCCCTGGCGCGGTCGGCGCTGGTCAGGATCAGGGCCCCGCCGCCGTCGGTCACCAGGCAGCACATCAGCTTGGTGAATGGCCAGGCGATCATCTCCGAATTCAGCACATCATCGACGGTGATCGGATCGCGGTAGCTGGCGCGCGGATTGAAGGCAGCCCATTCGCGCTGGATGACCGACACCCAGGCCAGGTCCTCGCGGGTCAGGCCATAGGTCTTGAGGTAGCGGAGGACGGGTATGGTGAAGAGGGTCGGCGGGCCCGCCGACCCGAACGGGGCCTCGAACTGGCCCTGCAGGCTGGAGGGCGCGCCGCCGCCGAACCGGCCGCCGGCGCCGACGCGCGAGCGGCCGCTCTCGCCGTGGGTGATGAGCACGGTCTTGCAGTAGCCTTCATTGATCGCCGCCGCCGCGTGGCGGACATGGAGCATGAAGGAACAACCGCCGACGGACGTGCCGTCGACCCAGGTCGGAACGATGCCGAGATAGTGGGCCAGTGCAGTGGGGTTCTCGCCGGCGGTGGCGACGCCGTCGATGTCGCCGGGTTTGAGGCCGGCGTCGGCGAGCGTGTTCAGGGCCGCGTCGGCGTGGAGGGCGATCACCGACATGTCGGTGATCTTGCCCATGCGCGTGGTCTCGGCCGCCCCGACGACGGCGATGCTGCCAGGTTTCATGGCCTTAAGCCTCCGCCGGCTTGAAGAACGGCAACGCGATCTCGCCGAAGGTCTCGAAGGTGACGGCGAGCGGCATGTCGAGGGTCAGCGCCTCGGGGGTCTGCGGACAGCCGACGATGTTGGTCATCATCCGCGGCCCCTCCTCGAGGGCGACGACGGCGATGGAGTGGGGCTTGTCGCCCATGTCGCGGCGCGGACGCTCATTGATCACATAGCTCCACAGAATCGCCCGACCGCTGGCGCGGAACACCTCGACCTCGCGCGAGCCGCATTTCGGGCAGAAGGGCCTGGGCGGGAAATAGCTCTCCGCGCACGTCCGGCAGCGCTGGAGGCGCAGTTCGCCGGCCTTGCAGCCTTCCCAGAAGTGGGCCGTCTCCGGCGTTGGCGTCGGCAGGGTTCGGTCCATCTTTCTTCCCTATGAATTATCGCGCGATTGGCGATATTCCGGGTCATTCCGGCGCGGAAGGCAAGGGTTGGGAACGAGCGTGATGGCCGAAGGCGCGGAATGGTGGCGCGGAGCCACCCTCTATCAGATCTATCCGCTGAGCTTCCGCGACTCGAATGGCGACGGCCTCGGCGATCTCGCCGGCGTAACCGAGAAGCTGACCTACGTCGCGTCCCTCGGCGTCGACGGAATCTGGCTCTCGCCGTTCTTCGCCTCGCCGATGAAGGATTTCGGCTACGACGTCAGCGACTACAGGGCCGTCGACCCGAGGTTTGGGACCCTCGACGACTTCGACCGGCTGGTCGCCAAGGCGCACGGCCTCGGCCTCAAGGTGGTCATCGACCAGGTCTGGTCGCACACCTCGGACAAACATCCCTGGTTCGCGGAGAGCGCGGCCGCGCGTACGGGCCCCAAGGCCGACTGGTACGTCTGGGCCGATCCAAAGGCCGACGGCGGGCCGCCCAACAACTGGCAGGCGTCCTTCGGCGGCCCGTCGTGGACCTGGAGCGCCCGGCGCGGCCAGTACTATCTGCACAACTTCCTGCCCGAGCAGCCGGACCTCAACTATTGGAGCGCCGAGGTGCGGGACGCCATCCTGGATGTCGCGGCCTTCTGGCTGGACCGGGGCGTCGACGGCTTCCGGCTGGACGTCATCAACTACCTGTTTCACGACCCGGCGCTGACCGACAATCCGCCCAATCCGCGCGCCCGGCCGCCGCTGTCGCCGATGCGCATGCAGAGGCACCTGCACGACCGCAGTCAGCCCGAGACGCTCGCCTTTCTCGGACGCCTGCGCGCGCTGATGGATGAGAGACCCGGACGGATGACTGTCGGCGAGCTGGCCGACGACCCGGCCCTGCCCCGGCAGATCGAGTACACCTCCGGGCGTGAGCGCCTGCATACGGCCTACAGTTTCCTCTTCCTCGCAGCCGCGCAGGCTAGCCCCGAGCTGTTCCAGAAGGCTATCGCCGCCTGGGCCGACACCGACGGCTGGCCCGCCTGGTCGTTGGGCAACCACGATGTGGACCGCTTCGCCACGCGGCTGGCGGGCGACGATCTGGCCCAGGTCCGCGTGCTGCTGGCGGCGCTGCTGGCCATGCCGGGGACGATCTTTCTCTACCAGGGGGAGGAGCTCGGCCTGCCCCAGGCCGAGGTGCCGTTCGAGCGCCTAGTCGATCCCTTCGCCATCGCTTCCTGGACCGGCGGCGCCGGGCGGGACGGCGCGCGCACGCCCATGCCGTGGACCAGGGATGGTCCCTCGGCGGGCTTTTCCTCCACGGCCGAGACCTGGCTGCCGCTCGATCCCCGGCACCGCGCCCTGGCGGCCGAGGTGCAGGCGACGGACGCCAATTCCATGCTCACCTTTACGCGCCGGCTGGTCCCGCTGCGCCGGCAGGAGGTCGCCCTGAGGCTCGGCGCAACGCGCCCGATCGAGGCGCCGGCCGGGGTGCTGGCCTTCGAGCGCGCCCATGGCGGGGCGCGATTGGCCTGCGTCTTCGAACTGGCCGGCCAGCCAGCGCGGCTCAGCGTGGCCGGCGCGCCGATCTTCACCGTCACCGGCGCGGAGACCGTGGACTCCGACAGTTTGCGGCTCCCGCCCTTTGGCGGCGCGGTGCTGCGCCTCGCATGACCGTTCAGGACTTGGCCCGCGCGGCGCTGGCGATGCGCCCGGCGCAAGGGACGTTCATCGTCGGGATCACCGGCTCGGTGGCGTCGGGCAAGAGCACCCTGGCCCGCGCCCTGGCGTCGGAACTGGGGGCGGAACTGGCCGCCACAGATGGATTCCTGTTGCCCAACGCCGTGCTCGAAGCGCGAGGCCTGACGGCTCGCAAGGGCTTTCCCGAGAGCTACGATCTCGCCGAATTGGCGCGGACGCTGACGGCCGCGCGCGCCGGTCCCGCCACCTTCCCGGCCTATTCGCACGTGACCTACGATGTCGATCCGACCGCCGCGCGCGTCATCGACCGACCAGGCGTTCTCCTGGTCGAAGGCCTGGCGCTCGGACTTGATCGGCCGCCGGCGCCCGGCCTTGTCGACTGCCTGATCTATCTCGACGCGGAGGAGGCGCAGCTGGAGGCGTGGTTCGTCGCCCGCTTCATGGCCTTCTGGGAGGCGGCGGAGCATGATCCGACGTCGTTCTACGCACGCTTCCGGGGCCTCGACAGGGCGGGCGCGGAAGCGCTTGCGCATGCGGTCTGGAACGGGATCAACCTGCCCAATCTGCGCGGCCACATCGCGCCTGTCCGCGCTCACGCCGACCTGATCGCGATCAAGGGCCCGGACCACGCCATCGTCGACATCGTTCAAGGACTCGCCACACCCCGCCCGTAGCCGAAGGCGCTGACTTCCTGCTAGGCTCGCCTCCAAGAACTCTGCGAGGGAGGATGCCGATGCCCACCCAAAGAGCAGTGCGCGCTCTGGCGCTCGTAGGACCGACCGGCGCGGGCAAGACCTCTTTGATGACCGCCATGCTGGCCACGGCCGGCGGCCACGGCCTCGAAAAGGTCGGCGACCTGTCGCCGGAAGCCAAGGCGCGGGGCCACTCCGTCGAACTCAACATCGCCGGCTTCGACTTCCTGGGCGACCACTATGTCATCGTCGACTGCCCGGGTTCGCTCGAGCTGACCACCGAAGGCGACCTCGCGCTGGCCGCCGCCGACCTGGCGGTGATCGTCACCGACGCCGATCCGGCCAAGGCCGGCCTCGTCCAGCCCATGGTCCGTCAGCTGGAGGCGCTGGGCGTGCCGCGCGCCCTGTTCGTCAACCGCATGGACCAGGCCCACGGTCCCATCGACGCCCTGCTGGCGGCGCTGGCGCCGGTGAGCTCGGTCCCGCTCGTCGCCCGCCAGCTGCCGATCGTGGAGGGCGAGCGCGTCACCGGCTTCGTCGACCTCGCCCTCGAACGCGCCCACGTCTGGCGCGCCGGTCGCCGCTCCGAGGTGGTCGAGCTGACTCCCGATCTCGCCAAGGTCGAGGCCGACGCGCGTTTCCACATGCTGGAACAGTTGGCCGATTTCGACGACACCCTGATGGAGCAGCTCCTCACCGACGTCGATCCGGCCCGTGATCTGGTGTTCGCCGATCTGGTGCGCGACATGAACGAGGGCCTGATCGTGCCCGTGTTCTTCGGCTCGGCCCTCGCCGGTTTCGGCATCGGCCGTCTGCTCAAGGCTCTGCGCCACGAGGCGCCCGGGCCGGAACGCGCCGCCGCCCGCCTCGGCCTCGAACGCGCCGGCGCCTATGTGCTGAAGGTCTCCCACGCCGGCCAGGCCGGCAAGCTGGCCTACGCCCGGGTCTTCGGCGCGCCCTTGTCCGACAGCGCCGATTTCGTCCTGCCGACCGGCGAAAAGGGCCGAGCGGGCGGGATGTTCTCCGTACACGGATCGACGACCAAGAAGATCTCCCAGGGCGCGGTGGGCGACATCGTCGCCATCGCCAAGGTCGAGGACGCCGTCGCGGGCCAGATCCTGGCCGTCGGCGGCGGGCCCGTCCGCGGGGCTGAGCCGCATCGGCGCGAGCCGCTCTTCGCCCTGGCCATCGCCGCGGCCAACCGCAAGGACGACGTACGCCTGTCGGGGGCGCTGACCAAGCTGGTCGAGGAGGACCCGGGCCTGACCGTCGCCAACGACCCCGAGAGCCATCAGACGTTGATCTCCGGTCAGGGCGATGGCCACGTGCGCCTGGCGATCGAGCGCCTCAAGCGCCGCTATGGTGTCGAGGTTACGGTCGATACGCCCAGGACTCCCTACCGCGAGACCATCACCACGCCGGTAACCCAGCGCGGCCGGCACAAGAAACAGACCGGCGGCCATGGCCAGTTCGCCGACGTCACCATCGAGGTGAAGCCGAAACCGCGCGGCGCGGGCCTGTCGTTCGTCAGCAAGATCACCGGCGGCGCCGTGCCCCGGCAATGGATCCCGGCCGTGGAACAGGGCGTCCGGGACGGAATGACCAAAGGGCCGCTCGGATTTCCGGTGGTGGACATCGAGGTGACGCTGCTCGACGGCCAGTTCCACCCGGTCGACTCCTCGGAAATGGCCTTCCGCATCGCCGGCCGCATCGCCACCGAGGAGGCGCTGGCCAAGTGTGGCCCCAGGCTCCTGGAGCCGATCGACAAGCTCGGCGTCTTCGTGCCCACTTCGGCCATGTCGGCGGTCAATTCGGCCCTGTCGGCTCGCCGCGGCCAGATCCTGGGCTTCGGCCCGCGCGAGGGCTGGCCGGGCTGGGAGCGCATCGAGGCCTATCTGCCGACGAGCGAGCGCCAAGACCTCATCGCCGAGATCCGTTCGCTCAGCCAGGGCCTGGGAAGTTACGAGGCAAGTTTCGACCATATGGCCGAGCTGACCGGACGGCTGGCGCAGGAAATCTCCAAGGCCGCCCTGGCGGCGGCCTAGCCCCCGCCGGCCAACATTCACGCCGGCGAGAGCTGAACCAATCCCCTCGCGCGGCCGTTTAGGTCGACGAGGAGATATTCACCCATGTTCACCCTGCCTGACCTGCCCTACGCCTACGACGCCCTGGAGCCGACGATCTCGGAGCGGACGCTCCACTTCCACCACGACAAGCACCACGGGACATACGTCAAGACGGTCAATGAGCTGCTCGAGAAGGCCGGCAAGTCGCCAGCGACGCTGGAGGAGGCGATCATCGGCGCGGCTGGGGACGGCGAGAAGGGCCGCAAGCTGTTCAACAACGCCGCCCAGGCCTGGAATCATGCCTTTTTCTGGAACTCCATGACCCCCTCGCCGGGCGCGCCCGGATCGGATCTGGCGGCGGCCATCGAGACGTCCTTCGGCGATGTGAAAAAGCTCGGAGAGACGTTCGTGGAAAAGGGCGCCGCCCACTTCGGCTCTGGCTGGGTGTGGCTGACCGTCAACGTGAAGGGCAGCCTCGAGATCGAGGCGACCCATGACGCCCAGGACATGGTGACAGAGAGGGGCCGCGCGCCGCTGCTGGTCTGCGACCTCTGGGAGCACGCCTACTATCTCGACTACCAGAACGATCGGTTGAAGTTCCTGAAGACCTGGTTCGGCGCCTTGCCCAACTGGGCATTCGCGGGCCAACAGTTCGCCGCGGCCATGACCGGTGGGCGTCCTTGGCGCCATCCCGTATCGATGGTCGCCGCCGCTTGAGCGACTGGCTCCTCGCGGACGCCTAGATCGAAGTTTCGCGTCGTCCAACCCATGGCCCCGCGCCCGCGCCAGTGATAGCAGCGGGCGCTAAGGGCTTCATCGTGGAGGGCGCATGGCGCGCGCCAAGGCTGGCAACACCGATCTCGACGTCATCGCCGAGCTGGACGGCAAGGTGCACTGGCTCAGCGCCTGGACGATCCACAACGCCAACCACCTGCGCGAGAGCCGCGACGGGCTGAAGGTGGGCGGCCACCAGGCCTCGTCGGCCTCGATCGCCACCATCATGTCGGCGCTCTACTTCCAGGTGCTGCGGCCCGAGGATCGCGTGGCGGTGAAGCCGCACGCCAGCCCGGTGTTCCACGCCATCCAGTATCTGTTCGGCCGCCAGAGCCTGGGCCAGATCCAGCGTTTCCGCGCCTTCGGCGGAGCCCAGTCCTATCCTTCGCGCACCAAGGATCACGACGACGTCGACTTCTCCACCGGCTCGGTGGGGCTGGGCGTGGCCATGACCGCCTTCGCCTCCATCACCCAGGACTATCTGCTGGCGCACGATCTGCTGCCGCCGGAGCGGGCGGGGCGGATGATCTCGCTGCTGGGCGACGCCGAGCTGGACGAGGGCAACGTCTATGAATGCGCCATCGAGGGCGCCAAGCACGGCCTGCGCAACTGCTGGTGGATCGTCGACTACAACCGCCAGAGCCTCGACGCCACGACGCCCGAGCGCATGTTC
>Ga0302314_10001862_pt1 | contig 39337 bp, 41 predicted proteins | sample III_Palsa_N2_3_FD_200533 | JGI IMG/M metagenome (GOLD analysis project Ga0302314, IMG submission 200533) | Peat permafrost microbial communities from Stordalen Mire near Abisko, Sweden - III_Palsa_N2_3 | ecosystem: Environmental > Terrestrial > Soil > Palsa > Peat permafrost | place: Sweden...
AACATCTGGTGAATCAGATGTTGATTCCTTGGTGAACGACAGACGCAGCCATCCGGGGCACGCGTTAAGCGGTCGACTATAAAGAGGCTTTGCCGATGGATCGTTAGCGTAGCGTTAACTGGACGTGTGATTGTTCAGCCGCGTGCGGCAGTTCCGTTTGGCCTGCACCACGTGGTCGCCAGCCGTTACACTCTGGAAACAGATTGGGATCAGGCCTGTTGCATGCTTCAACGTGATCACGACATCTATGCCAGTGCGCCATTGCGCCGATTGCTGGATGACCAGATGCGTGTGATGGCCACTGACTTGCAGCGCTGTTTCGGTTCGCATGGGCTGCTGTTGGGCGCTGCCGTGGGTGATACACCACCCGCGTTGCCATTGCTCGGCTGCTGGACCCGACTGTGGGTGGACAACAGCCGTTATCGTGGAGATCTGCACGCGGCAACGGATGAACCGCTGCCGTTCGTGGATGATGCGTTCGACTTGGTACTTTTGCGCCATGCGCTGGAAGTCGTGCCAGCGGCACCAGCCTTGCTCGCCGAAGCAATGCGCGTGCTGGCACCAGGTGGCGTGCTGGTGGTAACCGGTGTGCACCCACTCAGTGGCTGGGCACCTTGGTTCTACTGGCGCGCGCGCGGCAAGCGACAGGCCATGCAGGTCCCGTTGTGGCTCAGCCACAGCCTTCAGCAAGCAGGGCTGGAGATCGAACGTGCACAGCGGGTGGGTTGCGCGTGGCCCATGGCGACAGGGGCCCCGATCGGCGTGAATGCCTGGGGCGGCGGTTATGTGTTGATCGCGCGCAAGCGACACCGCATGGTCACGCCGCTACGGATCAAGCCGGTGCCGGTTCGGGTGCCGGCCAGTGGCCGATTGTCGCCTGGTACTCGGCGCAGTTCGGCGCTGTAACTTTCTATGGGATACGTGGACAACGATGAGCGAAGTGGAAGCATTTACCGACGGTGCCTGCCTGGGCAATCCGGGGCCGGGTGGTTGGGCGGCGCTGCTGCGCGCCAAGGGCAGCGAACGCATGGTCGCTGGCGGTGACGCAGCGACCACTAACAACCGGATGGAGCTGATGGCAGCGATTGGCGCCTTGGAGGCATTGACGCGCCCCTGCCAGGTCACTCTCACGACCGACTCGCGCTATGTGATGCAGGGCATCGAGGAGTGGGTGCCGAAGTGGCGTCTGAATGGCTGGCGTACCGCGGACAAGAAGCCGGTGAAGAACCAGGATCTATGGCAGCGCCTGTCCGCGGCGGTCGGCATCCATCAAGTGCGCTGGAAGTGGGTGAAGGGCCACAACGGTCACGCCGAGAACGAGCGGGTCGATCAGGCCGCGCGTGAACAGGCCGAACTGATGAAGGTTACGGCATGAGACAGATTGTCCTCGACACGGAAACCACCGGCCTGGAAGTCCGCCAGGGGCATCGGCTGATCGAAATTGCCTGCGTCGAGATGTTCGAGCGTCGTCTTACTGGTCGGCACTACCAGACCTATCTCAACCCGGATCGTGCCATCGACGAAGGGGCGCGGCAGGTCACCGGCATCGCCGATGAATTCCTGCTCGACAAGCCGCGCTTCGCCGAAGTCGTGGATGAGTTCCTGGCCTTCATCGACGGCGCCGAACTGATCATCCACAACGCCAGTTTCGATATCGGATTCCTCGACGCGGAACTGGCGCGACTGGATAACGGCAGTGGCCGGATTGGAGACCGGTGCAGTGTGCTCGATACCCTGGCGCTGGCGCGCGAACGCTACCCGGGTCAGCGCAACAGCCTCGATGCGCTGTGCAAGCGCTTGGGCGTGGACAACTCGCGGCGTGATCTGCATGGCGGCCTGATCGACGCCCAGCTGCTTGCTGACGTTTACCTCGCGATGACATCGGGGCAGGAAGCCTTCGATCTGGGCTTTGGTGGGGCGGCCGAACAGCGCGATAACGCGATTGCCGCGCCAGTGGTATTGCATGCGCGTCCACTTGTCCTGCGTGCTTCGGCGGAAGAGCTGGCTTTGCATGAGCAGCGGTTGGATGCGCTGGACAAGAGTGCGGGTGGGATGAGTGTGTGGCGGGTGGGGTGATTTTGCTGGAGAGGTAAAACGCCGCATGTTCGATGCGGTGACGTGTGGAGTGGGATAGTTCGGCCCATCCTTGGGCCGAACCCCTTCGCTGCGGGACCAGGGGGCCAGCTATTCGGCTGTCCAAATTCGTTCCGGACGAATTGTCGACTGCGGAGGCAGGATGTGGGAGCGAACGTCGGCGCAGCCGACGGCTCGAAGGACGAGGCACAGGAGTGCCGAGTAACCCGGGTGGGTTCTCATCCCCGCCGTCACCATCAGAAAAGCAAAACGCCCCACTCGTGGGGCGTTTTGCTTTTCTGGCGGAGAGGGTGACTGTCCGTCAGACTACCCACCGAATCCCATAGCATCCCATTTGCGATTAATTCGCCTCTAGCGCTTGCAATCGCTCGCGTAACAGAGTCCCATACTGTCCAACGCCAGCCCACCTAAGCGCACCCATTTAGTATGGGACTGAAGTAGGGGCGAACCAGTTTGACGGACAGTTTATGGCAGCGCAGATCAACCGGCTTAAAACCACCAACATCAAGACGAAGCCACCCGGCATGCACGCCGACGGCGGGTCGCTGTATCTGTTGGTGAAGGCTGACGGCAAGAACCGCTCCTGGATCTTCCGCTACCGTGACCGGATCACCAGCAAGCTGCGGGACATGGGTCTGGGCCCGGCATGGGATGTCGGCCTGTCAGAAGCGCGCGAGCGCGCCAGCGAGCTGCGCCGGATGCTGCGGGACGGGCAAGACCCTATGGCGGTCAAGCACGCACTGAAAGCCGAGGCGCGCACCCAGCACGAAAAGCGGATGGCGTTCGGGCGCTGCGCCGAGCTGTACATCGAGGTTCACCGCAGCGGCTGGAAGAACCCCAAGCATGCCGCCCAGTGGGACAGCACCTTGCGCACCCACTGCGAGCCAATCTGGAAGCTGCCGGTGGATACGATCGACACGGCGCTGGTGATGAAATGCCTTGATCCGATCTGGACGACCAAGACCGAGACCGCGAGCCGATTGCGCGGCCGCATCGAGAGCGTACTGGCGTGGTCTACCGTGCGCGGCCTGCGCAAGGGTGATAACCCTGCCGCCTGGCGCAACCACCTCGATCAGCTCTTGCCGGCGCGCAACAAGGTGCAGAAGGTCGAGCACCGCGCCGCGCTGCCCTACGCCGACGCGGCAGCCTTCATGGCTGAGCTGCGCCAGCGCGACACCTTGGCTGCCCGGGTGCTGGAGCTGCAGATCCTGACCGCGACACGCCCCGGGGAGGCCGCAGGCGCCCAGTGGGCCGAATTCGACCTGCAGGACGCCGTCTGGACGATTCCAGGCGATCGCATGAAGGCTGGTAAGGAACATCGGGTGCCGCTGTCACCCGCCACAGCAGCACTGCTGCGCTCGCTGATTCCGAAGGTGAAGGGTAAGGGTAAGCCCATCGCGCCCGTCGGCAATGTATTTCCTGGTGTGAAGGATCGTTCAATCACCACCGAGGCCGCGATGAAGCTGCTGAAAGAGCTTCGCCCGGGACTGACCGCGCATGGCTTCCGTTCGACCTTCCGCGACTGGGCGGCCGAGCAGACCAGCCATGCGCGCGAAATCATCGAGCACGCCATGGCGCACCAACTGAAGGATGCCGCCGAGGCTGCGTATCAGCGCGGCGACATGCTGCGCCGCCGGGCGGTACTCATGAAGGATTGGGCCAGCTACTGCGCCAGCGTGCGCAAGGCTGACAACGTGACAGCGATCAAGCGCAGGGCTGGATGAGTCGCACGCGATGCGATGCCAGCATGAAGAATCGGGCCTAGCCCGGTAAGCGGTGGAACCGGGTGTGACAGCACCCGGCCCACCTTCCACACCGTTCCATAGGAGAGAACGACATGGCAAACGAGATGGTAACCCGAGAGGTGGCGTTCGGCGTCAGGCATGTGACTGAGAAGGAGTTGCTCACCGTAACCGCAGGAATCCCCACGGACCAGGTCGAGCAATTCGCGGGCTATTTGCTGCAATTCATTGAGGCACGCATGTGGGAACTCGGGGATACGCAACCCATGCCCGAGGAGTTCACTGTTCACCATTTCCTTTTGCGAACTGTTGAAGCGTTAAGGCAGTCTGCCCAAGCCGGCGAGCCGCGCGCGGCGAATGTCGAAGAGGTGACATCATGAGCGTGAATCTGCCATGGCGAGCGACCGTCAGCCGCCGCGTTCCGCGTTCAATGCTTACGGGGCCAAACTGCGTAACAGCGCCTGTGGGCAACGTTTACGCTCGCGGACGCCATTCGTATAAGGTCGGAGAGACGCTACTTGTCGATCTGGACGCGGTACCGAAACACGATGACTTCGTCATTGTTTTCGGCCAGAACGGTCCTTTCGGGCGTATCTGCCACATCGCGCCGCATGACCTAGCGCCCCGTGACGAGATGGTCATGGGCGTCCTAGACACCGACGGCGAATCGGTTTGCATGATCGATTTGGGTAAAGATGGGCGGCCATTTGGCGTAGTCGTTGGCGTAGTGCCAGGGAAAAGGACATGAGCGCGCAGATCATTCCTTTCCCGCCGCGTGGCACAGCCGCAAATCGCGCGGTCGGTGAAAACCGCGATGCTCCTTCTTGCGACGACGAAGAACGGTATCAGCGGATGGCTGCGAGTTTCGATAAGTTCCTAGTAAGGAGGGGCATAGTTACGCAAGAACAGATGGACGCGAATCCTCGCGTCGATCCACCCAAGCCGCGACGATGACCACCACCGCGCCAGCTCGCCCGGCTGGCGCGGCACCTCTTGAAGGGCGCAGAGGTGTGCGCGATGAAACGCAAACCAGCAACAAGCGATGCCGACCGCGCCGAGACTATCGAGGCGGATTGGACGGCACCATTTCGACACCAGGGCATCCGTGCCGTGATCAATGTGGGCAAGATGACCTCGCAGCAACGCGCGGAAGTCATGGCGCATGGCGGGCGCTTCACGAACCTGGGGAAGTTTGTGGAGCTGGGCGTGCAGACGTCGCAGACGCAGGCCAAGCGCGCCCGCAAATCGCGCCGCGACGAAGAGCTGGGGGCCATTGTGTGCAAGCTAGCGCAGCGCGAAGGCACCACCAAGGAACTGTGGCCTGAATTGCGGGACAAGCTTGACGCCGATGGCTGCGAGCCCGTGGAGCATACGGACGGCGAACAGCGCCAGTGGAAGATCACGTATACCGACGCGGGTGGTCGCGAGCGCGGCGTGAGCTTTGACGGGTTCCAAAGGATGCTCGGGAAAAACAGAAAACCGGAATAGCCGGGCTGCACCGGTTTCCATTGGTTTACTCGGCTCCAACAGGACACCAACGTGTCCCATTGGAGGCCAATCATGATCGAGAACACCCCGACCGCCGACCGCTTCATCTCTCTGCCGGAGCTTGAGCGCATCGTCGGTTTCAAGCGCAGCACCATCTACCGTCGCGCCGGCAAGGACTTTCCTGCACCGATCCGCACCGGCCCCAATCGCGTCGCCTGGCTCGCCTCTGACGTGGACCGCTGGATGGCTGAGATCGTCGCCACTTCGCGTGAGCAGCAGGCGGCTGCGTAATGAGTGCCAGCGCTCCGATGCCTTCGCAGCTCCTGCTGACACGTCTTGATGGCGTGATCACCAGCGGTAAAGGCTGGCGCTGCTTCTGCCCTTCCTGCGGCGGCCGATCACGCAAGGTCAGCATTGCCGAAAGTGAAAACGGATCACTGCTGATCCATTGTTTCGGTGGATGTGCTGTTCATGAGGTACTTGGCGCGGTTGGGCTCACTGTCGGCGACCTGTTCCAGCGCCGCGACCTTCGGACTATGTCAGCCATCGAGCGTCGCGAATATCGCCAGCACGCTCTGATTCCCAAATGGCGGGCTGCACTGGACGTGCTTAGCCATGAAGCCACTGTGCTTCTTATCGCTGCCAGCAAGATGGGCGACGGCGACCTGCTTGACGATGCCGAACTTACCCGGATGCGATTGGCTGCGGTGAAGGTGTTCGATGTCAAGGAGGTGCTCAGTGCACGCTGAGACCTTCAGCAGCAACATCGACGACCTGGCCGAGCGCGAAGCAAGCAAGTGGTGCGCTGGTGCAAATAGAGCAAATGCACCAATGCACCAGGACTATGAAGACGTCCTGCCCCCCGTCATTGTGGACGCGGCGGCGCTGCTGGCCCGCACGTTCAAGCCTCGTGTGCACCTGCTGAGCCCCTGGCTTACGACCCAGTCCCTGACCATGATCTATGCGCGGCGTGGCGTCGGAAAGACGCACATGGCGCTCGGCGTGGCCTACGCGCTGGCCGCCGGCGGCGAGTTCATTGGCTGGAAGGCACCCAAGCCTGTACGTGTGCTCTACCTGGACGGTGAGATGCCCGGGGCTGATCTCAAGGAGCGACTGGCGAAGATCATCACGAACAGCCAGGTGGAAGCGCCTTCCGGATATCTCCAGATCATGACCCCGGATGTGCAGCCCCTCGGCATGCTGCCCAACCTGTACGACCTGGAAGGTCAGCGCGCGATCGACGCGGTCATAGGCGACGCGCAGGTGATCATCGTCGACAACCTATCCTGCCTTGTACGGGGCGGTAAGGAGAACGAGGGCGAGAGCTGGCAGCCAGTAGCGGAATGGGCGCTGCGCATGCGCGCTGCTGGCCGCTCGGTGATCTTCATCCACCACGCCGGCAAGGGCGGCCAGCAGCGCGGCACCAGCAAGCGCGAGGATCTGCTGGACACCGTCATCACGTTGCGGCGTCCGAGCGACTACACGCCCGATCAAGGCGCCCGCTTTGAGGTGCACTTCGAGAAGGCCCGCGCCCTGTACGGCGAAGACGTCGACCCGATCGATGCACGCCTGCAGGCCATGCCGGACGGAAGTCAGCAATGGACGACCAAACGCGTGTCGGACAGCACCGACGAGCAGATCGTCGAGATGGCGGACATAGGCATGTCGAGCCGTGAGATCGGCGCCGAGTTGGGCGTGAATCACTCCACCGTTGTCCGCGCGCTGGCACGCCTTAAGGAGTGCGGCCGGTACACCCCGAAGCCCAAGGCGGCACGTAAGCCACGCGAACCTAGGCAGCACTGGAGCGATGGCAATGACTGACACGGCCAAGTGGTGCAGCGGTGCTTTGCCCGGTGGTGCACCAACGCACCAGCAGCACAAAAGCAGCTTGAAAGCCTTGGCTGCCAACGTTTTGCGGGAATCCGAGCATGCACCAGCAGCTCACCCTGAAGAAGTTTGTGGTGCACCAGATCAATGGTGCAGTGGTGCAGGTGGTGCGTCTGGTGCAGGTGGTGCGCAGTTCGGAATCAAGGCGTCCTTGAAATCCCTCGCCAAGAACATGGGCATCCCCATTGCGGTGGTTGATTCGATGTCCGCCGATGACTTGGCAGTCATCGGCGGACAGGCTGCCTTGTGCGAAGGCCACCTTGACGGCAACGGTGACCCGCTACTGCACGCACTGCTGACCTTCTACCTGCGCGCTCTTGCCGATCGATCCACAGCATCGAGGACCGTCTGATATGGACCAGCACTCCGTCAGCTTCGAATGGGTCACCCAAGCCGCGATCGTACTGGTGCAATCAGGACGCGCAGACAATATGACTCAGGCAATCGAGGACGCGATAAGGGCATATCGCGCCCTCATGGCGGTGACTATCAGTGCCCCGTCATCGCCTGATAAATCACCTTGTAAGCCTTCGCGGCCTCGCTCGCGAGGTAAGCAATCGTGACCTCGTTCGTTCCGTCGCCACCACTCCGCCGTTCGAGTGAAGCTTTCTCGATCATAGCCACCGTGATATCTGCGGCCACTTCGTACATCGCCTTCTTTGCGTCGCTCATGGATTCCTCCCGGGTAGTGATTGGTCGTGTAGCAACGCCAGTCTACTTCCGGGAGGGGTCCACCTTTTTCGAGCCTCCGACTCCTTTCCCTTCCGCCCGCGTGGCCCGCAAAACGCCACTACAGCGCCATCCGTGCAACAACTGCATCACCCGTCCCATCCACCGTCCCATACATCGAATGGGCCTGCCCCATCTAAACGAGGTCAATCATGTCCAAACAAAATCGCACCATTGAAGCGAGCGCCGACCTATTCGATGGCAAAGGCTCCATCGCCACGCGCATATCGAAACTCCGGCACCTGCAGCAGCTTGGCTTTGTCGACAAGAAGTTCGACTTCCCGAGAATCGCCGCAGAGCCAAAAGCGTTAGCGGCCGTCGAACACTTCGCGTTGGTCAAAGCCCGCGATGCATCGAAAAAGTCGGGCGTGCTGATCAGCCACACCGTAGGTAACGATCCCAGGCTCCAGACGACGACCTATGAGGGCGACCCGGAAGCCTGCTGGGCACCGTTCAAGCATCCCGGCTTCAGCGGTCGGATCAACAAAGACGTCGGAACGCATGAGGAAACGGCAACGATTCAAAACGGCGAGACGCTTGTTGTCTTGCGTCGGGATGGAACCATCGCGCATTTGGATGGCACCGAGATCGTGGGCGCCGGGAGCCAAGGAGCCAAAGAGAGAAAGGATACGAAGAACCCCGAGGACGTTCGGAAAGATCCTCGCTACCAGGAACTGGCGGCCAAGCAGCACCGGAAAGACATCGAAGAACTGAAAAACCCCGAGCGGCCTAGCTGGAGCAATTGAGTTTACGGCGCTCGTTCCCCACGGAACCCGCAGTCCCCTCCTCCTGCGGAGGAACGAGCGCCACCTTTCCCAGCGACCGATCATTCAAGGAAAAACATGCGTTATTATGACGTCACCATCACTCAACAAGGCAGCTCGACCCCGTTTCGTCAGTGGACTTCGTATCCCAACGGGATCAATGGCGCCTTCAATCCCGGCGCGTTGAACATCAACTTCGACATGCCCATCTTTTCCGCGGGCAACGAGGGCGGTGGAGTCACCATCTCGATCGAAGGCATCTCGATACAGGATTTGAACCAAGCGCAGCGGTTCGCTGGCATGCAGCTGGTCATCAAGGGAGGGATGGGCAAGGGTCTGCCATTGGTCAACCCTTCACAGGCCGGCGTGCTGTTTGCGGGTGAGATCCAGAAATCCTGGGGAAACTGGGAAGGCACCGAACAGACGCTGGACTTCGTGGTGCTGCCGGGAGCCGCTTACACCACCGCTGATCCGGGCAACTTCGTGCTGAACTGGCAGGCCGGACAGCCGTTGTCAGAAGCGCTGCAGCAGACCTTGAGCATCGCTTATCCGGGCATGCCGGTGAACATGAACATCAGCGACTCGCTGGTGAACGCTTACAACTGCCCGCACTTCTGTTCGACGTTCGATCAGCTGGGCGCATTCATCCAGGAATTTGCGCACCACAACTTCGACAATCCTGTTCTGATGACTCACCAGGGTGGCTCGATCAATGTGTTCGACGGCACGTATCAGCCCTCGCCGATCCAACTGGCCTTCACGGACTTTATCGGCCAGCCGACGTGGATAGATCAGGCCCAATTGCAGATTAAGACTGTGTTGCGTGCCGACATTGCCCTAGGCGGTCAGGTAATGATGCCGCAGGGACTGCAAAACGCGCCGGGTATTGTCACGCAATCCAGTCAGGCCATGCCGGGCGCGCTGAAGTACAAGAGTACGTTCGAGGGAATCTTCGGTGTCATTGCTGTGCGGCACATTGGTGAATTCCGATCCTCCGATGCGGCGAACTGGTGCACGGTCATAAATTGCATAGCGCCTGCCGACTTTATCCCCACCGATGCGGCGGCACCATGAAGGCCGCGGGGATGACCATCAAGAAGAATCCCCGGTTGCCATCGGGCGCTGAGAAGTCGCAAGCCCCCGCTGTGGTCGATCCTGAAGTCGAGAAGGCTGCGGCGGAACGAGCGAGGGTCCACGCCCGCATTACGCTTAGTTCGTACAGCAGTGCCGCGTTGATTGCGGATGCGTATAAAACATTTAGCAAGGTGGATATTCAGGAACTGCAGAAGCAACTCGGCGAACAGTGCCGCAAGGTGCAAAATGGCGAGCTTGGGCGTGCGGGCTCCATGCTGATATCCCAGGCGCACAGTCTGGATGTGATCTTCACAAAGCTTGCTTTGGATGCATCAGTAAATATGCAATCAAATATCGACGCCGCCGAGCGCTACCTGAAGCTCGCCCTGAAGGCACAGAGTCAGTGCCGCGCCACGCTGGAAACGCTGGCCGCGATCAAAAACCCGCCGATCTTTGCCAAACAGGCCAACATCTCGCACGGCCATCAGCAAGTGAACAATGGGAGTTTCCAAACCAGTACGCACGCGCACGCACGCGCGGAAGAAATTCCAAAACAGCCAAACGAACTATTGGAGCATGACCATGGCGAACAGCTGGACACCCGAACGGCGAGCAAGGCAGGCCGAGGCGATCAGGCAATGGCAACCGTGGCGACGATCCACCGGCCCTCGAACCGCAAGCGGCAAAGCCAGCGCCAGCCGTAACGCGTGGCGAGGCGGCCACCGATCCACCTTGCGTGCGCTTTCGAAAGCACTGCGAGGTCAACGACAGTGGCTAAGCGATGCGTGACTCCGCATCCCGCAAGGGACCTTGAATATCACTCAACGAGGAAAGAACGATGCTTAAGCTGCAATTGGGGGTTCTGGATGTCGCCTATGTGGATGGCACGACCACCACGGGTGACGTGGCCGGCTTCCTGGAAGACCGCTATCACGTCATGCGCAAGTTTGCGGAAATGAATGAAGACTTCATCGCAGACACGATCGCCGATCACTTTGCCGGTTTGATTGAGAGTGTCGCGCAAGGCAAGCGCGTATCGGCGATCGATATGACGCCGGCCATGTCAAAGATCGAAGAGCGCTTTCGAGACGCGTTGGACTCGGGTGAAATTCACCAAAGTTTGCCGCAGGAGCAGCAGGTCAGTGCGGCGACGCTGAAAACGAGTTCACGGAAGAAGGTGATCAAACCGGACGAGTCGCGGCAGGCGTTCATCGACAGCGGAATGTACCAAGCTTCATTCCGGGCGTGGATCACTAAATAGGGAATGCACACATCGCGCGCGCGAGGGACTTTGTATGGGCCAACATTGTGGGCATGACGACAACGGCGCAGCCAAAGCGCGCCATTGCGCCATTTGCAGGGCTATCCGGGCGGAGGAACGCCCCGCCATGACGCTTACATCGCGCTGGTGAGTGTGCGCTGTAACGATTTTGATGACCGATCAAAGTCCCTATTCTGTATCAGCCGCCACTGAGACGGTCGAATAAATGGTGTATATACACGCAAACCTATGGCACGTTGCGGATAGAGAGACTTGTATATACAGTGACGACCATCACATAGGGAATGCCTAAGGATGGCTATCATCATCTCCGCTTCTGTACTGAAGAAGCTGGCTGAAAAGCACGCCGTGACCGAAAAGGAAGTTCAGGAAGCGTTTGTCAACCGGACTGGCAAGCTGCTCTTTGATCAACGCGAGAAACACGATACTGACCCGCGAACCATGTGGTTTGTGGCGCTCACGAATCACCGTCGTTTGTTGAAAGTCTGCTTTATCCAGCGCGAAACCGACACATATATTCGAACTGCTTACACCGCAAACGATATCGAATTGAGCATATACAGTACCTACGGAAAACCTAGTGACTTTTGAAATCAACAAGGGAGCTACCATGAACACCAAAGTGGCCGCCACGAAGCATGACCCATGGGATACCGGGAAGCTTGGGCGTAGCCTGGAAGATGTTGGCGTGGTTGACAATGACACTTGCGCAGCCATTGATCAGTCGCTCGGCCTTCACCCCGTTTCCATACGCCTTGAAAAGCGCCTCATTGCGAACCTGAAGCTGATCGCCGATTGCAGAGGGGTGGCTTATCAGCCGCTTATCCGTGATCTGCTGAATCGGTTCGTGGTGTCCGAACTCAAAGAGATCCTGTCCGAAAAGCTGTCTGAAGCCGAGAAGCTGGCCGAACACAACAAGTCTGACAAGGGTCCCGTGGCTGACTATTACGAGCGCGAACGCAAGAGCGCCTGAATGAGGTCAGTTAGATTTAAAAGCCCGCTTCGGCGGGTTTTTTTTAGAGCATCCCGAGTTGCGCACGACAGGCTTGGACAATTTCAATCTGAGGAACGGCCATGGGACCTAAGACCGATATGCACCAGAACATCGAAATTCGCTACGGATACAGCATCGGCGACGACATGTTCCACGCACACTTCATGCTCCCCTCCAAGGCTAGGAAAGGGGGATTCCAGCGTAGTGTGAGCATGAGCATGTCTCCTGGGCTTAGCGAAGGAAAGCATCACGTCAAGGCCTCCAACGAAGCCGACGTGTTGAAAAATGCGCATAACGCAATCGACAGTTATTTCGAAGACTAGTCGTAGGCTGCTGTATGCAGCACGGCGTCTTACAGTCGCGCCATTGGATCGCACTATTTTCTTGGCGGAGATCGCTTCTTGCCAGCCGAGGAGACGATCGAGGCTTCGAATGTCTTTTCCAACTTTGGTTGGCCGCCCTTCGGCAGTTTTGCTGCAGCCTTCTTCGTGACTGCCTTTGATGGGTGCTTCTTCATGAATGACGCCCCTTGCCTCTGATGATGCCGAAAGCGGGAATAGCAGGTCTCTTGCGAGAGTACTTAATCATCAGTCCTTGCGCATGTATGGGACAGCATCGTGTACAGAATCATACGCACACAAAAAAGCCCCTTAAATCAGGGGCTTAATTGCAATTCTGGCGGAGAGGGTGGGATTCGAACCCACGGTGCGCTTACACGCACGCCTGATTTCGAGTCAGGTACATTCGACCACTCTGCCACCTCTCCAGTGGGTTGCATGGTGGCTCATGCGAGCCGGAGATAATACGCGAGAGGACTTGCCGTGACAACAAGCAGTAGTTCCGGCATGCTGCAACAGCTCGCCTTACCTGAAAGCCCATGATCGAATTCGGACACGGAACGCATGTTGGCCTACGCCGCACGCGCAATGAGGATACGTATTACGCCGATGCCTCGCTCGGCCTGTTTCTGGTGGCCGATGGCATGGGCGGCCACCAGCACGGTGAGGTTGCGTCCGCCTTGGTGCGCGATGCCATGGTCGACCTGGTCAGTCGTGGACAGAGCCTGATCGAAGCGATGCATGGTGCCGCTGAGCGGATGCAGGCCCACGCCCGTCCCAGCTTCGATGTACTGCCGATGGGGACGACGATTGCGGCGCTGCGATTGACCGTCGACGGCTACGAAGTTGCCTGGGTGGGCGACAGCAGGGTCTACATGTGGAAGCAGGGGCTCCGGCAGATCAGTCACGATCACTCGCTGGTGCAGGCGCTGGTCGAGGCCGGTCAGCTTGATCCGGCACAGGCGTCACAGCATCCACAGCGCAGTGTTCTTACCCAGGCGCTGGGTGTGACGGGCGCCGAGCAGCTGCACATTGGTATGGCACGCGGGCAGCTGGAGCCTGGCATAGGCTTTCTGTTGTGCAGTGATGGTCTTACCGAGAGCGTTAGCGACGCGTCGATTGCACGTACGGTCGGACGTACCGACCTGGCATCGCAGGAATGCGTCGACCAGCTGCTGCTGAGCGCGCTTGACGGTGGTGGCGACGACAACATCACCGTGATCATCGTGCGCTCCAGCTGAGGACATCGTGACTGCAGGCGGCGGCACGCGCATCCATCGATGCCTGCACCGTCAGCAGAAAAGACAAGGGCCGCTTGCGCGGCCCTTGTCTTTTCCGGGTGCTGCATGACTCAGAAGCGATAGGTACCCGACAGGCTGACCACGTCACCGTGGTCGTTGAACTTGCCATTCATGGTGCCGGCACCCAGAGCCACCTGGTTGGTCTGGTTTACTGACGTATCACCGACGAACTGATGCTGATAACCCAGGTCGACGGTCATGTGATCGGTAGCCTGGTAGCCGAAGCCGAAGCCGACCAGACGACGAGAGCCGTCCGGAATGCGCGGGTCGCGGCTGATGATGTTGGTCGGGGTTTCGTCATAGCCAACGCCGGCGCGCAGCGTCCACTGGTCGTTCAATTTGTAGTCGCCACCGACTGCATACATCATGCTGTTGCTGTATTTCTGCGGCAGGTTGACCAGCGTCTGGCCGTTTGAGGTGAGCACAAGGCTCTGGAAGCTGGACCACTGCGTCCATTTCATGGTGCCGGCCACGCTCAGGCGATCGCTGAACACGTGCAGCCAGTCGATGCTGGCGAACGCAGGCGTATTGAGATTGGCGCTGGCGGGGGTTTCGCCATTCGGATTCAGCACGGGCAGGTTCGCATTCGGAAATACCGTCGGAGCCAATGCGATGAGCCCCTTGCCAGCGTCGCTGCCATAAAGTTCGTAGTGGCCGCCCAACGTCTGGTTTACCCGCGAGTGATAGCTCAGGCCAAGGGAGTCCTGCTGAGTCGGTTTGAACTCGGCGCCCAGGAAGTAGCCGAATGCAAAGCTCTTCTTGACGGTCACATTCAGCTGCACATCACCGCTCTGCGGGGCGCCGAGGATGGGTGCGCCGAACAAGGCCGCTGCGGAGCCATACGGGTCAAGCGTGGTGTTGAGCTGCGCCTTGGTACGCTGGCCCAGAATGCCGGCGCCGAGGGAGAGCTGATCGTTGACCTTGAAGCCGGCCGAGAAGCTCAAGGCGATCGATTGCAGGCTGGTCTTGGTACCGAAATAGCGTCCCTGCCAGTCCGGGTTGTAATTGCTGGCGAGGCCGAACGGCACCGTGAGGCTGCCACCGAGGGTCAGGCGGTCGCTGACGGGTGCAGCAAAGGCCATGTTCGGGAACGGCACGAACTTGCCGAAGCCATTCGGATTGCCGCCGGTTGTCGGATTGCCCTGTTCGTCGCGGAACGAGCCCTCGAACTGCGAGCTCGGACGAATACCCGTGCCAGTGGCCTGAAACACCGGACCCGTAAAGAACGCCATTGCAGCCGGGTTGTTGAAGACCGCCGTGGGATCGTCGGTGAACAGCGAACCGCCGGCATTGGCGCGTGCCCAACCGGCGGCATTGTCGGTGGGGAGCTGGAAGGCACCGGCTTCGGCGCGAAGGGGATGCAACAGGGCGGTCGCCACGGCTAGGGCGAGGCTGGCCTGGGTGCCGAAACGGGCAAAGCGCTGCAGGTTATGACGGTTCACGATGGTTCTCCTCTGTTGGCAGTCTGGGGTGGGTGCCCACAGAATGTTTGCTTCTTGGTTACGGACTGATGCGTCTGGGGTAGTCGTCGGCAATGCCGGCAGTGATGATGGCTGGTGGTTGTTTTGTTCAGGAGGCCAGCCTCCCTTCCTTGATCCATTGCTGGTCGCCGAGTCTGCCACGGGTCTCATGGTGCGGTGTAGCAAGTGGTTCCGCGTTGGCGACGGCTGTGCTGTTGTCAAGTTGCAGTATCCGGTCGATCAGCTGGATCTGTTCCGGGCTGTCGAAAGGGGCGGTGAGTATGGGGGATATCAGCGAGATCAGCCGCGCCAGCAGTTCAGCGTCGTTGATCGCCTCCCCCTTGCTGATGCTGGCGATCAGCTCCTGCATGTCCTCACCAGCCAGCATGCCGGACAACGCCTTCAGCGCGAAGTGCAGGCGCAGCCCAAGTTCGTGGCGTGGCAGTGCGGGCAGGGCGCGCGAGAACGCCTCGAAGAAACGTCCGGAGATCGACCGGTAGTGTTCTTGCAGATAGCCATGGATGAAGGGTGATGGATCGCTGTAGACCCGACCGAGCAGGCGCATGAACGCTGGACCCGACGTGCTGCCATGGCTGAGTCGGAACGCGGGTACAAACAGCATGCCGAGCACGGTCGTGGCATCCAGGCCTGCGGGATTCAGCTGCTCACAGGCGCTGAGCAGTTGCAGGCGTTCGCGGTTGAGTCGATCCAGGCGTTGCGACAGCAACTCCTGCATCAACGCTTCCTTGCCGCCGAAGTGATAGTTCACGGCGGCGAGATTGGCGCCGGCTCGTGCCGTGATGTGACGCAGCGACATCGCCTCGTAACCGCGGTCGATAAACAGCCATTCGGTGGCTTCAAGCAACCGTTTGCGGGTATCGCTGTGGCCGTGGCGCTGGGTTGTACTCAAATGGTGTGCCCCAAGGCGAGTGTCGAGAATGGCGCTGACAGCTGCTTCAAATATTGGATTGAAACAAGTGTATGAACGCTACCGATGGCGTCTCGCTGGGGCAAGTTGCAGTGCACGATCGGCGCAGGGGGCGAAGGGTGGCGCAAGAAATAACGTGTCGCCAGGACTCGCTGTCCCTTGCCAGGCAACGAATAACTAACGAACCGAAGGCGGTTTCGATAGTGCCCATAGAATGGAAAGGGCCGGATGATTCCGGCCCTTTTGTTGCGCTGCAATGTCAGATGTACCTGGCAACGAGGCGAAAACGGCTCACTCGGCCTTCTTTTTTGCCAATCGCAACCAGGTATCGACCACGGTGTCCGGGTTCAGCGACAGCGATTCGATTCCCTGTTCCATCAGCCACTCGGCCAGATCCGGGTGATCACTCGGGCCCTGACCGCAGATGCCGATGTACTTGCCCTTGGCGCGGGCGGTCTTGATCGCCATCGACAGCAATTTCTTCACCGCCGGGTCGCGCTCGTCGAACAGGCTGGCGACGATGCTGGAGTCGCGGTCGAGACCGAGCGTGAGCTGGGTCAGGTCGTTGGAGCCGATCGAGAAGCCATCGAAGATGTCGAGGAATTCATCGGCGAGCAGGGCGTTCGAGGGTACTTCGCACATCATGATGACTTTCAGGTCGTGCTCGCCCTGCTTGAGGCCGTTCTTGGCCAGCACTTCGATGACCTTGCGACCCTCGCCCAACGTGCGCACGAACGGGATCATCACCCAGACGTTGTCCAGGCCCATCACCTCGCGGACGTGCTTGACCGCCTTGCACTCGAGTCCGAACGCTTCGGCGAAGCTGGGATCGACGTAGCGGCTGGCGCCACGGAAGCCGATCATCGGGTTTTCTTCGTGCGGCTCGTAGCGCGAGCCGCCGAGCAGACCGGCGTATTCGTTGGACTTGAAATCCGACAGGCGCACGATCACCGGCTTCGGATAGACCGAGGCGGCGATGGTGGCGATGCCTTCGGCGAGGCGGTCGACGTAGAAGCTCACCGGATCGGCGTAGCCGGCAATGCGCTCGTCGATCTTCGCCTTGGTCGCGGCATCCTGCTTGGCGTATTCGAGCAGTGCCTTCGGATGCACGCCGATATGGCTGGCGATGATCATCTCGAGACGCGCCAGGCCGATGCCTGCGTTCGGCAGCATGCCGAAATCAAAAGCGCGCTCCGGGTTGGCCACGTTCATCATGATCTTCAGCGGCGCTTCGGGCATCGCACCGAGGTCGGCGGTGATGCGCTCGAACTTCAGGATGCCCTCGTAGATCGTGCCGGTATCGCCTTCGGCGCAGGACACGGTGACCTCGGTGCCGTCCGGGATCTTGTCCAGCGCATTGCCGGTGCCGACCACTGCCGGGACGCCCAGCTCGCGCGCGATGATCGCCGCGTGACAGGTGCGACCACCACGATTGGTGACGATCGCGGAGGCGCGCTTCATCACCGGCTCCCAGTCGGGATCAGTCATGTCGGCGATCAGCACGTCGCCTGGCTGGACCTTGTTCATGTCGGCCAGCGAGCGGATCACGCGTGCCTTGCCGGCACCGATCTTCTGGCCAATCGAACGACCTTCAGCCAGCACCTTGCCCTTTTCGTTGAGGCTGAAGCGCTCGAGCTGGGTGGCATGGGCACGCGATTTCACGGTTTCCGGGCGCGCCTGCACGATGTACAGCTTGCCGGTGTTGCCGTCCTTCGCCCACTCGATGTCCATCGGACGGCCGTAGTGCTTTTCGATGATCAATGACTGACGCGCCAGCTCCTGCACATCCTCGTCATTGATGCAGAACTTGTTGCGCATCTCGGCAGGTGTGTCTTCGGTCCGGACGCGTTCGCCCGGTGCGCTGGAATACACCATGCGCAGCTGCTTAGCCCCGAGATTGCGGCGCAATACGGCGGGCTTGCCGGCGTTCAAGGTCGGTTTGAATACATAGAACTCGTCAGGATTGACCGCGCCTTGCACGACCATTTCGCCGAGGCCGTAGCTGCCGGTGACAAAGACCACATCGCGGAAGCCCGATTCGGTGTCCAGCGTAAACAGCACGCCAGAGGCGCCGACATCGGAACGCACCATCAGCTGCACGCCAGCGGACAGGAACACGTCCTCGTGCTTGAAGCCCTGGTGCACGCGATAGGCAATCGCACGATCGTTGTAAAGCGAGGCGAAGACTTCCTTCACCTTGTGCAGCACGTCGTCGATGCCGACCACGTTGAGGAAGGTTTCCTGCTGGCCGGCGAACGAGGCGTCTGGCAGGTCCTCGGCGGTGGCGGAGGAGCGTACGGCGACAGCGATGTCGTCGGCACCGGCGTCCTTGCACAGCTTGATATAGGCGTGCCGGATGGCCTGCTCGAGTTCGGCGGGCAGGGCGGTGTCGACGATCCAGCCGCGGATCTCCTTGCCGGCTGCGACCAAGGTGTCGACGTCATCGACGTCAAGCGATGCCAGGCGATCCTGGATCCGTTTGGCCAGACCGCTCTTTTCCAGATATTGCTGGAACGCGTCGGCGGTGGTGGCGAAGCCACCCGGCACGGACACACCAAGCTTGGCCAGGTTGCCAATCATTTCGCCGAGTGAGGCGTTCTTGCCACCAACCTTGCCAAGGTCAGTCATGCGCAGTTGGTCGAGCCAAAGCACCAGATCGTTCAAGGGTGTCTCCTCAAGAGCTTTCGATGGATAACGGTATGGATGCGTCAGGCAGACCGGAAGCGGGCTGCAAAGGACTGGTATTGTCCGCTGCCGATGATGCACAGCACAAGAAGACCATTGCCTCGGGATGTCATTCCAACGGCATACCAGTCAGCCGGCAGTCAATCGGCGACAGCGTTTTGCGCTTGGGTTATGGTGCAGATGAATGCATTCCAGCAACCAGGTCCCTGTATGCAGCGAACGGTTTTCTTCATCTCCGACTCCACTGGTATTACCGCGGAGACGATCGGCAACAGCATCCTCGCTCAGTTCGAGGGTGTGCAGTTCGACAAGCATCGACTGCCGTTCACGGATGACGCGCAGAAGGCGGAGGCGGCCGCGTTGCGCATCAAGACCAATTACGCGCAAAGCGGTCAGCGGCCGATCGTGGTGAATACCATGGCCGAACGTGCGCTGTGCGACATCGTCGCAGCCAGTGGCGCGCTGATGCTGGATGTCTTCGCACCGTTCATCGGTCCGCTGGAGGAGGAGTTGGGGGCCAAGCGTTCGGGTGCGGTCAATCGCTCGCATGGGATGGTCGATTTCGAGAAGTACGAGGCGCGCATCAATGCGACCAATTACGCGCTTTCCCATGACGACGGCATGGATGTGGATTACGCGCAGGCCGACCTGATCCTGGTCGGTGTATCGCGTTCCGGCAAGACGCCGACCTGTCTGTACATGGCCTTGCATTACGGCGTCAGCGCCGCCAATTATCCGCTGACCGATGATGATCTCGACAAACTCGAATTGCCGACGCGCCTGCGTCCATACCGTGATCGTCTGTTCGGCCTCACCATCGAGCCGCAGCGACTGGCGCAGATCCGCGAGCAGCGTCGTGCCGGCAGTCGTTATGCCACCTTGCAGCAATGCCGCTGGGAGCTGGAGCAGGCTGATCGCCTGATGCGCCAGGCCGGCATTCCCAGTCTCAACACCACGCATGTGTCGATCGAGGAGATCGCCAGCAAGATCTTCGATCGTTTCGGGATCGAGCGAACCATGTTCTGACGACCTACCGGAGTTGCCGTAACTGTATGAGTGCCGTATTGGACAATCGCAACAGCCTGTTGCCGGGACGCTTCGAGTTCCTGATGGGACTTTATGCGGAAAATTATCATCGGCTGACGCGCTTGTTCGCGCCGCAACAACTCGCTCCAGGCCACTACGTCTCCGATGTGGATGACGGACTGGACGTGCATCTGCATGTACAGGAATGTCATCCGTACACGCTTGAGCTCGAGCTCACCTATGGCTTCGTCGATGCGCACACGGGCTTGCGCGCGCCGTCCGCACAGCTGCGGATGTATACCGATGCGCATGTGGCCGAGGCGCTGCATTGCCATCCCGGACGACATCTATGGCAGGTGTTGGGACCGTTCACGCCGGCGCATACGGTGTTCCAGCATCGTCTGCGCATGAACGGCTTTCTCTCGCGCTGGCTGGAGTACTTGGTGGAGCAGGGTCATTCCACCAGCACGCTGCGCCCGCAGGTTTGATCGGTACGACCAGATGGCAGGCAACAAAAAACCCGCACAAGGCGGGCTTTCCGTTTCAGTGGCGGAGCGGACGGGACTCGAACCCGCGACCTCCGGCGTGACAGGCCAGCATTCTAACCAACTGAACTACCGCTCCACATTTCTTTCCAGCTATTGCGGGCCAACTTGGCGTCCCCACGGGGATTCGAACCCCGGTCGCCACCGTGAAAGGGTGATGTCCTAGGCCTCTAGACGATGGGGACAATTCAAGTTGGTGGAGCCAGGCGGGATCGAACCGCCGACCTCCTGCATGCCATGCAGGCGCTCTCCCAGCTGAGCTATGGCCCCGCCGCTGGAAGCCCGAAAGAATAGGTCCGAGCCAGATATCCGTCAAGCTTTTTTTCACATTCGGTGAACAATGGCGTCGAGGATCGGCTGCGACAGGCGTCAGTGCACAGGCAGCGGTCGATCACGGTTCGTTTAAGCTGCGGTGACCAGATCTCTGACGAGTCGCGGCATGCACGAAATCGGCTTCATTCGCGATCTAGCCATGGTGATGCTGGTGGCTGGTGCCACCACGATCCTGTTCCAGCGACTGCATCAACCGGTGCTGCTTGGCTACATCCTGGCTGGTGTGCTGATCGGTCCGCATACACCGGGTGTGCTGGTAGCTGATCCGCGCGCGATTGATGACATCTCCAATCTTGGCGTAGTGCTGTTGATGTTCACGCTGGGGCTGGAATTCAGTGTGCGCAAGTTGCGCAAGGTCGGTATCGGCGTGCTGGCCGTGGCGGTAGGCGAAGTCGGCTTGATGCTGTGGATTGGTGCCGGCATCGGTGGCTTGTTCGGCTGGAAGGGCATGGATGCGCTGTTCCTCGGTGCGATCATCTCGCTATCGTCGACCATGGTGGCGACCCGTACGCTGGCCGAGGGCGGTCAGCGGCATCAGCGGTTTGCCCAGCTGGTAGTGGGCCTGCTGGTGGCCGAGGACATGCTCGCGATCGTCATGCTCACCTTGCTCACGGCGGTGGCGATCGGCGGCTCGGTACATGCGGAAGCAGCGTTCACGCTGATCGGCCACCTCGGCCTGTTCGTTGTGGTGGGGATGATTCTTGGCTTGCTGTTGCTGCCGCGGCTGGTGGATTACGTGGCCGGCTTCGGGCGTGATGAAACGCTGCTGGTCAGCGTGCTGGGTATCTGCTTCGGCGCCAGCCTGTTGGCGGCCTGGATGGGTTTCAGCGTGGCACTCGGTGCATTCCTCGCCGGGGCGGTGGTGGCCGAATCGCGCAGCGTGGGGCGCGTGCTGCATCTGGTGGAGCCATTGCGCGACATGTTCGCGGCGCTGTTCTTCGTGGCGATCGGCCTGAAGATCGACCCAGCGATGCTGCTGCAGTACGCGCTACCGGCGCTGCTGATCGCGACGGCGGTGATCATCGGCAAGACGCTGGCATGCAGTCTGGGTATCTTCGTGGTCGGTCACGATGCACGTACGGCGCTGCGCTCGGGGCTGGGCATGGCGCAGATCGGCGAATTCTCGTTCGTGATCGCCACGCTCGGACTCTCGCTGGGCGTCATCAGTGATTTCATTTATCCGATCGCGGTGGCGGTGTCGGTGCTGTGCATGGCCGCGTCGCCGTATCTGACGCGTTCGGCGGACGGATTGGCCGATGGCTTGCGGCGGGTGACGCCGCGTTCGATCCGCCTGCTCGCGACCAATTACAGCGGCTGGCTGGAAAACCTCAAGCCGGTCAACGAAAACGCGGCGATCGCGGCGATTTTTCGCCGTCTGCTGTGGCATATCGCGATCAACGTGTTGCTGGTGGTGACCCTGTTCATCGTGGGTGCCTATGTCAACGCACATAACTGGAGCTGGTTCGCCATGTTCGGCATCGACCGCGACCTGCGACACACCTTGATCTGGGCGTGTGCGCTGTTCCTGTCCCTGCCGATGCTGATCGCGGTCTACCGCAAGGCCGAGGCGCTCGGCATGTTGCTGGCCGAGATCGGCATACGCGAACGGTTTGCCGGGTCCTATACGCAGGCCATCCGCAACGTGCTGGCGCGGGTTATCCCGCTGGTGACCCTGCTGGCGCTGGCTGTGCTGGTCAGCGTACTGGGCTCGACCATCCTGCCACCGCGCGGTATTGCGTTGTTGTTAGTGGTACTCGTCGTGGTGCTGGCGGTGGTGTTGTGGCGCGGTCTGGTGCAAATGCATGCGCGCCTGCAGGCGGCGTTGAAGGAAACCCTTAACAAACCGGGGTCGTCGACGGGCGGCCCGGGCTGACCGGCCAGATCATGCAATGGCGGAGGGAACCTTTATGCTGACTGACGGTCGGAGCCATGCAACGTTGCCAAGACCGGACAAGCACCGCACAATGCGAGGCCTGCCTCCATCGGGGGGGCCCGGCCGGCGACGCCGGCATATCCAAACACGAGGGAGTTTCGAATGAAGCATTTTCTGCGCCCCACGCTGACAGCGGCCGCGCTGGCCATTGCGCTGGGCATGACTGCGGGCGTGTACGCTCAGGCCGCCAAGCCCAGCGCCGCCAGCGCGGGCACGATCGACAAAGCCAAGGTTAGTTACGTCATCGGTTACCAGTTGGGTCAGTCGATTCAGCCGATCATGCGTGACGAACTGGATTCTGCTGCGGTAGCACGTGCAGTTCAGGCTGCGCTGGCGGGTCAGAAACCGACCATGACTCCGGAAGAGGCCAAGCAGGTCATGGAGCCCTTCATGGCCAAGATGCAGGCCAAGTACCAGGCTGAAATGACCCAGCTCGGTGCCAAGAACAAGGCTGAGGGCGACGCCTTCCTGGCCAAGAACAAGAGCGCTCCTGGTGTGAAGACCACGGCCTCAGGCCTGCAGTATCAGGTGCTCAGTCAGGGTACTGGCGCCCGTCCGGGTCCGAACGATACGGTCGAAATCAACTACACCGGCACCTTCATCAACGGTCAGGTGTTTGATGCTTCCGCCCAGCACAATCCGCCGGGCGCCGCCAAGATTCCGCTGGCTGGCGTGATCCCTGGCTTCCGCGAGGGCCTGCAGCTGATGCAGGTTGGCGGCCATTACAAGCTGTACATCCCGTCGGCGCTGGCTTACGGTGCGCAGCCGCAGCCGCCGATGCCGCCGAATCAGACGTTGATCTTCGACGTGACCTTGGTCAGCACGGGCCCGACACCAGCTGGTTCTGCTCCCCAGGGCGGTGCTCCGGGTGGCGGCCAGTAATACCGTTTCGCGGTCATGACACGAAAAGAAGGGCGCGGAGACATCCGCGCCCTTCTTTTTTGTCATCGTGAGTACCGACCGCTGCACGGTTAGAATAGGCCGTTTACGCTTCCAAGGATCATCGCGACGATGATGAAGGTCACCATCTTCGGTACCGGCTATGTAGGACTGGTCACCGGTGCCTGCCTGGCTGAAATGGGCAACCATGTGATCTGCGTCGATATCGATGCGGCCAAGATCGAACGCCTGAAGCGCGGCGAGATTCCCATTTACGAACCAGGTCTGGAATCAATCGTCAGGCGCAATCATGCCAGTGGACAGCTGGATTTCACCGTCGACGCGGCCCCCGCGATCGCGCATGGTGAGGTGGTTTTCATCGCAGTCGGCACACCGCCGGACGAGGACGGCAGCGCGGATCTGAAGTATGTACTCGAGGTAGCCAGAACCATTGGCCAGCATCTGGATCGCTATACCGTAGTGGTGAACAAGTCGACCGTGCCGGTCGGCACCGCCGATCGGGTGCGCGAGGCGGTGACATCTGAACTGGCCTTGCGCAGTGCCACGATCGGGTTCGACGTGGTGTCCAACCCGGAATTCCTGAAGGAAGGCGCAGCCGTCGAAGACTGCCTGCGGCCGGATCGCATCATCGTGGGCGCTTCCAGTGAGCGTGCGGTAGCGGTATTGCGCAAGCTGTATGCGCCGTTCAACCGCAATCACGAGCGCATGGTGGTGATGGACGAGCGTTCGGCCGAGCTGACCAAGTACGCGGCCAATGCGATGCTGGCGACCAAGATCAGTTTCATGAACGAGATCGCGAATATCGCCGAGCGCGTCGGTGCCGATGTGGAACTGGTACGCCAGGGCATCGGCTCGGATCCGCGGATCGGTTACCACTTCATCTATCCCGGTGCCGGCTACGGCGGCTCGTGCTTCCCCAAGGACGTGCAGGCGCTTGAGCGCACCGCCCGCAGCCATGGGTATGACGCACGCCTGCTCAGTGCCGTCGAGGCAGTGAACCTGCAGCAGAAGGCCAAGCTGTTCGAGCTGATTTCGCGCCATTTCGATGGTCGGCTGGCGGGCAGGACCATCGCGCTGTGGGGGCTGGCGTTCAAACCGAACACCGACGACATGCGCGAGGCTTCCAGCAGGCGCCTGATGGAGGCGTTGTGGGAGGCCGGTGCGAAGGTGCGCGCGTTCGATCCAGAGGCGCGGGAAGAAGCAAGTCGACTGTATGGCGAACGCGATGACCTGTTGCTGTGCGAGCACGCCTATGATGCCCTGCAGGGCGCCGATGTGCTGGTCGTGGTCACCGAGTGGAAAGCGTTCCGCAGCCCGGATTTTGCGCGTATCCGCGCGGCGCTGGTCGATCCGGCAATTTTCGATGGCCGCAATCTCTACGATCCGGCAGCCGTGGAAGAGGCCGGTCTGGCCTATTACGGCATCGGCCGTGGCCGCAGCCTGCAGGCGCCCCGATGAACACCAGCGACTCACTCATGCAGCGGCTCGACGAGATGGAGGTCAAGCTGACCTTCATCGATGACACAGTGCAGGCGCTCGCAACGGCGGACGCTGGCTTGTCGCAGCGCATTGCCGGGCTTGAGCGTGCCTTGCGCGAGCTGCGTGGCGAGCTTTCGACGATGCGCATCGCGCAGGCGGATGATCCGCACGACGAGCCACCGCCGCCGCATTACTGATACCCCAGATCAACGACCACGGATCATTCACATGGCCGATTCCCTGCGCGATCAGCTGCTCAAGAGCGGCATCGTCAAACAGGTTCAAACAGAACAGCGGACTCGCGATGACAAGCGTCCGGCTGCGTCGAGCGCCAAGCCGGTACGCAAGGGTGGCAAGCCGCATGTCCCGTCGCACGCTGCGCGGCCGCCGCGCCAGAGCCAGGAGGACATCGATCTGGCGAAAGCCTACGCGATACGCGCGCAGACCGAGGCGAGCGAGCGCAAACGAGTCGAGCAGGAAGTCGCTGAACAAGCGCGCCTGCGCCGCGAGCGCAAGCTGAAGATCCAGCAGTTGCTCGATGGCAAGGCGTTGAACAAGGCCGAGGCCGATCATGCACGCAATTTCGAATACGGCGGCAAGATCCGCCGGGTGCATGTGGATGCTGCGCAGCTGGCCGCGCTCAATGCCGGTGAGCTGGGCGTGGTGCAGCAAGGCGGTCGTTACCTGCTGGTCACCCGTGAAATCGCCGAACAGGTGCGCGACATCGATCCGCACCCGCTCGCACTGCTGGTCGACCCGAATGCCAGCGGCGTGGGCGAGGATGGCGTGCCTGACGACCTGATGTGGTGATCACGATTCCGGCGGAGTTGAAGCCGGCCCGATAAAAAGCGCCCGGCAGTTGCCGGGCGTTTTCGTGTGGGTGACCGTGATGCTGGTCAGTTCGCGGGAGCAGCAGGCAACTCGAAGCCGCTCAGCGCCAGCGCGGGGTGATCCCAGCCATTTTTCGGTTTGAAGCGATCGCCGTAGCGCTGGGCTAGTTGCTCCAGTCGTGCCTTGAGCTTGTCGGCGCCTTCGCTGCGTGCGTACTGGATCGGGCCGCCGCGGAACGGGGCGAAACCGGTGCCGAAGATCACGCCGGCGTCGAGCAGATCGGCATCATCGACCACGCCATCGGCGAGGCAGGCGATCGCCTCGTTGACCATCGGCAGGATCATGCGCTCCTGCAGGTCCGGCGGCATTACATAGTCCTTGTCGACCTCGGGTTTCTGCGGCTTGCCGTCCTGCCACACATACAGGCCCTGGCCGTCTTTCTTGCCGCGTTTGCCAGCCTCGAGTTTGTCGTCCAGGCCCGGCGGGACTTCCAGCCCGAGGAAGGGCGCGAGTTCCTTGCCGACCGAGGCGCAGACATCCAGCCCCACGGTATCGGCCAGTTCGATCGGCCCCATCGGCATGCCGAACTTCTTCGCCTCGCGATCCAGCACCGGGCCCGGCACGCCTTCGCTGTACAGGCGCAGCGCCTCGAGCAGGTACGGCATCAGGATGCGATTGACCAGGAAGCCAGGCGTGCCCTTGACCGCCACCGGCAACTTGCCGATCGCCTTGCAGAATGCCAGTGCGCGTTTCTCGATCGCCGGATCGAGCTGGTCGTGGCGCACCACCTCGACCAGCGGCATCTGTGCCACCGGGTTGAAGAAGTGCAGGCCGAGGAAGCGTTGCGGCGCTTTGAGGCCTTCGCGCAGCGCGTCCAGCGGAATGCTCGAGGTGTTGCTGGCGAGGATCTCATTGGCCTGGAACTGTGGTTCTATCCGGCTGTACAACTCGCGCTTGGCTTCGGCATTTTCATAGATCGCCTCGATCGCCAGGTCGGCCGAGGCCACTTCGCTGCCTTCGACATCGGCGCGCAGGCGCCGGACGGTTGCTTCGACTTTTTCCGGCGTCTTCAGCTTCTTCTCGTAAAGCTGGCGGGCACGGTCCAGTGCGGGCTGGATGAATTTCATCTCGCGATCCTGCAGGGTCACGTCGAAACCCTTGAACGCGGCCCACGCAGCTATGTCGCCGCCCATCACGCCGGCGCCGACCACATGCACATGCTTGATGTCCGGATCGGTGCTGCCACCTTGGCCCTTCAATCGTTCCTGCAGGAAGAAGATGCGGATCAGGTTCTGCGCGGTCGGTGTCTTTGCCAGTTTCGCCACCGAGCGCGCTTCGAGTTTCAGCCGCTGCTGGATGCTGGAACCGCCGCGTTTCCACACATCGATCATCGCGAACGGCGCTGGGTAGTGTTCCTTGCGTACCTTCGCCGCGGTCTGCTTGAACACCATCGGCGCGAGAATCTGGCGGGCCAGCCACGTGTTGGTAGCCCAGGCCTTGGCGCGCCGCGCGAACGGATGCGGCTGCGGGTGACGCAGCAGCAGGCGCGCCTCGACCAGCAGTTCCTCGGGACGGGCCAGGCGATCGACCACGCCCAGGTCCAGCGCGCGCTTGGCTGACAGTGACTTTCCGGTGAGCATCAACGGCAGGGCTTCGGTTGCGCCGATCAGGCGTGGCAGGCGTGCCGTACCACCCCAGCCGGGATGGATGCCGAGCATGACCTCCGGCAGCGCGATCCGGGTCTTGTCGTCGTCGACGGCGATACGCTGGCGGCAGGCCAGGATCAGTTCGGTACCGCCGCCCATGCAGGCACCATGCACGGCGGCCACCGTGGGGCAGGGCAGCCGCGCCAGTGATTCGTATGCGCGCTGACCGTGCTCGATGTTTTCCAGCACCGTGTCGTGTTTCGCGTATTCGACGAAGGCCTTGATGTCGGCGCCTACCGCGAAGCCCGAGGGCTTCGCCGAGTGGATGATGACGCCTGCCGGCTTCTCGATCGCAAGCCGCTCGACGATCTGTTCCAGTTCGTCCAGTACGGCGCGGGAAATCGCGTTGACGCTGCTGTCGGCACGGTCGAGAGTCAGTGTGACGACACCATCGTCACCCTCGCTGGTCTTCCAGTGGTTGAAGCGCAATCCTTCGAACATGGGCGGGTACGGCGTGGTGGAGGAGGCCTGAACCATACCGTTCTGTGGTCTTGATTGCGAGATGTGACGGACTAGCTTGACCATGGCTGGGGAGCAGGTGTGAAATCGGATACCCGTCGGGATGGCTCACCGATCCGGGATTGCCGGGTGAAAAGGCGGAGGCATGGCTATCTGACCGCACAATGGGTCGATCCATCGTGGTTCAATGAGTCATGGGGCAGCCAGGGGGTGGCTTGCTTGACGGACTATCCATGGCCAGTCGCCGGTGAGCTGGTACTACAGCCGAGGCTGCAAGACAGGAACGCAATGACTTCAGTGATGGCCTCCGCTCCACCGCATGCCGGCGCCGAGATTTTCGAACGCATACTGGCGGCAGCCAGTGGTCTGGTTGTGCTGGAAAGCAGAGATGTCGATGCCCACGCACTGATCGACCAGTTCCGTGCCATTGCCCGGCATACCGGACAGGCCGTCTATCTGTGGCAGCCTGATACCGGCCTGAGCAGCCTGCGTGACGTGCATGTGCGGGTTCCGGATTGCCAACGGCTGGGCAACGCACTGCGCTACATGCAGCAGAGCATGCATTTCGGTGTCTATTTCCTGGTCGGGCTGGAGTTGCCGTTATCCGCGATGAATGCCACCTTGCTGCGCCAGTTGGCCCGTGCCCCGAAGGAACACTTGCGGCGCGTCGTGTTGATCGATGCGCCAGCGGCACTGGCCGAGCATCTGGGCGCGCTGGCAGTGCGCCTGAGCAGCGAGGACAGCCAGCCGCGACGTCTGCGTCTGCGCGATGGCCGTTGGCTGGTTTGAGGCCGGATACTTTGAAGCGGACCCGCACATGAACTCTGGCATCCTGGTAGTCGCTTCACAACGCGAGTTGCGCCGCAACCTGTTCGATGCGCTTGATCAAGCGGGTTATCCGCAGATCCTCAGTGCGCGTGATGTATCGCACGCCGCAATCCTGCTGGAAGGACGGCCGTTGTTGCCACCGTTGCAGCTGATGGTGGTAGTGCTGGCTGGTGACGGGCAGCAGGCTTTGACTGTCTGCGAACAGTTGCGCCGTCTACCGGGTGGATCCGATACGCCGCTGATCGTGGTGTTGGCCGACGAAGCCACGATCAACCCGGCCGACCTTCCGGTGGGTATCACCGACTGGCTGTCGGCTGCCCAGATAAGTAACGAACTGGTCGCGCGATGGCGGCGCTCGCAAGCCGGATTGCAAAGTCCGCGCAAGGCGGTCGTGGCACCGGTCAGCAGCGCTGGCGAGGATTATCGTTACGTCTTCGACGAAAGCGACAGCGAATGGCTGATTGCCGACGCCCAGACGGGTCGTCTGCTTGAGGTCAGTCCGACGGTGGCCAGGCACAGCCGCCTGCATGCCAGTCAATGGGAAGGGCTGCTGCTTTCCGAAGTGCTGCGATTCGAGGGTGTTGCGATCGAGCAGGTACTGGCCGAGGCCGACCGCAACTGGTACCCGTGCCAGCGAAAATCGAGCCTTGGCGTCGACACCGGCCAGGCCAGCGTTCGGCGCATACGACATGCCGGGCGCGATGCGCTGGCACTGATGTTTCGCAGTGATCGCGCCGATCTGCGAGCCGAGGCTTCCTTGTCCCTGCTCTCGCGTATCTTTGCGTCGAGCAGTGGCGTCGATGCACAGATTGCGGCCGGCCGCCTGCTGTTCGACGAACTGGGACTGGACTACCTGGCCGTCTGGTCGGCGCGTCCCGACGGCGCCGATGCACCGACGCAGATATTGCAGCTGTGGAATGGCGATGATCCGGTGTGGCCGCCGGCGCAATTGCAGAGTTCATTGCAACTGGTGCTGGGCGGCAAGCCCATGCTGTATCGCGCCGATGCGAAGCGGCTGGCACCGACCGATCCATTGTTGCAGCAGCTCGACCTGGCTGGCTTTGCCGGTCTGCCGCTGTACGACGAACGCCACACGGTACTCGGTGCGATGCTGGCCGGCAGCCGCCGGGGTTTCGGCGAGATGAGCATCATCGAGCCAGTGCTGCGTTGTTCCGCAGCGCGCTTTGCGCAGGTGCTGGAACTTGGGCGTACGCGAGAGCAGGGGCGCGCGGAAGGTCTGGTCGATGCGTTGACCGGATTGCCGAACCGGCTGCTATTCAATGACCGGTTGGACACGATCATCCGAGAAGCGACACGCAATGGCGAGTGCTTCGCGGTGCTGTTTGTCGACCTCGACCGCTTCAAGGCCATCAACGACACCTACGGCCATGCTGCCGGAGATCAGGTGTTGCGAACGGTCACGCAGCGTCTGTGCGGCAGCATCCGCGCATCGGACACGGTGGCACGCTATGCCGGCGACGAGTTCACCATCGTGTTGCGGCATATCGTGAAGAACGACGACGTGCTGCGGGTGGCTGAAAAGATCGTGCAGGTGATGGAGGTACCGTTGTTCCTCGAGGACGGCACCGAACTGCAGGTCACCGCTTCGATGGGCCTGAGCTTCTTCCCCGACGATGCGGGCGATACGGAAACCCTGCTCAAGCATGCCGATGAGGCAATGTATGCGGCCAAGCATCTCGGCCGCAACAATTTCCAGATCTTTGAGGTGAGCCCGGAGTACGCCCAGGAACACGGCATGGCGTTGAAGACCCGCCTGCGCCATGCCGAAGGCAATGGCGAGCTACGGGTGGTATACCAGCCGCAGGTCAATACCGAGAGCGAGGACATCGTCGGGATGGAGGCGCTGGTGCGCTGGGAGCATCCTGAGTTGGGCTTGATCAGTCCGGCGGTGTTCATTCCGCTGGCCGAGGAGACTGGCCTGATCATCTCGATCGGCGAGTGGGTGATGCGCACCGCATGTCATCAGGCAAAGGAGTGGGAACAGCGTTACGGACTGCGCCTGCGGCTGGGCGTGAACCTGTCCGCCGTGCAGCTGATGGAAGCGAAACTGCTGGATACCGTGACCAGGGTGCTGAACGAGACCGGCATGGATCCCACTTTGCTGGAGCTGGAGATTACCGAGAGCATCAGCATCAAGGAAGCGCCGAATCTGGTGGAGAACCTGCATGCGCTGCACCGCTTGGGCTGCCATATCGCGATCGACGATTTCGGCACCGGTGCAGCCTCGCTGGATTACCTGCGCCGGTTGCCGGCCGATCGCATCAAGATCGACCAGAGTTTCGTGCGCAATATCGGCGTCGACCCCGACGACGAGGCGATCGTGCGTGCCACCATTGAAATGGCGCATCGCCTGAAACGTGCCGTGGTCGCTGAAGGCGTGGAAATCGAGCAGCACATGGAGTTCCTGCGCAGCCATGGTTGCGACGAACTGCAGGGATATCTGTTCTGTCGCCCGCTGCAGCCGATCAGCTTTGACAAGTTGCTGGCCGAGCGTAAACGTCTGCTGGATGTGCCGGTGGCCGAAACGGCTTGAGCCAGAGGCAGGCGTCCCCATAACAGGCATTGGCCTGTTGCCAGGTACGACGACAGGCTGACCCCTGGCAATGACAACCAGTGAACGGGCTGTGCGTTATGGTTGAGGCGCTCCCCACACATGCTGAACTTGCGCGTACGACGGCGGTCTGAGCGTCGCGCTCAGCTCCAAACACGTTCCCGCAGCGGATGACGGCATTGACGACGGATACAGCCCGGATGGGCGAAAACGAACTGGATCGCGCGTTGGTCGAGCGTGTCCAGGGTGGGGACAAACGGGCCTTCGACCTGCTGGTACTCAAGTATCAGCACAAGGTGATCGGGCTGGTTTCGCGTTACGTGAGAAGCCATGCCGAATGCGAGGACATCGCGCAAGAGTCGTTCATCCGTGCGTGGCGGGCGATTGGCTCATTCCGTGGTGACAGCGCTTTCTATACCTGGCTGTACAAGATCGCGGTGAATACCGCCAAGAACCACCTGGTGGCGATGGGTCGGCGTCCGCCGACCGACGATATCGACGCCGAGGACGCCGTGTTCATGGCCGGCGCCGAGCGCATGCACGACAGCGCCACACCGGAGCGCGAGATGATGCGCCAGGAAATTGAACAATCCGTGTTTTCCACTGTCCAAGCCTTGCCCGAAGAGCTGCGGACAGCCATCACGCTGCGCGAGGTGGATGGCCTCAGCTACGATGAAATCGCCGAAGCGATGGGCTGTCCGATCGGTACGGTGCGTTCGCGCATCTTCCGGGCGCGTGAGGCGATTGACGAGAAACTGCGGCCACTGTTGTCAGACCGCGAGGATCAGGCATGAATCAGGATATCAAGGAAAATCTCTCCGCTGGCATCGATGGCGAGTTGTCGAAGGAACAGCTGCGTTTTCTGCTGCGCCGACTCGACCACGACGTTTCGCTGCAGGAAGCCTGGGCGCGTTACCACGTCGCCCGCGATGGTTTGCGCCAGCAACTGCCGCCGATGGCTGCCCCGGGTTTTGCCGAACGTGTGATGCTGGCGATCGAACAGGAGTCGCTGCAGGTCGCTTCCGCGCGGCGACCGAGCCACTGGCTGCGTTGGTCGGCCGGTGGCGCGATTGCCGCCAGCGTGGCCGCGGCTGCGCTGATGGTCGCCCAGCCGACCGGTGATATGGAGCACGCTGCTACCGCCGCGCTGGCCAGCCAGCAGCCGAACAGTGCGATCGCCCATGCCATGCCAGCAACCAGTCGAGCGGCCAATCCTGCCGTCGTGCCACCGTGGCTGAGCGGCAATTCCGCCGGACTACTCAGCCAGCAGGCATCGGCCACGCTGGGTACACCGTTTGACGTAAACCAGCCGGTTTATACCCGCCGCCTGTCGGCTTATCCGTCACTGCGCAAGTACCGGATGCTCGACAATAAAGACGGCAGCTATTTGCTGCTGCTTGACCCGCAGCAACAAGCCACGCCGGTGGATGCACCGCGTCAGGCTGCTGGCGCACAATAAGTCGAGTCCGCGTGCTTGTCCGCGGTTTTCTCCCATCGTCTCGCTCCCGCCCGGCCCGTCATACGGACCGGATTGATGATGAGTGCGTGGGGACGCGTTTCCGTAGCCCAAATCCATTGCGTCCGGAAGTCGTGAAATCCTGAGATCTTCCGGGCCTGGCCAATCCAACAAGGAGGAGTCATGAATCGTTCCATCTTGCATACCATGGCGTGCTGCGCGTTGATCAGCCTTGCTGCCATCAACGGAGCGCAGGCGCAGTCCGCATCAGGCGCCGCGGCGCTGCCGGATTTCACCACCATCGTGCAGAAGAACGCACCTGCAGTGGTGCACGTCGAAGCCAAGTACAGCGGCGAAAGCCAGCAATCAAATCAAGGCGTGCAAGGGCAGGCGACGCCGCCTGGTCAGGGCGATCCCGATGATCCGCAGGCCGAACTCTTCCGTCGCTTCTTTGGCATGCCGACGATGCCTTCGCCGCAGGAGCAGAAACATACCTCGCTCGGCTCGGGTTTCATTATTTCCAGCGACGGCTACATCCTCACCAACACCCATGTGGTCGATCATGCGGACAAGGTCATCGTGCGCCTGCAGGATCGGCGCACCTTGACCGCCAAGGTGATCGGCACCGACCCCACCTACGACATCGCCCTGCTCAAGATCGATGCCGGTGGCAGCCTGCCAGCCGTGAGCATCGGCGATTCGCGCAGCCTCAAGCCGGGCCAGTGGGTACTGGCGATCGGCTCGCCGTTCGGCTTCGACTACACCGTGACCCAAGGCATTGTCAGCGCGGTGGGACGCAACTTGGGCCAGCAAGATCAGCCGTATACCTCGTTCATCCAGACTGACGTGCCGATCAACCGCGGCAATTCCGGTGGTCCGCTGTTCAACCTGCAGGGCCAGGTAGTCGGCATCAATTCGCAAATCTATTCCAATACGGGTGACTATCTCGGCGTGTCGTTCTCGATCCCGATCGACGTGGCGATGAGCGCGGTGCAGCAGATCAAGGCCAAGGGTTACGTATCGCATGGCGTACTCGGGGTAACCGTGCAGCCGGTCGACGACGACATCGTCAAGGCCTTCAAGCTCGACAACGGCTCGGGTGCCGCGGTGGTCCAAGTCACTCCCGGCAGCGGCGCAGCCAAGGCGGGTATCCAGCCGGGTGACATCGTTCTCAGCTACAACGGCCAGGTATTGCAGCAGTCCGCGGATCTGCCGCCGCTGGTCGGCATGACCAAGCCGGGCAGCAAGGTACCGGTCGAGATCCTGCGCAATGGCCACCGGCAGACGCTGGAAGTCACCATCAGCGAAGCATCACGCGACCAATCCGCGGCGGGCAGGCAGAGTGCTGCAACTTCGGCGCGCAGTGGTGCCGCTGCGCTTGGCCTGACGGTACAGCCGCTGGATAGTGACACCCGCAAGCAACTGGGATTGCCGCCAGGGCAGGGTGTAGTGATCAGCGACATCAGTGGTCTGGTGGCGGCGCAATCTCCCTTGCAGGCTGGCGATGTGATCCTGATGGTCAATCAGCAGAAGATCGGCAACGTTGCCGAATTCCAGGTTGCGACGAAGGACGTGAAGCCTGGCAGCACGGTGCTGCTGCTGGTGCGTCGTGGCGATCAGAGCCAGTTCATCGGCCTGACCGTGCCAGGCGGCAAGTAGCCCACGACCGGCCGTGACAGCAGGTGTTAGGGAGGGTGTCCATCGAGGACACCCTCGCTGCGGAGTTGGACGCGACGGCAACGGCGGGTTCCATGCGATAATGCCGGGTTAGCGTCGCCTATGGCGATGTGCTGTCATGCATGGTGCGTGGTGGCAAAAACCAAGCCTTAAAGGCCGCCAGCGTTCCATGGAATTGATCCGCAACTTCTCCATCATTGCCCATATCGACCACGGCAAGTCGACCCTCGCCGACCGCATCATCCAGATCTGCGGCGGCCTGGCCGATCGCGAGATGGAAGCGCAGGTGCTGGACACCAATCCGATCGAGCGCGAGCGTGGCATCACGATCAAGGCGCAGTCGGTGTCTTTGCCGTACACAGCGCGTGACGGCAAGACCTACCAGCTGAATTTCATCGATACACCGGGCCACGTCGATTTCTCCTACGAGGTCAGCCGCTCGCTGGCCGCCTGCGAGGGTGCGCTGCTAGTGGTCGACGCGGCACAGGGCGTCGAGGCGCAGTCGGTGGCAAATTGCTACACCGCGGTGGAGCAGGGCCTGGAAGTGGTACCGGTGATCAACAAAATCGACCTGCCGACCGCCGACGTGGAAAAGGTCAAGCTCGAGATCGAGGCGGTGATCGGCGTCGATGCCACCGACGCGGTGGCGATCAGCGCCAAGACCGGCCTCAACGTGATCGAGGTGCTGGAAGCGATCATCGCGCGCATCCCGCCGCCGAAGCCGCGCGATACCGACCGGCTGCAGGCGCTGATCATCGATTCCTGGTTCGACAATTATCTCGGTGTGGTGTCGCTGGTGCGCGTCATGCAGGGCGAGATCAAGTCCGGCGACAAACTGCTGGTGATGTCGACTGGGCGGACTCATGAGGTCGGAGACGTCGGCGTGTTCACGCCCAAGCGCAAGAAGCTGGACAAGCTCGGCGCTGGCGAGGTGGGCTGGATCAACGCCTCGATCAAGGACGTGCACGGCGCGCCGGTGGGCGACACCTTGACCCATGCGGGCAAGCCAGCCGACAAGGCGTTACCCGGTTTCCAGACCATGCAACCGCGTGTGTTCGCTGGCCTGTTCCCGGTGTCGTCGGATGACTATCCGGCGATGCGTGAGGCACTGGACAAGCTTCGCCTGAACGATGCCGCGCTGTTCTTCGAGCCGGAGTCCTCCGAGGCGATGGGCTTCGGTTTTCGCTGCGGCTTCCTCGGCATGCTGCACATGGAGATCGTGCAGGAGCGGCTGGAGCGCGAATACGATCTGAACCTGATCACCACGGCGCCGACCGTGGTCTACGAGGTGCTCAAGACCGACGGTTCGATCCTGATGCTGGACAACCCTGCCAAGCTGCCGAGCAACTCCAGCCTGGTGCAGGAAATCCGCGAGCCGATCATCGTCGCCAACATCCTCACACCGCCGGAATACATCGGCAACGTGATCACCCTGTGCGAAGAGAAGCGTGGCGTGCAGCGTTCGATCCAGTACTTGGCCACCCAGGTGCAGATCAGCTACGAGATGCCGTTGGCCGAAGTGGTGATGGATTTCTTCGACCGACTGAAATCCGTCTCGCGGGGCTATGCCTCGATGGACTACCACTTCGAGCGCTTCGAAGCCGGCCCGTTCGTGCGTACCGACGTGCTGATCAACGGCGAGCGCGTCGACGCGCTGAGCCTGATCCTGCATCGCAGCCACGCCGACCGCAAAGGACGCGAACTGGTTGAGCGGATGAAGGACCTGATCCCGCGCCAGCAGTTCGACGTGGCGATCCAGGCGGCTATCGGCGCGCAGATCATCGCCCGTTCCACCGTGAAAGCCTTGCGCAAGAACGTCTTGGCCAAATGCTATGGTGGCGACGTCAGCCGCAAGAAGAAGCTTCTGGAAAAGCAGAAAGAAGGCAAGAAGCGGATGAAACAGGTCGGCCGGGTAGAGATTCCGCAGGAAGCTTTCCTGGCCGTACTGAAGGTCGACAAATAACGCACGCGATCAGCGATGATCCGACAGGTAACCTGGAGTTAAGGCATGGAATTCGATTTTTCGGCGATTCTGCTTGGCCTCACCGTGCTGTTCGGCGTGGTCTGGGGTCTGGATCGCCTGTTTCTGTACAAGCAGCGCAAGGCCCGTCTGGACGCGTCCGGCAAGGAGTACAGCGACCCGATGCCGGTAGACTGGGCGCGTTCGCTGTTCCCGGTGGTGCTGGTGGTACTGCTGTTGCGCTCGTTCGTGGCAGAACCCTTCCGGATTCCGTCGGGCTCGATGATGCCGACGCTGGACGTGGGCGATTTCATCCTGGTCAACAAGTTCGCCTATGGCCTGCGCATGCCGGCATTCAACAACAAGTTTGTGAGCCTGGCTGAGCCGAAGCGCGGCGACGTGGTGGTATTTCGCTTTCCCGGTTACCTGTGCGAGGACGGTGGCACGCTGGTTCGCAGCGGCGACATGAGCTGCGCCGATCCGCATGCACCGGTGCCACAGCAGAACTGGATCAAGCGGGTGATCGGCTTGCCTGGCGATACCGTCGAGGTGCATGGCGACGATCTTGTAGTGAACGGCCAGCCAGTGACGGCTGACGAGATCGGCCCGTATCTGGGCAACCCGCAACGCAGTGTGGACCAGATCATGCTGAGCATGGGCGCCACCGTCTGGAACGAACACCTGCCAGGCCTGGGTGGCAGAACGATCAACCACACCATTGCCCGAATGCCGGCCTACACCACGCCGAACTCGATCCCCAACGACCGGGTGCCGTCCAAGGTGCCACCGGGCTGCTATCTGGTGATGGGCGACAACCGCAACGACAGCCTCGACAGCCGCTGGTGGGGCTGCATGCCGGAGCAGAACCTGGCTGGCAAAGCGTTTCTGATCTGGATGAGCTGGAAGGGTTGGGGTACCGGTGGTGTTGATTTCTCGCGGATTGGCAGCGTCATCCACTAAGCGAACCGACAGGTCAGAACGAGACGGTGTCGAACACTTCGTACACTGGGACACCAACAGTGCGAGAATCCACAGGCATAATCGGTACGCCGGATTGATTCAGTTGGAACCCGGCAGACCAACTATAGATGGGCACGCCGCACAGTCGGCATAGCGAGGGGACTATGAAATCGAAGCAGTCGGGCGTCACTCTGATCGGGTTCCTGATGATCATGGCCATCGTGGGCTTTTTCGCCTTCATGGCGATGAAGCTGTTGCCCTCGTATTCCGAATACATGGGCGTGGCCAAGGCGATGAGTCAGATTGCCAGCGAGGGTACCAATGGCAAGACGCTGGACGAGATTCGTCGCGAACTGTTTTTCAAGATGAACTTCCAGTACGTCGACGATGCCACCATCAAACCGGCGGATATCACCATCCAGCGCGATACCGGTGGCGCCAATCAGCTGCATGTGGCCTATGACAAGAAAATTCCATTCATGTACAACATCGATTTCCTGCTGCACTTTGAAAAAAGCGTACCGCTGCAGGGCAACCTGGGCGAGTAATCCTTGAAGCTGCCTTACCGTTTTCGCGACCCTGCACTGGCGCAGCTGGCACTTACCCACCGCAGCATTGGCAAACCGAACAATGAGCGACTGGAGTTTCTCGGCGACGCGCTGCTTGGGGCGGTGATCGCCGAGATGTTGTACGAGGTACACCCCAAGGCCAGCGAGGGCGAGCTGTCCAGGTTGCGCGCGCAACTGGTCAACGGCCAGGAGCTTGCGGTGGTGGCGCGTGAACTGGAGCTGGGCGACGAGTTGAAACTCGGCGCAGGCGAGCTGAAGAGCGGCGGTTTCCGGCGTGACTCGATTCTTGCCGATGCCTTCGAGGCATTGGTGGCGGCGGTGTATCTGGATAGCGGTTTCGACACCTGCCGCCATGTTGTACGTGAGTTGTTTGGCGAGCGGATCGCGGTATTGCGGCGATCTTCCAAGGACGCCAAGACCCGGTTGCAGGAGTGGTTACAGGCCGGTAGCTGGCCGTTGCCACAGTACGAGCTGACTGCCAGTCATGGCGAAGATCATGCCAAGACGTTCGATGTCAGCTGCACGATCAGCGAACCGCTGCCGATCAGCGTCGAGGCCCGCGGCGGCAGCCGCCGGGCCGCCGAGCAGGATGCGGCCGAAATCGTGTTGAACCAGCTGCTGGAGCAGCATCGCAAACCCTGATTTTCCTTGTTTCGCCAGCCCGCACGGCGGCGTGGCATCGCAGCTGCCAGGCTGTGCCATGCATGCCAGCGGCTGCCATTTCCGGCAAAGCACTACACTTGCCATCCGACTTGCCGAGCACCTCACGCCATGAACCACGAACTGGAATCCGCCGCCGGCACCTTGCCGCACGAGAATTTTCGCTGCGGCATGGTCGCGCTGGCCGGACGCCCCAACGTGGGCAAGTCCACCCTGCTGAATGCCTTGATCGGCTTTCGCCTGTCGATCGTCAGCCCGCGACCGCAGACCACCCGCCATCGCATCCTCGGCATTGCCAACAGCGAGGCGGGGCAGATCATGTATGTGGATACGCCAGGGCTGCACCGCGGCGCCAAGCGGGCGATGAACCGCAGCCTGAATCGTGCGGCCCGTTCTGCCATCAATGACGTCGATCTGGCGGTGCAGGTGATCGAGGCCGGTCGCTTCACCGACGAGGACGAGGCGCTGTACGCCGCCCTGGTCGAGCAGTCGTCACCGCGGTTCCTGGTGATCAACAAGGTCGATCTGAACAAGGACAAGACGGTGATGTTGCCGTTCGTGGCCGATCTGGTGGCCAAGCACAGCTACGACGAGATCCACTACGTCAGCGCGCTCAAGGCGCAAGGTCTGAAGGAGCTGGAACAGGCGATCCTGAAGCGACTACCGGTACAGCCACC
>Ga0302314_10001863_pt1 | contig 39336 bp, 33 predicted proteins | sample III_Palsa_N2_3_FD_200533 | JGI IMG/M metagenome (GOLD analysis project Ga0302314, IMG submission 200533) | Peat permafrost microbial communities from Stordalen Mire near Abisko, Sweden - III_Palsa_N2_3 | ecosystem: Environmental > Terrestrial > Soil > Palsa > Peat permafrost | place: Sweden...
GCCGAGGAAGAGGCGCGGCGCCAGGCCGAGGTGCAAGCCCGGGAGCAGACCGAGCGCGAGCGCAAGGCGGCGACGGCGGCGGTCGCGAAGCCGGCCAAGGCGACGCGCGATCCGGTCGACGACAAGGCAACGCGCTATGGGCGCCAGGAGCTGCACATCGTCGGCGACGTGAGCTCGCGCCACAAGAAGAAGAAATCGCGCGACGGACGCCGCCGGGCCGTGGGCGCCGATACGGACGCGAAGCACGGCTTCGAGATGCCGACGGCCCGCGTCGTGCGCGAGGTCGCGATCACCGAGGCCATGACCGTGGGCGAGCTGGCGCAAAAGATGGCCGTCAAGGCGACCGAAGTCATCAAGACATTGATGAACATGGGCGTCATGGCGACGATCAATCAGACGATCGAGCAGGACACGGCTCTCCTCGTGGTGGAGGAAATGGGCCATACGGCGGTTCTGCGCAAGGAAAACGTCATCGAGGAGGCTCTGCAGGGCGAGACGGATACGACGCTCGAGGTGCTGCCGCGGCCGCCGGTGGTCACGGTCATGGGACACGTCGATCACGGCAAGACCTCGCTCCTCGACTACATCCGGCGCACCAAAGTGGCGGCCGGCGAGGCGGGCGGCATCACGCAGCACATCGGTGCGTATCACGTCGAGACCGCGAAGGGCATGGTGACGTTCCTGGACACCCCGGGCCATGCGGCATTCACTTCCATGCGCGCCCGCGGCGCGCGGGTCACCGACATCGTCATCCTGGTGGTGGGTGCGGACGACGGCGTCATGCCCCAGACCATCGAGGCGATCCAGCACGCGCAGGCGGCGCACGTGCCCATTGTCGTGGCGCTCAACAAGGTCGACAAGCCGGAAGCCGATCCGGAGAAGGTCAAGCAAGAGCTCACCAAGTACGGCGTCATTCCCGAAGAATGGGGCGGCGAGAATATTTTCGTGAACGTCTCGGCGCGAACCGGGCAAGGCGTCGATCAACTGATCGATGCCGTGCTGCTGCAGGCCGAGGTTCTCGAGCTCAAGGCGCCGGTCGACGGTTTGGCCGGTGGTTATGTGATCGAGTCGAGTCTCGAGAAGGGACGCGGCGCCGTCGCCACCGTACTGGTGCTGCGCGGCACCTTGAAGCTCGGCGATGCGTTGCTGATCGGACAGGAGTTCGGGCGCGTGCGCGCGCTGTTCGATGAGGCCGGAAAGCCTGTCGACAACGCCGGCCCGTCCATTCCCGTCGTGGTGCTGGGCTTGTCCGGCGCTCCGAACGCGGGCGATGAGCTGCTGGTCGTCGAAAGCGAGCGCAAGGCACGCGAAGTGGCGATGCACCGGCAGGCGCGGTCCCGCGACGTCAAGCTCGCGCAGAAGAGCGCGAACATGCAGGACGTGTTCTCCACGATGGGCGAGACCAAGCCCAATGTGGTGCAGCTGCTCGTCAAAGCGGATGTGCAGGGCAGCGTCGAGGCGCTGCGAGATGCGCTCAATGCGCTCTCCACCGGCGAAGTGGCCGTCAACGTGGTTTCCTCCGGCGTCGGCGGACTGACCGAGTCCGACGTGACTCTGGCGGCGGCCTCGAAGGCGAGAATCATCGCCTTCAACGTGCGCGGCGACGCCGCTGCGCGCACCGCGCTCAAGGAGCACGGCGTCGATGTGCGTTATTACAGCATCATCTACGAGGCTATCGATGACATCCGGGCAGTGCTGACCGGCATGCTCGCGCCCGAGGTGAAGGAGCAGATCGTGGGCCTCGCCGAGGTGCGCAACGTGTTCCGCTCGAGCAAGTTCGGCACGGTGGCGGGCTGCATGGTGATCGACGGCTACGTGCGCCGCAATTTCCCGATCCGCGTGCTGCGCGATAACGTGGTGATCTTCGAAGGTGCGCTCGAATCGCTGAAGCGATTCAAGGACGACGTCAACGAAGTGCGCGCCGGAACCGAGTGCGGCATCGGCGTGAAGAACTACAACGACGTGCGCGAGGGCGATCAGATCGAGTGCTATTCGCGCGTGGAGGTGGCGCGCACGCTGTAGCGTGCCGCCGCGCATGGCGAAGGACAATCCGCGCGCGCGGCGTCTCGGTGAGCAGATTCAGCGCGAGCTGACCGAGCTCCTGCGGCGCGACGTGAAGGACGAGCGCATCGGCAATGTCACCATCACCGCGGTGGACGTCACGGGCGACCTGCGCACCGCGCGCGTCCACTACCTCGTGTTCGGCAAGGAAGGGCCGGACGCGCAGGTGCAGGCAGGCCTCACCAGCGCGGCCGGTTTTCTACGCAACGCCCTGTCGAAAGCTTTGATGATTCGCTACACGCCTACCTTGACCTTCGCGCTCGACACCTCGATAGCGCACGGCGTGCGCCTCACGCAGCTCATCGATTCGGTGACCAAGCCCGGCAAACCTGAATGAGCGTAGAGGAACCGCGCGCGAGCGGCCCCCTGGACGTGCATGGAATCCTGTTGCTCGACAAGCCGCTCGGCCTGTCCTCCGCGGCGGCGGTTGCGCGGACCAAGCGCTTGTTTGCAGCACGCAAGGCGGGCCACACGGGCTCGCTCGATCCGCTCGCCTCGGGGATGCTTCCCATCTGTCTCGGCGAGGCCACCAAGTTCGGCGCGCTGATGCTCGAGGCGGACAAGACGTACCGGCTGATCCTGCGCTTGGGAGAGCGTACGCCGAGCGCCGATCTGGAGTCGGCCGTGATCGAGCGGCGCGAGCTGCCGCCGCTCGCCGCCTTGGATCTGGAACGGGCGCTCGCCGATTTTCCGCGCCGTTACGAGCAAGTGCCGCCGATGCATTCGGCCATCAAGCAGGACGGCAAGCCGCTCTATGTATACGCGCGGGCGGGACAGACTCGAGAGCGGGCTGCGCGCTCCATCGTCATTCACGAGATGCAATTGATCGCATGGGCTGCACCCGACGTTACCTTCGATGTGCGCTGCACGAAGGGCGCCTATATGCGGGTGCTTGCGGAGGATCTGGCGTTGCGTCTTTCGACCATCGGCCATCTGGTCGGGCTGCGTCGTCTCGGCGTTGCCCCGTTTGCGCATTCCCGTCAGTGGACCTTCGAGGCTCTGGAAGCTCTTTCGCCCGGCGAACGCGCGGGACTGCTGCTGCCCGTCGACGCGGCTCTAGAGCGTTGGCGGCGGCTCGATGTGCCGGCCGAGGGTATCGAGGCGGTTCGCCAAGGCCGGAGCGTCGTGGTGGGCGCAGAATGCACTGGAAACGTGCGGATTTATGCGCCTGGGCTCGGTTTCGTGGGTCTGGGCGCCGTCGAGGCGTCCGGGCGGCTGAAGCCTTTGCGCCTGATTTCCGCGGCCACGAATCGAGCTTGAGGCGGGGGCGCGTGACGCGTACAATGCGCGCCTCCTTAAAGGGTCATAAGTTATTGATTGAGGTTTGATTTCATGCCACTTACTCGTGAAGAAAAGAGCGGCGTCGTCGGCAAGTTCCAGCGCAGCGCGCAGGACACCGGCTCCCCCGAGGTTCAAATTGCATTGTTGTCCGAGCGCATCAACGGCTTGAGTCAACATTTCACCACCCACAAGGCCGACCACGCGTCGCGCCGCGGCTTGCTGAAGATGGTGAATCAGCGGAGGAAGCTCCTCGACTATCTGAAGAGCCGCACGCCCGACAAGTATTCTCAACTCGTCGAACGTCTCGGCCTACGCCGTTAACTCGCAGCGCCTGCAAGGCGGCTGCGTCTCCATTACTTCCGATAGAAGGGGCCTCCGTGAGCCATTCGAAGAAAAGCTTTCAATTTGGTGAACACGCCGTAACGCTCGAAACGGGCGAACTCGCGCGACAGGCCGATGGTGCCGTCCTCGTCAGCATGGGCGAGACGGTCGTGCTCGTTACCGCGGTGGGCCTGAAGAAGGCGACCCCCGGCCGCGACTTCTTCCCGCTCACGGTCAACTATCAAGAGAAGACCTACGCCGCGGGCCGCATCCCCGGCGGCTTCTTCAAGCGCGAAGGTCGTCCCACCGAGAAAGAGACGCTTACCTCGCGTCTGATCGATCGTCCCATCCGGCCGTTGTTTCCCGAAGGATTCATCAACGACGTGCAGGTCGTCGCCTCGGTGCTCTCCGTCAACGCCGAGGTCGACTCCGACATCCCGGCGCTGCTCGGCGCTTCCGCGGCCCTCGCGATTTCCGGCATGCCGTTCTTGGGTCCGATCGGCGCTGCGCGCGTCGGCTACAAGGACGGCAAGTACCTGCTGAACCCCACGGCGACGCAGCTCGCCGACTCGAAGCTCGATCTCGTGGTGGCGGGTACGGCGGAAGGCGTGCTCATGGTCGAGTCCGAGGCGAAGGGACTCGATGAGGAGACGATGCTGGGCGCCGTCGTGTTCGGGCACGAGCAGATGCAGGTCGCCATCAAGGCAATCAACGAGCTCGTGGCCGAGGCCGGCAAGCCGAAGTGGTCATGGACCGCGCCGGAGACGAACACGGAATTGAAGAACGCGGTGGCGGGCGCCGCGGAGAAGCAACTGGTCGCCGCCTATGCGATCACCGAGAAACAACAACGCTACGCGAAGATCGCGGAAATCAAGACCGCGGTTCTTGCGGCGCTTGCCTCCGGCGAGAAGCCCAAATTCACCGCCGATCAAGTGGGAACCGAGTTCTTCAATCTCGAATACCGGCTCGTGCGCGAGCGTATTCTCGAAGGACATCCGCGCATCGACGGACGCGACACGAAGACCGTCCGTCCCATCAACGTGCGCACGGGCGTGCTCGCGCGCACCCACGGATCCGCGCTCTTCACCCGCGGCGAGACGCAGGCACTGGTCGTCACCACGTTGGGTACCGGACGCGATGCGCAGATCATCGACGGCCTGACCGGCGAGCGTAAAGAAGCGTTCATGCTGCATTACAACTTCCCGCCCTTCAGCGTGGGCGAGACGGGCATGATGGGCTCGCCGAAGCGGCGCGAGATCGGCCACGGCAACCTGGCGAAGCGCGGCGTAAAGGCCGTCATGCCGGGCTTGGAGAAATTTCCCTACGTGATCCGCGTGGTGTCCGAGATTCTCGAGTCGAACGGCTCGAGCTCCATGGCCTCCGTTTGCGGCACGAGCCTTGCGCTGATGGACGCGGGCGTGCCGATCACCGCGCCGGTCGCGGGCGTCGCGATGGGCCTCGTCAAAGAAGGATCGCGCTTCCAAGTCCTCACCGACATCTTGGGCGATGAGGATCATCTCGGCGACATGGATTTCAAGGTCGCCGGCACCAGCAACGGCATCACCGCGCTGCAGATGGACATCAAGATCACGAGCATCACGCGCGAGATCATGAAGGTCGCCCTCGAGCAGGCGCGCGCGGGCCGTCTGCACATTCTCGGAGAAATGAACAAGGTCCTCGCCAAACCGCGCGAGAACATGTCCGAGTGGGCGCCGACCATCATCACCCTGAAGATCGATCCGGAGAAGATCCGCGACGTCATCGGCAAGGGTGGTGCGGTCATCCGTCAAATCACCGAGGAGACCGGCACGTCGATCGACATCGAGAACGACGGCACGGTGAAGATTGCCTCCGTGCAGGGTGCCGCCGGCCGCGAGGCGCAGCGGCGCATCGAGTTGATCACCGCCGATGTTGAAGTAGGACGCATCTACGAGGGCCGCGTGGCGCGCCTCATGGATTTCGGCGCATTCGTGACCATCCTGCCGGGCCGCGACGGCCTGGTGCATATCTCGCAGATTTCCGAGGAGCGCGTCGAGCGCGTAGGCGACAAGCTCAAGGAAGGCGATGTGGTGCGGGTTAAAGTGCTCGAGGTGGACCGCCAGGGGCGGGTCCGACTCTCGATGCGTAATGTCGACGCCGCCTGACGAGCGGAGCGTCACCTCAAGGATTTTGCGTTCCGGAACATTTGCGGCGGCAGCGACTCTCGCGGCCGCCGCTTTGCTCTTTCCCACGGCTCGTGCATCGCTCGGCGAGATCGCCGAGGGCGATGCCAAGTCCGACGGGTTGTACCTCAACTGGCTCGACCGCTCGGTCGCTCCGGCGAAGGACTTTTTCCGGTTCGCGAACGGCGGATGGATCAAGTCGCACCCGATTCCCCCTGACCGCGCCTACTGGGGAGTCGATACGCTGCTCGAGCAGCAAAACCAGATTTTCATCCGTAACTCGATCGAGACCCTCGAACGGGAGAATTGGGCGGTCGGAACGCCGCAGCGCAAGATCGCCGATTTCTACGCGAGCGGCATGGACGCCGACGCGATCGACGCGGCCGGCGCGGCACCGCTCGCGCCGGAGCTTGCGCGTATAGCCGCGATCGCCACCCGCGACGAGCTACCGCAGGCTCTCGCACATCTTCTGTCGATCGGCGTCGAGGCGCCGCTGTCCATCGGCCAGATGGAGGATTTCCAAGACAGCACACGGGTGATCGCGGTGGCGAGCCAAAGCGGCCTCGGGCTCCCGAATCGCGATTACTATTTAAAGGATGAGACCGCATTCAAGACGGCGCGCACCGCCTATGTCGCGCACGTGGCGCGTATGCTGGTGCTCCTCGGCGACAGCGCACCGACTGCCGCAGCAGAATCGAAAGCGGTAATGGCGATGGAGACACGGCTCGCGCAGGCTTCGATGCCTGACGCCGAACAGCGCGAGCCGCACGCGATCTATCATCCGATGACTCTCGAGGCCGTGCGCGTGATCGCTCCGCATCTCGAGTTGCGGGAAATGCTGGGTGAGCTCAGGGCGCCGCAGTTGGATTCCCTCAACGTGGGAATGCCGGAATTCTTGAAAGCCGTCGATCGCGAGATCGCGGGCACCGCGCTCGCCGACTGGAAGGCGTATCTGCGCTGGCAGCTGCTCGATGCCTACGCTCCCTATCTGTCGGCGCCCTTCGTCGCGGAGGATTTCCGCATGACCGCCGAGCTCACCGGCGCTGAGGAGTTGCAGGCACGCTGGCTCCGCGTCCTCAAGGCCGAGGACGACGCCCTCGGTTTTGCGATCGGACAGCTCTACGTGGCGCAGAAATTCCCGCCGGCCTGGAGGCAAGGGGCCATCGCCATCGTAGCGCGCATTCGCGATGCGCTTCACGATGACTTGAGCACGCTTGCCTGGATGTCGCCGGAGACACGCTCTGCCGCTCAGCAAAAGCTCGAGCTGATGCAGCTGCGTATCGGCTATCCGGACCAGTGGCGCGATTATTCCAGCTTGGGCGTAGATCGCGGCCCGTACGTGCTCAATGTGATGCGCGCGAATGCGTTCGAAGTGCAGCGTGAGCTCGCGAAGATCGGCAAGCCCGTCGACCGGAGCGAGTGGTACATGACGCCGCAGACGGTGAACGCCTACTACGATCCCTCCATGAACAGTCTGACTGTCCCGGCCGGCATCCTGCAGCCGCCGTATTTCGATGTGAGTGTCTCGGACGCCGTAAACTACGGCGCCACAGGAGCAGCCATCGGACACGAGATGACCCATGGCTTCGACGACGAGGGCGCGCAGTTCGACGGCTACGGCAATCTCAAAAACTGGTGGGCGCGAGAGGACTTGGCGAGATTTCACGCGGCTACGCAGTGCATCGCCGACCAATACTCGCGCTTTACGGTGGGCTCAGGAATGCATGTGCAGGGAGCCCTGGTGACCGGCGAGGCGACAGCCGATCTCGGCGGCCTCATGCTCGCGTGGCGGGCTCTGCACGCAGCCGCGTCTACTGCGCACCCGGCCGCACGTGGAGAATTCACCGCGGATCAGCAGTTTTTCATCGCTTTCGCCCATTCGTGGGCAAGCGTCACCCGCCCGCAGCAGGCCGAGAAAATGGTGACCACCGATCCTCATCCGCCGGCGGAAGATCGCGTCAACGGCTCGCTCGCGAATAGCCCCGACTTCCAGGCGGCCTTCGGCATCTCAGCCGAAGGCCCGGTGGTCAAGGCTCACCGCTGCGTCATTTGGTGAAATTCGCCTCGTCGCGCTCTTTCTCGCCGTCGCGTAGCCGCACCGGAGTCAGCGCCTTGTAGCCTTCTTCCACGCGCGGGCGCGGTGAGATGGCATCGGAACCGCCGAACGATTTCGGTCGGTCTCGCACGGGGTAGTTCTGACTCAAGAACTGTTTCAGCGATTGCTCCAAATGGCCGCTCACGGCGCTCTGAGCATTGCTTCCGTAAGAGCGGATCACATTGACCATGAAGTCCTGGGTCAGGATCGGCTCGGGCAAATGCTCCTGTTCCGCAATCACCTGCAACAGGATGCTGCGCGTAATGTCTGCATTGTTCTTTTTATCGACCACGACGAAGTCGATCTTCTCGACCACCAATCGCCTGACGTCCGCCAACGTGATGTACCGGCTTTCGACGGTATCGTAGAGGCGACGGTTCGGGTATTTCTTAATCACTCGCGGATCGCTCATAGGGCTCCTCGCTCGTGTTGGCCGACGCGCTGCCGGATTATGCCGGTTCGTGCCTAAACCAATGGACCAGTCATTGAAAACTGCAATTCAAGGATAGCGCAATGCAGCGTTAAGGCAAGCGACCTTTTCGGACCCGGCTGTAGGAGATATCCGAGGGTCGCGGCCGGGTCGAGGCCTATCGCGCCGCGAGCGTCAGCGAAGGTCGCCGGCCTCCCCGAGACGATGCCCAGTGTTCCTCAGCCCAACTCCAAGCGGTGGCGAGCGGCGCGCCGGCGAGAGCGCGTGGGGGATCAAGTCCCAATAACTCAAAGACATAAAGCAGCTGTCTCGACGTGGAGTCAGGATCGAGCGGTATGCTGCGCGCCGATTTAGAGAGCTTGCTGCCGTCGGGCTCGACCAAGGCGGGCACGTGCGTGTAGGCGGGCGAGGGCAGTGCGAGCCGGTGCTGAAGGTAGATTTGGGCCGCTGTGTGATCGAGCAAGTCGGCGCCGCGAACGATGTGAGTCACACCCTGATAAGCGTCATCGACCACGACCGCAAGCAGGTACGCAAACCATCCATCGCGACGCTTGAGAATGAGGTCCCCGGAGGCGAGCGATACATCTTGCCGAAAGGTGCCTTGGATGCCATCCGTGAACTGCACGAGCCCGGGCTCGACTCGCAACCGGATCGCCAATTCAGCGTCGGGCTGTCGGGGTCCGTCGCGACAGTGACCCGGATAACGAGACTCGGAAACGAGGTCGAGTCGACTGCATGAGCATCCGAAGAGGAGGCCGCGCCGGCGCAGATCCTCGAGCGCTGCGGCGTACGCAGAGTCTCGATCCGATTGTCGCAGCACCGCGCCTTGCCATTCGAATCCGAATGCTTCGAGCGTCGCCAGGATGCGATCGGCGGAGCCGGCGACCACACGCGGCCGGTCCACGTCCTCCATCCGCACGAGCCAGCGCCCGTGGTGCGCGCGCGCATCGAGATAACTCGCCGCCGCGGTGTACAGCGATCCGAGGTGCAGGTCTCCCGTCGGTGACGGAGCGAAACGGCCGACGTAGCGCGCCTCGCTAGCGGTACCGGTCGTCGCGGTCGCCGTACTGCTTTTCGCGGCGTTCGCGCCGCTCCTGCGCTTCCACCGAGAGAGTCGCCACCGGTCGCGCCTCGAGACGCTTGATGCCGATCTCCTCGCCGGTCTCGAGGCAATAGCCGTACGAGCCGTCCTCGATGCGCTTCAATGCCTCGTCGATTTTGCGGATCAGCTTGCGCTCGCGATCACGCGTACGGAGCTCCAAGCTGAACTCCTCTTCCTGCGTGGCGCGGTCGTTCGGGTCAGGAAAATTGGCTGCCTCATCCTTCATGTGCAGCACCGTGCGGTCGACCTCGACCATGAGATCGCGCTTCCAGTTCTGCAGGATGCGCGCGAAGTGCTCGAGTTGCTCCTTGCTCATGTACTGCTCGCCGCGGCGGGCGATGTACGGCTTGACGTTGCGCGGTCCCGCCAGAAGACTCGCCGATCCGGGCGAGTCGTTCTCGCCGTCGTCGTCGGCCGAGGGCAGTGCCATGCGCGTCGGCATCACCAATGGCCGTGAATCGAACTTGACCGTGGGCGCGGGCTTTTCCGCGGCTACGGCCGGACCGTTGGGCGCGGCTGAGGCGGCCTTCGCGGGCACTGCTGCCTGCGCTTTGGGGCGCGCCGCCTGGCTGCCCGGCGTGTCGCGTTTGGTCTCGTGTTTCGTGTCGTGTTTCGTTTCGTGCTTTGTGTCGTGTTTGACTGGGGTCGATTTAGGGGTCTGTTTATGCGGTTTCACTGTTACCTTCGATATATGGCCGGGTGACGCTCGCGCTGCCTTTTTGGCAACTACCGCTGTCTTACGGACAGCCGCTTTCTTCGGGATCGCCGTTCCTGGCTTCTTCGCCGCTTTATTGGCTTTTTTCGAGGGCATTCGGTGTCTCCGCCTCCAAAGAGAGAGCGCGCGATTATACCGACGCAATACCGCGTGTACAGAGCGCTGAGGCAACCGCTTTTTGGCCGTGTAATATATTGATAAGTAAAGATATTTATCAACCTCGAGGCGTGCGGGAGAGCCTCGTCGCGGAGTTAGGAGCCCGGATCCGCCCCGTTTTGAGGTTAACCGGGCACTTTTAGCTCAAGGCAGGGCCACGGGGGGAGCGGGGTTCCACCCCGGGCGACGGTGCTCGACGATCACCGTCGTGTAGATGCCGCCCCGCACGTTGAAGGTCGCGCGCAGGCGCATGAATCGCGGCGCGGTCGCGGCCACCAGCGTTGCGAGAATCTCGTTGGTCACCGCTTCGTGAAAGGCGCCGCGCGAGCGAAACGACCAGATATAAAGCTTCAACGATTTCAATTCGACGCATCGCTCATCGGCGACGTATTCGAGCTCCAAGGTGGCGAAATCCGGCTGACCGGTTTTCGGACAGAGGCAGGTGAACTCCGGAATGGTCATCCTGATGGTGTAGTCGCGCTCGGGCGCGGGATTTGCGAAGACTTCGAGTGCGGTGCTCATCGTGACAAGGGGTTTACGTATGTGTCGATTACTTTACACTACGCGCCACATCGACGGCATGCGCGCATCGTCAGCGGCCGTCAGCTCTATAGCCCCGCCAACTTAAGGGTTGATCACGACTGATGCGACTCACCAAACTCAAGATTGCAGGCTTCAAGTCATTCGTCGATCCCACCACAGTCACCTTCCCCTCGAGCCTCACGGGCGTCGTCGGTCCGAACGGCTGCGGTAAGTCGAACATCATCGATGCCGTGCGTTGGGTCATGGGCGAGATTTCCGCCAAGCATCTGCGCGGCGAGTCCATGGCGGACGTCATCTTCAACGGCTCCGTCGCGCGTAAGCCCCTGGGCAGCTGCTCGGTCGAGCTCGTTTTCGATAATTCGGAAGGAAAGATAGGCGGTGCTTACGCGAGCTACAACGAGGTGGCCCTGCGCCGCTCGGTGAGCCGCGACGGCACGTCGGATTACTTCATCAACGGCACCAAGGTGCGCCGCAAGGACATCACGCAGCTGTTCCTGGGCACCGGCTTGGGCTCGCGCAGCTACGCGATCATCGAACAAGGCATGATTTCGCGCATTATCGAGGCGCGTCCGGACGATCTACGTGCGTTTCTCGAGGAGGCGGCGGGCATCTCGCGCTACAAGGAACGCCGCCGCGAGACGGAGAGCCGCATCGCCCAGACACGCGAGAACCTCGATCGCTTGAATGATTTGCGCGAGGAGGTCGATAAGCAAATTCGCCACCTGCAGCGCCAGGCGGCCACTGCGCGCCGTTATCAGGCGCTCAAGGAAGAGGAGCGCAAATTACAGGCGGAGCTGTTTGCGTTGCGCCTGCAGAATCTCGATGCCGAGGCGCAGGTGCGCGACGCGGCTGCCGTGCACTGCGACACAGCCATGCAGGCGGCGGTTGCGGATTTGCGCGAAGCCGAGGCGCGCATCGAGAAGATCCGTGTCGAACAGTCCGCCAAGGCCGATGCGCTGCGCGCCATCGAGGGGCGCTTCTATGCGGCCGGCAGTGAAGTTACGCGGGTCGAGCAAAGCATCGAGCACGCGCGCGAAATGCGCGAGCGTCAGCGCGCGGACCTGGATCAGGCCGAGGCTCAGGTGAGCGAGCTCGCGAGCGTGATCGAGCGCGACCGCAGTCAGCTCGCGGCGCTCGCCGAAGAGCTGGCGATCGCCGTCCCGGGTCTCGACGCGGCGCACGACGAAGAACGCGCCGCGGCGCTCGAGCTCGAGCGCTGCGAGCAGGCGCTCACGAGCTGGCAGCAGGCCTCGGATGTGCACGCACAATCGGCGGCCTCAAGCCAGCGCGAGACACAAGTCGAGCGCGCCCGTATCGAGCAGCTGGAAAATCAACAGCACCGCCTGCTGCAGCAGCGCGAACGGCACGAGACGGAGCGCTCCGCGCTGGCGCAGCTCGAGCCGACCTTGGCGCTCGGGACATTGGCGGAGCAGGCGGATATCGCGCGCGATGCCGGTCAGAAAGCCGCCGACGATCTCGCGCAGCTACTGCAGCAGCTTGCCTCGGCCCGCGATCAGGAGCGCGAGCAGAGCGAGGCACTGAAGACGCTGCGTGGCCGCTGGCAACAGTCGCTGGGGCTGAAGGTTTCCACCGAGGCCTTGCAGCAAGCCGCCCTTGGCAAGGCTTCCGGAAAGATCACGGAATGGCTGAAGTCGAAGTCGCTCGATCAGAACCCACGGGTCGCGCAGCAGTTGCGTGTCGAGCACGGCTGGGAGCGCGCGGTCGAGACCGTGCTCGGCTCCTACCTCGAGGCCGTATGCGTCGATGGTCTGGATTCGGTGACTGATCTTCTGGACGGTTTCGACGGCGGTCATCTCGTGGTCGTCAGCGCCGGCGCGGAGGCAACGGCCGATCTCGCGAGCCTCCGGGCCAAAGTGTCGGGTGCGCCGTACCTGAGCTCTGTGCTCGGCTCGGTGTTCACGGCGGAGACGCTGCCCGAGGCGTTGCGAATACGCCGCAATCTCGGCGAGGGACGCTCGGTGGTCACACGCGACGGGGTCTGGCTCGGCGCGGACTGGCTGCGCCTGTCGCGCGATCCGGAGCCGCACACCGGCGTGATCGAGCGCGAGGAGACCTTGCGGGCGCTGCGTGTGGAGGTGAGCCGGCTCGAAACGGAAGTGAAGAACGGCGAGCAAGAGCTCGAGGGGCGTCATGAGGGCGTCCGCGAATGCGAAGATCGGCGCGAGCGGCTGCAGACCGAGGTGAACCGTCTGCACCGCGAGCACGTCGATCGGCGCGCGGAGCACGATTCGGCGCAAGCGCGCAGGGCCGATGCAGAGCGGCGTCTCCGCCAGCTCGAGACCGGTCTCGCCGACGTCACCGCCGAGCTCGACCGCACCGGAACCGATTTGCGCGCGGCGCGCGGCCGCATGGAAACCGCCATCGATGTGCTCGCGGCCCTGGAGCCCAAGCGCATCGAGCTCGAGCTCGAGCGCGAGCGTCTGCGCACCGAGCAGACGGCGGCGCGCGAGACCGCGCAGTCGACCCGGCAGCGTGCGCGCGAGCTGGCTTTGCAGGTGGAGTCGCGCCGCACCTCGCACGGTGCGCTCGAGACCACGCTCGCGCGTCTGGACAAGCAGCAGCAGGATCTGGTGCTGCGGCGGGATGAATTGCTGCGCCAGCTGGCCGCCGACGAGGCTCCTCTTGCGGCGCTCGCGGCGGAGCTCGAGCGAGTGCTCCAGGCCCGCACTCGGGTCGAGGCCGAGCTGCACGCGGCCCGAGTCGCCAGCGAGGATCTCGACGCGGTGTTGCGCGAGCGCGAGGCCGAGAAGGCTTCGCTCGATGAGCGTGTCGAGGCCGCGCGCGCCGCATTGGACGACGCGCGTCTCGCCTCCCAGCAGGTGCGCATCCGGCGCGAGAGCATCGCCGAGCAGCTCGCGGCCACCTCGTTCGATCTGGCCGCGCTCCTTGCCGGGCTCCAGCCCGAGGCGACCGCGGAGACGTGGGAGGCCGATCTGCAGGAGACCAAGGGGAAAATCGAGCGCCTGGGGCAGGTGAATCTGGCGGCCATCGGCGAGTTCAAGGAGCAATCCGAGCGCAAGGAATACCTCGACCGTCAATGCAAGGACCTCACCGATGCGCTCGAGACGCTCGAATCTGCGATGCGCAAGATCGATCGCGAGACGCGAGCGCGCTTTCAGGAGACCTTCGACAAGGTCAACGCAGGTCTCAAGGAAAAGTTTCCGCGTTTGTTCGGCGGCGGCCACGCGTACTTGGAGATCGAGGGAGAGGAGTCGGAGAATTCCGGCGTCTCCGTGATGGCGCGTCCGCCGGGAAAGCGCAACAGCACCATCAGTCAGCTGTCGGGCGGCGAGAAGGCGCTTACCGCGGTCGCGCTGGTGTTCGCGATTTTCGATCTGAATCCGGCACCGTTCTGCCTGCTCGACGAGGTCGATGCGCCGCTCGACGACAACAACATCGGCCGTTTTTGCGACATCGTGCGGGAGATGTCGCGGAGCGTGCAGTTCATTTTCATCACCCACAACAAGACGACCATGGAAATGGCCGCACAGCTCGTCGGCGTGACGCAGAACGAGCCCGGCGTGTCACGTCTGGTCGCGGTAGACGTCGACGAGGCTGTGCGCATGGCTGCGATGTAGGAGCGTTCGCGACACAGCAGAGGTTTGCGCAAGTTGGACGAGCTGCGTTGGATATTGTTGATTCTGGGCATCCTGTCGATCGGGGCCATCTGGCTGTGGTCGGCCCGTGGCTCCCGTCAGGCACCCGGCAACGCTGAGCTGCGCGAGCCGACGATGACTCACCCGCATGGGCCGAGCGGAGCTGCGCCCGGCGCGGCGACCGCCGGCTCATCGCCGTCCGAGACGGCTCTGCCCGAGTCTCGCGCGCCCGCCGCCGAGAGGCGCGAATGGGGCGTGCCGCCTCTCGAGCCCCTCAGCATTCGCACGGCGGATTTTGCGGAGGTGCCCGCCCTCGATCAGCCCATGCTCACGCACGCCGATCCGGTCGATTTCAATCTGGATACGAGCCGTGCCACCGGCCAGGCGCGCTTTGCGCGGTCGCCGACCGCGGTGCGCTCCGCGCCGGTGCCGCCGGGCGTCGGCAAGGTGGTGCCCGTCATCGAGCTCGAGCCCGTGCCGTTCGATGACGAACCGGTGTATGACGAGCCGGCCTATGACCCGCGGGCCGATGCCACCATCGAGATCGACATCGGCGGTCGGGAACGCGAGCAACTCGAGACCGAGTCGGAGGTGTCGGCTCAGGAAGAAGCGTGGGCCGAGGAGGCACGGGAGGAGGAGGCGCGGGCGGAGGAAGAGGCGCGCGCCCAGGAAGAAGCGGCGCGGGCTGAGGACTCGAGGCGAGCGCGGGCGCAGGCGCGGGCCGAAGAGGAGGCGCGGGGCGAAGAAGAGGCGCGGGCCGAGGCGCAGGCGCGGGCCGATGAACAGGCGCGGGCTTTCAGCGCGCGCCGCATCCCGGAGCACAGCGACCGGCAGGCAGCGGTGACACCGGCGGCCAATAAAAGCGAGAAGCAAAAGATCGTGACCGTGCGGGTTTGCGCGGTCGGCGAAGTGCGCTGGTCGGGCAGGGATCTCATGAACGCGCTCGAGGCGCTCGGTCTCGCCTATGGCCGCTATCAGGTGTATCACCGCAAGCACAATGACGGCCGCAGTATCTTCTGCGTCGCGAGCCTGATCGAGCCCGGCACATTCGATGTCTCGAACATGCCGGACGAGCAGTTTCGCGGCGTGAGCTTGTTCGCGGTTCTGCCCGGACCGCTCGAGCCCATGCAGACCGTAGAGACGCTGCTCGCCACCGCGCGCGAGCTCGCCAGATCGCTGTCCGGCACCATGCAAGACGCCAAGGGGATTCCCTTCTCCCCGCAGCGCACCGAAGCGTTGCTTCAAGACGTCGCCCGCTTCCAGGCACAGCTGGCCTGATAGCGTCGATGGCGCGCAGCGAAGCGGAAGGAGCGAAGCGCGCGGCCGCGAAACGCGCGGCGGAGTTGCGTGAGCTGCTCGACCGCTACAATTATCGCTATCATGCCCTCGACGATCCGGAAGTTTCCGATGCGGAGTACGATCGGCTCCTGATCGAGCTGCGCGACATCGAGACGCGCCACCCGGAGCTCACGACGCCCGATTCGCCCACGCAGCGCGTTGGCTCCGCGCCGCTCGCGGCCTTCGGGGCGGTCCGGCACCGCATCCCCATGTTGTCGCTCGACAACGCGTTCAGCGAGGAGGCAGTGCGTGACTTCGACCGGCGCGTGCGCGAGCGCGCGGCACAGGACGCCGTGCGCTACTCGGCCGAGCCCAAGCTCGACGGGCTCGCGATCAGCGCGCGCTACGAGTCGGGTGCATTCGTCCAGGGCGCAACCCGCGGCGATGGCGAAACGGGCGAGGACATCACGCAGAACTTGCGCACCATCAAGGCGCTGCCTTTGAAGCTGCGCGGCGCGCACCTGCCGCGGGTGCTCGAAGTGCGCGGCGAGGTATTCATGCCGCTTGCGGGATTCGAGCGCTTCAATCGCGAGGCGCTGGCGCGCGGTGAGAAGACGCTCGTCAACCCGCGCAACGCGGCGGCTGGGAGTCTGCGGCAGCTCGACCCGCGCATGACGGCGGCGCGCCCGCTCGATCTGTTCATCTACGGCGTAGGGTACGTCGAGGGCGGGGAGATGCCGGGCCATCACAGCGAGATGCTCAAGATGTTGCGCGGCTTCGGATTCAAAATTTGTCCTCAGACGCGCGTGGTCGAATCCGTGGAGGGGTGCCTCGCCTACTTTCGCGACATCGGCAAGCTGCGCGCGAGCCTCCCCTACCAAATCGACGGCGTGGTCTACAAGGTCGACGACATCGAGCTGCAGCGCCAGCTCGGATTCGTCTCGCGCGCGCCACGCTGGGCCATTGCCCACAAGTTTCCCGCCGAAGAGGCACTCACCACGGTCACGGGCATCGAGTTTCAAGTGGGCAGGACCGGCGCGCTCACACCCGTCGCCCGACTCGCGCCGACGTTCGTGGGCGGCGTTACGGTGAGCAATGCCACCTTGCACAACATCGATGAAATGACCCGCAAGGACGTGCGACTGGGCGATACCGTGGTGATCCGGCGCGCCGGGGACGTCATCCCCGAGGTGGCGCGCGTGCTGCTCGAGCGGCGCATCGCGGATGCCCAGCCGGTCGAGCTCCCCACGAGCTGCCCGGTGTGCGGCTCCCCCGTCGTGCGCGAGGCCGACCAGGCGGTCGCACGCTGCAGCGGGGGCAGAACCTGTCCCGCACAGCGCAAAGAGGAGATCAAGCACTTCGCCTCGCGCCGCGCTCTGGACATCCAGGGTCTCGGCGACAAGCTGGTCGAACAGCTGGTCGATCGCGATTGGGTCAAGACTCCGGCGGATCTGTTCGAGCTTGAGCCCGCGCAACTCGAGACGCTCGATCGAATGGCCGAAAAATCGGCGCAGAAGATTCACGCCGCCGTGCAAGCCGCCAAGCGCACGACCTTGCCGCGCTTCCTATACGCGCTCGGAATCCGCGACGTCGGCGAGGCGACTGCGTTGGCGCTCGCACAGCACTTCGGCGACGCTCGCGCGCTCGCCCAGGCTCCGGTCGAGGAAATTCAGCGCGTGCTGGACGTGGGACCGGTAGTGGCCGCCAGCATCCGCGCGTATTTCGACAACGCCGAGAATCGCCGGCTGCTCGAGCGACTGCTCGCGAGCGGCATCAAATGGCCGCCGGTGGAGCGGCCGCAGAGCACCGGAGATGTCGCGGGCAAGAGTTTCGTGATCACGGGGACGCTCGAGCAGATGAGCCGCGATGCGGCGCGCGAGGCCATTCTGGCGCACGGCGGCAAGGTGACCGGCAGCGTTTCGAAAAAGACCGATTACCTCGTCGCGGGAGCCGACCCCGGCTCGAAACTCGACAAAGCTCGTCAGCTGGGCGTCGAGGTGCTCGACGAGGCCGCGTTACTTACGCTCCTCCAGAGCTAGCCGGAAAAGCAAACGGGCCCTTTCGGGCCCGCTGCTGATCGATACCATCCGTTGGTCGAATGTGCGCTAGTGGCTCGCGCTCGCCGGAGGCGGCGACGGGCTCGCGGGCGGCGGGGCAGTACCCCCGGGCGCTGCGGAAGATCCGGCGGGCGGGCCGGACATCGCGGGTCCCATCGGTGCGGCCGGCGCGGTGGCGGGCAGCGCATCCGGCTTCTTCTCGATCTTCGCCTGCTTCTTCAAGTCCTCCACGAACGCCTGCAGCTTCTTGCGCATCACCGCATCGGTGAGCTGCGGCTTCACTTGGTCGAAGGCCGGCGGCGCCGCATCGCGGGTATCCTCGAGCTGGATGACGTGCCAGCCGTACTGCGTCTGCACCGGCGGCGAGATCTCACCTTTCTTCAAGTTCTTCACGGCGTCGGAGAAGGGCTTGACCATCCGCGAGGTCGTGAACCAGCCGAGGTCGCCGCCATTGTTCTTCGAGCCGGTGTCCGTGGATTGCGTCTTCGCCAGATCCTCGAATTTCGCGCCGCCCTTGAGTTTCTTGATGACCTGCTCGGCCTGTTCCTTGGTGGCGACCAGGATGTGGCGGGCGTGATACTCGTTCTTGTCCATCTGCGAAACAGCGGTGTCGTACTCGGCGTGCAGCTCTGCGTCCGAGGGCGTCGTCGACTTCACGAACTTCTGCGACTCCGCATCGGCCAGAACGCGCATGTGCAGGAGCGCGAGCTGCGCCTTGGTGTCCGGATCGCTCTCGAGGCCGTCCTTCTTGCCTTGCTCGGCCATGACCTGCATCGTGATCAAATCGTCCAGCACTTGATTCTGCTGGTCCGGCGTCAGGCTCTGGACCTTCGCATTGCGCATCAGGTTCTTTTCGTAGATGTCGAATTCGGGCCGCGTCAGGTCTACGCCGTTTACCGTGGCCACCACAGGTGCGGTGGTCGCGCCGGTCGTTGCGGGAGTCGCGGTCTCGGGGGCCTTGTTGCAGGCCGCAAGCAGCGCGGCGGCTGCAACCAAAGACGGCGTTAGAAAATATGCTCTCATGAGGTTCCTTTGGCAAAAACGAGCGACCCGGCCAGCGTGGCCGTGCACCCAGGGGGCGGCAGTTTAAGATAAATCGCGGGAATTGGCGAAATCAGCTAAAGCTCGGGCGGGGGGAGCGCCTCGAGCGCCAGCGCATGGACCTCGCCCGGTATGAGGTCAGCGACGGCGGCATACACCAGGCGATGCCGGGCAACCGCGGCGAGGCCGCTGAACGCCTGGGCGACGATGCGGACGCGAAAGTGGCTCGCGCCGCCTGCGGCGCCGGCGTGTCCCGCATGCAGGTGGCTTTCATCCTCGATGATGAGCTCGATCGGCGCGAACTCCCGCACCAGCCGATCGCGCAGGCGCTGCGCTCGGTCGGTCACGGCGGCGCGGTCTCCGATTCCACCGGCCGCAGCTTGCTATTCAGCCAAAGCACCTGCGGAATCATGAACACCACCAAGGCGGCGCTGATGCCGAAGACTTTGAATTTGACCCACACGTCGTCGTCGAAATTCCGCGCCACGTAGAGGTTCGCCGCCGCGAGCAGCGCGAACCAGCCCACCCACAGAAAATTGATCACCCGCCAGGCGCGCGGCGCAACCTCCAGAGGCTCATCGAAGACGCCCTCGAGCATTCGCCGGGCCAGAGGCTGTCTGCCGATCACGGTGCTGCCGAGAAAAACCACGGCGGTCAGCGCGAGCAACACGGTGGGTTTCATTTGGATGAAACGTTTGTCATGCAGAAAGATCGTGGCGGACCCGAGCACCAGCAGAATGGCCACCGTGATGACGTGCATGGGCTTGAAGCTTCCTGCCCGAAAGCGGTGCAGCAGCATGACCGCGGTGCAAACCACCATGAGCGCGCCCGTCGCCCAATAGATACCCGCCAGCTTGAACACGATGAAAAATACGATCAGGGGCGAGAATTCGATGAGCTGATTCATGCGCGTATCATAGCGTCGAAACCATGAGTATTTATCTGCAACTGCATCCGGTATCCCCCCAGCGGCGGTTCCTTCGTCAGGCAGTGGAGTGCCTGCGCGCGGGCGGCGTCATCGTCTACCCGACGGACTCGTGCTATGCGCTCGGCTGCCATATCGGCGACAAGTCCGCGCTCGAGCGGATCCGCAGCATTCGCGAGACCGATCGCCATCACCATTTTACCCTGGTGTGCCGCGATCTTGCCGACGTGGGCAAGTACGCGGTCGTGGAGAACTGGCAGTACCGGCTGCTGCGCAGTCACACGCCCGGGCCGTACACTTTTCTCCTCAAAGCCTCGCGCGAGACGCCGCGCCGGCTGAAGCACGAGCGCCGCGGCACCATCGGGTTGCGGGTGCCCGATCATCCGGTCAGCCAGATGCTCCTGACGGAGCTGGGCGAGCCCATCATGAGCTCGACCTTGCTGTTGCCGGGCGAAGAGCTGCCGCGCACGGACGCCAAGGAAATCTACGAGCTGCTCGAGCAAAAGGTGGACATGGTGCTCGACGGCGGCAATTGCGGGCTGGTGCCGACTTCGGTCATCGACTTGTCCTCGGGGCTCGCGGAGGTGGTCCGCGTGGGGCGCGGCGATGTCGCCCCTTTTGCGGGCGCGGTGCCCGTATAATGAGACTCAATGCGGGCGCGCCAGCTCGTGTTTCTTTGTAAATAACGAGTGCAAGCATTGGATTTAACTGTTTTTCTGAACAAGCTTTCTTATTGGACAATTCCAGTACTTTTTGCGATCACGCTGCATGAAGTCGCACACGGGTGGATGGCGCGATACTTCGGCGACAGAACTGCAGAGATGCTCGGGCGCCTGAGTCTCAATCCGTTGCGGCACATCGATCCTGTGGGAACCGTGCTCGTGCCCGGTATCTTGCTGGCCACGAGCGGGCTGCTGTTCGGCTGGGCGAAGCCCGTGCCGGTGGCCACCAAGGCCTTGCGCAATCCGCGCTTGGCCGGGATCTTGGTCGCGCTCGCAGGACCGCTCGCGAACTTCGCCATGGCGGGGCTGTGGTGCGCCGTGCTCGCGGGGATCGTCCGCGTGCACGGCAACGAAACTTTGATCGGTTGGATCGCCTCGATGGCTCAGGCCGGCATCCTGATCAACGTATTTTTGGCATTGTTCAATCTGCTGCCCATTCCGCCCCTTGACGGAGGTCGTGTGCTTACCGGGTTTCTGCCTTCGCAATGGGGCGCCCGCATGGAGAAACTCGAGCCGATCGGTTTGTTCCTGGTCGTGGGCCTCTCGGTGCTGGGTCTCCTCGGCTGGCTGTTCGATCCCGCCATGCACACCATGGGTCGCGTGATCAACGATGTGATGGGTCCGGGCGCATGACGGGTCCCATCCAGAATCGCCGGGTACTTTCCGGCATGCGGCCGAGCGGCATGCTGCATCTCGGCAACTACCACGGCGCGCTCAAGAATTGGATCGAGCTGCAGTATCAGTACGAGTGTTATTTCTTCATCGCGGACTGGCATGCCCTGACCACCGGCTACGAGGACACCTCGTCGGTGGAGGAGTATGTATGGACCATGGCCATCGACTGGCTCGCCGCAGGCTTGAACCCGGGCGTCGCGACCTTGTTCATTCAATCGAAAGTGCCTGAGCACGCCGAGCTGCATCTGCTGCTCTCGATGATCACGCCCCTCGGCTGGCTCGAGCGGGTTCCCTCGTACAAGGATCAGCAAGCGCAGCTTGCCGAGAAGGACCTCGCCACGTACGGGTTTCTGGGCTATCCGTTGCTGCAGTCGGCCGACATCTTGCTTTACCGGGCTCAGTACGTGCCGGTGGGCGAGGATCAGGTGGCGCACGTCGAGATTACGCGGGAGATAGCGCGGCGCTTCAATCACATCTACGGGCGTGAGCCGCAGTTCGAGCAAAAGGCCGAAAAAGCCATCAAGAGCCTCGGAGCGCGCAACTCCTCCATGTATCGCTCGCTCCGCAAGGCCTATCAGGAGAAAGGCGACGGCGAGGCGCTCGCCAAGGCGCGCGCGCTCGTGGAATCGAATGCGCGCTTGACCGTTGCGGACCGCGACCGCCTGTTCGGCTATCTCGAGGGCATCGGTATCGCGATCTTGCCGGAGCCCGAGGCGCTGCTCACGGCGACGCCCAAGGTTCCGGGGCTCGACGGGCGCAAGATGTCGAAGTCCTACAACAACACCATCGGGCTGCGCGAGCCGGCCGATTCGATCGTGAAAAAGCTCAAGGCCATGCAGACCGACCCTGCACGCGTGCGCCGCACCGATCCCGGCGATCCCGACAAGTGCCCGGTGTGGGACCTGCACAAGGTGTATTCAAATGCAGACACCAAAGCCTGGGTGCAGACGGGTTGCCGCACTGCCGGCATCGGTTGCCTCGAGTGCAAAGCGCCGCTCATCGACAAGATCGTCGAGGAGATCGGAGCGATCTCGAAACGTGCTCAGGAATTCGAGGAGAATCCCGAGCTCGTCCGGGGTATCATCGCGGAAGGTTGTGAGCGTGCGCGGGCGGCGGCGCGCGACACCATGGATGCGGTTCGTCAGGCGATGGCACTGAACTACCGTTGAGCTCCCGCGGAGATCCGATGAAACCCGACCTCACGCTCGTGCCGAAAACGCCGGCGGTTCCGCAGGCAGCCGCGGCGCCGATGCACAACAGGCAGGCTGAGATGCCTTTCGCGGTGGTCGAGGGGCAACCCGTCACCGAGCTGCCGCGCGACCTGTACATTCCGCCGCAGGCTCTCGAGGTATTTCTGGAAGCTTTCGAGGGTCCCCTCGATTTGCTGCTCTATCTGATCCGGCGGCAGAACCTCGACATTCTGGACATTCCGATTGCCGAGATCACGCGCCAATATACCCGCTACATCGAGCTCATGCAGGTGCTGCAGCTGGAGCTGGCCGGCGAGTATCTGCTCATGGCGGCGACGCTAGCCGAGGTGAAATCGCGCATGCTGCTGCCGCGTACGCCCTCGGCCGATACGGGCGAGGATGCGGACCCGCGGGCGGAGCTGGTGCGGCGTCTGCAAGAATACGAGCGCTTCAAGCGCGCCGCCGAGGGCATCGACAGGATAGCGCGCCTGGAGCGCGACACCTGGGTCGCGAGCGCGGAGCTGGTCGATCGCAAGGTGACGCGCATCGCACCGCAGGTCAGCTTGCAGGAAATGCTCCTGGCGTTCCAGGATGTGCTCGCGCGCAGCGACATGTTCGCGCATCATCACGTGCAGCGCGAGCCGTTGTCGGTGCGCCAGCGCATGAGCGATGTCTTGTCCGCGCTGACCGCGAGCTCGTTCATGGACTTCGTGCGCTTGTTCCGCGCCGAAGAGGGACGGCGCGGCGTTACGGTCACGTTCGTGGCCATCCTCGAGCTGCTGCGCGAAGGATTGATCGAGCTCGTTCAATCCGAAGCCTATGGACCCTTGCACGTACGTCTCGGCAACCCGGCTCGACACTTGAAGCTGGTGGCCGACGACGACGCCGGCACCGCCGCCGCAGCCAACGACGACCTTGCGAGTAACCAATGAACGACCAATATGTACGCAACGTGATCGAGGCGGCGCTGCTCGCCGCAGGCCGTCCGCTCGCCGATGACGAGCTGATCGGCTTGTTCGACGAGCGTGACGGATCGGCCGCCGATGGGGTGCGCGACGCAATCGCCGCGCTGCAGTCGGACTACGAGAGCCGCGGCATCGAGCTGGTGAAGGTTGCGAGCGGTTATCGCATTCAAATCCGCGTAGGCGTAGCGGCGCCCGTGTCGCGCCTGTGGCAGGAGCGGCCCGCCAAATACTCGCGCGCCTTGCTCGAGACCCTCGCGCTGGTCGCCTATCGCCAGCCGATCACGCGCGGCGAGATCGAGCAGATCCGCGGTGTTGCGGTGAACCCGAACATCATCAAGACGCTGCTCGAACGCAGCTGGATACGGGTCATCGGACATCGCGACGTGCCGGGGCGCCCCGAGCTGCTCGGCACCACCCGCGACTTCCTCGATTACTTCGGTCTGCAGCGGCTCGATGACCTGCCGACACTCGCCCAGCTCAAGGAGCTCGAGGATCTGCGCGTGCAGCTCTCGCTCCCGGGCGCCGAGCCTGTCGAATCGACCGCGCCGGCTGCCGGCGAAACCGAATCGACCGAGGGGCATGCCGCGCCGGAGGCGACCGACGCAGGCGAGCAGTCCGACGAGGACGAGCTCGAAGCCGCGCAGTCCGATGAGCCGCGGCCGCAGGGTCTCGTCGCCCGCCCCGCCGGCGACGATAGGGACTGATGCCGCCTCGCCCGCCACGCACGGCGCCCGCGGGCAGGCGAGGTGCGAGCCGCAACGGCCGCGATCGCGATGCCGCCAAGCGTGGCCGTACCTCGGTCGAGCCTACCCGGGTGCAAAAGCTCCTGTCCGCCGCGGGCGTCGGCTCGCGGCGCGAGGTCGAGCGCTGGATTCGCGAGGGGCGCTTGCGCATCAACGGCGAGCTGCCGGCGCTCGGCGCACGGCTGGGCGAGCGCGACCGCGTAACACTCGACGGACGCCCGGTGCGGCTGCAGGCAGCCGCCGCAGCCACGGGCGAAGGGCATGTGCTTGTCTACCACCGCTCGCCGGGCACTCCGCTCGATCTGCAGGAAGCCACATCCCGTGCCGCGGAACTGCTCGGCGTGCAGCGCAAGCTGGGACGCTGGCTCGCGATACAGCGGTTGCCGCCGGTGGACGGCGGTCTCGAGCTGTTGACCGACGACGGGTCGCTTGCGCATAAGATCTCGCGCGGGCTCCATGCGCTTACCACCGACTATGTTCTGCGCATGCGCGGCGCCTTGAGCATCGACCTGGTGGAGGAATTTCGTGCCGCGGTCGAGTGCGAAGGTGAGCCGATCACCATCATCGCAGCGGAGGCGCAGCTAGGGACGGGTCAGAATCACTGGCTCAACGTCACTGCGCGGGCTACGCGCGCGGCGCAGGTGCGCCACTGGTGGGGAGCGCGCGGTTTCATCGTGAGCCGCCTCATGCGCGTGCGCTTGGGACCCGTTCAGCTGCCGCGCGATCTGCCGCGTGGACGCTCGCGCGCCTTGCCGCCGAGCGAACGGCGCGCGTTGCTCGAGGAAATCGAGGCAGCCGGCCTGGACGCGGCCGCCCTGGGCGCCGCCGAGGCCGCCGCGTCAGTCTAGCCCGGCCGGCCTCGCCTGGCCCGGGCCTACCCGGCCCCGCGCCCGGCCACGGGCACCTAGCCCGCCGATCTTGGCTGGGTCGCGGCCAGAAGCTCGCTCAGGTATTGCTGCCACACTTCAGCCCAGGTGTGCGTGCCGTGCCCGTGCGTTTGATCGGAGGCGGGCAACAAGATGAAGCGCGCATTCTTGATTTTCTTCGCGTCGGGCTCCGCGATGCCGAGGTCCGGCGGATTGACGAAATCGTCGGCCGAATTGATCCACGTGACGCGCGCTTGGATCTTCTCGAGCCCGCCGGAGGCGTCGTAGCCGCGCGACGCATTGAACTGATAGAGCAGGTCGTTCGCATCGAGCTCGGGGACCTCCCGGTCCATGTAGACCTTCAAGAACTCGTCGGCGGCGTCGGGCGTCGGCAGCGCCGCCCGCATCTGGATGGGGGCGCCGCCCGCGATCAGCATCAAGCCGGCCGCGGCATGCAGTGCGTGCATCGGCTCGCTGCGATACTCGCCATCGAGCCACTCCGGGTCCGTGCGAATCGAGTCCATCAGCAGATCGCGCCACACCTGATCGCGGCCGGCCACGGCTTCGGGCAGGCAGGCGAGCGGCATCGCGGCATCCATGAAGCCCGGAAATTGCTCAGTCCACAAAAAGGTGTGCATGCAGCCCATCGAGCCGCCCAAGACCAGGCGCAGATGATCGACGTTCAAGCTCTGGGTCAGCAACGCATACTGCGCACTTACCATGTCCTCGTAGTTGTACTGAGGGAAGTGGGCGTGCAGACCGTCGCTCGGCTTGCTCGAAGCACCGTGTCCGATGGCGTCCGGCATGATGATGTAGTAGCGCGTCGCATCGAGGAGTTGTCCCTTGCCGAACAGCACGCCGGCGAACCGCGGCGTGAGAAAGCTACGGCTCGAGCTGCCGGTGCCGTGCAACAGCAGCACTGCATTCGTGACCCGGCCGTGCTCGTCGTGATGGGCTTTGCCCAAGGTCGTGAAATGCAAGCGCAGTTCCGGCAGCGTTTCGCCCGAGGCGAAGCGAAAATGGGGTATCACGTAGTCGCCCTCGAGCGTTCGCAGGCCCGCGGGGAGCGGCGACTGCGCAGGCTCTGCCTGCGGTGGCTGTGCGACGGCGAGGGGGGCCGCCGCCAGCGCCATGAGGAGCGCGGCGCCCGGCAATCCGTGCGCGAGGATCGAGCGGGCGCTGGGCCGCTTGCCGTGGGTCCTCATCATGCATCGACCCTCACTGCGCATCGAAGTAACGGCCATCGATGCCGCGGCCCTCTGCGCTCAGCAAATATAGGAACGGCCCGGTCACCGCGTTGGGCGCCGGCAAGGTGTTGGGATCTTCCGCCGGATAGGCCGCCGCGCGCATGGCAGTGCGCATGCGCCCCGGGTTGATGCTGTTGATGCGGATGCTGTCTTTGCCCTCGAGCTCCTGGGTGAGCATTTCACGCAGCGCCTCGAGTCCCGCCTTGGATACGGCGTACGCGCCCCAATAGGCGCGCGGCTTGCGCGCAACGCTCGAGCTCACGAAGATCACCGAGGCGTCGTGTGACTTGCGCAGGTTGGGCAGCAAGACCTGCGTCAGGATAAAAGGTGCCGTCAGATTGACGTGCAGCACGCGGCACCAGGTGGGAACGTCGTATTGCTCGAGCGGCGTGCGATCGCCCAGCAATGCGGCGGCGTGCACCAGTCCGTCGAGCTTGCCGAATTCTTTGTCGATCGTATCCGACAACCGGTCATAGTCCTGCGCAGTCGCGCTCGCGAGATCGAGCTGCACGATGGCAGGCTGGGGGGCGCCGAGCGCGACGATCTCGTCATACAGGCGGTCGAGCTTCGCCCCGTTGCGGCCGGCGAGCACGACACTTGCACCCGCGCGCCCGCAGTCGATCGCGAGCGCCCGCCCGAAGCCGCCGCTCGCTCCGGTGACGAGAATCGTGCGCCCCGAGAGGTCGACGGGTCCCAATGTTGCCGGTAATTCTTTCGCCGTTAACTTCGCCAATGATTCCATCGATGCTCCGCTCATTGTCGCCGCGCTGCGCGGCGCGCAGTGCTCCAGGCGAGGTACAGCTCGCGTACAGGACGCAGGCCGTTGCGCCGGCCGCTCGCTGATCGCGCGCCAAGCGCCGCGAGCACGAGCAGGTGCCGCATCGGCCCGTGCTCCGCGCGCGGCAGGGCCAGAGTCGCCTGCGAGCAATACCGGGCCGCGCGGCCGCGCAATCCCTCCAGGTACGATTGTAAATGAAGGGGCGGCTCCGCGGCGCTCAGATCCGCATCTTCGATGTTCGCTGCGAGCAATTCATCGATCGCAAAGGCGACGCGGCCGAAGCGCGCGGCGCGCCGATAGCCCGCGATCGCATCGCTGAGGTATTCCGCGGCGGCGAGCGCCGTTTCGGCGCGATGCACGGCCTCGGCCAGGGCGGGCGCCTGCTCGCCCGCGAGGCTCGCCGCCGTTGCGAGCGGCACGGCCCACAAGTCCGAGGCGTGCGCTTCGAGGTCGGCGCCGCGCTCGAGCGGCGCGCCGCTGATCTGGCGCGCGGCCGCCTCGAGCGTTTTGCCGAGGGGCGTGAAATCCACCGCGCCCGCGCGCGGGAGCGAGGCGATGTAGCGGCTCACGGGATGCACGGGCGCTCCGCGGCCGAGGCGCTCGATCTCCTCACGCCACCAGGCGAGCTTCAAGTGGGCCGCGGCGAGCTCGGCGGCAGGATCGATGAGACTGCGCCATTCGGCGAGCAGCGCATAGATGCCGAGAAGCGGATCGCGCATGGGCGGGGCGGCAAACAGCCAGCTCCAGTATCGCGGCGACCCTGCCGGCACCGCGAGCACACGATAGGACTCCTCAAGTCTCCTCGGATGATCCGGCATCGGAGCGCGTTTCCGTGGGGCCTGCGACGCGCGGCACGCGCGTCAGGGTGTCGATCGGCTCGATCAGCTCGAGCTCGCGATTGACGCGCAGACCGAGTCCAGGGAAGCGCCGCGCCGCGGGCATCACCTGCTGCTCGAGCGAGCCCACGGCCTTGTTGAAGGAGTCGACGCTCGTCCCCAGCGCTTTGCCGAGCTTCGCCAAGTGGTCGGCGAACACACCCAATCGCTTGTACATGTCCTCGCCCAGCTTTCTGATCTCGGCCGCATTCTCGGCGAGCGCCGCCTGTTTCCAGCCGAGCGCGACCGTCTTCAACAGCGCAACCAGGCTCGTCGGTGTGGCGAGCATCACGTTCTGGCGGAGCGATTCGTCGATCAGGTCGGGATTCTCCTGTAACGCCGCGGAGAGGAATTGATCGCCGGGCAGGAACAACACGACGAAATCCGGGCTGTGCTCGAATTGCGCCCAGTACTGTTTCCCGGCGAGCTCGCGGATACGCGCACTCACCACCTGTGCGTGGCGCTTCAGCTCGCGTCCGCGCTCGTCCTCGGTCTGCGCCTCCACGGCTGAAAGGTACGCATCGAGCGGCGTCTTCACGTCGACGACGATGTCGCGCCGCTCCGGCATGTGCACGATCATGTCGGGGCGTATCGAGCCCGATTCGGTCAGCTGATGATGCTGCTCGGTGAAGTCGGCGTGCGCGGTCATGCCGGAGAGCTCGACCAGACGCTTCAGCGTCATTTCGCCCCATCGGCCGCGCACATCGGGTCTGCGCAGGGCGGTCACGAGGTTGCGCGTCTCGCGGGACAGAACGTGCTGCCCGGTCGTCAGCAATTCCATCTGGCTCCTGATGCCGGCGAACGCATCGATACGTTCACGCTCGATGCTCTGGATCTGCAACTCGGTCCGGCCGATGGCTTCGCGGATCGGCTGGATGAGCGACTCGATCGCAGTCTCGCGCTCCTTGAACGTCGCCGCGGCGTCCTGCCTGTCACGGTCGAGCCGTTCGCGGGCGAGCTGCAGGAACATCTCGTTGTTGCTCTGCAAGCTGGTGCGGGCGAGCTCGCCGAATACCGCTTGCAGTTGCTCGCGCAGCCGGGCGACGGCGGCGTCGCGCTCGGCCGCCGCGCTCTCCTCCGAGCCGACCTGCGCGCGCAACAGCTCGAGCTCGACGCGCACCGCGTGCTCGCCCTGCGCGCGCCATAGGAGCGCGAGTAGAAAGCCCAAAACGCAGCCGCCGATCCCCGCTGCGAGCACGACCCACAGACTCATCTGATCCCCGAGCTCACGGGCGTGGGCTCGCGATCGAGCCAGCCGAGCAGATCCGCGGGCCGCTCGATGGAGCCGTCGCCCCCCCAGGAGGGCCAGTCCTCATCGGCGCGCAGATAACCGTATACGGCGACGAGCGCGCGCATCCCGGCGGCATGTGCCGCCTGCACGTCGCGTTCCGCATCGCCGACGTAGATGCACTCATCGGGGACCGCATTGGCGAGCCGCGCCGCGTGCAGCATGGGGAGCGGATGAGGCTTGCGCTCTTTGAGAGTGTCGCCGCTCACGACGCACACGAAGCGCGTGCGCAACCCGAGCTCCTCGAGCAACGCATCGGTGAGGCGCGCGGGCTTGTTGGTCACGATGCCGGCGGCGAGGTCCCGGCGGGACAGCTCGATCAGTACGCGGTCCATGCCTTCAAAGAGTCGTGTTTCGGCGGCGAGTCGGGCGCCGTAGGCTTCGAGAAAGCGGCGCTGCAGAACCGCGAAGCGCCCGGCGTCGACGCCGGGAAAGCCGATCTGTATGAGTCGCGAGGAGCCATGGCTCACTTGGGCGCGCACCTCGGCGAACGGCAGGGGCGCAAGGCCGTCATCGAGCCGCAGCGAGTTCAAGGTACCGACCATGTCGGGAGCGGTATCGAGCAGCGTGCCGTCGAGATCGAACAGAATCGCCTTGAGCGCCAATCAGGCCTCCCGCCGGAAATGCGCGAGGTAGTTCACCGTCGCATCCTCGGAGAGCCGAAAGGAACGCGTGAGCGGGTTGTAGGAGATTCCGGTGACGTCCACGAGGTCGAGGCCCGCCGCGCGGCCCCAGCGCGCGAGCTCCGAAGGGCGAATGAATTTCAAATAGTCGTGAGTTCCGCGAGGCAACACGCGGGCGATGTATTCCGCGCCTATGATCGCCACGGCGAACGCGCGCGGATGCCGATTCAAGGTCGACACGATGACCTCGCCCCCGGGCCTCACGATGGATGCGAGCGCGGCGAGCATCGCCGCGGGGTCGGGTACGTGCTCGAGGAGCTCCATGCACGTGACCACATCGAACTGCGCGGGCTGTTCGCGCGCCAGCTCCTCCGCCGACACGACCCGGTAGTCGAGGCGCTCGCGCGCCGCGTCGATCCGCGCCTCGAGGGCGTGCAGCCGCGCGACGTCGAGGCAGGCCTGCGAGAGGTCGATGCCGAGCACCCGCGCACCGGCACGCGCCATGGCCTCGGACAGAATTCCACCGCCGCAGCCGACGTCGACGACGCGTTTTCCGCCGAGCGAGACGGCGCGATCGATGTACTGCAGGCGCAGCGGATTCAGATCGTGCAAGGGTTTGGAGGGACCTTCGGGGTCCCACCAGCGTTGCGCCATGGCGTCGAATTTGGCGACCTCCGCCGTATCGACGTTGGATGAGGAGGGGGAGCTCATGTCGGCGCCATCCTCGCGCGTGCCTCCAACGCTTTCAAGCGAGCGGCGAGCTCCGGCCAGTCCAAGCGCGTGAAGCCGCCTTCGCTCAGCAGTTGCCGGCCGGCGACCCAGACATCGCTCACCAGATCGCGCCCTCCGGCAAGCAGTACTTGAGGGAGCGGCTCGAGAACCGGCTGCATCGCCGGTCCGCCGAGATCGAGACAGCACAGATCCGCCCACTTGCCGGCCTCGAGGGTGCCGATTTCGCTGTCGAGCCCGAGGGCTGCGGCGCCGCCGCTCACCGCCGTCCCGAGAACATCGCCGGCGTGGAGCACCGGATGCTCGGCGGCGATGCCGCCGTGCAGCGCGAGGAGCTTGATGTCGTTCCACAGATCCTGCGCGGCGCCGGCGCTGCCCAAGCAGAGGCGTACACCCGCGCTGCGCGCGGCGGCGAGCGCCTCGACGGGCGGCAAGCCCTCGCCCCGGGCAAGATCGGCGGCCAGGCACAGTGCGATGCCGGCGCCCGCACGTCGGATCAGCTCGAGCTCCGCGTCTTGGAGGCTCACGGCATGCACGGCCAGCAGCGCCGGCGTGACAAGCCCGAGGGACTCGAGCCGTGCCAGCGGCCGCACGCCGTGACGGGCCACGCACTCATCGATGTCGCGCCGCGAGCGATTGACCGCAACGACGATGCCCGCATCGAGCTCGGCCGCGAGCGTGCTGATACGCGCGAGCGTCGCATTCTCGAGGGTATGGCTATTCAGGGGAGCGAATGCGGTGGAAATAGCGGGATGGGCTTTGTACTCGTCGCGGAGCTTCAGCGCGCGCGTCAAGTACTCCGCAGGGCTCTGAGCCCAGGCGCTTGGGCAAGCCGCCACCGGCAATCCGACGACTGCCCGCAGGCCCTGCGCGACGGCCATGCCTGCAACTTCGCCCGGAAAATAACCGATGTCGCAAAATGCAGTCACACCCGCCTTCAGCATGTTGGCGATGCCGAGCGCGGCGAGATCGGGCGAGAACGCCGGCGCGGCGCCCGGGCTCGGCAAAGATCCGATGCTGGTGTGGGCGTTCACCAGTCCGGGCATCAGCAGATGACTCGGCCGCTCGAGCGACACTCGCGGCTCGTAGCGTTGCCGGGCCGTTTCCTCGGGCGCGATATCGAGAATGCGGCCGTCCCGCACCACCAGCGTGTGCCTCTCCAAAAGCTCGCGCTCGCCCGCCATGGGCAGTATCCAACGCGGCGTGATGTGCAGGTCGCAGGGCACTCTCGGCATGGCGAGGAGTATATCGGCTAATCCCCGCCGAGGCTGAAGACGGCAGGGGATCTATGCTAGAATTAGCGGATGTTGAGACCTCGTCTCGCCTTCAATAAACCCGCTTAATTTGTAGCCACAGGAATCTTCGGACTCGCGCATATGGCCGAGATCGCACGCGAAATATTGCCCGTAAATCTCGAAGAGGAGATGCGCAAATCCTACCTGGATTACGCCATGAGCGTGATCGTGGGCCGCGCTCTGCCCGACGTGCGGGACGGCCTGAAGCCGGTCCATCGGCGCGTGCTCTATGCCATGCGCGAGCTCGGCAACGACTGGAATCGGGCGTACAAGAAGTCGGCGCGCGTGGTGGGCGATGTGATCGGCAAGTATCACCCTCACGGCGATCAATCCGTGTACGACGCCATCGTGCGCATGGCGCAGCCGTTCTCCATGCGCTACTTGCTGGTCGACGGGCAGGGCAATTTCGGCTCGGTCGACGGCGACCCGCCCGCGGCGATGCGCTACACCGAAGTGCGCATGTCGAAGCTTGCGGGCGAGCTGCTCGCCGACATCGACAAGGAAACGGTCGACTTCGTTCCGAACTACGACGAGTCGGAGTCCGAACCGGCGGTCTTGCCGGCCCGGGTCCCCAATTTATTGATCAATGGCTCGTCGGGAATCGCGGTCGGCATGGCCACCAACATTCCGCCCCACAACCTGCACGAGATCGTGTCCGCCTGTATCGCGCTCATCGGGAATCCGAACATCACGCTCGCGGAGCTCATGCAGATCGTGCCGGGACCGGACTTCCCGACCGCCGGGTTCATCAACGGCGCGCAGGAGATCGCTCTTGCGTACAAGACAGGGCGCGGACGGCTGCACGTGCGGGCGCGCACGCATTTCGAGAACGTCGGCAAGGGCGATCGCCAGGCGATCATCATCACCGAGCTTCCCTACCAGGTTAACAAGGCGAAGCTCATCGAGCGCATCGCGGATCTGGTGCGCGACAAGCTGATCGAGGGCATCGCCTCGGACGGGCTGCGCGACGAGTCCGACAAAGACGGCATGCGCGTCGTCATCGAGCTGAAGCGCGGCGAGGTTCCGGAGATCCTGCTCAACAACCTGTTCGCGCAAACGCAGATGGAACAGGTGTTCGGCATCAACATGGTGGCGCTCGTCGACGGTCAACCGCGGCTGTTGTCCTTGAAGGACATGCTCGATGCGTTCCTGCGTCACCGGCGCGAGGTCGTCACGCGGCGCACGGTCTACGATCTGCGCAAGGCGCGCGAGCGCGGCCACGTGCTCGAGGGACTCGCGATCGCACTCGCGAACATCGACGAGATCATTGCCGCCATCAAGGCTTCGCCCTCGCCCGCGGAGGCGCGAGCGGTGCTCGCTGCGCGCGTGTGGAGCTCGGGCGCCGTTCCGCAGATGCTCGCGCGCGCGGGCGGCATCAGCACGCGCCCCGACGGGGAGTCGCCGCCGCTCGGCATCGTCGCGGGCGGTTACCGGCTGACGGAGGTGCAGGCGCAGGCGATCCTCGACATGCGCTTGCACCGCCTGACCGCGCTCGAGCAGGACAAGGTCATCGCGGAATACGAGGAGCTGCTCACGCTGATCCGCGACCTATCCGACATCCTCGCGCGTCCCGAGCGCCTGCTCGAGGTCATCCGTAACGAGCTCGAGGCGATCCGCGAGAGCTTCTCCGACAAGCGCCGCACGGAGATCATCTCGACGCACGAGGATCTCACCCTCGAGGATCTGATTTCCCCCGAGGAAGTCGTGGTGACCTTGTCGCACGGCGGCTATGCCAAGGCTCAGCCTGTGTCGGACTATCAGGCGCAGCGGCGCGGCGGCCGCGGCAAGGCCGCGACCATCGTCAAGGACGAGGACTTCGTCGACCGGCTGTTCGTGGCGAACACGCATGACACGCTGTTGTGCTTCTCGGACCGCGGGAAGCTGTATTGGCTCAAGGTCTATCAGCTGCCGCAGGCTAGCCGCGGATCGCGCGGCAAGCCGATCGTGAACCTGTTGCCGCTGCAGGAAGGCGAGCGCATCAGCGCCATGCTGGCGATCAAGGAGTTCGAGGAGAGCAAGTTCGTGTTCATGGCGACCAGCCTCGGCACGGTGAAGAAGACTTCGCTCGCCCTGTTCTCCCGGCCGCGCGCGAGCGGCATCATCGCGGTGGCGCTCGATCCCGGCGACAAGCTGGTGGGCGTCGCCATCACGGATGGCAGCAAAGACATTCTGCTGTTCACCACCGCCGGCAAGGCGATCCGCTTCATCGAGGACGAGGTGCGGCCGATGGGACGCGAGGCGGCGGGCGTGCGCGGCATCAAGCTCGCCGAGGAGCAACGCGTCAATGCACTGATCGTGGCGGAGCCGGGCTACATCCTGACCGCCTCCGAGAACGGCTTCGGCAAGCTCACCCCGCTCGAGGAGTTCCCGACGCACGGCCGCGGCGGCCAGGGCGTGATCGCGCTGCAGATCACCGATCGCAACGGCCGCATGGTGGGCGCGCTGCAGGTGAGCATGGACGATGAGGTCATGCTCATGAGCCAGAGCGGCGTGCTGGTGCGCACGCCCGTCAAGGAAATCTCCGTCGTGGGCCGCAACACCCAGGGCGTGCGTCTGATCCGGCTGGAGGAGGGCGATCAGCTCTCGGGCCTCGACCGCATTGCCGGCGAGCCGGGGGGCGGCGATGCCGCAGCGGAGGGCGACGGTGAAGCGGAGGGCGGCAGCGACGCGGAGGGCGGCGGCGACGGCGAGGCGGACGATTCGGGCACGAGCTCCGGCGAGCCGACCAGCTAACCGGATCGCACCGCGATGCGCTCCTACAATTTTTCACCCGGGCCGGCGGCGCTGCCCACCGAGGTGCTGGAAGAGGCGCGCGATTCGCTGCTCGACTGGCAGCAGTCCGGCATGTCGGTGATGGAGGTGAGCCACCGCGGCAAGGCGTTCATGCACGTCGCGGAGGAGGCGGAGGCGGATCTGCGCGAGCTGCTCGCCATCCCGCGCAACTACAAGGTGCTGTTCATGCAGGGCGGCGCCTCCGCGCAGTTCTCCCTCGTGCCCCTCAACTTGAGCCGCGCCGATGCGGGCGTCGATTACCTCAACACGGGACACTGGTCGAAGAAGGCGATCGCCGAGGCGCGCCGCTACTGTGCCGTGAACGTCGCTGCGGACGCCGGCGGGGAGTATCTGCGCGTCCCGCCGCAGCGCGAGTTCAAGCTGAGCAGCGAAGCCGCCTATCTGCACTACACGCCGAACGAGACCATTAGCGGCGTCGAGTTTCACTACGTGCCGGCCGGCCGCGGTGTGCCGCTGGTGGCCGACATGTCGTCGACGATTTTATCGAGGCCGATCGAGGTCTCGAAGTTCGGACTCATCTACGCCGGGGCGCAAAAGAACATCGGTCCTTCGGGGCTGACCATCGTCATCGCGCGCGGCGATCTGCTTGGGCACGCGCGCGAGGAGACTCCCTCGGTGTTCAATTATCAGCTCATTGCCGATGAGGGATCGCTGCTCAACACGCCGCCGACCTTCGCGTGGTACGTGGCCGGGTTGGTGTTCAAATGGTTGAAGAGGCAGGGTGGTCTCGCATCCATGGGCGAGCGCAACCGGGCCAAGGCCCAGGCGCTGTACACGGCGATCGACGGCTCGTCGCTGTACCGCAATCGCGTCGCGAAGGACGCGCGCTCTTGGATGAACGTCACGTTCACGCTCGCGCAAGCCTCGCTCGATACCGCCTTTCTGGAGCAGGCCGCCGCCGCCGGACTCCACAATCTGAAGGGGCACCGCGTGCTCGGCGGCATGCGCGCGAGCCTGTACAACGCCGTCCCCATGGCCGCCGTCGAGGCGCTGGTCGGGTTCATGCGCGAATTCGAGCGCAAGAACGGGTGATGGGCGCATGAGCAGGCAGGGAAAACCCCGAAAAACAACGAAGCGGCGTATCCGCGCCGCGAACGCAGCCGCCGCGGAAGCAGGTGCCGCGGCCGGGACGGGTGCGCGCATCGGGGCGGTGCCCCGTGACGGCGCCGCGCCGCGCGGCGATCTCGGCAGCATCCGGACGCAGATCGACGCCATCGATGCGCGCATTCACGAGCTCTTGAACGAGCGTGCCCGTTTCGCCCAGCAGGTCGGCGTCTCGAAGACGGCGAGCGGTAAGGCGGTCGATTTCTATCGCCCCGAGCGCGAGGCGCAGGTACTGCGCAAGGCGCTCGAGCGCAACCGCGGTCCGCTGCGCAACGAGGAGATCGCGCGCTTGTTCCGCGAGATCATGTCGGCGTGTCTCGCTCAGCAGGAGCCGCTCAAGGTGGCGTTCCTCGGTCCCGAGGGCACCTTCACCCAAGCCGCCGTGCTCAAACACTTCGGATCCTCGGTGCGCGCGTTGCCCCTGCCCGCGATCGACGAGGTGTTTCACGAAGTGGAGGGCGGCATCGCGGACTTCGGCGTCGTGCCGATCGAGAATTCGAGCGAGGGCACGGTGAGCCACACGCTCGACATGTTCTTGGGCTCCGCGCTCAAGATCTGCGGCGAGGTGGAGTTGCGAGTCCAGCATCACCTCATGGGGCGGATGAGCACGCTCTCCGACGTCAAGCGCGTGTGCGCACACGCCCAGGCGCTCGCGCAATGCCGCGGCTGGCTGGATGAGCATCTGCCCGAGCCCGAGCGCGTCCCCGTGTCGAGCAACGCGGAGGGTGCGCGCCGTGCCCGCGACGAGCGCGGCACGGCGGCGATCGCGAGCCGCGCCGCGGCGGAGATCTACGGGCTCAATCTGCTCGCCGAGGAAATCGAGGACCGTTCCGACAACACCACCCGCTTTCTGGTCATCGGCCGCAAACTCTTTACGCCCAGCGGCGCCGATCGCACGACGCTCCTGGTGTCGGCGAGCGGCACCGACGATCCCGGCGCGCTGTTTCGGTTGCTCGAGCCGTTCGCGGAGCACGGCATCAACATGACGCGCATCGAATCGCGGCCCTCGCGCAAGCGCAAGTGGGACTATGTGTTCTTCATGGACGTCGAGGGACACGTGAGCGATCCGCCGCTCGCGAAGGCTCTGGCGTCGCTCGAGGCGCGGGCCTCGTTGTTCAAGGTGCTCGGCTCGTATCCGCGGGCGGTGCTGTGACGGCCCCCGCATCGGCATCGTCGCGCCTGGTCAAGTGCATCGAAGCGCGCCCGGTGCGCCGCGTTTCGGGCCGCGCGACGCTGCCGGGCGATAAGTCCATCTCGCACCGTTCCATCCTGCTATCGGCGCTCGCCTCCGGCGAGAGCGAAGTGCGCGGCTTTCTGGCCAGCGAGGACTGTCTCGCGAGCCTCAAGGCGATGCAGGCGCTCGGCGTGCGCATCGAGCAGCCGGACCCCGCGCGCGTGCGCGTGCGCGGCGTCGGATTGCACGGGCTCAAGGCTGCCGCCCACGCGCTCGACATGGGAAACGCCGGTACGGCCATGCGATTGTTCGCGGGCTTGCTCGCCGCGCAGTCTTTCGATTCGACGCTGATCGGCGATGAGTCGCTCATGCGACGGCCCATGGAGCGCGTGGCGAGGCCGCTGCGCGAGATGGGCGCCGATGTGCGCACGCACGACGGCAAGCCGCCGCTCGAGATCGGCGGCGGACGGCGCCTGCACGGCATCATGTATCGCATGCCGGTCGCGAGCGCGCAGGTGAAATCCGCGCTGCTGGTCGCGGGTTTATATGCCGATGGTCCGACCACCGTGAGCTCGCCGGCAGCGTGCCGCGATCACAGTGAGCGCATGCTCTCGAGCGCGGGCGTGCGTCTCGACACGAACGGCCTCGTCACCACGGTTCATCCTCCCGAGAGGCTCGAAAGCCAGACGCTCGAGGTCCCAGGTGATTTTTCTTCCGCTGCATTCTTCATCGTGGCGGGATTGCTCGGCGCGGGCCCCGACGGATTGCTCCTCGAGAACGTCGGGCTCAATCCCACCCGCACCGGCCTGCTCGACATCTTGCGCGCCATGGGCGGGCGCATCGAAGTCGAGAATCCACGCTCGAGCGGCGCTGAGCCGGTGGCGGATTTGCGCGTCTACAACTCTGCGCTGCAGGGAATCGACGTGCCTCCGGCTGCCGTGCCGCTGGCCATCGACGAGTTTCCGGTACTGTTCATCGCGGCGGCCTGCGCGCGCGGGCAGACTCGGGTCACGGGCGCGGAGGAATTGCGCGTCAAAGAGAGCGATCGCATCGCCGCCATGGCAGCGGGGCTCGAGGCCACGGGCGTCGTGCATGAGGCCACCCCCGACGGCATGCATATCGAGGGCAAGCCGGAGGGAGCCGCCTTTCGCGGCGGAGAGATCGACAGCCGGGGCGACCATCGCATCGCCATGGCGTTCAGCATCGCAAGCCTGCGCGCGGCGAAGCCGATCGCTGTGCGGGATACCGCGAACGTGGCCACCTCCTTTCCGGGGTTCGTGGCGCTCGCCCGCGCTGTGGGCCTCGACCTCGCCGAATCTTCGGTCGCCGGCACATGACTGACACCGCTTCTTCTGCCGTGCCCGTCATCGCCATCGATGGTCCGTCCGGATCGGGCAAGGGAACCATCAGCCGAGCGGTGGCGAATGCCCTGAAGTGGCACCTGCTCGATAGCGGCGCCCTGTATCGGCTGGTCGCGCTGGCCGCGCGTCGCGCGGGCGTCGGACTCGATGATGCTTCGGCCCTCGAGCCCATGGCTCTGTGCCTCGATATCCGTTTCGGATCGGGGCCCGAAGGGCAGGAGAAGGTCTGGCTGGGGGGCGCCGACGTCACGCGGGACATCCGTACCGAGGCGGCAGGCGGGGAGGCCTCCCAGGTGGCCGCAATCCCGGCCGTGAGAGCCGCGCTATTGGCACGTCAGCGGGCTTTCGCGGTACCCCCGGGACTGGTAGCGGATGGGCGCGATATGGGCACGGTGGTATTCCCTGGGGCCGAGGTGAAGATATTCCTCACGGCGAGCCCCGAGGAGCGGGCGCAGAGGCGCCATAACCAGTTGAAAGAAAAGGGGGTTGCTGCTACCCTTGCCGCCCTTTCGCTGGAGATAGCCGAGCGCGACAGGCGCGACATTTCGCGCTCCGCCTCGCCTCTGGTCGCAAGTGCCGATGCAGTCGTCCTGGACACGACGGGGATGCCCGTCAACGCGGTGGTGAGCCGGGTTCTGGAAATTGCCCGCGCCCGACTGGGCTCTTGATGGGACTGGGTCTTGGAGATTTGGTTGCGGAGGATCAAGGATCGATCCCCGTCATTATGGTCAACCCCTGGTGCACATGGATATGAGCCGGGGCAACGTTCGATAGAGAGCACATGACAGAAAGTTTTGCGGAATTGTTTGAACAGAGCATCGCGAGCCAGCGGATTCGTCCCGGCACCATACTCAACGGCCTCATCGTCGAGGTCGGCCAAGATTACGTAATCGTCAATGTCGGTCTGAAGTCCGAGGCCGTCATACCCTCGGATCAGTTCAAGAACGAGAAGGGCGAAATCGAAGTTCAAGTCGGCGAGACCGTCGAGGTCGCGCTCGACAGCGTCGAGGACGGCTCGGGCGAGACCCGGCTGTCGCGCGAGAAGGCCAAGCGGGCACGCACGTGGACGCGCCTCGAGACGGCCTTCGAGAAACAGGAAGTGGTCACCGGCATCATCACCGGCA
>Ga0302314_10001865_pt1 | contig 39325 bp, 29 predicted proteins | sample III_Palsa_N2_3_FD_200533 | JGI IMG/M metagenome (GOLD analysis project Ga0302314, IMG submission 200533) | Peat permafrost microbial communities from Stordalen Mire near Abisko, Sweden - III_Palsa_N2_3 | ecosystem: Environmental > Terrestrial > Soil > Palsa > Peat permafrost | place: Sweden...
CATCAAGAAATCCGTGCTGAACAGCCAGGAGAGCATGCTGGCGGGCGAGCTGGATCTTGACCTTCCAATGCCCATTCCTGGCTCAGGGATCACCCGCGGTGATGGCGGGTCCGGCCCGGATGACTGACGTGAACGCGATACCGCGCTATGCGATCGGCGATCCGGGACGGGCGGCCGAGGGGACGGCAGATGACCGGACGGTCGTCGGCCTCTGGCCGGAAGGAGGCGACACCAATGATCATGAAGTCTGAACTCGGCACGCTGGTGCCTGTCAAAGACGGTGCCTTCGGCAGCGTGTATGAAGCACCCGGGTACCAGCTGCGCGGTAGTGAAACGGTGCCGCTGGCGTACAAGGAGTACAAGACGATCGCGACGGGTTCAGGTGGCACGCGGACGGGCGTGACCGCAGAGAGGGTCGCGGCCCTGCGACAGGCCGTCGAGTTCCGAGAGAGACTCATCAGGAGAGACCCACGCGGACAAGCCGAGCTCGACCGGTACTTTGCCTGGCCGTGGGAGATCGTTCGGGATAACACGTCCGGGCATGACGTGTGCGGGTTCTTGATGCCGCTGGCCGACGCAGACTTCTTCTGGCAGTCAGGCAACCCGGTCAAACAGCCGCGCACGCTTGACTGGCTCATCTCGCCAGAACGGCTCTGGCGGCTGAACGGTGTAGACCTGTCTGACCTCACCGAGACCGACCGCCTCTTCCTGATGGCACAGCTGGTCTTCGCCGTCGACCTGCTGCATAAGCGCGGCTGGGTGTTCGGCGATCTCAGCTTCCCGAATGGGGCTTTCGCCCTCAATCCTCCGAGGCTGGTGCTCTTCGACTGTGACGATGCGGCGCCGCTGGCTGACAAGAAAAGAAAGCAGCCTCACTCACCTCACTGGTACCCGCCGGAGTGTGAACCAGGTAAGCCACCGCAGCTGCAAAATGCCGCGACTGACGTCTATAAGGTCGGCTTGGCTATCATCCGCTGTCTGAAACCGGGAAGCGGCGCGGGCACGACCTATGACGTGCGGCGGCTTGACGGCATTCTCAACGCGGAGGGCATCGACCTCGTCACGCGGGCGCTGTCACACGTACCTAGGGATCGGCCGACCGCCGAGGAGCTCTTCCATTACCTATGGCGTTTCACCGAACCGCGGATGGCTCCGCCCCGGATCGTGTCGGCCGAGCTGGACAAGCCGCTGCTGTTGCGTGGCTGGGACGCGCGTGTGCGCTGGCAGATCGAGAACGCGGAGAAGATCCTGGTGCTCCTGGGCGAGAACCCGCGGGAAGAAGTCAAGGAGGTCACCGATCCCGCCGCCTTCCCCCGCGGGTGCACGTGTCCCGTCACCCGGTCCGGCCAGGTCACCGTGGTGGCGACCAGCCGGTACGGCTCGGATGAGCGCGTAGTAGGAGATGTCGCGCTCTATGAGATACCGCCGTTCTCGGTTGACTTCGCTCAGCTGCCTCGGGCGGACATCCCACCGATCCAGGCATTCCCCGCCGAATTCCCGGTCACCGCGCTGCCAACGGAGGGGTTCCCGTCGATGCAGAAGATTCCAACCATGCCCAATCTTGGGTCGGCCGACATGATGCGCCATTTCTTCCCCGACCCCACGCTGGCGGTGCCGCGGCCGTATATCGACAACGCGGTGCTAGACCACTCGCACTCCGTGGTCGAGCTGATCCACACCGAAACAGAAAATTTTATCGCGAGCCAGCGCGGCAAGCTGGAAAACGCGCGGCGTAAGAACGTGGGAAACAACAATGGCTAAGCATTATTTCATGGCGCGACTCGGCGGGGCGGACCGCAAGCTGCTTGCCGACGAGGAGACCACCGGCCAGTCGGGCGAGCGCACCCGGTTTGTGGCGATGGCAGGCATCCTACTCACAACGGCCAGCGTCGCGACCGTCTCGATGTTTTTTGCGCTGCATCACGGCGTCGGCCTTAGCGTTGGCTGGTCGATTCCTTTCGCGCTCGCATGGGGCGTCGTGATCATTAACATCGACAGATATCTCGTCATCTCCATGAGCGGTACCCGAGGGCATAAGTGGCAAATGTTCATGATGATGGTGCCCCGGGTGCTGCTCGCCGCGCTGATCGCCATCGTGGTGGCTACGCCACTGGTGCTGCAGATCTTCGCCAGCGACATTGGCGCGGAACTCCCCATCCTGCAGGAGCAGCAGTCAAAGGCGTTCGCCCAGGGTATCGGCGGGACCGCGAATGGGCAGCAGCTCGCCAAGGTGCAAGGCCAGATCGCCCAGGAGCAGGCCGTAATTAACGGTAGTACATCGCAGACCTTGATAAACGACCAGAGCGCGGTAACGACTCTGACGCAAGAGGCCGACGCCGCTGCCGTTAAGGCGGCCACTCAAAAGGAAAAGTACCTGTGCGAGCAGGACGGTGCCACGGGAGCGGGCTGCCCTGCGGGAACGTCCGGCCAGGCGGGAAACGGTCCGCGGGCGCAGGGTGACTACGCTATCTACTTGCAGGAAGAACAGAACGCGACCACGTTGAATAGCGAACTGCAGCAGGCAAGAACCACTCTTCTTACCGCTCAGGGCATAGCGTCGCAAAACAAGACCACTGCTCAGCAGAAACTGACGAATTTGCTTGCGCAGGAGAAGACGCTGCAGGCTGATATAAGCGCTCAGGTAAACACGGATAACAAGTCGAACAAATCCGACACCGGGCTGCTCGCGCAGATTCAGGCGCTCAACGCGGCCAGCGCGAAGAACCCGGGCCTAGCAGCCGCGCACTGGATCGTGACGGCGTTGTTCTTCGTTATTGAGCTACTACCTGTCGTCATCAAGTGCCTGCTGCTGATCGGCCCGGAGACCGCCTACGAGCGTATTGTGGCGATCCGGGGCGATGCGGCGGTCGAACAGGCGGGGCGCCGGACGGTGACCGAGATGCAGATCGTCGATGTCGAAGGACGATCCAGCCTCGATATCGCCGAGGCGGAGGCCCGGTCGCGGGCGGACATGAGAAGACGCAGGCTGCTGGCCGAGGAGACGATCGCAGAAGGCAAGGCACGGGTCGACGAGAATGCCGAGGAGGATATGCGGATCAGGGATGAGGCGAGCCGCAAGGAATTCAACGAGCGTATCGCCGCCGAGTCGAAGAACTACGTCGTGGCGATGATGGATGAGTGGTCGCGCAGGATCAGCGAACGAATAGCTCAGTCGACGCAAAGGCAGAGCGCGAACGGCCAGCTGCCACCCTCGCACCAGCAGCAATACCCTGGTTACAATAAGCCGGGCGGTAGCATATGACCAGCACTCGTGATGGCTGGGGAGCCGATTCTGGCTCCCGGGCCGAGGATTCGGCGGAGTGCCTGCTTGTGGTAGGCGGGTACCGCCATAACGCCGATCGTCTGAACTGGGCGGTCGGGACGGCACGGGACCAGATCATGATGTCGCCAACGCTTGCCGACTTCTTTGACCTGCGCTTCGTTGACATGGGGGTTGCGCCGGTCTCGCCGACGTCCAACGACGCCGGGGTGGCCAGGCTGGTGCTCGAGCTCACCAGCCGGCCGGGAGAGGCCGCCCGTAACTTCTCCGCGCTGCTAGTGGTCGACCAGTCGGCGACCACCGTGGAACGGGTCCTTCGCGACTGCCAGGGTGACCAGGTGCTTGCCGACCTGAGGGTCAAGAGCCACGGCCTGGCCAGCAAGGACGATCGCCAGCAGGTCAAGTCCGGCCAGCAAGCGGCGACGCCAAAGATCGACATCTCTCCTAAGGGCAAGTGGCTCCTCGAAGATCTCGCCGCCGAGATCTGCGGGTATGCCGAGGCACTGCTCGGCGAATTCGGCTCCGGGCAGGAGCGTGGCCTGCCGACGCATCGGCTTGACGAGCTCGAGGCACAGGCCGAGCTTGAGCACCGTAGTGTCGCCGATGCCGCCGCCGAGGCAGAGGCGAGGGCCGCATTCGAGGCGGCCCGGGCCAAACGTGAGCGGGATGAGCGTGAGCGGGCCGAGCGGGAGCGAAAGGCCGAGCGCGAGCGAGCCGAGCGCGAGCGGGTGGAGCGGGAGCGGAAAGCCGAACGCGAGCGGCTCCAACGTGAGCGGGCGGAATTCGAGAAGCGTGAGCGGGCGGAACTTGAGAAGAAGGCCGAACGTGAACGGGCCAAGGACCGGAAGTCAGACGAGGCCGAGCGGGAGAGACGGTACGCCGAGGCGATGAGCCGCGCCGCCGAGGCGGAGAGACTGCACGCCGAGGCCCCTGATCGGCGGCACGCGGAGTCAGGCAGTCATGATGACGTGCCGGCCAAGGACCGTGACGAAGTGCCAGCCGACGCCGAGGCGCCAGCGTCGGCGCCGTCGGCGAAAGAGCCCGGGCAGCTGCCACCGAGAGAGCCCCGGGCGGAGTTGCAGCGGGCGGCAGGCACGCTGATCGGTGCCCTGGATTCCGGCGCGGACCTGCTGGGCAAGTTCATTGGCCGTCTAGGCGCTGGACAAGATACCGATCAAGCGGGCTCAAGCGTCGGCGAGCGAATGCTGATGGAGTGCCGCGAGCGCTTGCAGGTGGGGGACGAAAAGGGGTTCAAGGCCCGACTCAAGGCGCTGCGCGGCTATGCGGACGCCGAGATCGGCGAGCAGGAGCGCCAACGTTACCAAGACATTGTGAGCGAGGGCCGGCTGTTGGTGCCCGGCCTGCCTCTTGGGTCATCGGCCGTTTCCTTCTACGAAGTGCTGATTCGGCTGGCGTTCGGGCTGCCGCTCAGTTACCAGGGCTATTGCGCGATCGAGGGTTATCTGGCGATGGGCGGCGTGCCGGGTGGGCTGCCGTCCCGCCCGCTGCTCGAAGCCATCGACAAGCACGGGCCGACCGATGTTCGGGTGCTGGCCATCACGCGCTACCAGCTGGGTCTTGAGACGCTGGACAAGTGGTTCCGTTCCAGCAAGGCGGACAAGTTTGATGTGGGCAAGCTGATTGCCGCGATTGACGGGGAGTGGGACCGGCCGGGCCACGTGGACCTGCTGTACGACGTCACCCTCAGGTACCTGTACGAGCGGCAGGAACATTACGACCCCCGACGGGTTGCCTCGGCGTTGGGTGCGCACGGCTACCTGGCGGCGGCAGCGCTTGAGCGCTACCCCGGGTCCCGGCCGCATCAGGTGAGGGTGCTTGCCTCGTTCTTGCGGGCAGCCTATCCCTGGGGTCTTGACCGGTCGGCCGTCGCGGAGATCTTCGCGGAGAGCGCGCCGACCCGTGCCCTACCCGTAGCGATCTACCGCGTGCTCACCGATCCCGCCGACCGCCCATGGGTCGCTAGGGCGTTCGCCAGGAGAGCGTTCGATCATCTGCTCGGGTCCGATGAGATCGACGCCGAGACGGTGGACAACCTGGTGCGGACGTTTGTGGCCGAAGCGCGTGAATGAGCCGGAGAAGCTGCCGGTCCTTCACCCCGGGATGCCAAGCCAGCCTCGGTCAACCGCGTGGGCGGCCGCCTGACCTACTTCCGGGTCGGGGTCGGCGGCGGCGCGGTCGCGAAGCCAGCCGGGCGTGTCCGGGTCGTCGTGCCAGTCGCTGGCCAGCGTGCGGATAACCGCAAGTCGTACCGAGCGATCCTCATCGGTGAAGGCGTGATCTCGCAGCCAGGCGGCGGTATCCGGGTCGTCGTGCCAGCCCGCGGAGAGCGTGCGGATCGCCGCCCGACGTACCTCGGGAGAACCGTCGCGCAGGTCGCCGACGGCGCGTTGCCTGAGCCAGCCGGGTGTGTCGGGGTCGTCGTGCCAACCGGCGGCGAACAGTTGCAGGGCCGTCCGGCGTATCTCGGGCCGTTCGTCGTCGATGGCCCGCTTGCTGAGCCAGCCGGGTGTGTTGGGGTCGTCGTGCCAGCTGATGGCGACGGCCTTCGTCGCTGCTTGACGCACGTGCCCGGCCAGGGCGTCCCTGTCACCGGTCCCGACCGTGTGCAGCCAGTCGAGCATTCCCGTGTCCTCGGCCCCGTGCCACCCGGCGGCAAGCGCCAGGACCGCCGCGCCGCGTACGTCCGCGTCGGCATCCTTTTCTGCCGCGTGGACAAGCGCCGCGGCCGTTTCCGTGTCCTCCGCCCCGTGCCACCCGGCGGCCACCGCGCGGACCGCCGTGTGGCGCACGTACCAGGCAGGGTCCTTGCCGACGAGGTTGCGCAGCCACGCGCCGGTCTCCTGGTCGCCAGACCGGAGGCCGGCGCGTGCGACGACCGCCGCCGCGCGCACGAACGGATCTTCCTCTTTTTCCTCGCGCGATAGCAGGTCAACCAGTGCGCCGGTGTCCAGGTCGTTGGGCCAGTAGGCGGCGAGCGCCTCGGTCACCGCGTAGCGTATGTCGGCGTCCTGATCCCCAGCCAGTTCACGCAGCTGCCGCGCGGTTTGGTCGCTGTCGTTGAACCCGACGGCAAGCGCTTCCACCGCGGCGAGGCGCACGTCCAGGTCGTCCTCGCCGTCCTCGCGCGCCTTCGCCGCGAGCAGCTCGACCGTCTCCTGGTCCTCCGGCCAGCCGGCGGCCAGGGCGCGAACGACCGCCACCCGCACCGCGGGCTGGCACTCGCTGCTCTGCGCGGCGTGTGCCCGCAGCCAGGGCAGGACCTCCGGGTTGTCGTGCCAGCCCGCGGCGAGCGCCTGTACCGCCGCGGCGCGGACCAGCGGGTGTTCGCCATCGGCGGTGCGAGCCCAGAGCCACGGAAGGGTTTCCTTGTCGTCGTGCCAGCCCTCGGCCAGTGCCTGTACCGCCGCGGCCCGCACGTTCGGGTCCTTGTCACCGCCGTTCGCTCCGCTGCCCGCCGCGTTCCCCGCGCCGATGGTTCGCAGCAGCGCGGCGACGTCTGGGTTGCCGCGCCAGCCATCGGCGAGCGCCCGCGCCGCCGCGCGGCGGACCTCAGGCTCCTGCTCCCGATCGCTTCTGGTGCGGTCCACAAGCAGGTCGTGGGCTGCCCGATCGCTGGCGTGGTGCGCGGCGAGCGCGCGTACCGCGACCCGCCGCACGTACCAGTCAGGATCGCCGATGGCGCTGGCGCTCAGCAGCGCGACTGCCGCCGGGTCGTCATGCCAGTTCGCGGCCAGCGACTCGAGCGCGGCGGCGCGAACCGTCTCGGGGTCGGCCCACCGGGCAAGGGTCTCCAGGCGCTCACGGGCCGCATCGTCGCGGCCGAGCAGGGCAATGTAGATGCGGGAGGCGGCAGCCGCCGCGAACCCGGGACGCTCGCCGCGGAGGAACTGCCCCCGGGTGAGGTACCAGTTCTCATAGAGCGGACGGCCTGCCCAGCCCGGGCCGAAGCCAGCTAGCACGGGCAATACCTGTTCCTCGAGGGCCTGCGCAAGCGCCATTCCCGCGCCGTAGTCGGTGCGTTCGCTCACCGCCTCGAGTAGTGAGGTCAGCGCGGTGGCGACGGCCTGGCTCACCGTTCTGAGCGGGTGAAGCAGCCGCACCTCCCCCAGGCAGCGAATAGTCAGCAGCACGTGACTTGGCAGCGGCTCTGAGCCCTGGTACCACAGCGGGTTGGACTTGAGGAGTGCGAGGAAGGCCGGAGCCGCCTCTTCGTCCAGCGACTCGGCCAGCATCCCCGCGAGCAGCGGAAGGACCTCCTGCCAGGCCGGCTCCCGCCAGTGGTCGCGAAACCTGTCGACGATGTCGAAAATGTCGATTTTATGCTTGGAGAACTGGGTAAAAATGTCTGCGGCGGCGAGATAGTCAAGGATCGCCCGGTGCATGAATCCATAGGCGTCGGTCTCGAACTTGGCGAGGATGTAGTCGCGCTCCCTAAGCTGATCGAGTAGCCGCCAGGCCACGCTGTCCGCGTCACCTTCCGACACCTTGAACAGATGCTGAAAGTATTTGGAAAACACCTCGACGAGTTTCTCCGCGGGCAGGTGGTTCTCTACTCTCTCGCCGTTCGCGCCGTCCAGAATGCACTGCGCGACAAGCCGCAGCAGCTCGAGTTTCTCGCGTCCCGCCACCGGTTCTATTTCCCTGGCGCCGCGTGCCTTCCGCAGATGCCTGGAGAAGTCCCAGCCCTCCACCAGCAGCTCCACCGTGCGCTTAAGCGCATCCAGGCGGTTGAGCGGCAGGTCCTGGCCGCGCCCAAGAAACGCGAAGGTGGTCAGCAGCATCGGGTTGCCAGCGAGTTCCGAGACGGCGGGGGAACGTTTCACCGCGTCGATCAGGCGCGCGGTTAGCTGGCTCGCCTCGGCCTGGTCGTTCCTGGCGACCTGGCGGTAGAACCGGCGGGCGAAGATTGTTATCTCTTCCCGGTCGAGATCCTGGAGCGTGTGGTGCGCGAAGCCACGGCCCCGGTCGAACTCGTGGCGGTCGTAGTCGGTCGCCCGGGAGGTCACGATGGCCCGGACCCCCGGGTAGAAGTCGGCGAACGCGCGAATCCGCTCCTTGGCGTCGTCACGGAGCTCGACGTCAAACACCTCGTCGAGCCCGTCGAAGATCACCAGCGCGCGCTGGTCGGTCAGGCAGGTCTCGAGCACCGGCAGGGTCGGTACCTCGCTTCCCGCGCCGGTCAGTCGGCTGATCACGTCGACGAACCGCTGGTGCTCGGTGGGCTTGGCGTAGGTGCGCAGCGGCGCGACGAACGGCAGGTATCCCTTGATGGGCTCGATCTCGGGACAGGCGATGGCGGGATTGTGACCGTCGGCCGGCTGGGCAAGTTCCGCCAGGGCCAGCGCCACGTACCTGGCCAGCGTCGACTTGCCGGCCCCGGGGTAGCCAAGTAGCACCACCCGCTCGCCTTCCCGCGAGGCGATCACCTCGAGCACGGGACGCACCGGATGCTCGGCGTACTCCCTGAGCTTGCGGACGAGGGACTCTCTGTCCTCGCCGTCAGGAAGATCGCGGTTGAGCAATTTTCTATCTGAGAGAAGTCGGCACTCAAGCTCGCGCGGCAGCTTTACAGGAACCGGCTCCTTGCGCACCCGCTGCGGCACGAATATCTCGTCAAGAGGAAAGTTGATCAGGCTGACGGTGTCGCCAGTCAGTGCGGTAATGTGATCCACAAGGCAGTATTTGTCGCGCAGCCAGTTCAGGTAGGCGACCCGCTGCCCCTCGTCGGATGGCATAGCCATGTTCCGGCCTCCGGCACTTTTAGTCCCCGCCACAGTCCCCGCCACGATTTCAGCGTAAGCCAGGCATGCAAGGGCTGTGAATATCTAGACCAATCTGCTGGATTACCGAGTGCGTATGGGCCGGTCGGCCGCCAGGGAGCCTGGCGTCCTTATCGGCGGCGACGGCCGGGTCTGCGCCCGCGCCGCCGCCAGGCACCTGACCCGCCGGCCCGGCCCCGGGTGCCGCAGAACAAAGTACTGAAGACTGGATGAATGCGCTTACATCGGTCACACTCGAACTAGCGCGAGCCGTCGGCGCTGAGCGCTGGCAGGCGATTGGCCTGTCGGCACTGCTGGCCACGCTCGTCCCCACGGACGACGCCGGTGCCGCCGCCACCCCCCGCGGCACCGGCGTCTCGCGCAGCTGGCCGTCAGGCACGAGTCCGTTGCAGCCAGGATCCTGTTCGGAGAGGATTCACCGGTGACCGATGGCACCCCGCTCGTCAAGGGTGGGGCCCAGCCGTCTAAGACGACCTAAACAGCGGTCTAATGGGTCTAATCTTGGTGCCCATGTCGGATAGCACGGAAGGCAGCCAGGTTCCGGTCGTTTCAGGTGTCTCGATCTTTGAGGGAGCGACCATTCTGCCGGCGGTTGCGCCTCCTGGGACCGTTTTCTCGCTCGGCTGGTTGATGGCCGAGCTTTTTGACCCGCGACGACGGCTCAGCGTGTCGGTGCGCCAGCCGCCGTTCGACCCGACCGTCCAGCTCCCTCAGGTGCCCGACCTGACGCCAGACCCGAAGCTGGTCTTCCTCGCGGCCGAGCTGACCGAGCTCGTCAAGTGGTACCCGGCCCTGGCCGGCAAGACGGCGAAGGTCTCCGCCGAGACGGACAAGCTGAAGGCGGCGGTCGACGCGCAGGACGCCTCGGTGGGGGAGGGGGCGGTCGCGGCGTCAAGCGGCGTGGCACAGGCCGCCGCCGCCGGAGCGCCGTTCTCCGAGGCCACGCTGCTCAACGCGGTGGCGGAACTGAATCAGGCCATCCTCGATGAGTTCGCCGATGATGCCGAGCGGCTCAACGCTTACCAGCTCGGCCTCGCGCTCAGCGACCTGACGTGGCTGCCCCGCCTCGCGGAACCCGGTCAGGCGATCTCCGAGGCGAACAAGCCAAGCGTCCTGTCGGGGCTGTTCTCCCGTCCCCAGATGGCCGCGGTGAAAACGCTGCTGAACGGGGCAGGGTCGCAGCTTCCTCCGTCGGCCGCCGCGATCGTGGGCGGGTCGCTCGACAACTGGGCCGACTGGCTTGACGTCCACATGGCGGACATCACGGCGACAGGCGCCGACGCCTGGTCGTCGAAGGCCGGCCTCGTGCTTGACGCGCTGCGGGTCCAGGGCTGGGTCTGGCGCTCCGTGCTCATCGCCGACCCCGAGGTGTCCATGGCGCCATCCATGGGCGCCTGGGTGCAGGCGGGATCCTCGATCGCGCGGGCGACCCGGATGATGGCCTCCGCCGTGCTGCGCCGGTTCTGGCCGCTCGTGGTCGTCCTGCTCGCCGCGCTTGGCGGTCTGCTCTACCTGGTGATCGCGAACCTTAGCGGCATCAGCCAGGTGTGGGCGTCCCTGGTGACCGTGTTCGTCTTGGTCGGTGGCGGCGGCGTCGGCCTGGGAAGCGGGGTGTCGCAGTCGTTCGGCGGTGTCGGTTACGAGATCTGGGCGGCCGCCAAGCTCGACGCCTCGGTGTGGACCGCCACCTGGCTGCCCGCGCTCACCGCGTCCGCCATACAGCGGACCAAGCTGGACAGGCTGGGCGTCGCCGCGCCGCAGATCAGGAAGAACCTCGACAACACCTAGCCGTTAGCTGTCCTCCTTGGCGTATTCCGCGTTGGCATGCTGGCCCGATATTCTTGCCTTTCATCGGGCCAGCGGGCCAACGCACCGGGGGGTACGGGGGCCAGGGGGGATGGGGGGCGGGAGCCCCCCATGCGGGAAGAAGGCGGGAGCCCCCCATGCAGGTAGTCTGTCCCCCCGGGAGGTAACAGTGGACACGAACGCCGCCGTCTGGAAGTCGGAGATCGGCGTCAGCTTCTGGAAGTCGACAAGGACCGAACGCGAGCAGCGCCGTGCGGGCCACCGCACGCTGATGGCGGAGCTGCTGCCGTTCGCCGCCGATGAGCCGTTCACGTTCGTTGACCTGGGGGCGGGAACGGGCGCCGCCGCCAGGATCGTCCTCGACCACTACCAGGCGGCGCACGCGATCCTCGCCGACTTCTCGTCGCAGATGATGGCCCAGGGCGAGCTCGAGCTCAAGCCGTATGAGGGCCGATACACCTACGTCGAGTTCGACCTGACCAAGCCGGGGAGCTGGCCGGTCGGCATCCCCGAGCCGGTGGACGCCGCGATCAGTTCGCTGTCCGTGCACCACCTCAACGACGCACGCAAGCAGACGCTGTTCGCGGAGATCCTGGCGCACCTTGCCCCCGGCGGCTGGTACCTCAACTATGACCCGGTCGTGCCGCCGGACGCGGTCGTCGAGGAGGCCTGGCTGCGGGCCGGCGACCGGCAGGACCCGACGGCCGCGGCCAAGCGCGAGCACCGGACCCCCGAGGAGCAGTTCCGCTACGAGAACCACGTCAGGTACATGATCCCGCTAGACCCCCAGATCGCCTTCCTGCGCGCGGTCGGCTTCGAGGGCGTGGACGTGTTCTGGAAGAACCTCGACTTCGTCATCTACGGCGGCCGCCGTCCCCTGTTATCTTCCGGGGGGACAGACTTCCTGCATGGGGGGCTCCCGCCTTCTTCCCGCATGGGGGGCTCCCGCCTTCTTCCCGCATGGGGGGCTCCCGCCCCCCATCCCCCCTGGCCATCCCCCCTGGCCATCCCCCTGGCCCCCGTACCCCCCGCGGGATTAGCAGGTGCGAGCAGGGAGGGTTTTGGGCAAGGCAGACGGGTTTGATGCGGTTGTTGTGGGGTCTGGGCCTAACGGGCTTGCTGGGGCCTTGACGCTTGCGCGGGCCGGACTCAAGGTGTTGCTGCTTGAGGGGGCGGACGAGTTCGGGGGCGGGCTGCGCAGCGGAGCGCTCACCGGCGTGACTGGGTTTACCCATGACCTGTGCGCGACCGTGCTGCCGCTTGCCCGCGCGTCCGCGGCGTTCAGGCACCTCGACCTAGACGTCGAGTGGGGGTTTCCCGCGGTGCAGGCGGCGCACCCGATGGACGGCCAGGACGCGGTGCTCGTGCACAGGGACGTGGCGCGCACCGCGGAAGGCCTCGGCTCGCGGCGGGACGCGGCGGCCTGGCGGCACACGGTGGGCGCGGCCGCGAGCGGCGGGTTCGGCCTGATCGATTCGCTGCTCGCGCCGCTTGAGCTTCCCCGCGCGCCGATAAAAACGGCCAGGTACGGGGCGCTCGGCGTGCTGCCGGCCACCGTGGTTGCCCGTGGCCTGTTCGGCGGCGAGCGGGCGCGCGCCGCGCTCGCGGGTATGGCCGCGCACTCGATGGTCGACCTGCGCAGGCCGATCACCGGCGGGTACGGTCTGTTGCTGGCCGCACTCGCGCACAAGGTTGGCTGGCCGGTGGTCCGCGGCGGTTCCGCGCGGCTCGCCGGGGCGCTCGTCGCCGCCCTGATCGAGGCGGGGGGAGTCGCCGAGGCGGGTCACTGGGTCCGCGACCTGGCGGATCTGCCGAAGGCACCGGTGATCCTGCTCGACCTCACGCCACGGCAGGTCGCCGGGGTCTGCGGCGCCAGGCTCCCGGCCGGCTACGCGAGGCGGCTGCGCACCTACCGGTACGGCCCAGGAGTGTTCAAGCTCGACTTGGCACTGTCTGGCCCGGTGCCGTGGCGCGACCCGGCGGTGGCAGCCGCCGCGACGGTGCACCTCGGCGGGACACTCGACGAGATCGCGGCCGGGGAGGCGGCGGTCGCCGCGGGCCGTCACCCGGAGCGGCCGTTCGTGCTCGCCGTCCAGCCGTGCGTGGCCGACCCGGCGCGCGCCCCGGCCGGCGGCCACGTGCTCTGGGCCTACTGTCACGTGCCGAACGGCTCGACGGTGGACCTGACCGCCGCGATCGAGGACCAGGTCGAGCGGTTCGCGCCCGGCTTCCGTGACCTGATCATCGCGCGGGCGGCGCATGACACGGCGGCCATGGAGCGGCACAACCCGAACCTCGTCGGCGGCGACATCGCCGGCGGCTACAGCGGCCTCGGGCAGTTTGTCCGTCGCCCGGCCCTGTCGCCGCACCCGTGGCGGACCCCGCTGCCTGGCGTGTACCTGTGCTCGGCGAGCACGCCGCCAGGCGCCGGTGTGCACGGCATGGGCGGATATCACGCCGCCCGTCTCGCCCTGGCGGACCTACGCGGGAAAAATCAAATCCGATGATCGGAACGGTCCGATGCTTCGCGTTGCGGATAGCGCGAAGCACGGGTCCGTTCCTCCGAAGAATTCTTTGTGGTCTGACAACGATCATTGGCCACTCTGACGGCCGTCGGCGGCCAAGCGGTCGACCGCGCACCCGTGCTACCTGCTGTTGCTGGGAACGAGAGGGCCGCCGTAAATTCGGGTGAATCCAACAAAGCCAAGGTGCCTGTGGAGGTAGATCATGGTCATCGTGCCGCCGGCTTGACGCGCATCGGCGGCTAATCGGGGTAACGCGTAGCGACAAGGAAGGTAGGAAACCTATATGACGCAGCGAAGCCTTGAGGATCTCCTGCAGACGGTCAACCCCGTTGAGCTGCTGCGGAACTCACAAGAGGGCGCCTACGTCTACCCGGTCGTCCCGACGGAGTTCTCCAACTGGAAGGCCGAGCAGAACGCCTGGGCGAAAACCGCGGTGCTGTTCGACCAGTCGCACCACATGGCGAACCTCTACATTAAGGGCCCCGACGCGCTCAAGCTGATCTCCTACCTGGGCTTCAACTCGTTCAAGAATTTCCCGACGAACATGGCGAAGCAGCTCGTGCCCGTCACTTACGACGGCTACGTCATCGGCGACGGCATCCTGTTCCACCTCGAAGAGAACGTGTACGAGTTCGTCGGCCGCGTGCCGAGCGTGAACTGGATTCAGTTCCACGCGGAGACCGGTGACTGGGACGTCGAGCTTGTGCGGGACGACCGCTCACCGTCCCGTCCGCTCGGCAAGGCCGTGACCCGCACGCAGTACCGGTTCCAGATCCAGGGCCCGAACGCCTCGAAGGTGATCGAGAAGCTGAACGGCGGCCCGATCGCGGACATCAAGTTCTTCCGCACCGACTTCATCAACATCAAGGGCAAGAAGGTCGCCGCGCTCAGGCACGGCATGTCAGGCCAGCCAGGCCTTGAGGTGTTTGGCCCGTACGAGGAGTACTTCGAGATCAGGGACGCGATCCTCGAGGCGGGCGAGGAGTTCGGCCTCACGCCGGTCGGCTCCCGCGCCTACGCCTCGAACACCCTCGAGTCCGGCTGGATCCCCTCGCCGCTGCCCGCCATCTACACCGGCGACAAGCTCAAGGCGTACCGCGAGTGGCTGCCCGCGGTGGGCTACGAGGGCTTCGCGGGCACGCTCGGCGGCAGCTTCGTGTCCGAGTCGGTCGAGGACTACTACCTCACGCCTTACGAGCTCGGCTACGGCCACATGGTGAAGTTCGACCACGACTTCATCGGCCGTGCGGCGCTTGAGGCGATGGACAAGCCGTCGCAGCGCCGGAAGGTGACGCTGGCCTGGAACAAGGAGGACGCCGGCAAGATCGCCGCCTCGCTGTTCACCGACGAGATCCCGGCCAAGGGCCTCGACGTGCCGATCTCGAACTACTCGTCGTCGAACTACGACGCCGTGTCGCTTGACGGCAAGCTTGTCGGCCTGTCGCTGTTCACCGGCTACAGCCATAACGAGCGCCTTGAGCTCTCGCTCGGCGTCATCGACCCGGCCATCGAGGTCGGCACCGAGGTGACCCTTGTCTGGGGCGAGCCGGACGGCGGCTCGCTGAAGGCCTCGGTCGAGCGGCCGCACAAGCAGGTGGAGGTCCGCGCCACGGTTTCGCCCGTGCCGTTCTCCAGCGAGGCGCGCGAGCACTACGCGGAAGGCTGGCGGCTGGCCGGGAAGGCCTGACGGCTGCCTCTGCCCGGCTTTATGCGGCGTCCGCCCGGATACCAATCTCTACCTGGGCGGACGCCGTATCCATTGACAGGTGGCCTTGAGTAAAGTGCGGGGTGGGCGCCTGTCGCGGCCGATGAGGAGGCGCGTGTGCCTGAGGGAACGGTCAAAGTGAAGCCAGGGAGAAAGCCAGGGAGAACGGTTGCCGCGGACCAGCCATGGTGGCTTAGCCTGCTGCTTCGTGGTCCCGCCGGATCGGTACCCGCACGCGTGGCGCTCACGGCGGCCATCCTGGTCGGTGCGGCCCTCGCCGCTTATTCGGGATATATCCACCTGTACCTGTGGGGCAGGCAGCCCTACCCGTACAAGGATGTGCCAACGATCGGCCCGCTGTTCCTCCTGCAGGGCATCGTCGCCATCCTCACTGGCCTGCTCGTCGCCATCAGCCGCCGCCTTTTCGCGGTCATCATCGGCGCGGGCCTGATGGTCGTCTCCGTGGCCGCCCTGGTCATCGACGTCGAGGTCGGCATGTTTGGCTTCAAGGACAGCTGGTCTGTCCCTTACGCGACGAGCACGCTCTACGAGGAGATCCTCGGCGCCGTGCTGCTGCTTATCGCCGCGGGCGTGCTCGCCTGGCCCGCGGTGACTGGCCGATCCGCCCGATCCGTGCGGGCACGGTAGCTCGCCTGGAACTGTTCGTCGGCGACCGGCCAGCGTTCGCCGCCAGCGCCCTCGACCACCCAGTCTCCAGGACTCGCGGTCGCGTTCCCCTCCTTCGTCCTGACGATCACTGCCTCCGCTACCTGCCAGGCCCTGAAGATGCCGGTGCGGCGCCAGCGCCCGTTGCCAAGCGGCTCGTGACTTGACCGGAAGTCGGAGTCGGTCACCGTCCGTATGCTGCCCGTGCTGTCGACGACGCGCCAGTCTCCCGCGTTGCCGTGCATTTCATCACCCGATGGCAGCGTCCACAGCAACGGCGCGGTCAGTCGCCTGGCAAGCACGATACCGACGCGCTCAAAGCTCTTCGCCTCCGGCGGGCCGCCGGGCGGCAGGACGGGCATGAACCCGACCTCTTCGAGACTTTTCAGCTGCGCTCTGACCCGGTCCTTTTCCGCCGCGCGCTCGTCGGCCGGTAGGTCTTCCCATGGCAGAAGGAGCTTGTTGGCGCGTCTCGTTGAGTTTTTTCTTCCCATGATGCCTTTCTGATCTGTGCTTCTGCTACGGCCAGTGATTCTTGTTCTACCCGAAGTGGCGGGGCCAAGCGCGGTGTCCGTGGCGGGCGCCTCGGCGGACCAGCCCTCGGCCATCCGTCGCCGACACCAGCGGGCGTGCTCGGCCTTCGCGATTTTCTCGATCTCGCTGTCGCTTAGCGTGATGAAGCTACCCGACGGCATAAGCCGGAGGGGGGCCCATCGGCGACCAAGCTCCGTGACCTGGGTCAATATCGAACGGAGCTGCAAGATGTTGTCAAGCCTGATGGACGGATCAAGATCGGCCCACGGCAGCCGGTAGGCGGCCTTCGGGTCGGCAGAATCCACCGGATGGCTCAACCGGTGGTACTCGTGCCAATGCCTGGCGATCCGCCGCCAGGTGTCCTCGGGCAGCTTGCCGTCGACGAGCAGACCGCGCTCGAACGGAGTCAGCTGGCCAAAGATCGGCTGGCTAATCCCCTCTCCCGGTGGCGCGAGCACAAACACCGGGGTGTCGGGATAGAGCCTGGCGACCCGTCCCCCCTGGTGCAGACCGTTCTCGTGGGGGCCGTCGACGATGACCACCGCGGTACGGCGAGTGGCGGCGTGCTCCTTCGCGTCGAGCGTTGGCAGCAGGTGATCGCGCCAGTTGGCGGGCTGCGCGACGACGGTAGGGCCCGATTCGAGCACGACCGTGGGTACGCTCGCCGCATACTCGCGCCGCATGTCGCCCGACCGGGGGTCGAGCAGCACGACGTGCTTCACCGGCATGGCGGGCGGTGCCGTGAGAGCTGAGGGTGGCCGGGGCGGTTCGCCGTCATCGGCGGAGGGCGCGGGCCGCATGGCGCCCGCGCCGATCGCGGCGGCCTCCGCTAGCTCGGTCAGTTCCCAGGCGCAGCGGGCGAGTTCGAGCAGGATCGCGAGCGACAGGCTGTTGTCGCCGCACAGCAGAAGTTCCCGCGCCCCGGTCCTGATGACCTGGCCGACAACCCAGCACGCGGTAACCTCCACCGAACTGAGGGCGTCCTCGAACCAGATGCCCTGGGTACTGCCGTGGCTGCCCCGCCAGGCATCGGCATACCGCGGGTCGTCGATGAGCGCGACAAGATGCGGCCGGAGTTTCTCATCCGCCTGGTACCGGCGCAGGATCTCCGCCGCCGTGGCGACGACCTCCTCGTTCTCCTGGGGCCGCTCGCCGACCGCATAGAGCCGGTAAAGCGCGCAGCCGCGCAGCCCGCAGATGATCGGCTCGAGCAGCCGATCCGAAGACGGATCGCCGATGACGACGCGAGCGCCGGTGAGCCTGGCCTCGTCGAGCAGTGTGTTGTCCTCGTCCCGTTCGATGACGATGATGTCGCGCGGGCTCCGCGCCGATACGGTCAGCTGTCGCAGCAGCGGCAGGGTCAGCGCGTCAAGGCCGGTGAACACCGTGGCGTGACGGGCGAACCGTGCGCCAAGAACGGCCGGTAGCAGCCATGCGCGAGCGCGCCAGCCATTGCGAACATGCAAGCCACCGTGGCCTATGCCCGAGGCCATACCCATCCCTCCGCCTGCCATGACACCGGTAGGTAGCGTGGGCGTGATGAACCGTGTGCTTCGCCGCATGGCCCTGAATCGACGCTCTTCTTTGCATTACACTGCCATGCGGTCTCGAATTCGTCGAGACAAAGCATCGAAGATTTCGGTTGTGTTACAAACCTATTCGTAACACTTCCGCATCATAAGTCTTGTTGCGACAAGCCACTATTTGTTGCCAACAAACCACAATCTGTATTGCCAGACGGCAGCACGGTCTCTAAAATGTTAGGTCAGACTATGCTTGTTGGCCCGTTTGGGGGCCTACACTGAGCGGGTCGCGCGCGAAGCGGCGGACGCTGAGGATCGTGCTGACCCACCTCGTGCGGTGGCAGGCTGCGGTGGCTTGGCACGCAAAGCGGCGCGATGTCAGTTGAGTGTCTACTTCCCAGCTAATAGCCGCAAGGCCCTAAAATATTAGGTTGAGACATGGTTTCCACCGAAGAATTGCGGTCGCCCTTCCCTTCCGCGATCATCGACCTGCGTGACGTCCCGCTGGCCGAGATGCAGGCACTTGGCTCTGATGTGCTCGGGAGGGCGATCGGTCGCGTGCTGCCAGACTCCTCGGCGCCGCCGGTTCCGGTGGCGGCGTTCCAGTCTTCGATCTAGGGACGGATTTCGGGCATGGACGGGCGGGTGTTCATGCCAGCGGATCAGTTCGTGCTCAAGGTGAACAGCCGCTGCGATCTGGCGTGCGATCACTGCTACGTCTACGAGAGCGCGGACCAGAGCTGGCATGGGCGCCCCATTGCCGTCTCGCCCGAGGTGGTTTCCCGTACGGCGCAGCGGATCGCGGAGCACGTCAAGACGCACGAGCTTGACAGCGTCGAGGTCGTGCTGCACGGGGGTGAGCCGCTGCTGTGCGGAGTGGCCGGCTTGCGGCGCATCCTCGGCGAGCTTGCGGCGGCGCTTGGCGGCCTGTGCCGCCTTGACCTGCGCGTGCACACCAACGGCGTGCTGCTGACCGAGAAGTTCTGCGAGCTCTTCGACGCCCATGGCGTCCATGTCGGTGTCTCCCTTGACGGCGATCGCGCCGCGAACGACAGGCACCGCAGGTACCGCGACGGGCGCAGCAGTTATGACCAGGCTGTCCGCGCCGTCGAGCTGCTCGGGACCGACCGCTTCAGGCACCTGTACGCGGGGCTGCTGTGCACGATCGACGTCGCGAACGACCCGATCGCCGTCTATGAGTCGCTGCTGCGGCTGAGCCCGCCGCGGGTCGACTTCCTGCTGCCGCACGCTACCTGGGACAGCCCCCCGGTGCGCACGGCGGCTTCGGGCACCGATTATGCCGACTGGCTGATCGAGATCTTCGATCGCTGGCAGGCCGACGGCAACCCGGTCGGCATCAGGACGTTCGACTCGATCATCGCCACCCTCGCCGGCGGCCAGAGCAGCACGGAGGCACTCGGGCTCGCGCCGGTCGCGATGGTGGTCATCGAGACCGACGGCACCTACGAGCAGGCGGACTCCCTCAAGGTGACGTACGCCGGCGCGCCGGAGACCGGCCTTGATGTCTTCAGGCACTCCCTCGACACCGTCATCGAGCACCCGGGCGTGGCCGCACGGCAGCGCGGTCTCGCGAGCCTGTCCGCCACCTGCAGGCAGTGCCCGGTCGTCACCTCCTGCGGCGGCGGAATGTACGCACACCGCTACCGGGAGGGGTCGCAATTCGATAACCCATCCGTTTACTGCGGCGACCTGATCAAGCTGATTGAGCACGTCAAGGACACGCTGCCGCACGTGACCCCGGCCCTGCGCAGGGCCACGCATGTCATCAGCGACGGCGCGTTTGCCGAGCTCGCGGCGGGCCTGGGGGGTGCCGAGGCCATTGGCCAGCTCACGCAGGCCCAGCGGTCCCTGCGGCGCGCGCTGCTTACCGCCGTCTACCACGAGGGCGTCAGCGCGCCCGCCGTCCCGGTGGCGGTCAGGGAGCGGATGCGCGGGGCGTGGCAGGTGCTCGCGATGTCGGGCGGCGACCGTCTTGCCGTCCCCCGTGCTCTCGGTGCCCTTGACAGCGTGCTCGGGCATCCGTACCTGCGGGCGTGGGCGGTGCGCTGCCTTGAGCGGCTGCGACGGGTCGCTGGTGACGGCTACGCCGGAGGCGACGGGCAGATCAGCGGTGCCGGCGGTGACGGGCGCGGCAGCGGGGTGAGCCTCGCGGCGGATCTTGGTCACCTCGGGGCAATCGCGGCGGCAGTCGCGATCAGGGGGCAGGCACGGGCTCGGGTTGCCGTGCCCGTGACCAGCGGTGCGGTGCACCTGCCCGGGCTTGGCCGGCTGGTGGTCGAGCCGGTCGCGGCCGAGTCCGCCGCGGTCCTGCCGCCTGGGGCGGACGCGCGGTGGGCGCTCGTTGAGGTGGACGCGGACTGGGTGCGGGTTCGCGTCGGAGCCAACGGCGTGCGGCTGCCGAGGCCAAGCCTGCTCGCCGGTGAGCCTTGCCGGGTGGAGCCCTGCGAGGCCGACGGAACCGTCGCCGTATCGTCCGACGGGCTGCTGTCTTCCCACGGTCTTTCGGCCAGGTGGGAGCCGGTCCGCGTGCTCGCGGCACCAGGCATCCGGGTCGCGCTCGAGGACACCGACCCGTACCGCGACTGCCATCAGTGGCAGGCGGCGCCCCGGCTGACCGATGCGGAGTTCGCTCGCTGGCAGAACTGCTTCGCGCTCGCGTGGCGGGAGATTCAGGCGAATCACGGGGCCTACGGCCCGGCGCTCGCGGCGGGCCTTGGGGTGCTGACGCCGATGGTGGCGACCTCTGCTGGGCAGGATGTCGGCTCCGCCGCGCGGCAGGCCTTCGGTGCCCTCGCCGCGGCGCTGCCAGCGGGCCCGGTGACCATGGCGCTGCTGCTCATCCAGGAGTTCCAGCACGTGAAACTGGGCGCGGTCCTTGACCTGTTCGACCTCTGTGACCCGGCGGACAAGCGGCTGTACAAGGCGCCGTGGCGGGCGGAGTCCAAGCCGCTTGAATGGCTGCTGCAGGGTGCCTATGCGCAGCTGGCGGTCAGTGAGTTCTGGCGTGCCCGCGCGCGGCTCGGCGAGGACGACCAGGCGCGGGCCGCGCGGCGGTACGAGCGCTCCCGCGCGCGCACCGCGGCCGCGATCGCAATGTTGGCGGGCTCGGGCTCGCTGACCCCCCTTGGCGAGCGCGTCGCTGACCAGATGCGTAAGGCAATATCCGCAGAGCGGCTTAGCTGATCACGGCCTTAAACAAGCGGCATGTTTCTGCTCTGAAGTAACACAGGTATCCCAAGCCCCCGCAGCGCTACGGGGTAAAAGCGCGCTGCCCTCTGGCAGCCGCAGGAAATGTTCGCTAGCGTGGCATTGCAGCAGGTATCCGGGCAGGTATGCGCGCTGCTGCCGGGGAGGGACGCTAAATGCCCACTGGCGAACGGCACGCCTTGGACGCGGGGAACTCGGATGTACGTCCGTACTTCTTTCTCAGTTACGCGCGGACGCCCAAGCGGGATCCAAGCGACCGGGATAACCCAGATCGCTGGGTGCACAAACTCTACAAGGACCTGTGTGACGCCATCCTCCAAATGACAGACGTGCAACCGGCCGAGGTCGGCTTCATGGATGTGGAAAACAAGGTGGGTGCGGAGTGGTCGCCGGGGCTTATGAACGCGATAAAGAACTGCCGTGTGTTCGTGCCGCTGTATTCGCGACGGTATTTCGAGAGCGCCAACTGCGGCCGTGAGTGGTTCGCCTTCGCTCGCCGCGAGGTCACCCACCGTGCGCGCGGCGGAGAGCGGGTGGACGCCATCGTGCCGGCCCTGTGGACGCGGCTCGAGCGCGACCAGATCCCCGCGATCGCGAAGACATTCCAGTACGATCATCCGGACCTCGGGGAGCGGTACTGCGCCGACGGTTTCTACGGGATCATGAAGCTGCGGAACTACCACGCGGACTACCGCCGCGCCGTGCACCGGCTCGCAGAGCGGATCATCGAGATCGGCGACCGGAGCGTCGCGCATGCGGATGATGACGTGCAGCTCATGGAGCGGAAGGATTTCGAGTCGCTGCAGAGTGCGTTCGGGCCAACGAGCGCTCGGCGCACAACCAGCGGCCACCTGCAGATATCAGTTCTCGCGCATGACACATCGACGCTACCGCGCGGCCGTACCAGGGCTTATTACGGTGACACGCCGAGATCCTGGTCTCCCTATCAGCCGAGCTATCCGCAGCCCGTCGCGGAATACGCTGTCGAGCTAGCCAGGAATTGCCTGGATTGTGATCCGCACATTGAGTCATTTGATGCTGGCCCGGTGAACGGTTACGGAAGTGAACGGGCCACTCCGCCTGGCATATGTCTTGTTGACGCCTGGGTCGTAATGTCGGATGCTCATCATGAGCGGTTGCGACAGCTTAATGAGCTTGCGGTGCCGTGGCTCAGTGTGCTGATTCCATGGAATAGTGAGGATCGAGGACTTACGTCTGGAGCAGATGTGATCCGCGCGAGGCTGGAGGAGCATCTGGGACTGAAACTATCCCGTGTTCCCCGGCGCTGCCGCATGGCCGCCGACGGAATACCGACTATTCAGGACATGGCGCAAGTGCTTCCCGAGATGGCAATGATCATGCTGAAGCGATATCACAAGGATGCTCCCGCGCCCGCGGCCGTCGGCCCCATCATGCCGCGGCCGCGACTGAGGCCCGCCGAGCCCGGAGAACCTGGAGGTCCCGAGTGAGCACGCCGCGCAACGGCCAGGTCATCACGTTCTACTCCTACAAGGGGGGAACCGGGCGGACGATGGCGCTGGCCAACGTGGCCTGGATCATCGCCGCAAGCGGCAAACGAGTGCTGGTTGTCGACTGGGACCTAGAATCCCCCGGCCTGCATAAGTTCTTCCACCCGTTCCTCGACGAGTCGACCATCAGCGCGACCCCCGGCGTGATCGAGATGATCAACGACTACGCCACCGCCTCCCTTGATCCGTCGCCGCGGTCCGACAACTGGTTCCTCGACTACGCGCGCGTGGACAGGCATGCCGTCTCGCTTGACTGGGGATTCCCGGAAGGCGGCCGGCTTGACTTCCTCTCCGCCGGCCGGCAGAACCGCGACTACTCCGCCGCGGTCTGCTCGCTCGACTGGGACAACTTCTACGAGCGGCTCGGCGGCGGGCGCTTCTTCCAGGCAATGCGCGAGGACATGAAGCGGAACTACGACTACGTGCTGATCGACAGCAGGACGGGGCTCTCCGATGTCGCGGATATCTGCACGATCGAGCTGCCTGATGTCCTCGCGGTCTGCTTCACGCTCAGCAATCAGAGCATCGAAGGGGCGGCAAACGTCGCGCGCCAGATAACCAACAGGTACCGCGACAGGAACATCAAGGTCCTCCCGGTGCCCATGCGGATCGAGGACGGCGAGAAGGAGAAGCTCGATGTCGGGCGGACGATGGCGCGCCGCCGGTTCGAGGGGGTCCCGCAGGGGATGAGCCAGGAGGACTCGATCTCCTACTGGTCCGCCGTCGAGGTTCCCTACAAGCCGTTCTACGCCTTCGAGGAGATCCTGGCCACCTTTGGTGACGCGCCAGGGTCGCCGTCCTCGCTGCTCGCGGCGTTCGAGCGGATCACGAGCGCGGTGACCTCCGGTGACGTGGCCGCGATGCATCCCATCCCCGAGGAGTTGCGGCTCCAGTGGAAGGAGGCATTCGCCCGGCGACCCCCGGCCGCACTCACCCAGGTGTACCTGAGTTATGCGCCCGACGACCGGATGTGGGCCGACTGGATCGAGGCCGTCCTCACCCGCGCGGGATTCCGGGTAATGCCGCGATCGACGGTGTCATCGCTGAGCGCCGACCTGGAGGCCGAGGAATCCTTCGCCGGCTCGCCCCGGGTGATCGCGGTGCTGTCAAGCGCGTACATGCACTCACCGGAGGCCAGTTCACTCTGGCGGGCGCTATCGGCGGCGGATGCCGCGGGCATCAGGCGACAGATCGTGCCCGTGCGCGTCTCCGATGTTCGGGTCAGCGAGCCGTTCAGCGAGCACGGCATCGTCGACCTGGCGCGGATGGACGCCGCACAGGCGACGGCGCGGTTGCTGTGGGCCTTCGACCGCCCGGTACGGCTGGCCGGGGCCGGTTCTGCGCAGTCCGATGGACCGCGTTTCCCCGGCGCGGTGCCGAGGATCTGGTCCGCGCCCGCCAGGAACGCCGACTTCACCGGCCGCGCCGAGACGCTCGAGTTGCTCCGCGACAAGCTTTCAGGCAGCGGCTCCGTCATCGTCGCCCAGGCCCTGTACGGCCTTGGCGGTGTGGGCAAGACGCAGCTCGCGATGGAATACGCCCACCGTTTCATGGCCGACTACGACCTGATCTGGTGGGTGCCTTCCGAGCGGGCGGAGGAGATCAGCCAGTCGCTGGCCGATCTGGCGAGGAAGATGGAACTGCGGGTCGGCGACAACGTGGCGGAGGCGGCCGAGGCGGCGCTTGAGGAACTGCGCCGTGACACCATTCCGCATTGGCTGCTCATCTTCGATAACGCCGATAACCCGAAGCAGCTCGAGACGTACCTGCCGATGGGGAGCGGGCACGTCATCATCACGTCGCGGAACCAGGCCTGGACGAACAGCGCAGACCTGCTTGAGGTGGACGTCTTCTCCCGTGAGGAGAGCGTCGCCCACCTGCTGCGCCATGTTCCGAACCTGGACCCGGCGGACGCCGCGCGGGTCGCAGAGGCCCTCGGCGACCTGCCGCTCGCGATCGAGCAGGCCAGCGCGTGGCTTGAGCAGACGGGCATGCCCGCACAGTCCTACGTGGAGGAGCTGTCGACCCGCGCCACCCGCATCCTCGGTCTCAACCAGCCGGCTGATTACCCGACGCCCGTGGTGGCCACCTGGAACATGTCCTTTGACCGGCTGCGTGACCGCTCGCCCGCTGCCGTCCGGCTGCTGCAGATCCTCGCGTTCTGCTCGCCAGGGCCAATCTCCATGAACCTGCTCTACAGCGAGGAGACGATCCTGGCCCTGTTGCCCTTTGACCCGGCGCTCAGCGAGCGGCTGATGCTCGGCAGGATCATCCGCGACATCAGCAGGTTCGCCCTCGTCAAGGTCGACCAGGGCAGCAACTCGCTGCAGATCCACCGGCTCGTCCAGGCCGTCATCCGTGCCCAGATGACCGAGCAGGAGCAGACCGACGCGCGCCATGAGCTGCACACCATCCTCGTCGGCGCACGCCCGCGCCAGGGTGAGACCGACGACCCATCGAACTGGTCGACCTACGAGATCATCTGGCCGCACCTTGGCCCGTCCATCGCTGAGGAATGCGACGACCCACGGACCAGGCAACTGCTTATCGACTGGGTGCGCTACCAGTGGAAGATCGGTGAGTTCGAGGCTTGCCTCAACCTGGCGCATCGCCTCGAGTCGATCTGGACCAGGCAGCTCGGCGCGGACGACCAGCAGACACTGCACCTGCGGTTCCACATCGCGAACGCGCTGCGATCCCAGGGCCGGTACCGTGAGGCGCTTGAGCTTGACACGGCCGTACTTGAAAAGCAGCGCGCCGCGCTCGGCACCGACCACCCGCATGCGCTGATGACCGCGGGCGGGCTTGCCGCCGACCAGAAGGCGCTCGGCGACTTCAGGCAGGCGCTGAGCTCTGACAAGCGGACCTACAGCAGCTTCAAGGAGCAGTTCGGCGAGGACTATCCGCGCACGCTGGTCGCGGCGTTCAACCTGGCGATCTCATACCGGCTCGTTGGCGACTACTCGGCGGCCCGCCGCCTTGACCAGGACACGCTTGACCGGCGCCGGATGGTGCTTCCCGCCGACCACCCCTACACCCTCGACACCGCGGCCAACCTGGCGCTCGACATGCGAGCGGAGGGCGCGTTCAGGGATTCCGTGGATCTGCTTCGCACCACCTTGGATAAGTACCGCGCGGTGTACGACGACGACATGATCGAGCCGCTCCGCACCGCCACCAGCCTCGCGGTCGCGCTCCGCAAGGCGGGCGATCAGGCAGAGGGCATGAAGCTGGCACAGGACACCTACAGCAGGTACAAGCGCAGTCATGGCAGCGAGGCGCCCGAAGCGCAGCTGTGCGCGCTCAACCTGGCCTGCGACTACGCGGCGGTCGGCGACTTCAGGAGGGCAATCGACCTGGCGGCGGATGTCAGGGGCGCGCTTGCGGCGGCTCTCGGTGACGATCATCCGAACACGCTGGTGGCTGCCAACAACCTCGCCTGCTACCTGCGCTCTTTCGGCCGGTTCGCCGAGGCGTTGCTCGGCGCGCAGGACGCGACCGATGGGATGCGGCTGACGCTCGGCGAGGAGCACCCGATGACCCTGTCCGCGGCGATTAACCTGGCCAACTGCCTCGGCGGTGTAAGGAACCTGGGCGCGGCCGAGGCGCTGCAGCTCGACACGCTCGCGGCACTAAGCAGAGTACTCGGCGCCGACCACCCCGACACCCTGGTCTGCCAGGCAAATCTCGCTGTTACCCTGCGCGACGGTGGCCGGTTCGAGGAGTCGGAGGAACTCGCGACCGCCGTCCTGGCCGGCCTCGAGCGCGTGCTCGACAAGAGCCACCCCGACATCGTCCAGCTGCGTGCGGGGCAGCGGATCAACCGCGACCTGGAGCCGCAGACTTACTGAAGTCACGCTTACTGAAGTCACGCGAGTGCTCCGCCCCCGGCCCCCGGCCTGCCCGCAGTCATCCGACGCGCTTGTCCGACGTCAGCCAGCGGAGGATGTCCGGGAGCACATCGATCGCGCCGAAGTGGGCCGCGCCCGCCTGGACCACGACGGCCGCGCTCGGTATGCGCTTGGCGAGCCACTTGGCGTGGCTCACCGGCGAGAGGTTGTCGTTCGCCCCGTGCCATAGCAGGACGGGGACGGTGACCGCGGCGGGGTCGAACCCCCACGGTGCGTAGAAGGCCAGCGCGTCGTCGATCCAGCCGTGCGGTGACATCCGTAGCGCCTCCGCGTACGCCGCCTGTAGGAGCGAGCGGATGCCGGGGTCGGTGACCACGCGCAGGTCCGGGTCGGGAAGCTCGGGCTGGAGCTTGGCGAGCAGGCTCGCTGGGTTGGCTCGCACGGCGTCAGCGGTGGCCTTCGTGACGGCGGCGATCGCCGCGTAGCCGTTTGAGACGGCCTCATACTCCGTGATGTTCGACTCGGTCATGCCGTCAAGCCAGTCAAGCCCGTCGGCCTCGCGTGGCGCCAGGCCGACAAGCACCGCTACCTTGGTCACTCGCTCGGCGAGCAGCGCGGCGCACGCCAGCGCGTGCGGACCGCCTCCTGACCTGCCGACCACGGCGAACCTATCGAGCCCGAAGGCGTCGGCGATCGCGGACACGTCGGCCGCGGCGTCGCAGACCCGGCGCCCGAGCTGCCTGTCGGACTCACCGTAACCCGGCCGGTCGAAGCAGATAAGCCGCACCCCGAGCCGGTGCAGGATGGCCGAACGCGGGCGCGGCCCAATCCGGCTCCCCGGCGTCCCGTGCAGCAGGAATACCGGGCGCCCCTCCGGATCCCCGAACACCGCAGTAGCGAGCCTTCTGCCATCGGCGGTCTTGACTGTCCGCTTCAAGTTCTTCCCTAGCCGCCCCGTGATGCGATCAGTTCCCGAACTCCAATCATCAGTGCGTGATCATAATCTTGGCAACGAGCCATAAAACCAGACATTTCATCCCGGTGTGCGCGAATCACGGTCGGATAGCCGGGTCCTGCTCGCGTGCCAGGCGGCCGACCAGGGCGGGAGACAGGTAAAGCGACTCGATGGTGATGTCGCCGCCGCCACTCAGGGTGGACTGCGCCGACCGGCCGACTACTAGATGAAGATGCGTCAGGCCAAGCGCGGCGTCAAGCGGCTCGCCGTACTTGTTGTCCGTGCGGACCGCGTCGTAGGAGACGATGTAGGAAACGCTCCCGTCGTTTGCCGCCAGGAGCGCGCGCTCGAAGTCGGCTCTGGCGAGGCCGGCCAGGTACCGGTGGTCGGCGGAATCGGTCACGCCCTGGTACGGCGGGTCCAGGTAGACGACGTCTCGCGGGCCCGCGTTCGCGAGATGCTCATCGTAAGGTCCCGAGCGGACGGTGGCTCCCGCCATGGTGGCGGAGGTCCTGACCAGCCTGTCCCGGACGGTGTCCGGCCTGGCACCGAGGCGACGGTTGTCCGCCGACTGATTGAAATCGCCGGCCTTGCTGTACCTGACGGAGCCCTTCACGATCCGGTTCAGCAGGTAGAGCAGGAGAGCGGGTTCGGGGGTCCGGTTGAACTCGGCACGGGTGCTGAAGAAGAACGCCTTCGGGTCGGGTGCCGAAGCGTGCCACAGGCTCTCGTACTCGTCCGCGAGCCGGTGCGGATCGTCGAGCATGCGCTGCCAGAGCGCCATCAGGGGAGCGTTGACGTCATTGATGACCACCGCGCGCGCCAGGTTCGCGTGCCGCGCGGCAATGCTGATGGCCGCCGATCCCGCGAACGGCTCAACCAGGAGCTTGGTGTCCCGCGGCAGGTACCTGAGCACGGCTTGGGCAAGCGCTCGCTTGCTGCCCTGGTAGGGAAACGGATGGGGAACCTCGTCCGACTGATTTACCTCGCCGGGTGTGACGGTCAGCACCTCACCATTCTCGCAGCAGCAGAGCGCTGGCTGACATTCTCGGGGTGTCGCGGCCCACGATCGTGCGACTGCTTGAGGCGGGTGCCAGGCCGCCCGATCGCAGTCCTGGCAAGATAGCGGCATGGAACGTGTGACTGGAATCGGCGGGTACTTCATGCGGGCCGCCGACCCGGCGGCTCTGGGCGCGTGGTACCGCGAGTGCCTGGGCCTGGACGCCGACGAGAACGGCCTGTGGCGTCAGGAAGCCGGGCTGACGGTGTTCGCGACGTTTGAGACCGAGACCGATTATTTCGGGTCCCGCGCCCAGCAGGCCATGCTCAACTTCCGGGTCCGCGACCTGGATGCGATGCTCGCGCAGTTGCGCGCCAAGGGGGCGGATGTGGCTGAAGAGACGCAGGACATGGAGGGCGTCGGCCGGTTCGGCTGGGTCACCGATCCCGAGGGCAACCGAGTCGAGCTGTGGCAGCCCGCCTGACCACGTGTTCACAGGCGGTGACGTGCTGGCGGCCCCCTAGGTTGGTGTGAACCTTGGTCAGGTCTGCGGCCCATGCCCCATGAGTGCGTCGGCGAACAGCAGCCGGTCGAAGCGTGGTCACCCGCCCGGCGTTTTCCGCGAGTCGCACCTGTGCGACACCCTGCCGTCGATCGCCGCGTAAGGATCGTTCCGCCCGCTGTGGCCTAATTACGTCCTCACCGGGCTCTGCCCCAACCTGCTCAAAGGGCGGCGCTTCCGCGTTGAGGCCGCTAGCCCCGCCCCGGGTCTGCACTCATCGGCGAACCGAACCGAATCACGTTGCCGTCAGGATCGACGAGCACGCCCTCATGCTGGCCCCACTCGGTGTCTTGCGGGAGCCGCACGTCGCCTCCGGCCGCAAGCCAGGTCTCGGCCAGTGCGTCGGCATCCTCGACGAACAGGTAGGCGGTCGACCGCCGGTCTACTCGTGTATCGAGGTCAGGCTCCACGCCGAGGTGAATCTCGGCGCCATCAAAGGTGACGAAGCCGTACCCGCCGCTGTGCCAGTGGTGGACACCGAAACCAAGCCCGCGGTAGTAGGCAAGGGCGGCAACCAGGTTACTGACTGGAAAGATCGGCGCTACTCGCGTACTCACGCATGCAACTTACCTCGCGGGGCCGCGCGGTGTCGGCCAGCGGCGGGGAGGTCGTGCACTGGATGGATCGTCACGGTGAGCATCCTGACGACGGCGTGATCGTGGCCCCATGCGGCCGAGGACCATGGAGGCGTGGAGCAGGAACGCACAGGGATGACTTCACTTTGCATCGTGAAGCGCGCCATCTGCCGGTAACGTCCGTCAGAGTTACCGGACTAGCGCACTTAGTTCGCTCCACGGAACCTTGATGCGGACGGGCACCTCGAGCACACTCAGCTCGTCTTCCGGTCCAAGAGTTCGCAGTAGCCGGTATGCCCCGACAGCGTGATCGAGCACGTGGACATCGATCGACGCCACCCGGTTACCGGAGATCCACACCAGCCAGTAGAAGGGGATGCCCGCCGAGGCGTACTCTCCCATTTTCTCCACCCGGTCGGTCTTGTCGCTTCCAGGCGACACAACCTCAACGATCACCCGGATGTAAGAGGCCGGCAGCGGGCGCACGTCGTCGGGGGCGCAGTTGTGTGCAATGCGAGGTCCGGACGCCGGATCGTTGCCGTGGGAACTTCCCAGAGGATGACATCGAAGTCGTTGCTCACGTCTAGGCAGGAACCCGGATGCAACGCGACGTAATCGGCAGCGGCCGAGTCGAGCACGGTCGCCAGACGCCGGGCCGCGGCCTGATGTGCACGCGGCGGTGCCTCACACCTAACGGCCTGCCCGTTTACTACCTCCACCTGGCGGCAGAACTCTTCGGGCAGCTCTCGCCAGATCTCGACGGTGATCGGCTCAGGCTGGAGGTTCTCCGGAGTCGCCCAGTCACGGATGGCGCCCATAGCCCTCCTCCTCTGGTGGCCTGCCTACGTGGGTCCGCGCGGCATGTTCATGGTAGTGGCGGTCTTCCATGGTGGACCATACAGAACCATGGTGGACCAGTCGCCCTCTCGGATTTCCTCTCGTACCGGCGCTAGGCGACTGGGCCGTAGATCCGGCGTAGTCGCCGCTCAGCAGCGCGAGGCCGATACCGCTCGTGGAGCCGGGATGAAGACGGTGTTTCCTGAGATGTTCATGCCTTCATGGTGTCCAGTCCGCCGCGGCAGGTGCAGGGAGCACTTATCGGAGGGTCGACGATCCCTGGTTCACCGTCGAGGCGTGGCCGACAATGGGTAGATGGACCGTCAAGCTCTCGCAGACTTCCTGCGCCGCCGCCGAGAGGCGTTGCGACCAGCGGATGTCGGCCTCCCCGCCGGGGTCCGCCGCCGTGCCCCCGGCCTGCGGCGCCAGGAGGTCGCGGCCCTCGCCGTGATGTCGACCGACTATTACACGCGTCTGGAGCAGCGCCGCGGCCCGCAGCCGAGCGAGCAGATGCTCGCGTCGCTCGCCCGGGCGCTGCGGCTGAACGGCGACGAGCGCGACTACCTGTTCAAGGTCGCGGGGCACAACGCATCGGAGCCCGTGTCAGTCTTGACGCACGTCGCACCCGCGCTGCTGCGAGTGCTTGACCGCCTCGACGACACACCGGCGCTCATCTTGTCCTATCTGGGCGAGACGCTGGTGCAGAACCGGATGGCCGAGGCGCTGCTCGGCGTTAAGTCGGGATACACAGGGCTCGCTCGCAGCGAGATCTACCGCTGGTTCACGAACCCCGCGGAGCGGCTGCGGTACCCGCAAGAGGACCGCGACCGCCAGAGCCGGGCCCAGGTCGCGAACCTTCGGGCCGCCTATGGGGCCATGGGCCCGCGATCGCGGGCCGGGGAACTCGTCCGCGCGCTGCAGAAGGCGAGTCAGGAGTTCGCCTCGCTATGGGAGCACCACGAGGTCGCACGGCGATTCGAGGACCACAAGACGCTCATTCACCCCGAACTCGGCCCGATTGAAGTGGACTGCCAGGTCCTCTTCACCGAGGATCAGTCTCAGGCGCTGCTCGTGCTCACCGCTCCGCCCCGTACCGAGGCCTACGAGAAGCTGCAACTGCTCGCCGTCCTTGGCGTTGAGCGCTTCGCCGAGGCGCGGCAAGCCGAGTAGGTCCGCTGCACACCGCCGAAGGCATCACGCCACGGATGCCGTCCACAGCGCAGCGGCGTCAAGCCGGGTAGCGGGATCGTACCTGAGCGGAGCGTAGCCGGTGTAGTTCTCCGCGAGCATGGTTGCGGCGGCGCGCGACGTCACCAGGTTGCGGAGCTGGGCGAGCTGCAGCGCGGACTCAAACTCGTCCTGTCCGGGGATCACGTGCATCATCGTGGTCATCCAGTCGGCTAGGTGGGTCGCCCGCCAGACCCGCTCCAGGCAGTGATCGGAGTACGCGTCCGCCAGCTCCTGCTGGCCGTCACGCAGCAGCCTGGTCAGCGCGGTGGCCAGCGCGGCCACATCGGCCACGGCCAGATTCAGGCCCCTCGCGCCGGTCGGCGGCACGATGTGCGCCGCATCGCCGGCCAGGAAGAGCCGACGGTACCGCATCGGCGCGGCGACGAAGCTGCGCATCGGGGTGATGCTCTTCTCAAGGACCGGGCCGGTGGTCAGTTCCCAGCCGGGGACCGCCATCCGATGGCGTAGTTCGCTCCAGATGCGGTCGTCCGGCCAGCATGCGATGTCTTCGTCGGCCGGCACCTGAAGGTAGAGGCGCCCTATCTCCGGCGTGCGCATGCTGTGCAGCGCGAAGCCATTCTCATGACGGCAGTAGATGACCTCATCGGTCGATGGCGGCGCCGCGGCGAGGATGCCGAGCCAGCCGTAGGGGTAGACGCGCTCGGTCACCGTCCGCAGGCCCCCGGGCGGCATGGCTCTACGGCAGACGCCGTGGAAGCCGTCACAGCCGGCGATGACGTCGCAGACGACCTCATGGCGCTGTCCGGCCGAGTCGGTGTACCTGAGCAGGGGGTGGTCCGAGTCGAGTTCGCTCACCTCGGTGTCGCTGACGCTGAAGTCGAGCGCCGCCCCGACCGCCAGGCGGGCCGCGATCAGGTCCTTGACGATCTCCGTCTGCGCGTAAATGGTGACCCACCGGCCACCGGTCAGCTCCCGGAAGTTCACGTGGTGCCGTTCGCCGGCAAACTGGAGATAGATGCCGTCGTGTTCAAGGCCCTCCGCGTCAAGCCGTTGCCCGAGGCCGACCGAGCGCAGCAGCTCCACGGTCGTCGATTCGAGCATCCCGGCCCGCTGCCTGGCCTCGCAGTAGGCCCGGCTCCGGTTCTCCACGACGACAGAATCGATCCCGCCGAGGGCCAGTAGGTGAGAGAGGAGAAGTCCAGCGGGGCCGGCTCCGACGATCCCGACCTGAGTACGCCGCCTGATGGTCATGGGGGCACCATCCATTGTTCACATAGAGTATCCGGCCCAAGGCCAAGAGTAACGATACTCAGAGTCGCTGACAAGTAATGAAAATGTAATCGATAGTTGCTGAAGTGGTCTTTACCTGGTGAGCCGGTCGAAATAGCTCCCGCCGTCGCACGCGTAAATGAACTCTCCCCGGTTCGCGCCCGTAGCAGGAGGGGAGCTCGAACCGAGGAGAGCCCTTGGCGGGGGCCAGCCATGGCGGCTGGAGTGCTAGCCGACTTCCGTCGTGTAGACGACCGTGTTGCTTAGGTAGGACTTGAGGCTGTGATCGAAGACCCCGCCGCAGGTGATGAGCCGCAGTTCCGGATCGGGAGCCGGGCCGTACACGGCCGCGGTGGGAAATTTGTCCTTCGGGTACATCTTCACCGCCGTGACCTTGAAGACCGCGAGCGTCCCGTCCGCGCGCTTGACGTACACCCGGTCACCGATCCGCAGGTCGGACAGCCGGAAGAAAACTCCAGGCCCCCGATAGGAGTCGATGTGGCCCGCGATCACCGACGACCCGGTGGCGCCCGGGCGCGGACTGCCCGTGTACCACCCGGCGACGGACGTGGACGACGGGACCTGGAGAGCGCCGCTGCTTGTCAGGCCGAGGTGGATGAGCGACGTGCTCACCCCGATGGCCGGGATGACCAGCGAAACCGGCTTGGCGACCTGGGCCGTCCCGTGCTGCGGTACGGCCACGATCGGGCCGGTAGGTGCCGGAAGCACCCGCAGGGCGGACACCTGCACCACCTGCGGGTGACGGGTCAGCATCAGCCCGGCCGCACCCGCGCTCGCGGCGGCCACGCCGACCGCAAGCACGAGCGCGGCAGTCAGCCTGCCACCTAGCATCCCTGTGACCGCGCGGCGGTAAGACCGCGCAGGCGCCGCCCGCCGACCATCGCGAGCAGGAGCCCGGCGCCGATCACGGCCAGCCACGGCAGCGGGGATGACGGGGCCCGCGGCGCCATTCCGCCGAACCCGGTCTTCGCGGCGCCTACCGGCGTCTTGCTGCTGCCTGCCGCGTCAAGGAGGTCGCTGACCACCAGGCCCTTCGCACCGTCGAGAACCACGAGCGTGTGCACGGTACCGGCGGCAAGCGGGACGCTGATGTGCGCGCTCTCGCCGCCACCGGAGACGGTCAGGGTCGCGGTCGCCGGAGATACCGACTGGTACGGGCTCACCGACGCGAACTTCAGGCTGCTGTCAAGCACATGCCCGTTCCAGCTCACCGAGACCACGTGCTGCTTGAGCGAGGCCTGGATGATCCGCACAAGTGCGTGGCCGGCCGGCGTGGACAGCCGGTCATCGAGGACCTGTAGCCGAAGTCCGGATTCCGGCCCGAGTCCGGCAACCGTGTACGCGTGCCCCGCCGCGACGTTCACGCTGGCCGAGAGCACCGGCGCGCTCGTGGCCGCCGCGCCCGCGGCGCGCATAGCCACGGAGTAGTCGCCCGCCGGGACCTGCTCGTACGGTGACTCCTCGCCGTATCCGACATGATGCAGCACTACCTGAGCGGACGAATCGCCGAACGAGTACAGGTAGACGTCCACCTCCGGCGTGTTCGGTGACAGGTGAGCGAGCCTGAGCCATCCGGTGTCGGTAGCGGAGGTGCCGGTAGCGGCGCCAGTGGTCGCGGCCGATACAGTGGCGGCCGATACAGTGGCGGGAATGCCGAGCAGCACCAAGGGCAAAGCAGCCAGCAGGATTACCCGGCGAACAAATCTCGTGAAACTCATGGGTCCCTCCCCCACCCAGAGCTCAGAAAGAGCGTGGGTTTATATCAGTTACCGCTCAGCAATCCGAGCGGGCTAGGCGCGGCGTACTCGACGCTTAGCGCGGACTTGCGGACCAGGACTGCCTGCATCGGCAGGAACGGCAGCCGCTGGGCCTGAAGGAACGACAGCATTGATCGCAGCCGTGCCTTTGTGTGGGCTCCGGCGTGCGCCGGAGCTAGTTCGGCGCCGCGCAGCGGGATTGCCGCGCTCGCGCCGGGCGACGAATCGCCAAGGCTGAGAATCCGCACTGGCTGCTGTGCGGCCAGTGCGGCAAGCATGGCGAGCAGCCGGGGATCGACCTGACCGGCACGCAGCGCCGCCCGTGCTGCCGTCGTCATGGTGATGCGCCGGTTACCGATCAGCTGCTTGCCCGCGGCGATCCTCGCCTGACGATCCGCGGCGAGCGCCGAGTTATAGGCTGCGGTCCCGTCGGGGGCGACCGCGCGGATGTCGATCCTGGCGGCACCGGAACCGAAGCTCGCGATGACCGCGGGCGCGTACACGTTCGCAAGGCGGGGGCCGAACTGGCTCCGCACGGCGGGCGTCGCGACCACCAGGTCGGACCCGAGCGGATCGGGCGCCGCGGTCCCGAGCATCAGCAGTCTGCCCGCGGCGAGCCCGCTCGCCTGTAGCGCGGCGCACATCGCCGGATCACAGGCCACGATCGCGCTCGAGCCCACCTGCGCGGCGATCCATCGCGCGGCCGCTTCCCGTGTCGCCGTCGCCGCCTGCAGCGAGACCGCGGACTGCGAGGAAACCGCCGACTGCGAGCCAGTATTCGCCTGCTCGTCCAGCGTGGCCGACGGGGACTGTACCGCGAGGAAGACCCCGACGATCGCGGCCGAGACCACGATCACGAAGGTGGCGAGCAACCCGAGCAGGCGCCGACTGGTTATCTTCATGCCGGCGACAGGGTGCCTTTCCACCCACAACCGCACCGTGGTCGCGATAACCGTCGGCCAGGACGGCTCGGGCCGCTGCGCTCGTGCATGCGGCCAGGTACCGTGATCTGCCATTTCGCCCCCCCAACCTCGCCACCAGGCAAGATTCGGCTATGTAGCTATGAGAGCATACGTAACCACGACATTTCAGGTGATACGCCGATTTGAGTCGCTGCCCGAGATGTGCATGATAGCGAAATATCTAGCGCCGTGCCTCACCCGATCTATTTAAGATAGAAAATGTTTTCGATACTATGCCTAGATAGGGGCACGTCTTGCACGCGATGAGCTTCGTCGGCGACCTGGGGAGTAGCTACCGGTCGTTATGGATGATGCTTTTGATAAAGGGGTTCTGGAACTTCCCTGATGGGTCATATGAGGCCATGAGCTGCCGGAACTCTTGGAGTCTTGGGTAGCTTGCCCGAATCCGTGCCGCGGGCAGGGTGAACAGCTTGCCCCAGTGCGGGCGAGCCCCGAACGGCGCGAGGCGTTCCTCCATCGCGGGCAGGAGAGCCTCGATCGCTGCCTGGTCCTTGCGCCAGGTGAAGTGGAACGCCGCCGTCTCGCGCCCGTAGCACGGGCTGAGCCAGAGGTCATCGGCCGCTACCGTGCGGATCTCGGACACGATCAGCAGCGGGGCGATCCGCGGGGCGAGGTCGTTGAGCGCCGCCAGGGCCGCGACGGCCTGATCGCGGGGCAGCAGGTATTCGCTCTGCACCTCGTCCCCGGCGCTCGGGGTGAAGTCGGCGCGGAAGTGCGGCAGCCGTTCATCCCAGCTGCCTTCGGCGCCGCACTGCTCCGTCGCGTAGCCGGGCGGCATACCGGGGACGGGATTGCGCTGGCCATCGGCCATGGACGCGTCATGCCAGCGATCCGGCGCCGTCCAGCCGTCGTCGCCCCGGTGCTTCACCCAGACGGCGTCGAGGCTCGCGGTATCGCGCCAGGTATTGAACACGCTCACGCTGTACGCGCTTGCGAAGATCTCGTCGAAGCACGCGTCAAGGTTCTCGCGCGGCAGGTTCTCGTAGACCCACTGGCGGACGGTAAAGGAAGGCACGAGCGACAGCGTGAGGCTGGTGACCACGCCGAGCGCGCCAAGGGCGACCACCGTCCCGCCGGTCTCGTCAGGGCCTATCGTGACGAGATCTCCTGTCGCGGTGACCATCTCGATCCCGGTGACCGAGGTCGCGAGCGACCCGTTCCCGTCACCCGAGCCGTGCGTCCCGGTGGCGACCGAGCCGGCCACGCTGATGTGCGGAAGAGACGCGAGGTTACGGAGGGCGAAACCCCGCGCTTCAAGGTTCCTGGCCAGTTCGGCGTACCGCACTCCCGCGGCTACCCGCACGGTGGCCCGCCGCGTGTCGATCTCGATCTCCCGCGGCAGGCCGTCGAGCGTGATGAGCGTGCTCGGCGAGTCGGCGACCGGGCTGAACGAGTGGCCGGTGCCGAGCGCGTGCAACTGCGGCGTGCGGCCGACCATGGCGCGGAGTTCGTCGACCGAGCGAGGGCGGAGCAAGGCGGGCGCGGTAAACGTGAGATTGCCTGCCCAGTTGGTGATCGTCACCGGGTAACGGTATCGCGCCAGGAGCCGGCGCCCCGCCGGGCGCCTGGGCGCCGCAGGTCAGACGGAGATCTCGCCTTCGATCCGCTTGAGGTGGTGACGGGCGAGTGCCAGGTTCGCCTTCGGCCTGTCGAGGACCAGGTAGAAGAAGAGCATCTGGGTTCCCGCGCTGTTCTTCAGCAGGCGGATCAGGTGGTACTGCTTGGTCAGGGTGATCAGGATGTCCTCGACCTGGTCGTTGAGGCGGAGCGATTCGAGCGTCCGCATCTTGGCCTTGACCACCTCGGTGTTTCCCGCGGCGGCCAGGTCAAGGTCAAGGTACTTGCCCCCGCCGAGCATGCCGAGCGGCATGCCGCTGTCCCAGTCGACCAGCGCTGCCCCGAGGGCTCCTTCGATCGACATCGCTTCCTTGAGAGCCGTCTCGATATCCATAGCGCTTGTCCCCTCGGCCTGCTGGCGCCTTGTGCGCCATTATCTTCAGGCAAGGCTAGCGGGAACCGGGCCAGAAGACCGCCAAACCGATATATTGCGACAATGGTGCTTTGCCCCTATCTTCCTGATCTGGTCGAGGCGTTGGCCATGCTCACAGCGGGACCGGAAGCACGGGGTGTTCTGACCGAATTGACTGTTGCGCATCTCTAAGTTGAGGCATTATATGCCGATATGGGAGGTTAAAGGGGGGTCGTGTCTAATCTTGATGAGTCGCTCCGGGAGATCCTGGCGGTCGATGGCGCCCGAGTGGCGGCGCTTGTCGACATAGCGACCGGCATGGTCGTCAGCTCGGTCGGCGATGAGGGCCCGGATTTCGCGGCCGCGGCGGCCAGCGTGGCAGACGAAGCCAGGGCGGCCCGTACCATGCTTGGGCCAAGCTGCCCCGGAGGCGACCTTGATGAGATCACCCTCATTACCACCGATCGGATTCACCTGGCGCGGGTCCTGTCCACGCGCCCGGGCGACGGCATGGTCTTGTTCGTCGACCTGGACCGTAGCCGGATAAATTTCGCTCTGGCGTCCCTGCGGGTCGGCCAGATGGCACAGGCTGTGCTGGCGTAGGCATGGGCACTCAAGTTCCCGAGGATGCCATTGCCCGCCCGCTTCGGCAGGCGCTTCTTGACTGCGCCGCCGGACGGATGTCAGGCGTGCTGCGGGTGACCGGCCATCCGAGCGGGACGATCCATTTCCGGGAAGGCAGGATCATCGCCGCCGAGACGCCAGGCGCGCCCGGTCTCGAGGTCATCTTGCTCCGCTCGAAGCGGCTGGACGAATCCGGCTGGGACGCGGCCTTCGCCGCCGCGGCTGCGAGCGGCAGTGAGATGCGCGATGAACTCGTTGCGCGAGATCTCGTCGGGGTCGGCGAGCTCCAGGCGCTGCTGCGGGCCGCCGTGGCGGATGCCGTCTTCGCCATGGCGTTCGGTGTCGTTGACTCCTGCCGAGCCGAGCCGCGCGCCGTCGGGCCGCTGGTCACGCTCGATCCGGGTGCCAAGGCCGAATGGCTGCTTATCGAGACGTGGCGCCGGATCCAGCTGCTCGGATCGTTCCCCGATCCGGCAGGTCATGCCCGGGTGCGGGTCGTGACCGTGCCGGGCGCGATGCGGCCGGGCCTGGTACTCGGCGGCGGCCGGGATGAGCTCGTGGCCCTCTCCGACGGCAGGCGGACGCCCCGCGACCTGGCATTCGCCCTGGGACGCGGCGTTTACGCGACTATGCTCCAGCTCAGCCGTATGCAGGCGGACGGCCTGATCCTGACCATCTCCGGCTCCGCCGCGTCGTCGGCGGAGGCCGCAAACGGGGGCCGACCGCCGGCCCCCGAGGACGGGCAGCGAACAGCCGACGGGCTGCCGCGCCGCCGCAAAGACCTCGCCGGACAGCCCGGCCGTGCCGATGGTAGGGAGCTGCCCTCGGCGTTTCGGCTGCTTCGTCTTCGCTACGGTGAGGGCACGACACCCGGGGGGACCCGATGAACAGGGAGGGGAGAGGCGTCGATGGCCGAGGATGCTTTGCTTGCCGAGATGCGTGCGCTGAGGGAAAGAGTGGCGGGGATCACTGGGACGGCCGTAGCCAGTCGTGACGGGCTGATCGTCAGGGAGGACACAGGCGGGGTCGATCCGGACAACCTCGCCGCTCTGGCGGCCACCTGGCTCGCCTTGGCACAGCGCATGTCGAACGAGGTCGGCCAGGGCACGCTCCGCGAAGCCATGACGAAAAGCA
>Ga0302314_10001866_pt1 | contig 39315 bp, 37 predicted proteins | sample III_Palsa_N2_3_FD_200533 | JGI IMG/M metagenome (GOLD analysis project Ga0302314, IMG submission 200533) | Peat permafrost microbial communities from Stordalen Mire near Abisko, Sweden - III_Palsa_N2_3 | ecosystem: Environmental > Terrestrial > Soil > Palsa > Peat permafrost | place: Sweden...
GCCGCTTCATGACGCTGGAGCCGGGCGACCTGATCGCCACCGGCACGCCGGCGGGCGTCGGCATGGGCCGGCAACGTTTCCTCCAGGCCGGCGACACCATGCGGCTGGGCATCTCCGGGCTCGGCGAGCAGTCGACGACCGTGCATGCGTGGGACGCGGCGTTGATCGACGCGGCGCACGGTTCGCATTGACCGGCCGGGCGCAGCGGCCGCGCATGACCGGCCCGAGGCGCCGGGGGGACATCGCCATCGGCGGCCGTCGCGTCGCATGCCGCCCACAATCCCTTGAATGACGTCACGGTGGCGGCCAGGAAGCCCGACACGGGCGGCATGGCCGTGGAACACTGAGGCTTCGCTCCCATCCAACAACGAAGCATCAGGAGGCCTCATGAAATCATCGCTGCGCGGCGCGCTCGCGACCCTCGCCGCCACCTTCAGCCCGCTCGTGTTCGCGCACGCGTCGCTGGTCGACTCGTTCCCCGCCAAGGACCAGGTGATGACCGGCTCGCCCGCCGAGATCCACCTCACGTTCAACGAGCACGTCGAGGCACGCTACTGCCGCGTCAAGCTGGTGAGCGACGCCGGCAAGAACTTCGACACCGACCGCCCCGCCGCGGACAAGGCCAATCCGAACGCGATCGTCGCGGCCGTGCCGGTGCTCAAGCCCGGCATCTACCGCGCGCACTGGACGGCCGTGGGCAGCGACGGCCACAAGACGCACGGCGACTTCTCGTTCACCGTCGCGAAGTGAGCGTCGCGGAGCAGCCGCATGGATGACGCGACGCTGGCGGCGCTGAGCACTGCGGCGAGCGCGGCGTTCGACGTCGGCTTCGCCGCGATGGTCGGCGCGCTGGCCACGCGCGCGCTGCTGAACGACGCGGCGTCCGACTGGGCCTTGCGATGCCGGCGTCGCTGCCGGCGCCTGCTGCTGCGCGCGTGCGTGCTCGCGCTCGCGGCCAGCCTCGCGTGGATGGCCGTGCAGGCCGTCTCCTTGACCGAGCTGCCGTGGGGCGAAGCCTTGCTGGCGGTGGGCGGCATCGTGCGCGACACGCCGTTCGGGCGCGCCTGGGCGGTCGTCGTGCTGGCGCTGGCCCTCGCCATCGCGCTGGTCGTCGCGCACCAGCGTCGCGCGACGCCGCTGGCCAGCCTGGCGGTGCTGGCGGCGATCGTGGCCGCGGCGCACGCGAGCGCGGGCCACGCGGGCGCGAACGGCCTGGGCGCGCTCACGCTGGTGATGGCCGTGCACGTGCTGGCCACGGCGTCGTGGGCCGGGCCCGTGTTCGCGGCGGCACTGTGCATGCCGCGCGGCGACGTCCCGACCGTCGACGGCCCGGACCATGCGCGGCGGCTGTCGATGCTCGCGACCGCATCGCTGGCGGCGGTCGCGCTCACGGGCGGCGCGAGCGCGTGGCACGAATCGGGCGGCACGCTGGCGCCGATGTTGACGTCGACGCGCACGGATTGGGGCGTCGCGCTCGACGTGAAGCTGGCGCTGGTGGCCGTCGCCATCGCGCTCGGCGGCTTCAACCGCTTCGTCGTGATGCCGTCGCTGCCTTCGGGATGGCGCCGCTTCGAGCGCGTGCTGCGCATCGAGGCCGTCGTGCTGCTGGCCGCGCTGGTGGCCGCCGCGGTGCTGGCCAACGGCGAGCCGCCGGTGGTGTGATCAGGCCGCGCCGTCGCCCGCCGGCTGCGTCACCGCGCGCCTGAGTTCGTCGACGGTGTAGCCCTGCTTCAGCAAGGCCTCGCGCAGCCAGGCCGGGTGTTCGCCCTGGCCGTCCCAGGTCTCGCCGCTGACCGGATGGCGGTAGCGGACCGGCAGCGCGCCGGCCGGCGGCGGAGGCGGCGCCGGCGGCAGCGGGCCGCGGAGTTCCTGCGGCGTGATGTTCCAGAATTCGACGAGCTTGCGCACGGTGCGCAGCGCCGCAAGCTTCTCGGGAGGATAGTCGTCGTCTTCGAGTTTCATCGGCCGGAGGCGTCAAGCCCTGGTGGCGGCAAGCCGGGCGCACGCACCGCGCGACCGTTTGCCGAGCGCCAATGGTAGCGCCCCCGCGTGACCGATCCGCCAACGCGACCGCGGCGACGCGCCCAGGGCCTGTTCACTCTAAATGCGTGCCCGCGCATTTAGCGTGAACAGGCCCTAGACTGCGGGCTCGTTCGCACCGCGCCCGCACCGCCGCCACGCATGAGACTCGCCGGATTCCGTTCATCGATCGCGCTGGCCGCCGCCTGGACGGCCGGCGTGGCCGTCCTCGCGGCGCAGCCCGCGTCCGCGCCGCGGCTCGCCACGCTGCCGGCCTCGGCGGCGTCCGCCGCGGCGCCTTCGATGCCGCTGGTCGACGCCTGCCCCGCGCAGTTGCCGGTACGGCAGACGGTCTCCGAGGCCATCGCCGGCTGGACGCCGATGAACCAGCAGGGCAGCTACCCGTTCGTGCGCGTGGCGCTCCATCCCGGGCCGCCGGTCGACGGCGACCTGATCGTGCCGACCGTCGAATACAAGGGCCAGGCCGGACTGCACGACGGCTGGGACCTGCCGCATCGCGACGGCGGCTACTGGATGACCTGCGCCTACGCCAACACGACGGCCACCATCGCGCGCAAGCTGGCCGACGACGTCGACTTCTGCCAGGCCGACTACGACGGCCGCTTCCTGACGCTCGTCGTCAAGCACTGGTCGTGCGGCGTCAAGCGCACGATGGCGCCGCCGGTGTGGGCCCGCCCGGCGAAGCCGGCCGCCAGGCCCGCGGCCAAGCCGCCGGTCAAGCGCGGCGCGTGAACGCCAGCGCGAGCGCCTGGTCGTGGCCGACGGGCGCGGCCTCGGGCGTCGGCGCGCGGCCCACTTCGCCGAGCATCTCCTTCAGCTCGGCGCCCTGCAGCACCTCGCAGGTGAGCAGCGCCTGCGCCATCGCGTCGAGGCGCGCGCGTTGCGCGGTCAGCAGCGTGCGGCACGTGGCCTGCGCCTGCTCGAGCAGCACGCGCGCTTCGCGCAGCACGGCGGCCTGGATGTCCGGGCCCAGCAATTCCTTGGGGATGCCGCCGACGCTGAGCAGGCCGAAGGTCTCGGAGAATCCGAGCGATCCAACCATCTCGATGGCCAGCTCGGACGCGCGCTTCAGGTCGTCGGACGCGCCGCTGGACACGCTGTCGAGCACCAGCAGCTCGGCCTCGCGGCCGCCCAGCATCATCGCGAGGCGGCTCACCAGCTCGTTCTGCTTGTACAGCGGGTCTTCGGTGCCGCGCGTCATGTAGGTGACGCCCAGCGCCTGGCCGCGCGGCTCGATCGTGACGCGTTCGACCAGGCCCGCGCCCGTCCAGTGGCCGATCATCGCGTGGCCGGCCTCGTGGTAGGCGAGACGCACGCGGGTGCCTTCGGTCAGCAGGTCCTTCATCGGCGAGATCTCGCCGCCCAGCAGCTGCGTCTCGATGGCGCGCAGCACGTGGTCGGACGTGACCTTGGCCGCGCCCTTCTCGGCCGCGCTCGAGGCCGCCTTGTTGACGATGTTGGCGATGTCGGCCGGCGTCAGGCCCGGCGTCATGCGCGCGAGCGCGGCGGTGTCGGCCGACCCGTCGGCGGTGACCTTGCCCAGGTACAGGTCGAACAGCTTCGCGCGCTCGGGCAGCGTGGGCTTGCCCAGGCGCACCAGCATGTCGAATCGGCCGGGGCGACGCATCGCCTCGTCGATGTTGTTCTCGTGGTTGGTGGCGGCGACGACGACGACGTTGTCCATCGCCTCGAAGCCGTCCATCTCGACCAGCACGCGGTTGATGATGCGGTTCATCTCGGACTCCGCGCCGCCGCCCTCGTTGCCGCGCGAGCGCTTGCCGATGCCGTCCACCTCGTCGATGAACAGCACGCACGGCGAGTGCTTGCGCGCCAGCTTGAACAGCGCCTTGACCTTGGCGACGCCCGCGCCGTAGTACGTGGCGGTGAAATACGAGCCGTCGACGGCGATGAAGTTGGCCTTGCTCTCGCCGGCCAGCGCCTTGGCGAGCAGCGTCTTGCCGGTGCCCGGCGGGCCGACCAGCAGCACGCCGCGCGGCGCGGCGGCACCCAGCTTCACGTACGACGACGGGTCGCTCAGGAAGGCCTTGACGCGGTTCAACGCGGCCTTGGCCTCGTCGTTGCCAATCGCGTCGTCGAACTTGATCTCGGGACGCTCCGACAGCGTCGACGCCGCGCCTCCGACGCCGGTCTGCAGGCGCATCAGCACGAAGAAGCCGATGCCCATCGTGGCGATGATGATCAGCGGCGACACGATGGCGCCCAGCAGGTCGAGCAGGTGCTGGCTCCTGGTTCGCGGGTCGACGTCGACGCCCACCAGCGCGAAGCCCTGCGCGGCGCTGCGTTCGGCGAGCTTGTCCAGCACCGTGCCGGCGCAGCCGATCACGGTGCAGCCCGGCACCGCGACGCTCGCCTTCGCGCCGTTCCTGAGCGTGTAAAGCACCAGGCCCGGATGGCCGTTGGCCAGCGCGACCGTGGCGACCTTTCCGGCGTCGACCGCCTTGATGAGCTCGGACACGTTGCGCTGGTTCGCGAGCCATGCGTCCGGTGACCTCTCGAACTGCAGCATCTCGGGACTCTTGCGCGAGTTCGCCTCGCGCGTGGCCTCCTGCGTCAGCAGCGCGAAGCCGGCGACGACGAGCAGCACCGACAGCACGGCCACCGGGACACGGGAGTTCGCGCGCACGCGCTTGAGGAGTTTCTGGAGGGCGGTCATGAAGAAAGCCTTGCGGCAAAAGCAGTCCGCGGCATGAGGCGATGCCGTGACTCCATTGGAGCGCGGCGAGCCTCAAAGTTCCAGTGAAAAAAGGCCTATCCGACCCCTCAGATCGACGCCGCGTACGCCCCCGGAACTTTCTACTGGACAGCGTGGTCCACACTCGCGTGGATGGGAAAGCGCGGTCGCGCACAAACGCACGGCGGCGTGCCGCGGTGCCGACACGCACGTGACGCTTGGCCGCAATCCGCAGATCGGTCGCGGCGGTCACCGCGCAGTCACACGCAACCGACTCGCCGCGCGCTACATTGCACTCGACCGCTCGCCGAGCGGACCTCTCACACATCACGGGCAGGAGAACGACATGGGTTTGCTTGATTCGATCGTCGGACAGGTCTCGGGCGCGCTGGAAGGCAGCGTTCCGGGCGGGCAGGTGCATCCGGGGCTGGTGGACGTCGTCTCGCAGCTGATGACGCAAGGCGGCGGCATGCAGGGCCTCGTCAGCCAGTTCGAGCAGCAAGGCCTCGGCCATGTGGTGTCCTCCTGGATCGGCAACGGCGAGAACCTGGCGATCACGCCGGACCAGGTGCAGGCCGTGCTCGGCGAGCCGCACATCGCCGAAGTCGCGCAGAAGCTGGGCCTGACGCCCGCGGACGTCACCAACCAGCTCGCCGGCCTGCTGCCGCACGCCGTGAACTCGGTGACGCCGGCCGGCGCGGTGCCGGAAGGCAACCTGCTCAACGAGGCGCTGAGCGCATTCACCGCCCTGCGCGGTTCCTAAGCGAACTTCGCCGCCAGGTCGACGCTGTCGCGCCGTCCCACGGCGTCGACATGCTGCGCCAGCCAGCCGCCCGCGGCCTCGCGGCCGAGCCGGTGCAGCGTCTCGAAGAACTTGCCGTTGACGGCCAGCCGCGTCTCGCCCGCCAGGTGTTCGAGCGCGGGCCCGGCCTCGATCAGGTGGAAGCGCGGCTCGGGCGGATCGCCGCCCCAAGAGCGCGGCAGCCAGCGGTGCCACGGTCGTCGCTCGCGTTGCGCGCGTTCGCGCACGAGGGCCTGCATCTCGCGCCGGAAGGCCGCGGTGAACGCGATCTCGGCGATGCGCGCGTGCAGCGTGCGGGCGGTGTCGGTCGGCTGCGCCGGCGCGAATTCCAGCGGCGACAGCAGCACCAGCAAGGTGTCGAGCGCGCGGCCGCCGCGCAGCAGCGGAAACACCGCCGGATTGCCGGCGTAGCCGCCGTCCCAGTACGTCTGGCCGTCGATGCGCGGCGCGCGGAACACGTTGGGCAGGCAGCCCGAGGCCAGCACCGCGTCGACGCTCAGCTCGCGCGCGTCGAACACGCGCAGCCGGCCCGAGTCGGCGTGCGTCGCCGCCACGAACAGCCGGAACGGCGCGCGGCGGCGCAGGCGCTCGAAGTCCACCTGGTCGGCGAGCAGCGCGCGCAGCGGGTTGACGTCCAGCGGATTGAACTGCGCCGGCGTCACGTAGTGCGCCCAGGCCATCCACAGCCTGACCATCGGCGCGAGGTGCACGCCGCCGTCGACGTCGTGGTGCGTGACGTCCATCGGCATCGTGTCGCCCAGCGCCGTCCAGAAGCGGCGCAGCGCGGCGCGCGCGCCGTCGCGGCCGCCGTCCATCCAGCCCTGCGCCATCACCACCGCGTTCATCGCGCCGGCGCTGGTGCCGCTGAGGCCGTCGAACGCGACGCGGCCGTCTGCCAGCAACGCGTCGAGCACGCCCCACGTGAATGCGCCGTGCGCGCCGCCGCCCTGCAGCGCCAGGTTCAACAGGCGCGGGGCGGACATCGGTGGCGGGTGCGTGGGTTCATGCGGCCCATCTTGCGCGACGAGCGTGTGCCCGCAGGTTTGTTCGGGTATTTCCGTGACTTGTGGCCGTCATCGCGGTGTTGCGCAACACTGCGATGGAAAACCCTGGATGGAAAACCCTTATAACTGAGCCCGATTCTTGCTGATGTCTGACATCTGCTACGCTGCGCCCCGCGTTGGTGCAATCAAAACAATGGGAACGTCGATGCTCGTCTCCTTCGTCCAGCGGTTGTCGTCGCTGGCGATCGTCACCAGTCTGGCCGCGGCCGGCGCGCAGGCGCAGCCCGGCGGCACGGCCGGCCCTCAAGTGATGGGATGGGTGCCCGCCTACGGCATCGACGCCGCGATGAAGGCGCTCACCGCGACGCCGGCCATCGGCCAGGCGATGACGCGCCTGGGCCTGCAGTTCTGGAACCCCAGCCCGGACGGCACGGGCCTGGTCTTCGCGCCGGTGGACGCCACCGGCAAGCCGGTCACCGCCGCCAGCGTGAAACAGCTGACGCGCTGGGCGCGCGCGAACCACGTGCAGCCGCTGCTCACCGTCTACAACAACTCGCAGGTGATCAACCGCTGGGACTGGCAATGGGCGCGGCGCGCGTTCGTCGAGCATCCGGAGGAATTCACCGCCGCCCTCGTGGCCGCGGTCGACACCTGGGAGCTCGATGGCGTCGACCTCGATCTCGAAGGCGAGGGCGACTTCAGCGCCGACCGCGCGGCCTACGCGTCGTTCGTGCACCAGCTGTCCGCGGCACTCAAGGCCAGGGGCAAGCTGCTGACCGTCGACAGCTTCCACAGCCCGTGCGACAACGCGCCCAACATGCGCTGGTGGAGCGATTGGGTGGGCGACGTCGCCACCATCCACAGCATGGGCTACGACGACCTGTACGAAGGCAGCAAGGCCACCTTCACGCCCGAAGGCCGGCCGGTCTGCGAGAACGGCGCGCAGCTGTTCCGCTACAGCTGGCAGCTCGACTACGGCGTGAAGGCCGGCTACCGGCGCGACCAGATCGTGCTGGGCATGCCCACCTGGGTCGACACCTGGGGCTCGGGTGGCGCCGGCCCGGGCGTGGTCGACCACCTGCACGAAGTGCGCGCGCTGGGCGGCGGCGTCGGACTGTGGGACATGCAGCTGGCCGCGGCCGGCTGGAGCAAGCCGGCCACGTGGGAGGCCGTGCAGGCGCTGCGCCGCCCGGCCGGCGCGCTGGCGCGGCACTGGCTGCCGGTCGTCGACCACGGCACGACGAGCAGCATGGCATCCGACACGCTGGCCGTGTCGGAGCGAACGACGGCGACCACCACCACGCGCTTTCGGTCGGCGCCCGCGCCGACCCACTGAGCCGGCTGACGGAGACGACAACGGCGCCCGCGGGCGCCGTTGTCGTTTCAAAGCGAGGCCGGGTCAGTGATTGTCGTGGCGGTCGTCGCGGCGGTCGTCGTGACGGTCGTCGTGACGATCATCATGGCGCTCGTCGCGGTGTTCGACGACCTCGCGATGTTCCACCGGACCGTAGCCGTGCCAGTGGTCGAAGCGATGGTCGTTCGGGTAGTGCTGGACGTAGCGGTCATGCACCCACTGCTCCTTCACGAAGAACACCGGCTGGCCGCAGGCGCCGTAGGCGGCGCAGTGGTGGCGCCAGTCGCGCTGGTAGGCGTCCGGCACGTACAGGTAGATCGGGCGCTGGTGGATCGCCACCGGCGACGGCGCGATCACCATGGGCTGCTCGTAGACCACCGGCGGCGGCACGAAGGCGACGCCGGGGGTCGGCACGCCGATGTCGACGCGTCCGTAGACGCCCGGCACGTTGATGTTGAGGCCGACGCCCACGGAAACCTGGGCCTGCGCGGCGCCGGCGGCGATGGCCGCGAGGGCGGCGACGGCGATGTGGAGCTTCTTCATGATGTGTGTTCCTTCTGGTCGGCTCGGGAGTGATGGACATCTGCTGCAGCCACCTCCCATTCCCAAGAAGTGCTGAAGCGCGAGCTTGCTGATAGAACGGCATGCGCGACCGTGCCGTTGACGACGAGAAGGTAATCGATCTTTACAAGCCGCGCGTGACACGTCGGGCACGCCCGGTGAATTTCCCGGCGCGGATCGCCGATCCGGCCGGATTTGGCACGCCGATCCAGCCCGGGAGTTGGCCATTTCGCGGGTTTGTGGGAGAATGCCGGGTTCGACCCCTCACAGCTTTAAGACCGGATCCAATCATGGGCAACAAGATCGTTACCGAAGCCGACCGCAAGGCCACCCCGCGTCCGGCGCTGCCGATCGGCGTGACCGCCACCACCGGCAAGGGCCAGAAGCGCAGCCTCGAGCGCGGCGCCCACACCCGCAGCAAGAAGAACCCGGGCAAGCGCGCTCGCCAAGGTTGAACGGGGCCAGCCCGCGGGGCTGAACCCGAATCAGCCTGCCAAGGTTGAACGGGGCCAGCCTGCAAGGCTGAACGCGAATCAGCCTGCCAAGGCTGATTTCGCGCCGGCATCTCGACGCCGGCTCGTTTTCAGGCGCTCGCGCATCCGCCCGAGTGCCCTTGTCGACACCGCCACGGATGCGTGACCAGGAGCCTTCGGGCTCCTTTGTTCGTTTCAGCCGAAATCGCGTCGCGTTGCGTTCCAGCCTTCGGCTTCGGCCGCGCGCTGAGACACTGCACCATGCTTCGAATCACCGAACTGCGCCTGCCGCTCGATCATCGCGAGGACGCGTTGCGTCCCGCGATCGTCGCGCGCCTGGGCCTGCGCGATGCGGAGCTGGCGTCGTTCAAGGTCTTCAAGCGCAGCTACGACGCTCGCAAGAAGACGGCCATCGTGCTGATCTACACCGTCGACTGCGAACTCGCGGTCGATGAATCGGCTGTGCTCGCGCGGCTCAATGGCGACCCGCACCTGCGCGTGACGCCCGACACGAACTACCGCTTCGTCGGCCAGGCCGCGGACGGCTTTTTCGAAGGCGCGAGCAGCGCGCGCCGGCGCCCGGTCGTCGTCGGCTTCGGCCCGTGCGGCATCTTCGCGGCGCTGATCCTCGCGCAGATGGGACTGCGCCCGATCGTGCTCGAACGCGGCAAGCAGGTGCGCGAGCGCACCAAGGACACCTGGGGCCTGTGGCGCCAGGGCAAGCTCGATCCCGAGTCGAACGTGCAGTTCGGCGAAGGCGGCGCCGGCACGTTCTCGGACGGCAAGCTGTGGAGCCAGATCAGCGACCCGCGCCATCTCACGCGCAAGGTGCTGGCCGAGTTCGTCAAGGCCGGTGCGCCCGACGAAATCCTGTTCGTCGCCAAGCCGCACATCGGCACCTTCCGCCTCGTCGGCATGGTGGAGAAGATGCGCGCCGACATCGTCGCCCTCGGCGGCGAGATCCGCTTCGAGCAGCGCGTGGTCGACGTGCTGATCGAGGGCAAGGGCGAGCAGCGGCAGATCCGCGGACTCACGCTCGCTTCCGGCGAGGAACTGCGCACCGACCACGTCGTCCTGGCGCTGGGCCACAGCGCGCGCGACACCTTCGCCATGCTGCACGAACGCGGCGTGCGCATGGACGCCAAGCCGTTCTCGATCGGCTACCGCATCGAGCACCCGCAAGGCCTGATCGACCGCGCGCGCTTCGGCCCCAACGCCGGCAACGAGATCCTCGGCGCGGCCGACTACAAGCTGGTGCACCACGCGAGCAACGGCCGCTCGGTCTACAGCTTCTGCATGTGCCCGGGCGGCACGGTGGTGGCGGCGACGTCGGAAGAACATCGCGTCGTCACCAACGGCATGAGCCAGTATTCGCGCAACGAGCGCAACGCCAACGCCGGCATCGTCGTGGGGATCGATCCGCAGGACTATCGCCAGGACGGCCAGGCCGACGGCATCGTCAACCCGCTCGACGGCATCGCGTTCCAGCGACTCTGGGAATCGCGCGCCTACGAGCTGGGTGGCGGCGGCTACATGGCGCCCGGCGCGCTGGTGGGCGACTTCGTCAAGCGCCAGCGTTCCAGCGCGTTCGGCGACGTGCAGCCCTCGTACAAGCCGGGCGTGCACCTGACCGACCTGCAGGAAAAGGGCCGCGGCAGCCTGCCCGAGTACGCGCTCGACGCGATCCGCGAGGCGCTGCCGGCGTTCGAGCGCCAGATCAAGGGCTTCTCGCTGCCCGACGCGGTGCTCACAGGCGTCGAGACGCGCACGTCGTCGCCGCTGCGCATCCCGCGCGGCAAGGACTACCAGAGCCTCAACGTGCGCGGCCTCTACCCGGCCGGCGAAGGCGCGGGCTATGCCGGCGGCATCATGTCGGCGGGCGTCGACGGCATCGAAGTCGCCGAGGCGCTGGGCGCCGCGCTGCTCGCGAGCTGACGCCTCGCCTTACGCGGTCACGTCGACCGTGATCGTCGCCACCGCGCCGGCCAGGCCGTGCGAATCCTTGACGGTGACCTTCAGCACATACGTGCCCTTGACGGCCTTGGCCCACGCGAGCACGCCCGCGGTGCTCAGCGTCATGCCGCTCGGCTGGCCGGTCATCGTGTAGGTCATCGCGTCGCCGTCGATGTCGACGCCGACCAGCGTGGCCTTCAGCGCGGTGCCGGCCTTCAGCATGATCGTGCCCGACGCCAGCGTCGGCGCGTGGTTCACCTTGACGACGCTCAACGTGTACTTGCCGCTGGCGGACTTGCCCGCGCTGGTGGTGGCCGTCGCGGTGAACGAGTAGGTGCCGGCGACCGGCGACGCCCAGTTGACGCTGCCCAACGAGTTGACCGCCAGGCCGCTCGGCGCGCCGGACAACGCGTACGTCGTCGTGACGCCCGAAGGCGCGGTGATGTCGAGCGACGCCGACAGCGCCGTGCCGGTCTGCCCCGACAACGCGCCGCCGGGCACGGTCGGCGCGACGGCCACGGGGGTGGGCGCCGGCGCGGCGGTGGTGTCGGCCACCAGGAGGTTCAGCAGCGCAGTCGCATTGGGCGTGCCCCAGCCGGTGACGGTGTCGTAGCCGGTGCCTGTCACGCAGGTCGCGCAGGTGCCGTCGGTGCCGTCGACGACGTCGTAGAAGGCCGCGGCGTAGTTCGCGGCCGAACCGGCGATGGTCTTGTAGATCGCGTTGTGGACATCGCCCAGCACCGCCTGCGAGGCCGCCACGCGGCGCGCGTTGGCCACCGCCACCAGGCCGGCCCATTGCGGCGTGCCGATGCTGGTGCCGCCGTAGGAATTCCAGGTCGTGGTGGTCGAGCCCTGCGCGGTCAGCGCGACGTACTGGCCGGTGCTCGGGTTCGCGTTGAAGGCGACGTCGGAGACGGTGCGCATCGTCGCCGCGCCGGCGCCGGCGACCTTCACGCCCGACTGCCACGACGGCAGCGATTCGTACGCGCTCACGCCGCCGCCCGAGCTGGCCCACGCCGCTTCGTAGCGCGTGCCGCTGCCGCTCCATTGCAGGCTGGTGCCGCCGACGGCCAGCACGCTGGGCGACACCGCCGGCCACAGCACCTGCGCGCCGTCGTCGCCCGCGGCCGCGACGTAGGTCATGCCCGCGGTCGTGAACGACGCGTCGTCGCCCTTGACCCACGCGCCTTCGGCCGCGCCGAAGCTCATCGACACCACGCCCGCGCCCATCTTGTTGGCCAGCGCGACGCCGCCCAGCAGGCTGTTGGTGTTGGCGTCGGCCACCTCGATCAGCACGATGCGCGCGAGCGGCGCGATCGCGTGCGCCCATTGCACGTCGAGGGCGATCTCGGCGATCCAGTCGGCGTTGTAGGCCGGCGCGGCGGCGAGCAGCCTGGCGTTGCCGTCGGTGTAGGCCACGGAGAACGTGCAGGTCGACGCGGCCTTGGACAGCGGCAGCGACGACGTCGTCGCCAGCGCGACCCCGGTGCAGGCCGGCAGGCCGAACTTGGTCGAGAACTTCGCGAGGTCGGAGAACGCGTTCGGGTGGTCGTAGGCGTCGATGATGTAGATGGTCTGGCCCGCGCCGAAGCCGGCGGCGTCGGCGGCCGACAGCGACGCCGCGGCGGGCAGCGCCGGCAGGCCGTAGGCCGCGCGGATCTGCGCCGGCGTGTAGACGGCCGCGCTGATGGCCGTGGCCGCGGGCTTGGTGGCGCTGGCCGAGGCGACGCGCTCGCGCAGCGCGCCGGCGAGGCGCTCGGGCGTCAGGCCGGCGGTCGACAGGCCGGCCACCGCCGCATCGATCGCGAAGCGATGCGGCGCCTGGCTCGCGGACGCGCCGCGGCCGTCGGCATCGGTGTCGGCGGGCTCGTCGAGCTGCGCGGGCGCCATGTGGAACGTGGGCCGGGCCTCGACGCCGGCGACCGTGGCCGCCGCAGGCGAGGCCTGGGTCGTCGTCGATTCGACCGTGGCTTGCGTCGATCCGGCCTCGTCGCTGCCGCCGCCGCAGGCGGTGAGCGCGGCCGCGGCGAGGCAGGACAGCAGCGTGGCGAGGCGGGACGTCGAAGCGGCGAAGCGATGCGAGGACAAGGGCTATCCTTTGGGCGAAGGCATCGACAGGGGGCATCGAGGGCAGGCCATCGGGACGCACGGCCGTGCGTCCCGACCGGCACGCCATCACGCCGGGCCTGCCGGGTGTGGACAAGCAGCTTGGCGCTGCCAGGCGCTGTTGCCGTGAGGCAGAGCAGCGAGTGCGGTGAGTCGGGAGATCTGCTGGCGATCCTAGCGATTCCCTGATGGGCTGTCAGGGTCTCCCGACCGCGATTCCGCGCGCCACCTCGAATAGATCACGAACCGCGTCGCTGCCTCGCGCGAACCATGATTTCCAGCGCACGTCGCCGTCAACAACTGCCCTTACGCGGCCTCGAGCGCGTGGTGTCGACCTACGCGCCGCGCGTGCTTCGCGGCGGTCGCTAAGATCGCGCTTCCCCATCGCACATGCGCGCCGGCGCGCGCGCCAGGAGCGCACCATGTACACCCTGTTCGGCTTCAAGGACTCGGGCTCCGCGTCGGTCGAGTGCGCGCTGGAGATGACCGGCGCGCCGTACCGCATCGTCGAGACCGCGTCGTGGGAACGGAACGAAGCGCTCGCCGAACTGGAGCGCATCAACCCGCTCAAGCAGATCCCGACGCTGCAGTTGCCGGACGGCGCCGTCCTCAGCGAGAGCGCGGCGATCCTGATGCACCTGGGCAGAGCCTTTCCGAACTCGGGGCTGCTGAGCGACGTGCCGCGCGAGCGCGACCTCGCGCTGCGCGGCATGGTCTACATCGCGGCGAACTGCTATCCGTGCGTCACCATCCTCGACTATCCCGAGCGCTTCACCAGCGCCACGGACGACGCGTCGTTCGCGGCGATCCGCGCGGGAACGCGCGAGCGGCTGCACCGCCACTGGGAGATCTTCGCGGACCTGCATCCGGTCGAGGACGCGCGCTTCATCGGCGGCGACCAGCCCGGGGCGCTCGACCTGTACGCGGCCGTCGTGTCGCGCTGGGGCGGCGCGCGCAAGCACGCGCAGGCGTCGCGGCCCGCATTCTCGGCGCTGCTGGAGCGCATCGATTCGCATCCGGCGGCCGCGCTGGTCTTCGGACGGCACTGGCCGACGCCTGCGCAGTCGCCGACCGGCGCGTGACGCGCGCGCAGGCGATTCCGGGCGCTGCGACGGCGGCGACCGGCGCGGCGAGCCGTCAGGCCAGCAGGCCCATCTCGACGCCGGGCGCCAGGTTCAGGCGGCTCGCGAGGCCGGCGCGCAGTTCGAGCACGGTGCGGGCCTCGGGGCAGCGGGACATGCGCCACGGCTTCATGCCGGCCACCACCTTGGTGACGACGCCGTCGGCGCTGAGGAACACGACGTCGACGGGCTGGTCGAAGCCGAAGGTGTTGATGGAGCTGCAGCGCTTGACCCAGACGCCGCACGACTTCTTGAGTTCGCGCGCGCCCGCCAGGCCGAGAAAGCGGCTGCGCCATTGACCGGTCGTGCGTACGGGGACGCGATTGCGCGTGCCGGGCACCCTGAGATCGATCGTTTCGGACATGAAGCTGGTTCCTGCTGGCTGCGATTGTTCTTCTTGCGAATCGGCTCCTCTGCGTGAGCCGAACCCTTCCTTGCACGGCCGTAGCTTAACTGCCGAGCGTGCAAAAAATCACGTCGACTGGGGTAAACGACGAGTCCCGAGACACACCGTTACGTGTGTGCAGTGACAAGGTGCATCGGCGCTTGACAAGAAATCATGTTTGAACAAATTCAGTGCGGAAAATGCACCAATCCGCGCCACGAAGGAGACTCCGTGAGCCCGCAGCCGTTCTTCCATCCGTTCTCGTCGTACTCGCAGAAGGCGCCGATCGCGCAGGCCGTGGACGCGGCGCGCCCGTTCCGGCCGTACTTCCCGCTGGGCGCGCCCGAGCGCGCCTAGTCGCGCTCGCGCTCCCAGAACACGCCGTCCTCGGTGATCATCGCGTCGAGCGACATGTCGTGCGGCTCTGCCTCGAGCCACGGCACATACCCGTGGCCGTATCCGATGCCCACCGTGTACGGACGCGGCGTCAGCGCCGCCAGCGTGCGGTCGTAGAAGCCGCCGCCGTAGCCCAGGCGCACGCCGTTGTCGCCGAAACCCACGCAGGGCACCAGCAGCAGCTCGGGCTCGAACTTGTCGGTGCCCTTGGGCTTGGGGATGCCGTAGGCGTCGTCCTCCATCGGGCAGCCCGGATACCAGACGTGGAAGTCGAGCTGCTTGGTCTCGCGGTCGATCACGGGCAGGCCGATCAGCCGGTAGGGCTCGCCCTCCGTCCAGCGGAACAGCGCGGGCATCGCGTCGAACTCTCCCTTGATCGGCCAGTACGCGCCGATGGACGTCTCCGGCCGCGTCACCAGCCACACGCGCAGCATCTCCTGCAGGTGCACCGAGCGCTGGTGGCGGTCGCCCATCGCGAGCCGCTCGGCCTTCAACTGGCGGCGCAGCGTGGGCTTGTCGCGGGCGGGCTCGAGCGAGAACTTCCAGGGCGGCGTGGTCATGGGGCGATTGTGGAGGCGGCTGCGGCATCGTGCAAATCCGGCGCTTAAACTCGGGCCATGAACGATTCAGGACTCGTCAGCCATTGCCTGGAATTGCTGTCCCCGCTGGGGCGCACGTCGTCGCGCCGCATGTTCGGCGGCCGCGCGCTCTACATCGACGACCTGTGCATGGCGCTGATCTTCGACGACGCGCTGTACCTGAAGGTGAACGACGACTCGCGCGCGGCGTTCGAACGCGCGGGTTGCCGGCCGTTCATCTACGAGACCAAGGACGGCGACCACCAGATGCTCGGCTACTACACGGCGCCGGACGAGGCGATGGAGTCGCCCGCCGAGATGATCGCGTGGGCGCGCCGCGCGCTGGCCGCCGCGGTGGCGGCCCGGGCGAAGGCACCGAAGAAGAGGGCGGCGCCCGCGAAGGTCGCTGCGAAAAAGGCGCCAGCCGGCAAGGCCGCGGCCGCGAAGAAGGCCGCGGCGAAAAAGACCGTCGCCGCGAAGGCCGCGGTCAGGAAGCCGGCCGCGAAGAAGACCGCCAAGCCATGAACCTCGGCCGTCAGCGCCCGCTGGTCCTCGACCACCTGCGCAGCTTCGAGGCGGTGGCGCGCCGCGCCGGCTTCGGTGCGGCGGCCGAAGAGCTGCACGTCACGCAATCGGCCGTCAGCCGCCAGATCAAGAGCCTGGAGGACGAGCTCGGCGCGCCGCTGTTCACGCGCGGCACGCGCCGCGTCGAGCTCACGCAGGCCGGCCAGCTGCTGCTGCGCGCGATCACGCCGGCGCTCGCCCGCATCGACAGCGCCGTGCGCCAGATCCGCCAGCTGCGCGGCCGCGCGCAGGTGAGCCTGTCGACGTTCCCGTCGTTCGCGTCGCTGTGGCTGCTGCCGCGGCTGCCGACTTTCGAGAAGGGCCAGCCGGCCATCGACATCCGCATCTCGGCCACCGACCGCCTGCTGGAGCTCGACGATCCCGACCACGACCTCGTGCTGCGCCAGATCCGCCCCGAGGACGCGCCGCCCGGCGCCGTGCGGCTGTTCGGCGAAGTGTGCACGCCCGTGATCGGCGCGAGCCTGGCCGACGCCATCGGGCGCGGCGCCGCGCCGCCGCTGAAGACGCCGTCGGACCTGGTCGACTGCACGCTGATCGAGATGGACGACGACCGCGCCAGCTCGGACGTGCTGGGCTGGCCGTTCTGGCTGCAGCAACGCGGCCTGTCGCAGCTGGAACCGCGGCGCTGGATCAGCGTCAACTTCACGCACCAGCAGGTGCAGACCGCACTCGCCGGCCAGGGCGTCGCGCTGGCGCGGCTGCCGCTGATCCACGAGGCCCTCGAACGCGGCGACCTGATCGAGCCCTTCGGCCGCGAAGGCCGCATGACCTCGCCCTGGGCCTACTGGCAGATCGCGCTGAGCAACGCGCGGGCGCGACCGGAGCTGGAAAGCTTCGTGGCGTGGTTGCAGCAGGCGGCGCAGGAGACGCGGCGGGCCATCGGGGAAGAGGGCTGAGAACCTGCGAACGAACCCGCCACGCCCGCTCGGCGCCAAAAAAGCAATCGGATGGTGACATTTGACCGGGCCTTGCGCTCACGGGACTCAACACCCCCTCGACGCCGGCCGTTGACCAGGAATCAACGACATCGCGCGCCAAGGTCACCATGCGTCACTCAATCGATAGACGACCCACGTTCCCGACGCCGTCAGCCGTCGCGACCTGGGTTGCGCCCCTGCTGGCCGCGGCATGCGTCACGGGTTGCGGCGGCGGCAGCGGCGGCGCGAGCGGCAACACCGACCCCGCCGTGCCGCCGCCCACCAACACGTTCTCCGGCAGCGTCCAGATCAACGGGGCGCCGCTGGCGGGAGTGACGATCGTCGCCTTCGACACGAACAACAACCAGGTCTTCGGCACGACGACCACCGACGCACAGGGCAAGTACGCGTTCTCGGGCCTGAATACCTCCTGCACCGACAGCTGCTTCCAGGACTATCAGATCCTGGCCTTCAAGAACGGCTACGCCTTCTCCCCCAGCGTCGCGAACGTGCCGGCCTCCTACACGTCGAACGTCCAGTGGTACGTGCCACCGGCGCCCTTCAACCCGCCGGACAACTGGTACGACCCGAACGGCGTCGCGGTCACGCGCGCCGGCTACAACGGGCAGTACCTCGACACGGACGGCCCCGCCTTCCCGCCCATCGTCTTCACGGTTTTCAACTACGCGTCGATCACCGCCGGCCCCACGGGTCCGACGGACTCGATCAGCGGGGCGGACTTCCAGGCCTACGACGGCACTCAGCCGCTGGTACACCTGGCCGCAAGCGGTCAATCGGTGTCCTACCAGGCCGGCGACGACGCCGCCGTCCACACCGGCGTGGCCTGGCCGGCGACCCGCTTCGTCGACAACGGCGACGGCACGGTGACCGACCACCTGACCGGCCTCGTCTGGCTCAGGAATGCCGGCTGCCTTGCGTCCACCGACTGGACGTCCGCCATGGCCGAGGCCCTGCAATTGGCCAGCGGTTCCTGCGGGCTCGAGGACGGCTCCACGGCCGGCCAGTGGCGCGTGCCCAATGTCTGGGAATTGGAAAGCGTGATCGACGAATCGGCGTCCGCTCCGTCGTTGAGCGCCGGCAGTCCGTTCACCGGCGTGGCCGCCGGCGGATACTGGACGTCGACCAGCATCATGGGGAACCAGTTGCCGACCGGCGCGCCCACCGCCTGGGCGATCGACCTGACGACCGGACGCTACATCGACGACGGCATCGCGAACGCGAAGACCCAGGCCATGGCCGCGTGGGCGGTCAAGGGCGCCAGCGGCGGTGCCGTGACGCTGCAGGCCACCGGCTACTACATTCCATACACGCCGGGAGACGACGGCAGCGTGGCGGCCGGCGTACCGCTGACGACGATGCGCATGATCGACAACGGCAACGGCACCGTCACCGACTCGATGACCGGGTTGGTCTGGCTCAAGCAGGCGAGCTGCGCACAACTGCAGGGCACCTGGAGCGCCTCGGTGACGGCGGTCAACGGCCTGCAGAGCGGCCAGTGCGGACTGGCCGACGGCTCGACGCCCGGCTATTGGCGGATGCCGAACCGCAAGGAAATGGAGAGCCTTGCCGACCGGATCCAGACCAACGAGGCCGACTTCTTCAACTTCGCCTCCACCAGCACGGCGGCAGGGCTGGATCCGGTGAGCGCGGCGTTCTCGGATTTCGTGTCCCTGCAGTACTACTGGACGGCCACGACCGACGCCGGCGCCACCTCCTCGGCATGGACCGTCTTCAGCTGCGACTGGGGCGTCTACGACACGCCGAAATCCCAGACCGGCTATACATTGGCGGTGCACTGAGGCACTCGCAATTCGCCGACGGTCTACCGCTGGCGAGGACAGCTCGTGGCGGCTTGCTGATGGGCCGTCCGGGGTCGGTCGTCGGCCAAAGCCGCCTGGCGCGGATGCTTCGCCGCAAGCTCAGGTCAGCAGCCCCAGCGCCATCTCGATCTGCTCGGTCGGGCTGCGCTTGAAGCCCGAGCGCGTGAAGCGCTGCAGGCGGCCGACGGCCAGCGCGGTGAGCGCGGAGGCGCGGCCGTTGGCGTCGACGGTGGGGGTCTGCGAGCCGGCCTGCTCGGCGGCGGCGCGCAGCGACTGGCGCAGCTGCGACTCGACCTTGTCGAAGAACTGGTTCATGCGCGCGGACAGTCGCTCGTTCTCGAACACCAGCGCGTCGCCCACCATCACGCGCGCCATGCCGGGGTTCTTCTCGCCGAACTGCAGCAGCATGAAGACGATGCGGCGCGCCTGCAGCGCCGGGTCGGCGTCGCGTTCGGTGATCTGGTTGATCAGCGTGAAGATGCTCTGCTCGATGAACTCGATGAGCCCTTCGAACATCTGCGCCTTGCTCGCGAAGTGGCGGTACAGCGCGGCCTCGCTCACCGACAGCTTGGCGGCCAGCGCGGCCGTGGTGATGCGGTCGGCACCCGGCTCTTCCAGCATGGCGGCCAGCGTCTGCAGGATCTGCACGCGGCGCTCGCCCGGCTTCGGGCGCTTGCGCGCCGGCGCCGCGCTGTCATTGGTCGCGCCGGCGGCGGCGGAAACCCCGTCGCCGGCCGCGTCGGCGCGGGCGTCGGTGGCGTCGTCCTCTTCGTTGAGGTCGCGACCTGCTTGCGGTGATTGCATCGTGATCTCAGGCGCCGAGGCGCCGGAACCGGCAACGGCAGAAAAGGCGGTGGGAAAGTCTGGCATTGCTGTCAGCTGCCGAAGTGAGCAGGTCTGAACCCATTTTTGCACAGCACTGCCGGGCTGCCTCGTGCAGGTAAACACCAAGCAAAGTTTCCGTGAAGGCCGGCACGGTCGCGCAAACGGGAGCGGGCCGGCCGCGCGAGATCGGGGTTTGCACCAAGCCGGGCCGCGCCGCACCGGGGGCGGGACTGTCAGCCCAGGTTGCGCAGCGACTTGACGATGCGCACGCCACTCGGGTGCGCCGTCCAGCGCCGCACCCGCGGCCCGGCGTGCGCGCCGCGGCGGGCGAAGCGCTGCATCCACACCGGCTGCATGCCGACGCGGCGCGCGGCCAGCACGTTGTCGAGCGAGTCCTCCACCAGCACGCAGCGCGACGGATGCACGCCCAGGCGCGCGGCCACGTGGCGCAGCATGCGGGTGTCGGGCTTCGGTCGCCAGTCGCCGAACATGCGCATGTCCTCGATGGACAGCACCTGGTCGAACAGCTGCACGATGCCGAGAGCGCCCAGCACGCGCATCGCGTACGCGCGCGGCGCGTTGGTCAGCACGATGCGGCGCCCGCGCAGGCGGGCGATGGCCGCGAGGTCGTGGCGATGGCCCGTGACGCGCTGCTCCAGGCCCGGGAAGCGGTGCGTCTCGTGCAGGAAGTGCGCGGGGCTGACGTCGTGGTGGCGCACCAGGCCCAGCATCGTCGAGCCGTAGCGGCGCCAGTACTTCTCGCGCAGCGCATCGGCCTCGGCCGGCGTGACGCCCAGCGTGTCGACCACGTAGTCCTGCATCGTGTCGTTCATCTGCGCGAACACCCACGCGCCGGCGTCGTGCAGCGTGTTGTCGAGGTCGAACAGCCAGACGCGTCCGCCGCTCACGACGCATGCTCCATGTCGCGGCCCAGCCCCCAGATGCCGCCCATCAGCAACAGCGCGCCGAGCCATTGCGCCGGCTGCAGCCGCTCGCCGAGGAAGGCCGCGGCGAGCAGCACGGCCGTCAGCGGCTCGACCAGCGTCGCCACCGTCAGCGCCGTCGGGCTCAATCGCGCCGCGCCCCAGCTGAACGCCAGCAAGGCCAGCGCCGCGGTCACCATGCCGAGATACAGCAGCCACGCCTCGGGGGTCGCCTCGTGCGGCAGTTGCAGCGGCCAGACCAGCCCCGACAACCCCATCACCGCGGTGGCGGCGAGCGTCAACGCGGTCGTCGCCGTGCCGGCGCCCCACTTCCGCGAGATCGCCGGGCTGACCAGCGTGAAGCCGGCGTACAGCAGCGCCGAGCCGACCGACGCCGCCACGCCGGCGATCCAGTCGTCGAGCGTCGCCCCCGGCCGCGCGCCGCCCCCGGCGCCGCCGCCGACGATCAACAGCACCGTCCCCGCCAGCGACGCCGCCAGGATCGCCAGCAGCGCCAGGCTCGCGCGCCGGCGCCCGCGCGCGAGCGCCCACGCCGTGACGAACACGGGCGGCAGGCACAGCGCGATCAGCGTCGGGATGGCCGCGCCGATGCGCGCGATGCCGATGAACCACAGCAGCACGTACGACGCCATCACCGCACCGGCGGCCAGCAGCGGCGCGCCCTCGCGCAGCAGGCGCCGCCACGGCATGCCGCGCCCGAACACGAGCAGCAGCGACGCCGCGCCCAGCACGAAGCGCCAGAACGAGATGCTTTGCGGATGGTAGCCGTGGCGTGCCACGAGCAGGTTCACGACCAGCGAGCCGGTGCCCCACAGGAAAGCCGCGCCGCAGGCGGCGCCCAGTCGCGCGCCTGTTGCTTGATTGAGCGAAGTGACCACGCGGGCCGTGCGACGGGCCGCTCCCTAGGAGGCCCGCGCTCCCCTCGGGGGAGTGGACGGCGTACTCGCCGGACGAGGGGTCGTCATCTAGCGGGCGCGGATCATCGTCCCGTAGGCCTGATCCGTCAGGATTTCCAGCAGCATCGCGTGCGGCACGCGGCCGTCGATGATGTGCACGGCGTTGACGCCCGAACGCGCGGCGTCGAGCGCCGACGCGATCTTGGGCAGCATGCCGCCCGAGATCGTGCCGTCGGCGAACAGGTCGTCGATCTGGCGCGCGCTGAGGTCGGTCAGCAGCTTGCCCTGCTTGTCCAGCACGCCCGGCGTGTTGGTGAGCAGCACCAGCTTCTCGGCGCCCAGCACCTCGGCCAGCTTGCCGGCGACGACGTCGGCGTTGATGTTGAAGCTGACGTTGCCCTCGCCGAAGCCGATCGGGCTGATGACCGGGATGAACTGGTCGTCCTGCAGCGCCTTCACGACCGCCGGGTCGATGGACACGATGTCGCCCACCTGGCCGACGTCGTGCTCGATGCTGGGGTCGTCCTTGTCCTTCATCTTCAGCTTGCGCGCGCGGATCATGCCGCCGTCGAAGCCGGTGAGGCCCACGGCCTTGCCGCCGGCCGAGTTGATCAGGCCGACGATGTCCTGCTGCACCTCGCCGCCCAGCACCCACTCGACGACGTCCATCGTCTCCTGGTCGGTGACGCGCATGCCCTGGATGAACGTGCCCTTCTTGCCGAGCTTGGACAGCGCGGTGTCGATCTGCGGGCCGCCGCCGTGCACCACGACCGGGTTCAGGCCGACCAGCTTGAGCAGCACCACGTCTTCGGCGAAGTCCTGCTGCAGCGCGGGCTCGGTCATCGCGTTGCCGCCGTACTTGATGATGATCGTCTTGCCGTGGAACTTGCGGATGTAGGGCAGCGCCTGCGACAGGATCTCGGCCTTGTCGCGCGGTGCGATGTGCGAGAGATCGACCGACGCGGGCGTCGAATCGGCGGCGATGGTGGGCGTAGGCGTGGTCATGCGGCGATTCTATTGACGTTGCGCGACGGCTGCGTGTCGCCGAACGTCCTGTTTCAAGGGTTTTCGGCGCCGGGCGCCCCGGTTGCCGGCGGGCAACTGCGCGCGCCCGCGTATTCCGGCCACCCCGTCCGCGCGTTGAATGGGATACCAGGGACAATTGCCATCATGAAACGCCTCCTCGCCACCGTCGCGCTGCTCGCCGTCTCGGTCGTCGCTTCCGCCCAGGCCCTCGTGGCCGGCGAGGTGAAGAAGATCGACAAGCCGGCCGGCCGCATCACCCTGAAGCACGCCGAGATCAAGGCCTACGACATGCCCGGCATGACCGGCGCCTACAAGGTGCAGGACCCATCCATGCTGGACAAGGTGCAGGTCGGCGACCGGGTGCAGTTCAGCCTCGACCGCGTCAATTCGGTCTACACGATCACAAAAATAGAGCCCCTCGGTCGCTAGCGCTCCGGCCCCCGAGGGGTCGGCCGCGAGCGGCCCGGCCGAGCCTGGTCCGCCGCGCCCTTGAACTTCCGGCCAGCAGCCGAGCGGCAGCGCCGGCGACGGCTCCGGTTCCGGCGTCACGCGCTCAGAAGTGGATGCCGCGCATCATCTGCTGCATCGCGACGGCCTCGGCCGACAGCTTGGGCTTGCCGCTCTTGTCGCCCGACGCCGCGGCCGAGTCCGGGAACATGCGGAAGCTCGTGTTCATCACGATCTGCGCGATGCGCGGCACCAGCGCGTGCATGGTCTCGCCGAGCACGCCCAGGCGCGTGGCGATGCGCACCGGCTTCTCGACGCAGGCCTGCGCGATCATGTCGGCGGCCTCCTCGGGCGACAGCGTCGGCACGTTGTTGTAGATCTTCGTGGGCGCGATCATCGGCGTGCGCACCAGCGGCATGTTGATGGTGGTGAAGGTGACGCCCACGTCGGCATACTCGCTCGACGCGCAGCGCGTCCACGCATCGAGCGCCGCCTTGCTGGCCACGTAGGCCGAGAAGCGCGGCGCGTTGGTGAGCACGCCGATCGAGCTGATGTTGACGACGTGGCCCCTGTGCTTGGCCACCATGCCGGGCAGCAGGCCCATCGTGATGCGCAGGCAGCCGAAGTAGTTCAGCTGCATCGTGCGCTCGAAGTCGTGGAAGCGGTCGTAGCTGGCCTCGATCGCGCGGCGGATCGAGCGGCCGGCGTTGTTGATCAGGAAATCGACGCCGCCGAAGTTCGCGTTGATCCACTCGACGAACGCCTTGGTGCCGGCCTCGTCGGCCAGGTCGACCGGGTAGGTCTCGACCTTCGCGTCGTCGCGGCCGGCCTGCTTCGCGTAGGCCAGGATCTCCTTCTTCGCCTCGGCGAGTTTCTCTTCGTCGCGCGCGCAGATCAGCGTGATCGCGCCGGCCTCGGCGAACTTGCAGGCCGCGGCCAGGCCGATGCCCGACGAACCGCCCGTCACCAGCACCACCTTGCCCGACACCGTGCCCTTGAGGCTGTGGTCGATCGACAGCGCCGGATCGAGGTGGCGCTCCCAGTAGTCCCACAGCAGCCACGCGTAGTCCTTCAGCGGCGGGCAGGCGATGCCCGAGCCCTTGAGGGCGGCCAGCGCGTCGCGGTTGTCGAAGCGGGTCGGATAGTTGATGAAGGTGAGGATCTCCTCGGGCAGGCCCAGATCCTTCATCACGGCGTTGCGCACGCGGCGCACCGGCGCCAGCGCCATCAGGCTCTTCTTGACGCCGCGCGGGATGAAGCCCAGCAGCGCCGCGTTGACGAACACGTTCATCTTGGGCGCGTGCGCGGCCTTGGCGAAGATCGCCAGCACGTCGCCCACGCGCAGGCCTTCCGGATCGACCAGGTGGAAGCACTGGCCGCTGCCTTCGAGCTTGGTGTGGCTGATGTGGTCGAGCGCGGAGACGACGAAGTCGACCGGCACGATGTTGATGCGGCCGCCTTCGAGGCCGATGCCCGGCATCCACGGCGGCAGGATCTGGCGCATGCGCTGGATCAGCTTGAAGAAGTAGTAGGGGCCGTCGATCTTGTCCATCTCGCCGGTCCGCGAGTCGCCGACGACCATCGCCGGTCGGTAGACCGTCCACGGCACCTTGCACTCCTTGCGCACGATCTTCTCGGACTCGTGCTTGGTGGCGAAGTACGGGTGGTCGAGGTTCTCGGCCTCGTCGAACATGTCCTCGCGGAACACGCCTTCGTACAGGCCCGCGGCCGCGATCGACGACACGTGGTTGAAGCGCCCGGCCTCGATCGCCTTGGCGAATTCGACGGCATTGCGCGTGCCCTCGACATTGACGGCGACCTGCGACTCCTCGTCGGCCGACAGGTCGTACACCGCGGCCAGGTGGTACATCTGGTCGATGTTGCCCTTCAACGCCTTGACCTGGTCGGCCGCGACGCCCAGCTTCTTGCCGGTGAGGTCGCCCATCACCGGAATCGCGCGGCCCTTGGCGGCGCCCCAGTACGCGAGCAGGTCGGGCACCTTGCCTTCGGATCCGGGCCGCAGCAGGAAGTACACCGTGGCGCCGCGGCGGGCCAGCAGGGCCTTGACGAGTCGCTTGCCGATGAAGCCGGTGGCCCCGGTCACGAAATACTGCATACGGTGTCTCCTCTATTTGGAATGACGTCTCGCGCCGATTGTGGGACATGCCCGCGCGGCGGCGCACGCGTGTTTGTCCGATGCAACGCCGCGCGCGGCCGAGGCCTTGACGCGGATAGAGCGGCTACCCTACGCAATTAGGTTTCGCCCTCCAGGGACGGCCTCTATATTCCAGTCTCGACCACGAGTGGTGGTCAATCGCAAGAACCTCCATTCAAGCAAACAAAGGGATCCCGTCATGGTCAAGAAGCTCTCCAAGATCGCCGCCAAGAAGGCCGCCTCCCCCGCCGGCCTGCTCGACAGCCAGCTCGCCAATTCCGTCAAGGATTCCGCCCAGCAGATCTGGCTGGCGGGCATGGGCGCGTTCGCCAAGGCGCAGGCCGAAGGCGGCAAGGTGTTCGACGCGCTGGTCAAGGAAGGCGTCAGCCTGCAGCGCAAGACGCAGGCCGTCGCGGAAGAGAAGCTGAGCGACGTCACCGGCAAGATGAGCTCGATGGCCTCGGAAGTCACCACCAAGGCCGGCGCCTCGTGGGACAAGCTCGAGAACATCTTCGAGGAGCGCACCGCCAAGGCGCTGGGCAAGCTGGGCGTGCCCACCGCCAAGGACGTGGCCGAACTGACGCGCCGCGTCGAGGAATTGAGCGCGGCCGTCGCCAAGCTGTCGAAGTCGTCGCCGAAGGCGGCCACGCCTGCCAAGGCGCCGGCGAAGAAGGCTGCCGCGAAGCCGGCCGCCAGCGCCCCGGCCAAGAAGGCCGCCGCCAAACCGGCGACCAAGCGCGCGCCCGCCAAGAAGGCCGCGCCCGCCGCGAGCGCGCCGGCGGCCTGATCGCCGCATGACGCCGGCGCCGGCTCGGGGCGAAGCGCTCCGTCCGCCGGCCCCGCGCCCCGCGCCCCGAGGGCGCCAGCCTGACCGCTGGCGCCTTCGTCGTTTCCGGCGGGCAGCCTCCAGCGCCTGGGCACAGGCCCTGCCGAATCGGCGCTGGAACTCCTTCCACGCCATCGATCAAGAAGCCCCGATGAGCCCATCCGACACTTCTCCCGCACGCGCGTCACGCGCGACGCGGCCCGCGGGCACGCGCCTCGGCCTCGCGCTCGCGGGCAGCGGTCCGCTCGGGGCCATCTGGGAGATCGGCGCGCTGTGCGCGCTCGAAGAAACGCTGGTCGGCGTCGACTTCACGCGCATGGACGCCTTCGTCGGCGTCTCGGCCGGCGGCTTCATCGCCGCAGGCCTGGCCAACGGCATGACGCCGCGCCAGATGTGCACCGCGTTCATCGAGAACGAGGGCGGCGACGACGACCCGATCCATCCGTCGATCTTCGTGCACCCCGCGTGGGTCGAGTACGCGCGGCGCGCGAGGATGCTGCCCAAGCTGGTGGCCGACGCGGCCTGGCGCGTCGCGCTGGGCACGGCCTCGGGCGTCGAGGTGATCGAGCGGCTGGGACGCGCGCTGGCCACCGGCGTGTTCAGCAACGCGCCGATCGAGGCGCACCTGCGCACCATGTTCTCGGCACCGGGCCACACCGACGACTTCCGCCGGCTGAAGCGCCGCCTGGTGCTGCTGGCCACCGACCTCGGCACCGGCGCCGTCGCCCCGTGCGGCCTGCCCGGCTGGGACGACGTGCCGATCTCGCGCCGTCGCGGCCAGCGCCGCGCTGCCCGGGCTCTATCCGCCGGTGCGCATCGGCGAGCGCCACTGCGTCGACGGCGCGTTGAAAAAGACACTGCACGCGCGCGCGCTGCTGGACCAGGACATCGATCTCGTCATCCGCCTGAACCCGCTGGTGCCGTTCGACGCGACGGAGATGTTCGGCGCGAACACCTTCAGCTACTCGGCGCGCCGGCAGCTCGCCGAGCACGCGTACCAGTCGACGCGCGCGAACCCGCGCACGCGGCGCCGCGCGCTGCACGCGATGGTCGAGCCGCACGGCATCGCGATCGCCGACAAAGTGCTGGACGATCCGGCACGTCGGCTCGTCACCGACACGCCGCGCCTCGCGCCGGCCTGGCACGACGTGGCCCCGGATCGCCTTGGCGGCGCGCTGCGCCGGCTGGGCGGCGTGCCAGGGCCTGAGCACCGCCCTTACGCGGGCAGGTTGCGCTTGAACAGTTCCAGCAGCTTCGCCCAGCCGCGCTCGGCCGCGTCGTGGTCGTAGACCGGGAAGTCGGGCTTCATCCAGCCGTGGTGGGCGCCGGCGTAGGTCTCGGCGGCGTAGTGCACGCCGGCATCGGCCAGCGCCTTCTCCATGCGCTCGGCCATTGCCGGCGGGTAGCTGCCGTCGTTGTCGGCGGCGCCGATGTAGACCTCTGCCTCGATGCGCGGCGCGCGCAGGTGCGGACTGGCCGGCAGGTCGGTGGCGAGGTTGCCGCCGTGGAAGCTGGCGACGGCGCCGAAGCGGCCCGGATAGGTGCCGGCCGCGGCGATCGCCATGCCGCCGCCCATGCAGAAGCCCACGGCGCCGACCTTGCGGCCGGCGACGTCCGTGCGGGTGTCGAGGTACTCGAGGAACGCGGCCGTGTCCTGCGCAGCCTTGTCGTTGCCTGTCGCGGCCATCAGCGGGCCGACCACCTCGCGGAAGCCGCTCTTGAACAGCTCCCTGGGCACGAACGGGCCGTAGGGGCCGGAGCGGTAGAACAGGTCGGGCACCAGCACGACGTAGCCGGCGTCCGCCAGGCGTTGTCCCATCTCGACCAGCGTCGGCCGGATGCCGCCGGCGTCCATGTAGATGATGGCCGCGGGCCAGGGTCCGGCGCCGGTGGCCGGCGTCGCGACATGGACGGCGCACTCGCCGTCGCGGGTGCGCAGGGTGATCTTTTCAGAGGGCATGGCTGTTCCTGGTGGCCGATGGCGGCCCGCAGTCTATCGCCGCGCCGTGAAAGCCGCTGCCGTGGGGACTGCGGCCGGTCGCCCGACCGGCCGCAGCGCTCGCCGCATCAGTGTCCGCCGACGTAGACGAAGCGGAACAGGAACACGGCGCCGATGATCCACGACATCGGATGCACCGAGCGCCACTGCCCCGTGAGCAGCTTGAGCGCCGCGTAGCTGATGAAGCCGAAGGCCAGGCCGTTGGCGATCGAGTAGGTCAGCGGCATCGCCAGCGCCGTGACGACGGCGGGCACGGCGTCGGTGGTCTCGTCCCAGTCCAGGTCGGTGAGTTCGCGCAGCATCAGGCTGGCGACGTACAGGAGCGCCGGCGCGGTCGCATAGCCCGGCACCGCGCCCGCGAGCGGCGAGATGAACAGGCAGGCGAGGAACAGCACGGCCACCGCCACGGCGGTGAGGCCGGTGCGGCCGCCGGCCTGCACGCCCGCGGCGCTCTCGACGTAGGCCGTCGTGCTGGACGTGCCCAGCAGCGAGCCCGCGAAGATGGCGCAGCTGTCGGCCAGCAGCGCCTTGTTCATGCGATCCATGCGCTCGTCGCTGAGCAGCCCGGCGCGGCGGACGACGGCCAGCAGCGTGCCGGTGGCGTCGAACAGCTCCACCAGGAAGAACACGAGGATGACGTTGAACACGCCCACGCCCAGCGCGCCCTTGATGTCCAGTTGCAGGAAGGTCGGCGCGATGGACGGCGGCATCGCGACCACGCCCTCGAAGCGGTTGCCCGCGAAGAAGAACGACAGCAGCGTCACCAGCAGGATGCCGATCAGGATCGCGCCGCGCACGCCCAGGCGGTCGAGCGCGACGATCGCGAAGAAGCCCAGCACCGACAGGATCACCGACGGCTGGTGCAGGTCGCCCAGCGTCACGTAGGTGGCCTTGGACGGCGCGACGATGCCGGCGCTCTTGAGCGCGATGATCGCCAGGAACATGCCGATGCCCACCGTGATGCCGATGCGCAGCGACTGCGGGATGCCGTGGATGATCAGCTTGCGCAGCCTGAACAGCGTCACCACCAGGAACAGGCAGCCCGAGATGAAGACCGCGCCGAGCGCGACCTGCCACTTCAGCCCCATGCCCAGCACGACCACGTACGCGAAGTACGCGTTCAGGCCCATGCCCGGCGCCAGCGCGATCGGGTAGTTCGCGTACAGCCCCATGATCAGCGTGCCGAGCGCAGCGATCAGGCAGGTGGCGACGAACACCGCGCCCTTGGGCATCCCCGCGTCCCCGAGGATGCTCGGGTTGACGAAGAGGATGTAGGCCATCGTCAGGAAGGTCGTGAGGCCGGCGATCAGCTCGGTGTTGACGGTGGTTCCGTGTCGCCGCAGCTGGAACAGGCGGTCGAGCCACGAGGTCTCGACAGGGGTGGACGGCATGGCTGCCGTGGGCGCGGGCTCGCGCGCGGCGGCCGCGTTCTGGGTTGCGGTGTGCATGTTGTCTCCTGCATCGCTCTGGTTGGATGCCCGGGGGCGCATCTGGCGTGCGCTGGCCTGCGGGTTCATGGGAAATGCCGGGCGTGCGTCAAGGCCGGCGGTGGTATCTCGGCACACCGGCCACGTAGGCCGCCTGCAAGAGTCGTTCGTCGCCCAGGGTGATCCAGGCGAACAGCTTTTCGTGCAGGTCCTGCGCCAGGCCGACGCGATGCTGCATGACGGGCGTCGACGCCCAATCCCAGACCGCGACGTCGGCATGGCGCCCGACCTCGAAGCTGCCGATCTCGTCGTCGAGGTGCAGCGCGCGCGCGGCGCCGCGCGTCGCGCTGTACAAGGCCTTCCAGGCAGTCAGCTTGACGCCGCGCAGCGCCTGGATCTTGTACGCGTCGGCCAGCGTGCGGATCATCGACAGGCTGGTGCCGCCGCCGACGTCGCTGGCCATCGACACGTGCGCGCCCTGCCCTTCGGCGCCGAGCCAGTCGAACAGGCCGCTGCCGAGGAACAGGTTGGAGCTGGGGCTGTGCGCGATCTGCGCGCCGGTCTCGCGCAGCAGCACGCGGTCGACGTCGTCCAGCCACACGCCGTGCGCCAGCACCGAGCGTTCGTTGAGCAGGCCGTGGCGGTGGTAGACGTCGAGGTAGCTGCGCGCCTCGGGGAACAGCTCGGCGACCCAGCGCACCTCGTCCTTGTTCTCGGCGACGTGCGTCTGCATGTAGGTGCCCGGATGCGCCTGCAGCAGCGCCGCGGCCATCTGCATCTGCGCCGAGGTGCTGGTGGGCGCGAAGCGCACCGTCAGCGCGTAGGCGAGGCGCGCGCGGCCGTGCCAGCGCTGGATCAGGTCGACGCAGTCGCGCTCGGCCTGGCGCACGTCGTCGCGCAGGAAGTCGGGCGCGTGGCGGTCCATCAGGATCTTGCCGGCGACGAGGCGCATGCCGCGTCGCTCGGCGCCCGCGAACAGCGCTTCGGCGGAGTGCTTGTGCACGGTCGGGAAGACGACGGCCGACGTCGTGCCGTGGGCCAGCAGCGCGTCGAGGAAGCGCTCGGCGCCGGCGGCGGCCACTTCCGGGTCCTCGAAGCGGCGCTCGGCCGGGAACGTGTAGGTGTTGAGCCACTCGAGCAGCTCGGTGCCGTAGGAGGCGATCACGTCCAGCTGCGGGCTGTGCACGTGGGTGTCGATGAAGCCGGGCAGCACCAGGCAGCCGGCGTGGTCGATGCGCCGCCAGCTCGCGTCGGGCGCGTCGGCCTGCACGCCGGCGATGCGGCCGCCGTCGACCAGCAGCCAGTGGCCGGGACGGAAGCGCACGCCCGGCGCGCCGGCGGGCGCGGCGAAGCCGGGGTCGTCGGTGAAGTCGAGCAGGTCGCCGCGCAAGGCGATGCGGGAATCGGTGGTCATGGAAGTCGGGGTCATTTCATCGGGGCCAGCGAACGCGCCACCTCGCGCACCTGCTCGCGCAGCCAGCGTCCGGCGTTGGAGTGGTGGCTGAGTTCGTGCCAGAGCTGGTAGTAGGTCAGGGAAGGAAAACGGATCGGGCAGCGCACGATGCGCACCGGCAGCGTGTCGACCCAGCGGCTGCAGAACTGGCGCCCGGTGGTGAGCACCAATCGGGAGCGCGCCACCATCATGGGCGCCAGCGCGAAGTGCGGCGTGCGCACCGAAACGTTGCGCGCGAGGCCCTGGCTGGCCAGGTGGTCGTCGATGACGCCGCGCGCGCCGGCGTGCAGCGGCATCGGCGCGACGTGCTCGCTCTCGAGGTAGCGCTCGGCCGTCCACCAGCGCGGGTTGCGCACGGCGGAGTGGTCGGCCGCGACCAGGCACACGGCCTCGTCGGTGAACAGCTGGCCGATGTGCAGCTCCTCCGGCGGCTGCAGCCAGTTGCCGAGCACCAGGTCGACGTCGGCGCGCGCCAGGCGCAGGCGGTAGTCGTAGTCGCCGGTCAGCGGCAGGATCTCCAGGCTGACGCCCGGCGCCTGCGACTTGATGCGGCCGACCAGCTCGGGCAGCACCAGCGGATCGAGCCAGTCGCTGGCGGCGACGCGGAAGTTGAGCGTGGAGGTGGCGGGGTCGAAGTCGAGGCCGCGGGCGCGCGCGCCGAACATCAGCTGCGCGCTGCGCAGGATGTCGGCGGCCGGCTCCATCAGCGCGAGCGCCGCCGGCGTCGGCACCATGCCGTGGCCGGCGCGCACGAGCAACGGGTCGCCCGTCAGCGCACGCAGGCGCTTCAGCTGGACGCTCACGGTCGGCTGCGTGGTCTGCAGCCGCATCGCGGCGCGGGAAATGCTTCTCTCCGCAATCACGGTATGGAAGACCCTCACGAGGTACAGCTCGATCTTGTCGAATGTGGCGCGTTCCGTCATATCGGCCCTCGAATGGATGGCATGTCCGCAACGGTATAGGACCAGGGCCGGGTCGGGAGTAACTTAGGACCGTTCCCACGATGAAGAAAATCGCCTCCGCCATGCAGACCCGGCCCATCCGCTTCTATCACCACCGCCGCGGCGCGGTCGTCGAGATCAGTGACGCCGCGCCCACGCGCACCGTGCTGAACTGGCTGCGCGAGGAGGACCGGTCCTGCGGCACGAAGGAAGGCTGCAACGAGGGCGACTGCGGCGCCTGCACGGTGATCGTGGCCGAGCTGGCCGAGCGCGCCGACAGCATCGCCACGCCGTCGGCCCGGGCGACCGTCGTCGGCGGGCTGTCGCTGCGCACCGTCAACGCGTGCCTCCAGTTCCTGCCCACGCTCGACGGCAAGGCGCTGCTGACGGTGGAGGGCCTGAAGCGCATCGGCGGCGGCGAGCTGCATCCCGTGCAGCGGGCGCTGGTCGAGTGCCACGGCTCGCAATGCGGCTTCTGCACGCCGGGCTTCGCGATGTCGCTGGCCGCCACCTACGAACGCCAATGCGAGGCCGGCACGCGGCCGACGCGCCAGCAACTCGCCGACGACCTGTCCGGCAACCTGTGCCGCTGCACCGGCTACCGCCCGATCCTGGACGCCGGCCAGCGCATGTTCGACCTGCCGCCCGCGCGCCTGGACACCCAGCCCGTCATCGCCGCGCTGCGCGCGCTCGATGGCGCCGGGCTCGCCTACGAAGCCCGCAATCCCGCGGTGCACGTCGAAGGCGTTGCGCGGGTCGACCGTTTCTGGGGCCCGCGCGACCTCGACGAATTCGCCGCGCTGCGCGCGCAGCACCCGAAGGCGCGCCTGCTGGCCGGCAGCACCGACATCGGCCTGTGGGTCAACAAGCAGTTCCGCGACCTGGGCGACATCCTCTACATCGGCAACGTCGACGCGCTGCGCCGCATCGAGCGGCGCGGCGACGTGCTGCGCATCGGCGCCGCCGCGCCGCTCGAAGACGCCTGGGCCACGCTGACCGCCCACGTGCCCGCGCTGCACGACATGTGGCTGCGCTTCTCCTCGCTGCCCGTGCGCAACGCCGGCACGCTGGGCGGCAGCATCGCCAACGGCTCGCCCATCGGCGACAGCGCGCCCGTGCTGCTGGCGCTCGGAACGCAGGTCGTGCTGCGCCACGGCGCGACGCGGCGCACGCTGCGCCTGGAGGACTTCTACCTCGACTACATGAAGAACGCGATGCAGCCCGGCGAATTCATCGAGGCGCTGGACGTGACGCTGCCCGCCGCAACGGGCGCCATGCGCGCGTACAAGCTGTCCAAGCGCTTCGACTGCGACATCTCCGCCGTCGCCGCCGGCCTGCTGGTCGAGCTCGACGGCGACGTCGTCCGCGCCGCGCGCTTCGCGTTCGGCGGCATGGCGGCCATCGTCAGGCGCGCGACCCGCGCGGAGGCCGCGGTCGTCGGCCTGCCGTGGAGCGAGGCCACCCTCTCCGCCGCGATGGACGCGCTGGAAACGGACTTCACGCCGATGACCGACCTGCGCGCCACGGCGGCGTACCGCATGCGCGTCGCGCGCAACCTGCTGCGCCGCTTCTGGATGGAGACGCGCCGCGACCTGCCGCTCGAGACCCGCCACGTCAGCGTCTTCAGCGTCATGCCGCACGCCGCGCCCGCTCTCTGAGAATCGCCCATGAACAAGCTCACCGAACCCTTCCTGCTCGATCCCGACCTGGCCTACGCCGACTACCTGCGCAACGCGCGCTCGCGCGTCGACGCCGACGCCGAGGCCGAACTCGTGCGCGACGGCGCGCGCGTGGGCGTCAGCCGCAAGCACGAGTCGGCGCACCTGCACGTGGCCGGCCAGGCCACCTACATCGACGACATGCCCGAGCTGGCCGGCACGCTGCACGCGGCGCTCGGGCTGTCGCCGGTGGCGCACGGGCTGATCAGGTCGTTCGCGATCGAGAAGGTCCGCGCGATGCCCGGCGTGGTCGACGTGATCACGGCGGCCGACATCCCCGGCGTCAACGACTGCGGGGCGATCGTCCACGACGACCCGATCCTCGCCGACGGCAAGGTGCAGTTCCTCGGCCAGCCGGTGTTCGCGGTCATCGCGACCGACCGCGACCTCGCGCGCCGCGCGGCCGCGCAGGCCAGGCACGTGCTGGAGATCGAGCCGCTGCCGGCGTTCATCACGGCCGCCGAGGCGCATGCCGCGCAGAGCTACGTGCTGCCGCCGATGCACCTGGTGCGCGGCGACGCGCAGGCCGCGATCGCGAAGGCGCCGCATCGGATGAAGGGCACGATCACGCTCGGCGGGCAGGAGCAGTTCTATCTGGAGGGCCAGATCTCGTACGCGGTGCCCACCGAGGACGACGGCATGCGCGTGCACTGCTCGACGCAGCACCCGAGCGAGATGCAGCACCTCGTCGCGCACGCGCTGCACGTGCAGTCGCACCATGTGCACGTCGAATGCCGGCGCATGGGCGGCGGCTTCGGCGGCAAGGAGTCGCAGTCCGGCATCTTCGCGTGCATCGCCGCGGTGGCCGCGCGCAAGCTCGACTGCCCCGTCAAGCTGCGCCCCGACCGCGACGACGACTTCATGATCACCGGCCGCCGCCACGGCTTCGACTTCGCCTACGAGGTCGGCTTCGACGACGCGGGCCGCGTGCTGGGCTGCGACGTCGACATGGTGTCCAACGCCGGCTTCTCCACCGACCTGTCCGGCCCGGTGATGACGCGCGCGCTGTGCCACTTCGACAACGCCTACTGGATGCCCGACGTGGCCATCCACGGCTATTCCGCCAAGACCAACACGCAGAGCAACACCGCGTTCCGCGGCTTCGGCGGCCCGCAGGGCGCGTTCGCGGGCGAGGTCATGCTGGACTCGATCGCGCGCAAGCTCGGCAAGGACGCGCTCGAGGTGCGGCGCGCCAACTTCTACGGCATCGGCGAGCGCGACGTCACGCCCTACCTGCAGCGCGTGACCGACAACGTCATCCGCAAGCTCACCGACGAGCTGGCCGACAAGGCCGACTACGCCGGGCGCCGCGCCGCGATCGCCGCGTTCAACGCCACCAGCCCGGTGCTGAAGAAGGGGCTCGCGCTGACGCCCGTGAAGTTCGGCATCTCGTTCAACGTCAAGCACTTCAACCAGGCCGGCGCGCTGGTGCACGTCTACGCGGACGGCACGATGCTCGTCAACCACGGCGGCACCGAGATGGGCCAGGGCCTGAACACCAAGGTGGCGCAGGTGGTGGCGCACGAGCTGGGCGTCAGCTTCGAGACCGTGCGCGCCACGGCCACCGACACGACCAAGGTGGCCAACACCTCGGCCACCGCGGCGTCGACCGGGGCCGACTTGAACGGCAAGGCCGCGCAGGATGCCGCGCGCCGGATCCGCGATCGCCTGGCCGCGTTCGCCGCGCGGCGCCACGGCGGCGACGCCGCGGACGTGCGCTTCGCCAACGACCTCGTCCACGTCAACGGCCACGCGATCCCGTTCCCCGAGCTGACGCGCGCGGCCTACGAGGATCGCGTGCAGCTGTGGTCGGACGGCTTCTACGCGACGCCCGGCCTGCACTGGGATCGCGTCAAGCTGCAGGGCCGGCCGTTCTTCTACTACGCGTACGGGGCCGCGCTGAGCGAGGCCGTGGTGGACACGCTCACCGGCGAGTGGAAGCTGCTGCGCGCCGACGTGCTGCACGACGCCGGCCGCTCGCTGAACCCGGCGCTCGACATCGGCCAGGTGGAGGGCGCGTTCATCCAGGGCATGGGCTGGCTCACGATGGAGGAGCTGGTCTGGCATCCGAAGACCGGCCTGCTGATGACGCACGCGCCCAGCACGTACAAGATCCCGACGGCCAACGACTGCCCGCCCGTCTTCAACTTCGCGCTGTTCGACAACGCGAACGCCGAGGACAGCATCCACCGCAGCAAGGCCGTCGGCGAGCCGCCGCTGCTGCTGCCGTTTTCGGTGTTCCTCGCGATCCGCGATGCGGTGTCGGCAGTGGGCGGTCATCGTGTCGACCCGCCGCTGCGCGCGCCCGCGACCTGCGAGGCCATCCTCGACGCCGTCGAGGCCGTGCAGCGCGGCCTGAGCGAGGAGGCGGCATGAGCATCGAGCGAACCACCGCCGCGTGCTGGCTGGCGGCCGGCACGCCAGGCGTCGTGGTCGAAGTGGCGCAGACCGCGGGCTCCGTGCCGCGCGAAGCCGGCACGCGCATGCTCGTGTCGGCCACGCAGGCGGTCGGCACGATCGGCGGCGGACACCTCGAGCTGATGGCGATCGAGAACGCGCGCACGCTGCTGGCTCGCGTGCCGGACTTCGATCCGGTCGACCGCCACTACCCGCTGGGCCCGGCGCTGGGCCAGTGCTGCGGCGGCGCCGTGACGCTGCGCTTCGCGCGCCTGGACGCCTGCATCGCGCGCGACTGGCCCGCCGCCGCGCCGCGCTTCGTGTTGCAGCTGTACGGCGCGGGCCACGTCGGCCGCGCCATCGTGCGTCTGCTCGCGGGCATTGCCTGCCAGGTGCAGTGGATCGACGAGCGCGAGAACGAATTCCCCGCCGACGTCGCACTGCCGCCGCACATCGAGCGCGTCTGCGTCGATCCGGTCGAAGCCGAGGTGGACATCGCGCCGGCCGGCGCGTGCTACCTGGTGCTGACGCATCGGCACGATCTCGACATGCGCATCACCGAGGCCATCCTGCGCCGCGGCGATTTCGGCTTCCTGGGCCTGATCGGCTCGCGGACCAAGCGCGCGCGCTTCCTGCATCGCTACGAGCGACGCGGCATTCCCGCCGCGACGCTGGACCGCATGACCTGCCCGATCGGCGTGCCGGGCATCGAAGGCAAGGAGCCCGACGTCATCGCGGTCGCGGTGGTGGCGCAGCTGCTGCAACTGCAGCTGCCCGCGCCCGCGGGCGCCGCTCAAGATGTGATGGCCGTGCACCGCGCCGCTCCGGCTCACGAGCCGCGATACGTGCTGTAGCTGAAGGGGCTGACCAGCAACGGCACGTGGTAGTGGCCGCCGGCGTCGGCGATGCCGAAGTCGATCTGCACGGTGTCGACGAAGGCCGGCTCCGGCAGTTCGACGCCCAGCGCGCGGAAGTACGGCGCCACGTCGAACAGCAGCCGCCAGCGTCCGACCGCCATCGCGGCGGCGTCCAGCAGCGGACCGCCGTCGTTGCGGCCGTCGGCGTTGAGCGTGACGGCCTTGACCGTCTGCCCGCGGCCTTCGGCGTCCACGCGCTGCAGCGTGACCTTCATGCCCGCGGCCGGGCGGCCGTGCGCGGTGTCGAGGACGTGGGTGCTGAGGTGTCCCATGGCTGGCTCCGGTTGTCGCGTCAGAAGTGGACTTCGGCGCGCACCATCGGCGTCTCCGCGAAGGCGCCGTGGCCCGCGGGACCGTGCCAGCTGTTGCCGAACTTGTTCTTCCAGTACTCGAACTCGAGGCCGATGCGCCACGTCTGCGGCTTGGCGCCGACGAGGTCGCCGGCGTTCCACATCACCTGCCCGTCGAAGTGCGTCTCGGGCGCGGTCTGGTCGCCGAACTCGTCCTTGCCCTTGGAGGCGATGAAGTCGGCGTAGCCCTCGAAGCTGAACGGCAGCGAGCCGATCGGGATGCTCCACGAGCTGGCCAGCATCGGGTGCGCCCTGTAGTGGTAGCGCGGGACGCCGGTCTGCGTGTAGTCGTCGTACGGCGCGTTGCTCTCCCACAGCTCGTGCACGCCGGCGTTGAGGAAGCCCGGCACGTCGAACGACAGCGTCGGGCCCAGCACCAGCATGCGCTTGCGCGAGTTGTAGCCGGCGTCGTTCTTGGCGTTCCAGTCGAAGCCGCCGGTCAGGCCCCAGCCGCGGATCGGGCCGGCCTTGAAGTCCAGCACCTGGCCGGCGTCGAGGAAGGTGCGGTAGACGACGTAGGCCTCCTGCGCGCCGGTGCTCGAGCCGGGGCTCGCCGGGTCGTCGTGGTCGGACATCAGCAGGTCGATGTTGAAGAAGTTCGTGCCGTACTTGTAGCCGCTCGCGTGCTGCAGGTCGACGATCGTCTTCGCGATGTCGCTGGCTATGTAGGGTTCGCGGAATCGCGTGCCGTAGCGGATACCAACCGAGGTATCGCTCCACTGGGCCGCGGCGGGAAGGGAGGCGCAGGCCATGGCGAGCGCGCACAGACGGAGAGTGATGGTCATCGTGGGTTGCTGGCATCGTTGAGGGAAGGGGACGACGCCGCGCGCCCTCCGCCGGAGGGCCGGACGCCGGGATGGAGCGGCTACGGCGCCGGAGCACCCGCGTCGTACCAGCGCTTGATCAGGTCGCGTTCCTGGTCGGTGATGCTGGTCGCGTTGTTCAGCGGCATCTGCTTGAGCACCACCGCCTGCTGGAAGACTTCCTGCGCGTGCTGCCGGATCAGCTCGGGCCGGTCGAGCTCGATGCCCTTGTTCTGCACCTGCGCGTTGTGGCACAGCACGCAGCGCTGGTCGAACACCGGCTTGACGCTCGCGAACGTGCCGGGCCCGGGGCCGGCGTCCGCCGCGGCAGATGGGCTCGACGCGGCCGGCGCCGGCGCGCTCGCCGCGACGGCCACGGTGACGCTCGCGGGCGGCGCGGGCGTGCGCCACACCACCACGCCCAACACCAGCGCGACGCCGACGACCGCGTGTTCCCACGGCGTGCGCAGTCCCAGCACGTGGGCCTTGTGGCGCGACACGAAGCTGTGGCGGATCAACGCGGCCGCCAGCATCACCGACACCAGCACCAGCCAGTTGTTCTCGCCCTGGTACAGCCAGCCGTAGTGGTTGGACAGCATCGCGAAGATCACCGGCAGCGTGAAGTAGGTGTTGTGCACGCTGCGCTGCTTGGCGCGGATGCCGTGGATCGACTCGGGCGACTGTCCGGCGCGCAGTTGCGCGACCACCTTGCGCTGGCCCGGGATGATCCAGAAGAACACGTTGGCCGTCATCGACGTGGCCATCATCGCGCCCACCAGCAGGAAGGCCGCGCGGCCCGCGAAAAGGTGGCAGGCCGCCCACGCGGCGAACACCACCAGCGAGAACACGAGAACGCCGACCTGCAGGTCGCCATGCTTGCCGCGGCCCAGCGTGCGGCAGATCGTGTCGTACAGCACCCAGAACACGAACAGGAAGGTCAGCACCGCCGCGATGGCCGCGCTCGGCTCCCACGCGTGCACGTTGCGGTCGATGAGGAAGCTGCCGGCGTTGAACAGGTACAGCACCGTCAGCAGCCCGAAGCCGGTCAGCCAGGTCGAGTAGCTCTCCCAGTACGACCAGTGCAGGTTCTCGGGCAGCGGCCGCCAGCGCGGCGCCACCATGTACTTGTTCGAGTGGTAGAAGCCGCCGCCGTGCACGGCCCACATCTCGCCGTCGACGCCCTTGGACTTCAGGTCTTCGCTGTCGGGCTTGGACAGGCTGTTGTCCAGCAGGACGAAATAGAACGACGCGCCGATCCAGGCGATCGCGGTGACGACGTGGGCGCAACGCAGCAGCAGGTTGGCCCAGTCCAGGAGATACGAACCCATCCGAGTATCCAGGTGAGGGGGCGCGGCGGTCCGGGCAAGCCCGGACACCGCAGGA
>Ga0302314_10001867_pt1 | contig 39308 bp, 30 predicted proteins | sample III_Palsa_N2_3_FD_200533 | JGI IMG/M metagenome (GOLD analysis project Ga0302314, IMG submission 200533) | Peat permafrost microbial communities from Stordalen Mire near Abisko, Sweden - III_Palsa_N2_3 | ecosystem: Environmental > Terrestrial > Soil > Palsa > Peat permafrost | place: Sweden...
GATCACGCGCGCCTATATCGAGGCGAAGGCGCAGGAGCAGGCCGGGCGCTGCTCGCAATGTGGCGTGCCCTATTGCTCGACGCACTGCCCGCTGCACAACCATATCCCCGACTGGCTGCGGCTGACCGCCGAGGGCCGGCTGCGCGAGGCGTATGAACTGTCGTCGGCGACCTCGACGATGCCCGAGATCTGCGGCCGCATCTGCCCGCAGGACCGGCTGTGCGAGGGCAATTGCGTCATTGAGTTTTCGGGTCATGGCGCCGTCACCATCGGCGCGATCGAAAAGTTCATCACCGACACCGCGTGGAAGGAAGGCTGGGTCGAGCCGATCGTGCCCGTGCGCGATCGTTCGGGACAGTCGATCGGGATCATCGGCGCGGGGCCGGCCGGGCTCACCACCGCCGAATATCTGCGCGGCCACGGTTATGACGTGCATGTCTATGATCGCCACGACCGGGCGGGCGGGCTGCTCGTCTACGGCATCCCCGGCTTCAAGCTCGAGAAGGAGGTGGTCACGCGCCGCTTCGAGCGATTGCGCGAGGCGGGCATCCACTTCCATCTCGGCTTCGAGGTCGGCCGCGACGCGACGCTGGCGCAACTCCGCGAGCGCCACGACGCGCTGCTGATCGCGACCGGCGTCTACAAGGCGCGCGCGATCAAGGCGCCGGGCGTGGGGGCGCCGGGGGTGATCAAGGCGCTCGATTTCCTGATCGCGTCCAATCGCAAGGGTTTCGGCGACAGCGTTCCCGAATGGGAGAGCGGCGCGCTCAACGCCGAGGGCAAGAATGTCGTCGTCGTCGGCGGCGGCGATACCGCGATGGATTGCGTCCGCACCGCGGTGCGCCAGGGCGCCAAGTCGGTGAAGTGCCTCTACCGCCGCGATCGTGCCAACATGCCCGGATCGCAGCGCGAGGTCGCCAACGCCGAGGAGGAGGGCGTCGAGTTCGTCTGGCTCTCCGCCCCCGACGCGTTCGACGGCACAGAAGCCGTCAGCGGCGTGCGCGCCTCGCGGATGCGTCTCGGCGCGCCCGACGCCAGCGGCCGCCGCGCGCCCGAGCTCGATCCGGGAAGCGAGTTCCGGCTCGACGCCGATCTGGTGATCCAGGCGCTCGGTTTCGATCCCGAGGACCTGCCGCAGATGTTCGGCGCGCCCGAACTTTCGGTGACGCGCTGGGGCACGCTGCGCGTCGATCACAAGACGATGCAGACCTCGATGCCGGGCGTGTTCGCCGCGGGCGACATCGTGCGTGGCGCCTCGCTGGTCGTGTGGGCGGTGCGCGACGGCCGCGACGTGAGCGAGCGGATGCACGCGTGGCTCAAGGAGCGCGCGAAGGTCGCGGCGAGCGAGCTGGTGGCGGCGTGAGCGTAATCATCGCCCTCGCCGCGGTCCTGGCGGGACAGGCGGGACAGGTCCCTTCCTCTGACCCGCCTGCGCCTTTGGCCGCTGCCGCCGTTACGGAAGCGCCAGTCGATCCGGCGCGGCTGGCTGTAGCACGGATTGTCATCGATCTTTTACTGCCGCCTAGCTCACGCGAGCAGATGATCGACAGCATGACTGCATCTCAATCAGCAATAATGCGTCAAGGCTTCACGACCAATCCCCAGTTCACGAAGGCGTTCGGGGATGACCCTCGTGTTCGACGAGCGTTCAACGACTTCTTGCTGCGCATGAGCGAGCGAAGCCGCGCGGAAACGCGCGCACTGCTGCCGGAATATTCCGAAGCACTGGCGCGCGCTTATGCTCGTCGCTTCGATCTGAAGCAGCTTGACGATATCCGCGCTTTCTTCGACACGCCTACTGGTCACGCCTACTCGCAGATTTCGATTGCAGCCATGAGCGATCCCGACGTCGTCGCATGGCAAAGAAACGTCATGGCTCGGTCGATGAGCCATTTTCCGCAGGATATTGCAGACTTCGCCCGGCAGGCGGCCGCCCTTCAAAGCGAGGGATGCGCCCATGTTAAACCCTGCCGAGAGGTCAAGTGATGAGCGAGCTCTCTATGTATCCTACCCCCGAACACGCTCGTATCGCCGAGCACGGCATGTACCGCCCCGAATTCGAAGGCGACGCCTGCGGCGTCGGCCTGATCGCCGCGACCGACGGCCAGCCCTCGCGCCGCGTCGTCTCCGCCGCGATCGATGCGCTGAAAGCGGTGTGGCACAGAGGCGCGGTCGATGCCGACGGCAAGACCGGCGACGGCGCCGGCCTCCATGTCGAGCTCCCCGTGCGCTTCTTCGACGACGCGATCGAGAATGGCGGGCACAAGCCCGGCCAAGGCCGGCTCGGCGTCGGCATGATCTTCCTGCCGCGCACCGATCTGGGCGCGCAGGAGAGCTGCCGCACGATCGTCGAGAGCGAGATCATCGATTTCGGCTACACCATCTACGGCTGGCGGCAGGTGCCCGTCGACGTCTCGGTGATCGGCGACAAGGCGATGCTGACGCGTCCCGAAATCGAGCAGATCATGATCCAGGGCCCGCTGCCCGGGACAGTCGATGCTGCCGAGTTCGAGAAGAACCTCTATCTCATCCGCCGCCGGATCGAGCGCAAGGTTATCGAGGCGCAGATCCAGGGCTTCTACATCTGCTCGCTGTCGTGCCGCTCGATCATCTACAAGGGGCTGTTCCTCGCCGAGGAACTGTCGGCCTTCTATCCCGATCTGCTCGACGAGCGGTTCGTGTCCCGCTTCGCGATCTTCCATCAGCGCTATTCGACCAACACCTTCCCGCAATGGTGGCTGGCGCAGCCGTTCCGCACGCTCGCGCACAATGGCGAGATCAACACCGTGCGCGGCAACAAGAACTGGATGAAGAGCCACGAGATCAAGATGGCCGCGATCGCCTTCGGGGAGCACTCCGAAGACATCAAGCCGCTGATTCCCGCGGGCGCCTCCGACACCGCCGCGCTCGACGCGGTGTTCGAGGCGATCTGCCGCGCCGGCCGCGACGCGCCGACCGCCAAGCTGATGCTCGTCCCCGAGGCGTGGCAGGGCGCGGTCGACATGCCCGACGCGCACCGCGACATGTACGCCTATTACGCCTCGGTGATGGAGCCGTGGGACGGACCTGCGGCGCTCGCGATGACCGACGGGCGCTGGGTCGTTGCCGGCGTCGACCGCAACGCGCTCAGGCCGCTGCGCACGACGCTGACCGCCGACAATCTGCTGATCGTGGGTTCGGAGACGGGCATGGTCGTCGTCCCCGAGAGCACGATCATCGCCAAGGGCCGGATCGGGCCGGGGCAGATGATCGCGGTCGATCTCGACGCGGGCAAGCTGTTCACCGACGCCGAGCTCAAGGACCGCTTGGCGGCCGAGCATCCGTTCGGCGAATACGTCAAGGATTTCCAGCAGCTCGCCGACCTGCCCGTCCCCGACGACGCGGCCGATGCGAGGTTCGATCGCCCCGAACTGATCCGCCGCCAGGTCGCCGCCGGCATGACGATGGAGGATATGGAGCTGATCCTGTCCCCTTGCGTCGAGGAGGCCAAGGAAGCGATCGGATCGATGGGCGACGATACGCCGCTCGCGGTCATCTCGGACAAGCCGCGGCTGATCTCGCAATTCTTCCGCCAGAATTTTTCGCAGGTGACCAACCCGCCGATCGATTCGCTGCGCGAGACGCGCGTGATGAGTCTGTCGACGCGGTTCGGCAATCTCGCCAACATCCTCGACACCGGCCCGGTCCAGTCGAACGTGCTGGTCCTCCCTTCCCCCGTGCTGACCTCGCGCGACTGGGCGACGCTTAAAAGCCATTTCGGCGCGAGCGCGGCGGAGATCGACTGCACCTTCGACGCTGGGGGGGGCGCAGACGCGCTGCGCGCCGCGATCGCCGAGATCCGTCGCCAGGCCGAGCAGGCGGTGCGCGAGGGGCGTTCCGAGCTTTTCCTCACCGACGAACATGCCGACGCGGATCGTTGCGGAATCGCGATGATCCTCGCGGCCGCCGCGGTCCACACGCATCTCGTGCGGCGCGGCCTGCGCTCCTATGCCTCGATCAACGTGCGGTCGGCCGAATGCCTCGACACGCATTATTTCGCGGTGCTGGTCGGGGTGGGTGCGACGACGGTCAACGCCTATCTTGCGGAGGCCGCGATCGCGGACAGGCAAGCCCGCGGGCTTTTCGGCGAACGGAGCCTCGACGAATGCCTCGCGCGCTACCGCAAGGCGATGGACGACGGGCTGCTCAAGATCATGGGCAAGATGGGGATCGCGGTGATCTCCTCTTACCGGGGCGGCTATAATTTCGAGGCGGTCGGGCTGAGCCGCTCGCTGTGCAACGATCTCTTCCCCGGCATGCCCGCCAAGATTTCGGGCGAGGGCTATGCCTCGCTCCAGCTCTCGGCGCTGCTGCGTCACGAGAGGGCGTGGGACGCGGCGGTGGCGACGCTGCCGATCGGCGGCTTCTACCGCCAGCGCGCGGGCGGCGAGACGCATGCCTATTCCGCGCAACTGATGCACCTGCTGCAGTCGTCGGTCTCGACCGACAGTTACTCGGTGTACCTGCAGTTCTCGCGCGGGGTGCGCGACCTGCCGCCGGTCTATCTGCGCGACCTGCTCGAGTTCAACTGGGCGCGCGAGGCGATCCCGATCGACGAGGTCGAGGCGATCACCGAGATCCGCAAGCGCTTCGTCACCCCCGGCATGTCGCTCGGCGCGCTGTCGCCCGAGGCGCACGAGACGCTGGCGATCGCGATGAACCGCATCGGCGCGAAAGCCGTGTCGGGCGAAGGCGGCGAGGACAGCAGCCGCTACAAGCCCTATGACAATGGCGACAACGCCAATTCGGTGATCAAGCAGATCGCGAGCGGCCGCTTCGGCGTCACCGCCGAATATCTGGGCTCGGCGGAAGAGCTCGAGATCAAGGTGGCCCAAGGCGCCAAGCCCGGCGAGGGCGGGCAGTTGCCCGGCTTCAAGGTCACCGAGTTCATCGCCAAGCTGCGCCACTCGACGCCGGGCGTGACGCTGATCTCGCCACCGCCGCACCACGACATCTATTCGATCGAGGACCTGGCGCAGCTCATCTACGATCTCAAGCAGATCAATCCGCGCGCGCGGGTGTGCGTGAAGCTGGTGTCGTCGGCGGGCATCGGCACCGTCGCGGCGGGCGTGGCCAAGGCCCATGCCGACGTGATCCTCGTCGCGGGCCATGTCGGCGGCACGGGCGCCTCGCCGCAGACCTCGGTCAAATATGCCGGCACGCCGTGGGAAATGGGGCTCACCGAGACCAATCAGGTGCTGACGCTCAACGGCCTGCGGCATCGGGTGAAGCTGCGCACCGACGGCGGGCTCAAGACCGGGCGCGACATCGTCATCGCCGCGATCCTCGGCGCGGAGGAGTTCGGCATCGGCACGCTCAGCCTCGTGGCGATGGGCTGCATCATGGTTCGCCAGTGCCACAGCAACACCTGTCCGGTCGGCGTCTGCACGCAGGACGAGGCATTACGCCAGAAATTCGTCGGCACGCCCGAGAAGGTAATCAACCTGATGACCTTCATCGCCGAGGAGGTGCGCGAAATCCTCGCCCGCCTCGGCGTGCGTAGCCTCGACGAGATCATCGGGCGCACCGAACTGCTCCGCCAGGTCAGCCGCGGCGCCGAGCATCTCGACGACCTCGACCTCAACCCGATTTTGGCGAAGGTCGACGCGCAGGATCACGAGCGCCGCTTCGCGATCGCGACCTTCCGCAACGAGGTGCCCGACAGCCTCGACGCGCAGATGATCAAGGACGCGCGCGCGGTGTTCGAGCGTGGCGAGAAGATGCAGCTCACCTATTCGGTGCGCAACACGCACCGCGCGGTCGGCACGCGCTTCTCGTCGGAGATCACCAGCCGCTTCGGAATGAGCCATCTCGCGGACGGCCACGTCCATGTCCGGCTACGTGGGAGCGCGGGGCAGTCGCTCGGCGCATTCCTGTGCAAGGGCGTGACGCTGGAAGTGTTCGGCGACGCCAACGACTATGTCGGCAAGGGCTTGTCGGGCGGGATCATCGCGGTGCGTCCCACCGTCTCCTCACCGCTCGACAGCAGGCGCAACGCGATCGTCGGTAACACCGTGCTGTACGGCGCGACCGCAGGATCGCTGTTCGCCGCGGGCCAGGCGGGCGAGCGCTTCGCCGTGCGCAATTCGGGCGCGAAAGTGGTGGTCGAAGGCTGCGGGGCGAACGGCTGCGAATATATGACCAACGGCGTCGCGGTCATCCTGGGCCATGTCGGCGAGAATTTCGGCGCGGGCATGACCGGCGGCATGGCGTTCGTGCTCGACGAGGACGGCAGCTTCTCCGCCCATGCCAATCCCGACAGCATCCTGTGGCAGCGCTTCGCGTCGGTGCATTGGGAGGACGTCTGCAAGTCGCTGGTCGAGGAACATGCGCGCCGCACCGACAGCAAATGGGCGCACACCGTGCTCGCCGACTGGTCGCACTGGCGCAAACGCATCTGGCAGGTGTGCCCCAAGGAGATGGTGACGCGGCTGGCGCATCCGCTCAGCGACGAAGTGACGGCGGTGGCGGCGGAGTAAGAGCGGGTCGGCGACGCGCCTTGACGCAGCACGCTCGAAGCACGGGAGGCAAGGCGATGGATATCCTCATAAGCGCTCAACCCGATGACCGGACCTCGACATCTTGGACGTCATGTCAGCACCGTGCGCGAACGGCCTGGCCTTCCGGGTAAGTACGCGTTTTCCTTCGTAAAATCGCATCCATCAAGGGAAACGGATTTCCGAGTCTCCAGCGCTCCACGGTACGAGACGTAGCATGACAGCCTCGAACAAGGGAGAGACGAGGAACTGCTCCAGCCAGCCGCGTAGATGCGGCATCGGAAGAGCATTGAACCCTTCGCGGTCGATCGAGGCGAATTGCCGGACGAAGGGAAGGATTGCCGCATCCGTCAGGCCCGGTTCGTTGTTGCAGAGATATTGCGATCCGGTGAGACGATCCTCGATCGGACCCAGCAGATCGATGCAAGCGTCGCGATGGAAGCTAGCGTCCTCCCCGTGGCGATCAGGATATTTGGCGCGATCGAGATGATGCTTGAATGGCCCGTCGTTGGTTTCGATCAGTGCCTCATCAATGCGATCAAGCCAGCCGGATGGATCGTAACGGGCGAGTGCCCAACGCATGATGCCGAGGCTCTGGTCAATCACGCTCCCATCTGGGAGGATCATTACCGGTACGGTTGCCTTGGGCGAGAAAGCAATCAGTTCGGCCGGCTTAGCGGAAAGTCTGATCTCGCGGATCGCACAGCATGTCTCGCTCGCCAGCAAGGCCAGCCGTGCCCGGATCGCATAGGGGCAGCGGCGGAACGAATAGAGGATCGGCAGGCCGCTCACCGGCGTGCGGACGGTGGGTCGATCACAATCATTCACCTCGTGGGTGCTGCCGCCATATGGCCGGTGCGCGGGCTACCGAACCGCGCGAAGCGGCGATCAACGCTCCCAATCCGGTTATTGCAGCCTACCAAGACGCGCACTCCGATGCTCGGGCTTCGCTTAGCATAGTTTTTAGTCGTCGCGTAGAGATTGACCGTAGTCGTCCGCCGCGGAAAGCAATCCCATCGAACGCTATCTAATCGCATTGCGAAAAAGGACCGGGGGCGGGAATGCTGGTGAGCTACGATCCGAACGATGCGTCATTCGAACTTGATGACCATTATATTGGATTCATCGTCAAAGCCCTCACCAAAGAAATCGGACATCGAGCTGCGCGGTATGCAGTCAAGCAGATTGGGCTGGCGTCAGGCGCATCTGTCCGAACATAGCCGGTTGTCTATCAGCGGCTGGTTGCGGCCGAACGATGCAAAGATTTTCGACGTTATGCGCTGATGGTGACCGAGGCAAAAATAGCCGTCACGGCCGATATTATCTTGGCCTCCCACAAATTGAGCGATAGCAGGAGGCAGGGTCCCTATGATCGTCCGCGCACGTCGATTAGCCGCGCGGCCTGATCGTCGGGCTCGGTTACTTTCCCTATCCACTTACACTCGAGTGATAAATGACGCAAAATCGGGATTTGGTTCGCGAGCGGCGAAGCATGCTTGCCGGCATGACGCCGGTTCTAAAGGGCGGCATTTACTTCTTCTGCTCGACAGATGACGTTTCGGTTGCCGCCGCCGCCGACAGTTTGGCAAGCTTCCGCGAAGACGAAGGAATTTCGCTGGTTTTAACCGAGGCTGCTGCGATCAAACACGGCTTTGATCGATCGATGCCAATGTCGAGAATCATTCTGGAGGTGTATTCCGCTCTTGAAGGCGTGGGGCTGACAGCGAGTGTCGCTACGGCCCTCGCTGACCAAGGCGTTCCCTGCAATATGATCGCAGCCTACCACCACGACAACGTGTTCGTACCGCAAGCCATGAGGCATCGGGCTATCGAAATCCTCAAGGAAGTTCAGCGCGCTGCTTCCCATCAGCAGGTTGACGGATTGTCCGCTAAAGCCTCGCTCTTGCCATAAACGGACCATCGCCCATCCTGTAGGACCGTTTTGGAGAGGCAACATGAGATAAGCGGCCATTTTTTTACTAGCCGCCATCTGCCGTTCACCGAAATGAATGTTCTTGCGCCGCGTTAGATCTGCAATCGACAGGTAGAGCCATGATCCAGGCGGCGGCCGTCGCAAGGACTGGCATGATATCGCCGTCCATATCGCGAAAGTCTATGGCGAGTCGCAGACTCGCATCTGTTCACGTGACGACGTCTACGACTTATTTGGAGTAGGCTTGCTCCACATTTAGATTCATAGTGGCGTTATCCTCAAGCCTTAACTGACCGACCCGCTGCCTAGCGGGAGAGCAGTTGTCCGATCTGGCGGCGCAGCCGCGTCTTGGCATCGGCGCCGATCGCGCCTTGCACGCCCCGTCGAGCCGCGGGCACATGCTCCGCCGGCGGCCCATCGGCGTGAAAGACGAAGTGCGCGAACATGGCCGACCAGGCGTCCCGCTGTTCGCGGGGCAGGCCTTCGAAGGCGAGCAGCGCGTGCATCATCGCGTCGAACGGCCCAAGTCCCGGCTGGGGCGGCGGTGTCTCGGTCCACCAATAATTGACCAAGATGCTGATCGGATCGAGCGAGCGGACATGGTGCCACCACATATAGGGGATGTAGAGCGCGTCGCCGGGCTCCAGCTCGACGGTCTGCGCCACAGCGAGCGCGTCGGCGAAACGCGGGAAGCGCGCGAGATCGGGGGCGTCTGGGTCGGCGAGGCTTATCGGCGTGCCTGCCGGCGTGAACTCGAACGGCCCGATATAGAGGTTGCCGACCTGATCGGGCGGGAACAGCGTGAAGCGGCGGCGTCCCGCCATGACGACCGCGATGTTGCTGTTCTCATCATTATGCGTCGCGACCGCGACACGGTTGCCGATCCATATGCGCGGCACGGCGGCCGGTGCGAGCGGCATCGGATTGGCTTCGGAAAAGCCCGGCAGCACGGTCTCGACGGGTATCGCCTGCGCGGCGAGCGCGGGTGGCGAGACCTCGTCTGCGGCGGTCTCCAGCCGATCGAGCATCGCCGAGACGCTGGCCGATCGGCTCTCGAAGTTGAGCCGCGTCATGTCGGGGGCATAGCCGAACCGACCGTCGATGTCGGAGGGCGCGATGATAACGGACTGCGGCCGGCCATTGTCGAACTCGCGCAGATAGGCGGCGGGATCGTCCGCCTGCACCGCGGGCCAACGCACCGCCATGCCTCGCAGAAGCGCCGGCGTGCCGGCCGGAATAATCTCGTCGCGCAAAATGGCCAGGTCGACGTCCCGCCACTCGCGCACGGGCAGGCGGGCCGGGAAAGCAGGCGACGACATGCGACTGGGTCGCATCCCGTTCTGCACGGGTCAAGTCCGCGATCGATGCGTCCGCATTCGGCCGCGGGCAGGAACCGAATCGATGGCTCCGAGCGCGCGGAAACGAAGGGGATCGTCGCGCATCAACTGTAGCGGATAGCCCAGACCTTTATCATGGCGGGGTCGGCATGATCGCCACGGGCGCTCCCTTCTGCGCAGCAAAGCCGCAATATCGCGACGATAGACAAGCGGCGGCGCGTGGGCTGCCATCACGCATATGCGTCGGTAGCCGCGTCGATTCGGCACGTCTCCGCCCGCCGCCGAACACCGCTGTGCCGCCCGTTCTTGCGGACCGGATGTTGCAGCACGGACATTTGGCCGGCCGAGATGACAGCGCCAGTAACAAAAAGCGTTGCAGCCGTGTTACAGTCGGCCGCGATAGTGTCGGTTCTGACCGACCGCGTTGTAGCGACTCGCGCGACGCGCTAGCGGATCGCGACAAGAAGGGGGCGTTCCAGCCCCTCCCGGATCCTGTGTATGGGGAGGTTCGATATGCGTTGCACTTTGAAGATGATGCTGCTCGCGGGCAGTGCGAGCCTGGCTGCCGGCCCGACGCTGGCACAGACGGCGACGCCCCCTCCCCCCGGCGACACGCCCGTCACCAACCCGCCTGCCACACAGTCACCGGCCGCCAGTTCGCCTGCCGAAGCGCAGCCGACGAACGCGCCCGGTGCGCAGCCGCCTGTAGCCGACACCACGTCGCTCCAGGAGATCGTCGTCACCGGCAACACGTCGGGCAAGCGCACCCTGTTCAACTCCTCGTCCGATGTGACGCTGGCAAGCTCGGCCGACATCCTGCGCAAGGCGCCGCGCTCGACCGCCGACCTCCTCGAACTCGTCCCGGGCATCTTCGTCCAGGGCACCGCCGGCCCCGTGTCGAACAATTATTCCGTGCGCGGTCTGGGCGGCGGCGGCCAAGCCTTCATCACGCTGGAAGAGGACGGCATGCCGATCATCTACCAGGGTGGCGGCGCCGACGAATATTTCCAGAACGACATCACGATCAACCGCGTCGAGGCGGTCGAGGGGGGCACCTCGGGCATCCTTGCGCCCAACGGCGCCGGCGCGACGATCAACTTCATCTCGTTGAAGCCCAATTTCGACAAGCCGGAAGCGTCGGTGCGCTTCACGGGCTCGACCTACGGCGATTACCGCGCAGACAGCTATTTCTCGTCGCCGATCACCGACAGCCTGGCGTTCAACGTCGGCGGCTATGTCGACAGCACGCACGGCGTGCGTGACAACCCGTTCACCTATAATACCTATCACGTGAAGGCTATGCTGGAGAAGCGCTTCGACGATGGCGGCTTCGTCCGCCTGACGGTCAAGCGCGGCGACGAGCATGATCCCTATTATGCCGATATGCCGTTCCAGGTCGGATCGAACGGAAGCATCGACTCGATTCCCGGCCTGAACCTCAAGACCGACGACGTCGGCGGCCGCGCATTCGCCAACATCGCGGTGCCCGACAGCTGCGCGACGGGCAATTGTCTGCGTAATTTCAGCCAGTCGACCGGCCTGCATATCAAGACGCAGGAATACCGTATCGACATCGAGAAGCCGATCACTGACAACCTGAGCGGATTCATCCGCGCGCGCTATCTGAAGGCGTCGTTCGACTTCAACGGCATCTTCCCCGGCAGCACGGGCAACACGCCCTTCTCGGCCTCGACCTATCTCGACCCGAACAGCGCGGCCAACCCGGTCGCGGCACTCGAGCGCCAGGGGCTCGCCGCTTTTCCGGGCACCGCCCAGTTCGGCATTCGCGACACGCAGGGCGGCGCGATCATCCCGGCGTCGGATACCGCAGCACTCGCCGCGCTCAACGGCAATGGCCTGCTCCAGGAGACGGTGCTCAACCACGCGCTCACCAAGCGGCAGGATTTCGGTTCCGATTTCGGCGTGAAGTGGAACGAGACGGCCGGTGTGTTCGACAACTCGCTGACCGTTGGCGGCATGGTCTATCGCACGCACCAGTATAACGACCAGTCGGGCGTCACCACCGTCGTCAACGGCGTCAGCAACAATTCGCACATCTACGACATCGTCGCCTTGAACGGAGCCGGCGAGACGATCGGCCAGCTGACCAACAACGGCATGGTGAGCTACGGCAACTGGGGCCAGGGCGTGTTCAAGGAGGACATCACCTCGCTCAACGGTTACTTCAACGACGAGTTGAAGATTGGAAGCAAGCTGCATGTCGATTTCGGCGCACGCTACGAAAACCAGCACGACGACATCCACGTCGGCAATGCCTATGCGACCGATCCGACGGTGCCGGCTGGTACGGCGGGTATCATCACCGATCTCGGGCCGAGCTTCAACGGAAGTTACAGCAGCTATTCCAAGACCTTCCACGACTGGGCCTATACCGCCGGCGTCAACTATGCGCTGCTGAGCAATATCTCGCTCTACGCGCGCTACGCTCGTGGCTTCCAGACGAACGGCGCCGGCACCGGCACCGTCGGCGCCACCGGGATCGGCACCGCGACGTTCAACAAGCCCTCCGACCTCACATTGTACGAGGGCGGCATCCGCGGGCAGGCGCATGGTTTTTCGGGCTCGATCGTGGCGTTCCGCACGCTGTTCAACAACCAGAGCTATTCGTTCAACGATCCGAACGATCCGACGCAAAGCGTCAACGCGCTCGCGAACGACAAGATCTGGGGGGTCCAGGTCGATGCAAGCTGGAAGCCGGTGCGGTTCTTCAGCCTCGACGTGTCGGGCGTCTATCAGGAGCCCAAGCTGACCGGGCTGCAGTTCGCGGGGACCGCGCATCCCGAGTATAACGGCAACGTCACCGCGCAGACGCCCAAGAAGCTGCTGACGGTCACGCCGTCGTTCATCCTGCCAGGCGGACTGGGCGAGATCTACGGCCGCTGGAAATATATCGGCAAGATCTTCGCCGATGCCGGCAACGGCGTGTCCCTGCCGAGCTACAGCGTGTTCACGGTGGGCGCGAGCTTCAATGTCGGCGAGCGTTTCAACGTCGGCGTCAGCGTCGACAACCTCACCGACGCGAAGGGCTTCACCGAGGGCAATCCGCGCCAGGGCCAGACCCAGTCGATCGTCAACGGCTATTTCTACGGCCGCGCGATCGTTGGTCGCAACGCGTTGGTCACGGGCACGATCAAACTGTAAATGAATGTTCGAGGGCGGCCGGTCGTCGGGCCGGCGCCCTTTCCCACCGTTTCGAGACGCGGAGCAACGCGTATGCCCACCCATCCTACGCTCGGGGCGCTGGCAGCGCTCGCCTGTCTGACGCTCACAGCAGCAGGAGCCGCCGGCGACTTCGCGCGGACGGAAGGGCTCAACCTCAACAGCTTCGTGCGTCAGGGCCCGGTATCGGCGCATATCGTGCTGCGCTCCGGCACCGACCCGCGCATCATCGTCGCCTTTCCTGCCGGCAACAGCGGCACCGGCCTGTGGTTCGAACGGCTCGCCCGGCCGGCTGACTGGGCGATCGACGGTGCGCCCGTCCCGCTCACCCAGGCCGACGCCAAGGGGCGGCCGCTTCATGGCACCCGCTTCACCGCGACGATCCATGCGCCGCTTCTCGTCACGCGGCAGGCTGTGCTGTCGAGCATCCGCGTGCTGCGCGATTACCAGGCGCTCGGCACCGTGCCCCGCGAGGTGCTGACCGATGCTTCCGTCTCTCGCGCGACCTTGTCCTGGCAACGCGACCGCCTCGACGGTGCCCCGGGCTACCGTCTGTCGCTGCGCGTCGTACGCGGCACGCTCAAGGGCAAGACGATCGAGGCGCTGGGCGGCAAGATCACGCTGGAGGTGACCGCGCTCACCGGCGAGACGCCGCTGGCCCCGGTATCGGGCGACGCGCTGCTGGGCGCCAGCGCCAATCCGGACGCACAGGCGCGCGAGGCGCTGAGCTTCCTCAGCTACCGCGAGAAATATCTGGCCGGGTCGTGGCGCTTCGATACCTATTTCGGCCGTGACACGCTGATGTCGGTGCGGTTGCTGATGCCGGCGCTGCAGCCGGCGGCGGTAGAGACCGGACTGCGATCGGTGCTCGAACGGCTCTCGTCCAAGGGCGAAGTCGCGCATGAGGAGGATATCGGCGAGTTCGCAATCCTCGATCACCGCAAGACCGACGGCAGTGATTCCGCGGCGCCCGTCTACGACTATAAGATGATCGACAGCGACTTCCTGCTAGCACCGGTGGCGCGCGCTTGGCTGGTCGACGATAGGCGCGGCACGCCTCGCGCGGCAGGCTTCCTCGCCGAGCGCATGGGCGACGGACGCGTCGGCGATCGGCTGATGCGCAACCTGCGCCTCGTCGCGGCCGAGGCAGCGCCGTTCGCGCAGACGCCGACGGTCGCGCACCTGATCTCGCTCAAGCCGGGCGTCCGGGTCGGCGAGTGGCGCGACAGCAACGACGGGCTGGGCGGCGGACGGCTGCCCTACGACGTCAACGCCGTGCTCGTGCCGGCCGCGCTGGAAGCCGGCGCGGCGCTCGCCCGCGCCGGGCTTCTCGCCCCTTATGCGACGCCCGCCGATCGCGCGATGCTGGCGTCGCTGGACCGCGCAGCGGCGGTCTGGCGGGACAAGGCCCCCGGCCTCTTCACCTCGAGCGTGCCAGCCGACCAGGCGCGCGCTGCGATCCGGGCCTATGCCGCCAAGGCCGGCGTCCCCGCCGATGCCGCGCTGGCGGCCGTCGGCAGTGCGCCCGTCCGCTTTCACGTCCTGTCGCTCAATGCTGACGGCACGCCGGTGCCCGTCCAGAACAGCGACGAGGGCTTCGCGCTGCTGTTCGGCCACCCGACCGCCGATCAACTCGATCTCGCGGCGCAGACGATCAGCCGCCCCTTTCCGGCGGGTCTGCGCACCGGCGCTGGAATGCTGGTCGCCAATCCGGTGTTCGCGGCGCCCGCGGTGCAGGCCAAGTTCGGGCCCAACGCCTATCATGGCACGGTCATCTGGTCGTGGCAGCAGGCGCTCGCTGCCGCCGGTCTAGCCCGCCAGCTGGCGCGGACCGATTTGCCGGCCGACCTGCGTCACCGCCTGGGTACGGCGCAGGCCTGCCTGTGGGACGGAATCGAGGCGACGCGGAGCGTGCGGAGCTCCGAGCTCTGGTCGTGGCGCCACGCCGGCGGCCATTACGAGGTCGTCGCATTCGGCGCGAGCGGCGGCGATGCCGACGAATCCAACGCGGCGCAGCTGTGGAGCACCGTCTATCTCGCTCTGCACCGGCCGGCATCGCAGGATCGCTGCCCGGCTTGACCGCGCGATGCCTGAGCTTAGGACGTCGGGAATGAGCGATCAGGGCATCCGCGACATCGTCATCCTCGGCGGCGGCACCGCAGGCTGGATGACCGCCGCCGCGCTGTCGCGCGCGATGGCGGGGTCCGGCCGCCGGATCACGCTGATCGAATCCGACGACATCGGCACGGTCGGTGTCGGCGAGGCCACGATCCCGACGATCCACTGGTTCAACCAGATCGTCGGCCTCGACGAGCGGCAGTTCATGGCCGAGACCAAGGCGACCTATAAGCTCGGCATCGAATTCCAGGGCTGGAACGGCGACGGCACCGCCTATTTCCATCCCTTCGGCACGTTCGGGCCACCGGGCGATGGGGTGATGTTCCTCCACCGCCTGATCCGCGCGCGATTGGCGGGGATGGACGCGCCGACCGAGCAATTCTCGCTGACCGCGCAGGCCGCGCGCGCGCACCGCTTCACCCACCCGGTGGCCGATCGCCGTTCGCTGCTCTCGACATTGGGCTATGCCTTCCACTTCGACGCCGGGCTGTACGCAGGCTATCTGCGCAAGCTGGCGGAGGCGGCGGGGGTGCGCCGGATCGAGGGCAAGGTCGCCAGGATCGACCGCGACGGCGAGAGCGGCCTCATCACCGCACTCACCACCGAGCGCGGCGAGACCGCGGCGGGAGACTTCTTCGTCGATTGCTCGGGTTTCCGCGGCCTGCTCATCGAGGGCGAGATGCAGGCCGGCTTCGAGGACTGGAGCGAATGGCTTCCCTGCGACCGCGCCTGGGCCGTGCCGACCGCGCGCGAGGCGAAGCTTACCCCCTATACCCGCGCGATCGCGATGGAAGCAGGCTGGCGCTGGCGCATCCCGCTGCAGCACCGCACCGGCAACGGCTATGTCTTCTCGAGCCGCTACCAGGACGACCAAGCGGCGCGCGAGGCCTTGCTCGCGGCGCTCGGCGAGGCACCGCTGGCCGAACCTCGGCTACTGCGCTTCCTGCCAGGCCAGCGTCGTAAGAGTTGGTCGGGCAATGTCGTCGCGATCGGGCTGTCGAGCGGCTTCCTCGAGCCGCTCGAATCGACCAGCATCCACCTGATCCAGAGCGGCATTGCCAAGCTGCTCGCGCTCTTCCCGCGGCACGGCCGCGACACGCTGGTCGCCGAACAGTTCAATCGCGTCTTCGCGCAGGAAATGCTCGACGTCCGCGACTTCCTGATCATGCACTACAAGCTGACCACGAGCCGCACCGATCCGATGTGGCAATCCTGCCAGACGATGACGGTGCCGGACAGCCTGACCTACCGTATTGAGCAATTTCTCGCATCGGCCCGGATCGTGCTATCGAGCGACGAACTGTTTAGGGACGCCAGTTGGTTCGCCGTGATGGACGGCCAGGGACTTCGTCCCCGCGATTACAATCCGATGATCGACACCATGACCGCGACGGACGTGATTCACCACCTGGAGCAGATACGCGGCGCAATCTCGCAATCTGCCGCAAAATTGCCGGCTGTCGCTTAGCGCAAGCGGCTGCTCGCGGATGTCACCACGGAGTTCGCCACCGGGCTTACCCTGCTCACGGGGCCAAGCGGCGCGGGCGGATCCACCTTGTTACGCCTCATTGCGAGAGTTCGCGTTGCAAATGGCAGCGCTGAAAGAGCTCGATCAACGCGCCGCCGACCACCAGTTCGGCGCGATCACAGAGGCGATCGGGCTAATGGCGCCATCAACGATCGCATCGCGACCTTCTCGGGCGGCATGCGGCGGCGGCTGATCTTCGCGCAGGCACTGCTCGGCAAGCCGCGTCTGCTGGCGCTCGACGAACCAACCGCAGAACTGGACCAGGAGACGGAGCCGGGGGATTTACGGCTGCAATTTCAAGCTAGTTGCAACGAATGCGAAGACTTTCTCGACGCCGACAACGTAGCCGATTTGCACGAATACATGTCCGAAGCTGGGTATCATGCCGGACAGCCTGAACGCCCGGGTGTGGGTCTTCTCGCCGCCTTGAAGGGGCGTCAGAGTTAATTGGTTTCGGACAGGTTCGCGGCACCTACCCTACGCCGGCTCCTCGCCAAGAAGACAATGGCGACCGCCGCCGCCGCGAAGCCGGATGCTGCTCCTACGCCAAGCGCCCAGCGCGGCCCCATATGGTCGGCCACCCATCCCACAATCGGTGCGCCGATCGGCGTTCCTCCCAGTGCGACGCCGATTCGCAGTGCCATGACGCGGCCGCGCATTACGGGCTCCGTTGACAGCTGCATCAGGCTGTTTGTCGTGTTGGTGAAGGTGAGCGCCGCGACACCGATCAGGATCAGCGCAGCCGCGAAGAACCAATAGCCGGGCGCCACCGCGGCCAGCGTACACCCAAGCCCGAATAGTCCGGCTCCGGCGAGCAGCGCTGAGAACCCGGGTTGCTTGCGTCCGGCGCTCAATAGCGCCCCGGTCACCGTGCCGATCGCCATGATCGACGACAACAGGCCATAACCGCGCGCGTCCGCGTGAAACACGCCGACCGCCATCGTCGAAATGAAGATCGGGAAATTCAGCCCGAAGGTGCCGATCAGAAACAGCATGATCAGGACCGCCTTGAGGTCCCCGCGCGACCAGACGTAGCGCAAACCCCGGGTAAAACTCCCAGCCGTGCGGTGCGCCCGGGGGTGCGGATGCAATTCGATCAGGCGAAGCGTCATCAGCGAGATCAGCACGGCGATGAACGATGCGCCGTTAATCAAGAAGGCCCATCCCGTGCCGACTGCGGCGATCACGAGGCCGGATATGGCCGGACCGATCATGCGAGCGGCATTGAAGGAGGTCGAGTTGAGCGCGACGGCGTTGGCGAGATCCGCATCGCCCACCAGTTGCGCGACGAACACCTGTCGCACCGGCGCATCGAAGGCCGCCGCGCTGCCGAACAGGAATGCGAAGACATAGACATGCCAAAGCTGCACCATGCCGCTGACCGTGAGCACTCCCAGGGCCAGAGCAAGCACACCCATCGCCGCTTGCGTGGCGATCAGCAGCTTGCGCTGATCGAGATGATCGGCCGCGAAACCCGTCCAGGGTAACAGTAGAAATTGCGGACCAAACTGAAGCGCCATGACGACGCCAACTGCAGAGGCGCTGTGATGCGTGAGCACCGTCAACACCAGCCAATCTTGAGCGGTACGCTGCACCCAAGTGCCGATGTTGGAGACGAACGCCCCGCCGACCCACAGTCGGTAATTGTATCCGCGCAACGACCGGAACATCCCGGTCGCCGGTCCGCTCACGGCCGCTCCGGCGCGACGCCGCCATAGAAACGGCCAAAGTGCCTTGCGGCGAGGAAGCCAATCGCCAGCAAGCCCAGCCCGCACGAGGCAGCATGCGCAGTTTTCCGCACGTCGAAACTGCCGACCCTCGCCAGCGGTAGGTATGAGAGGACAAGGTTGGCGAAGCCCCAGAGCAGATTTACGGTCGACGAGGACGGCCCTTCACCCGGCGGCTTCGCAAAGAGAGTTCGGGACGGCCGACCGAGCATTCCGCTGACGAGCAGCGGAAGCGCGTTCGCCAGGAAAGCGCCCCCGAAGACATAGGCTAGCAAGTCAAGCCAAGGCATCAGGCGTTCCTCTCCAAGAGGGCAATGATGTCGTTGGTCGAGCCAGTCTCGCCCAGCCGGGGAAACACCATGCGGATGCTGTAGTCATGCGCTTCCGCGCGTGGGTCCGTCATCGCGTCGGCGGCGAGGGTGACGTTGAAACCTTGCTCATAGGCCTGACGTGCGGTCGCCTCGACACCTGCTGCGGTGGCAACCCCGGTAATGACGACCTGGGTGACGCCGAGCCTCTTCAGCCGTAACTCCAGATCGGTGGTGGCGAACGCGCCCCAGCTTTGCTTGGTGACGGCAATATCGTCCGGCTGCTGACCTAGTTCGGGCAAGAGCGTGGCGAAGTCAGCGGGCAATGCGCTCACGTCGCGCCTCGGCTGCTCGATCCGCCCCGGTGCGGCGCCCGTGACGTTGACAAGCACCACCGGCAGGCCGCGGGCCCGAAAGGCATCCGCCAGCGCTCGACTACGTTCGACCACCCCGTCGATGGAATGCGCGACGGGATAGCCGACGATCCCCTTCTGAAGGTCGACGATGATGAGAGCAGTTTTCGGATCAAGCGCGGTGAGCGCCATTGGATATTCCTTTCGACGGCAGAAAGCGCTTTCGCTCAATCCTCGACGAGGCGCTGAAGTAGGTTGAGCGCAGTCGCGAGCTGTTCCTGTTCTTGATGCGACAGACGAGACCGGATGGTCCGCGATAGCCAGTCATGCCGCGCCGCACGACCATCGCCGATCCGCTGTCGGCAGGCGTCGGTCAGCGAGAGCAGTGTCTTTCGTCCGTCCTGCAAGTCCGGTGCGCCTTGCACCAGGCCTGCGCCTTCGAGCGCCAGAATGACGGTCCCCATGGATTGCGGTCGCATCGCTTCCGCTCGAGCCAATTCGGATGTCGTGGCGGGACCATCCTTCTCGAGGCGGAGAAGCACCGCTGTCTGCGACGGGGTGAGGTCGCCGACTCCCCCCTGCTCGCGGAGGCGCCGTTTCAGTTTTCCGGACAAGCCACGAATGCCCCGCGCCAAAGCGGCGATGCGGACAGCTTCATGATTCTCGGCCAATTTCACTCCGGCCATCTACCGGAATACAGCAAGACTGCAAAGTCTTCCTTCCTAGTATTTCGCAGAAGGCGATGTGGCTGATATATCTCGGTCACACAATTTCCACGCGCTGAGCAGCGTGGAGGACGTCAATGGACAATGTGAGGTTGGGCGCGGCCCAGAAGCTGCTGAATGTCGCTTTGGTGGGTCGAAATCCGCCCACTCTTACGATTGCCCGCCTGAGAGCCGTCGTTTGTCGACCGCCAGATCAGGCTCTCTGCAAAACCTTGTTCCACCTGCCTGACTCGCGCCAGCGCCGTCCTCCATGAACATCTCTTGGATTATGTCCGATCATGCCTGGAGCATGCGTCGACGCGGCCTCAGATAGAGAGCGGCATTGTATGCGCCTCGGACTTCTAACTCCCAATGCTGTCGACCAGCCGCCATATTGAGGCGGGACGGCGAAAATGGGACTCACCGACTCTTCAATACCCTCGCATCAGACGGCGGCTTGCGTCAAAATCGGTCTTAACAGAACTGCAAATCAGCGCCGGAATGGACCTTTTAGACGACGGAGGCACATCGCAGGACAGGCGCCTTGTTGGCTGTCGACGGCTTTCCGCGAGCCGTCGAGGGCTCAAAACTAGCTGATCTGATACTCGGGGTCCGCCAAGCGGGTTTCGGTTCGAACGATAGCAGGACCGGCATTACTGGGACCATCATCGCGCGCGCCGAAACTCTGCCGGCGATATGCGGTAGCGAGCAAGCTTGTCGTAAAGCGTCTTTCGCGGGATCCGCAGCTGTTCCAGCGTGCGTTGAATGTCGCCCTGCCCCCGAGACAGCGCGTGACGGATCGCGGCGGCTTCAAAAACCTGGACGCGTTCGGGCAGCGATCGCATGCCGCCGCCCCCCTCGCCAGCGTCGGCATGATCCAGCCCGAGCGCGAAGCTGGTGGCGAAGTGCCGGAGCTCGCGGACATTGCCAGGCCAATCATGCTGGTGAAGATGGGCGATTACTTCATTGGTAAGCGAGCGCGCTTCGATCCGCTCGCGATCGGCGGCGTCCTGCACGAAATGCGCGAACAGCAGCGCGATGTCTTCCGGTCGTTCCCGCAAAGGCGGAATCCGGAGGCGTACGACATTCAGCCGATAGAAGAGGTCGCGCCGGAGGCGTCCGTCGGCCAGGAGTTCGCCCGCGGTCTCCCGGATCGATCCGATGACGCGAATGTCGATGTCGACGGGCGAGTCGCTCCCGATCGGATATAATTCACCGTCTTCCAGAACCCGCAGGAATCTCGCCTGAATCGGGTCATTGAGCCTCTCGATTGCCTTGAGAAAGAAGGTTCCGCCGTGCGCGCCGACAATCTGACCCGCGTGCGACAGGCGGGCACCGGGCAATGCGCCCGCCACATGGCCAAACAGCTGGCTCTCGGCGAATTCTTCGGGAAGCGCCGCGCAATTGGAGACGACGAAGGGTCGCGCGCTCCGCTCGCTCCAGCGGTGCAGCATCACTGCGACCAGCTCCTTGCCCGTCCCGGCCTCGCCCTCGATCAGGACGTCGACATTGGCGCGCGCGAGTTGGCGGACCGTCTCGCGCAACCGCTCCATCACCGGACTCCGTCCGATGAGGATTTCCTTTCCGCCTTCGGTCGCGGCATCCCGCAGCGCGCGATTTTCCAGGACGAGACGGCGCGTCCCCAGGGCGCGACGCACGCTGGCGAGCAAGGCGTCGCTGCCGAAAGGCTTGCTGAGGAAATCCCAGGCACCATCCTTCAACGCGGCAACCGCCATCGGCACATCGCCATGGCCCGTGATCAGGATGACGGGCAGTTCGGGATCGATGTCATGCAGGCGCCTGAACAGCTCGAGACCGTCCATGCCGGGCATGCGCACGTCGGTGACCACGACCCCGGCAAAATTGCGATCGATAGCGGCCAGCGCCGCCTCGGCGCCGGAAAAGGCGTGCCCGCGCAGCCCCGCGATCGACAGGGTCTGGAGGTTGGCGGTCCGCAGCAATTCGTCGTCGTCGACGAACGCGACCGTGTCGACAGGTTCGCGTTCGTGCATCATGTGCGCCTCAGTGTCAGCACGAAGCTCGTGCTCCAGCCGGCGCTCGGCGCCACAACCTCGAGCGTCCCGCCGAATTCGCGCGCGATATCGCGCGCGATCCCGAGGCCCAGCCCGAGACCTGCTGGCTTGGATGTCGCGAAGGGTGCAAACAGCGTCTCGCGCATGGCCGCGCAAATGCCGGTGCCGTTATCGTCGATCGTAACACGCGCCTCCTGTATGGTTGCGTCGAGCGAAAGCCTGATCCGCGGAGCGGGAATGTCCGACAGCGCCTCGATCGCGTTGTGGATCAGGTTCACGAATATCTGTTCGAGCCGAACCGGATCCGCGAGCACCGTGATCCCGGTGGGCGGTTTGCGTTCCAAGACGATTCCAGCGTGGCGCAGCATGTGGCCGACGAGAAGCAAGGTGCCGTCGAGCGCCTCGTCCAGCGAGACCGTTCGCGACGGGCCTGTCCCCCGCCTCGCGTAGGCGCGCAGTTCCGCTGTGATCGTCCCGATACGCTGCGTGAGCCCGGAGATCGTGACCAGGTTGGCGCGCGTCGTCGCCGGATCTCCGATGTCGAGCAGGGCGGCGCCATTGTCCGAAAGCGTGCGGATCGCGGCCACCGGCTGGTTGATCTCGTGGGCGACGGCCGCGGTGATCTGGCCGATCGATCCCAGGCGGTTGGCATGCGCCAGCGCCTCGCGGGATTCGCGAAAGCGGGTCTGCGTCGCTTCGAGCTCGGCGGTACGCGCCGCCACCTCGGCTTCGAGCATCCCGCGGACGGTGATCGCCAGTTCCGCGCGGCTGCGGGCGCGCAACCAGAAGCCGAACGGAAGCAGCAATACCAGCGCCGCGCCCAGCATCACGAGCCGCGCGGTGGCCAGATAGGCGGCACGGATCGGCGCGAAAGGTTCGAGCGCGGTGAGCGTCCAGCCGGCGACCGGGACGGGCAGGCTGGCCGTCGCGTACCGGGCGCTGCCGACCGCGACCATGTCCATGCCAACGGCGCGCAACGGCAGCGCGGCCAGCGGCGCCTCACCATATTGTCGGACCTGCCGCATCTCCACGGTCTGACCCAGCGGAAGCGCGCGTGTCGTCCCGAAGCGCCAGCCCGGTTTGTTGGTCAACAATACGATGCCGTCCGGTCCCGTTACATAGACGATATCCGGAGATGGTCCCCATCCGCGCTCGACGGTGTCGAAGACGAATTTGACGACGACCACACCGCTGCGTCGGCTAGCCCCGGCACGACGCGACAGAAACAGGCCGGGCTGCCTGCTCACGGTGCCCAGCCCGAAGAACTCGTCCGAACCTAAGGCCAGCGCGCGGCGGAAATAGGGCCGGAAGCTGTAATCCTGACCGACGAAACTGGCCGGGAAGCGCCAGTTGCTCGCGGCGATCGTCCGGCCATGGCCGTCGAGAACGTAGACGATCGAATGGCCCAGTTGCGACGCGATCGTCTCTAGCTTGCGGTTCAGTCGGTCGCGCGCACCATCGTCATGATCTGCGAGTGCATCGGCGACCTCCGGCTGCTCGGCCAGCACGATGGGCAACAATCGGTATTTCTGCAATTCGGAGATCAGCAGCGACGCCCGGGCATCCGCTGCGATCTGCGCGGTTCGCCGTCCCTGTCCCCTGGCCTGCGCGTCCGCCCACACGTCGCCCGCCCAGATAACCAGCGCGAGGGCGACGACGTACAGGATTCCGGACAGGACGAGCGGCGCCTTGATGCGGTGCATGTCTGCGAATCGAGGCCATGGCATGACGCGATATGTCCGGGAATCCGCACAAATTTTCCAGCCATGTCGCGTACTTCGCCCGTCCTTATCGGAATCGCAGTTCTATGCCATTGAAAGAAAGCGATAAGTCGGATCGGAAATCCTACTTCGCCCGAATACGCTCAACGCCTATCCTTTGCCTGTCCCGGATCACACGAGAATGGCCGGGCGAGAGAGGATCGGTTTTTGACGAGCCTGCCGCAGCCCGCCGTCGTCCCCCCAGCCGGACATTGGACACGACATCTGTACGTCCAGGTGCTGGCGGCGATCGTATGCGGCGCACTGCTGGGTCATTTGGCGCCCGGCGTCGGTACGGCTCTCAAGCCCCTCGGCGATGCCTTCATCGCATTGGTGAAGATGGTGATCGCGCCGGTGATCTTCCTGACGCTCGTCACCGGCATCGCCGGCATGCACGGACTGGGTGGCCTTGGTCGGGTCGTCGGCAAGGCGTTCGCTTATTTTCTCTGCTTCTCGACGCTGGCGCTTTTCGTCGGGCTGATCGTCGCGAACGTGGTGCAGCCGGGCGCCGGGCTACACATCGTTCCGGCTTCGCTCGATCAGGGCGCGATCAAGGACTATGCCAAGGCTGCGCACGATCAGAGCGTTACAGGCTTCCTGCTCCACATCATCCCGACGTCGCTCGTCTCCCCGCTGACCGACGGGGACATCCTGCAGACGCTGCTCGTGGCGGTGTTGTTCGGGATCGCGGCGTCGCTGGTCGGAGCGCCCGCCAAGCCGGTGATCGACCTGCTCGAAAGGTTATCGAAGATCGTCTTCAGGCTGGTCGGCATCCTGATGCGCGCAGCGCCGATCGGCGCGTTCGGTGCAATGGCCTTCACCGTCGGCAAGTTCGGTGTCGGGACGCTGGTCAATCTCGCAGGGCTCGTCGCGACGGTTTATCTGACCTCGCTGATCTTCGTACTGGTGGTGCTCGGCGCGGTCGGCTGGGCCTGCGGCTTCTCGATCCTCAAGCTGATCCGCTATCTTCGTGCCGAGCTGCTGCTCGTGCTCGGCACCTCCTCCTCCGAAGCGGCGCTTCCCGGCCTCATCGAGAAGATGGAGGCCGCCGGCTGCGCCAAGTCGGTGGTCGGTCTGGTCGTACCCACCGGCTACAGCTTCAACCTAGATGGCACCAACATCTACATGACGCTTGCCGCGCTGTTCATTGCACAGGCTTGCGACGTGCATCTGTCGATCGGGCAGCAACTCATGTTGTTGGGCGTCGCCATGTTGTCGTCCAAGGGCGCGGCAGGCGTTACGGGGGCCGGCTTCATTACGCTTGCCGCGACGCTCTCGATTGTTCCCGACGTGCCCGTTGCCGGCATGGCGCTGATCCTCGGCGTCGATCGCTTCATGAGCGAGTGCCGCAGCCTCACTAACTTTATCGGCAATGCGGTGGCGACGATCGTCGTCGCCCGCTGGGAAGGCGCGCTCGATCGACGGCTGCTCACCGCTGCGCTCGACGGCAAGCCCGTGCGGTTGCCCGATGCCACCATCACCACAGGAGCGCCAACATGGAGTTAGACCGCCGAGCCCTGCTGGGCGCCACGATGGCAGCGGGCACCGCGATCGGCCTCTCCGGTCGGCTGACGGCCGCCCCCGGCACGGTCGAGGAGATCGATCTCTGGCCCGGGACGCCGCCGGGCCCTGGCGGCGGGCATGGACCCGAACGGATCGGACAGACCGGCAAGGGGATCGGTGCGATCTCGGGTGTCGTCCGTCCCCGCATCCGCGTCTATCGCCCGGCCAAGCCCAACGGGCAGGCGATGCTGGTGATGGGCGGCGGCGGCTATTTCCGCATCGAGCTTGCCAACGAGAGCACGCCGACCTGCCGTTGGCTCCAGCAGATCGGCTACACGGCGTTCGAGCTGATCTACCGGATGCCCGGCGACGGCTGGCCGCGCGAAGCCCCGTTCGCGGATGCCCAGCGCGCGATGCGACTGATCCGCTCGCGCGCGGCCGATTTCGGCTTTGCGGCGCCCAAGCTCGGGATCATCGGCTTCTCGGCGGGCGGCCATCTCGCCGGCATGACCGCGACGATGCCGGATGCACCGCGCTACCAGCCGATCGACGCGATCGACCAGCATTCGGCACGCCCGTCGGTCGCGGGCCTCGTCTATCCGGTGCTGACGCTCCGCGCACCGTTCGACACGACGCGATCCGTGCGCGAGCTGATCGGCGCGCACGCCGCGCCGGGGCTGGCCGCCGAATGGTCGGTGGAGACGCACGTTTCCGCGCGTACGCCGCCGACCTTCACGGCACAGGCGGCGGACGATCCGATCGCACCGATCGACAACAGCCTGCTGATGTTTGATGCGCTCCGCAAGGCAGGCGTGCCGCACGAGATGCACATTTTCCAGCGTGGCGGGCATGGCTGGGGACTGGGCGATCCCGGATCGCTGGTCTCGGCATGGCCACGCCTGTTCCTGGCGTTCGCCCGCGCACAGGATCAGGTCGATGCGACACCGCCGACCGCCGACACCGGCGCTGTTTCTTCCAACGACTGACCAACGAAGCCAAATCAGAACAAGGAAAAAGGGATGAGGATCGAGACAGTGCGGCGCCTGGCGCTGGGTGGAAGTCTGTGCGTGCTCGTGGTCGCGACACCTGCGCTGGCGAAGGCGCCTGCGGCGCCTAGCAATGCGGAGCTCGCGAACCTGGTCAAGGCGCAGGCCGCCGAGATCGTCGATCTCAGGCAGCGCCTCTCGGCCGTCGAGGCACACGAGCAGCAACAGATTTCCGCAGCAACGACCTCGGCGCCGGTACAGACGGCCGCGCAAGAGCAGCAGGCGCGCACCGATGCGCAGGTTGCCGCCGCCGCGCAAGACAGCCGATCCGATGACCTCGCCGCGTTGCAGACGCAGGTAGCGCAACTCGCTGCGCAGTCGAAGCACGGCGTGAACGTCGACTGGAAAGCCGGTGGGCCGACCTTTGCCAGCCAGGACGGCTTCTTCACCTTCCATCCCCGGGTCCGTGTCGTCACCGACGTGTCGACGACATCCGGCTCCCGCTACGACGCGCGCAACATCTCCGGCACCGAGTTCCGCGACCTTCGGCTGGGCGGCGAGGGAACGATCGGTCGGTTCGGTTACGATCTCGAGGTCGATTTCGCGGGCAATGTCGTATCCGTGAAGGAGGCATATATCTCCTACCAGACCAAATTGTTCGGCGTGAACAGCAAGACCTATATCGGCAACTCGCTCAACGATCGTTCGATCGAGGGCAATATGGAGCTCACCTCGCTGCCGTTTGCCGAACGCAACGCCGTCGCCTCGGTGGCCGCGCCTGAGATCGGCTATTTCGGGCTAGGCCTGCAGGAAAAGCTGTTCGGGAAGAACTGGCATGTCAGTCTCGCCGTCAAGGGCGACGACAATGGCGACAATGACGGCACGCACAATGACGACATCGCCTATCTGGCGCGCGCGCACGTCGATCCGGTGTTGAACGATGAAAGCTTCATCCATGTCGGCGGCTGGGGCTATCACGAGAAGCTCGACGCGGCGACGTCGATCAACAAGACGAGCGCGATCGCGTCCGACTTCAACGACGAGGTTCGCGTCTCGGCGAGTTCGATCGCGAACGTAAAGGGCGACGACGGCTATGGCGCGGAGATCGGCGGCGGCTGGCATTCGCTTTGGGCGTTCGGCGAATACGGTCAGCGCACACTCGACGTGCCTGGCAAGGGCAAGAACGTCGAGCAGAAGGCGTGGACCGCTTATGGCGGGTGGTTCCTGACGGGCGAGCAGGTCCCCTATTCATCGCAATCGGGCGTGCTCAGCCGACCGCATGTGCTCCGGCCGCTCGGTCAGGGCGGCGCGGGCGCTTTCGAACTTCTGGCGCGCTACGACAATTTCGATTTCAAGGATGCTCCAAAGGGCGGCGATGGCCACGCGATCACGATCGGTGCAAACTGGTATCCGATCGATATCTTCGACCTAAAATTCAATTATATCCGGTGGCAGACGAACAACATCGTGGGGACCTTCCCCGGCAAGGATAACGGAAACACCCTGCTCGTGCGCGGCGAGCTCGTATTTTAGCGCGACTGACGGGCTCGCCGAACGCCTTGCTGACGTTGCGGCGGCTACCGATCGACGGAATCTCAGGGTGCAGATGGCCGTTTATGACGGAAACTAACGTTCGCGTTGAGATGGGAAACACAGCGTCTGGTCGACACCCGCCGGAGCTGCCAACCGCCGTGACGACCCACAAGGCGACATTCAGCCCCCCCCTGCCATTGCCCCGAAACCGCCGCTCGTTCAGCTTTCAGATTGGTCCAACTCGCGATCGGAGTCGGGATATTTTCAGAAAGAGCGACAGGACGCTACGAATCCTAGTGTCTACTATTCAACGCCCCTCTCAGTAGTCGCAACGTCCGAGCGTGTTTCGATCTTAAGGGTATCCGCCTAAACGCTCTAAATATGCGCACAGCATGTCAGCCAAAGCATCGGCATAGGCATGGATTTCCTCTAATGTCCGCGGCATTGCCGAGAAGCTGCTTCCAACCGCACTCAGCGTTGTCTTGATCAGATCGCCCGCGAGCGTGCGTTGCGCGTCGCTAGCGCACGGCGCGCTTTCCAAAAGGAAGGCATGTACGACATGGGCGCTCTCCGCATGAGCGTCCGCCGCTTCGGGAGCATCGCGATAGAACGGTGCCGCATCGTTGAGCGCGATCCGGATCGTCGCTTCCTCGCATTCCGACCGGATGAACGCGTGCACGAGTGCGCGGACTCTTTCGGCGGCCGACGTCGCCCGGTCTTCCAGGATGTTCCGCAACAGCGCCGACGTCCGGCGCCATTCGTCGCTCTGCAAGCGGAACAGGATCGCAGCCTTGTTCGGAAAATATTGGTATAGCGAACCGACACTGACACCCGCCCGTTCGGCGACCCGCGCCATCGTGAAACGCTGCGCGCCCTCCCGCTCCAGAACCTGAATAGCCGCATCGAGCACTGCCGCGACGAGCGCATTGGACCGCGTCTGTTGGGGGGCTTTCCGCGAGGAAACACCTTGGTTTCGCGCCATGCTCCGTCGAGCTCCCGCCAATGCGAATAGTCAAACCTGACGAAGTAGTCGTATTTCTCGAGGCAGGCAAACGCCCAGGAGAAACTCATGACGACGCTTACCACTGCACCCGTCGCGCCCTTGCTCGACCGCCTTTTCACAGAAACCGATGCCGCGCACCCGATGGCCAATCCGGCCTTCGCGGCAATCCCCAACGACGAGCGGCTGCGGCTCATGCGCAGCAAGACAGACTATCGCCACTTCTACGCGGAGCTAAAGGATTATGGGCTGCCGGTATCACGCGACACGGGCAGGCTCTTCTATATGCTGGCGCGTTCGACAGGCGCACGCTCGATCGTCGAGTTCGGGACGTCGTTCCGGCTGTCGACGCTGCATCTCGCCGCTGCGCTGCGGGACAATGGCGGCGGCCGGTTGATCACCACCGAGTTCGAGCCCTCCAAGGCCATCCGCGCGCGCGAAAATCTGGCGGCCGGCGGGCTCGCCGACCTCGTCGAGATCCGCGAAGGCGATGCGCTCGATACCTTGGCGTCGGACCTGCCCGACACGATCGACCTACTCCTGCTCGACGGCGCCAAGTCGCTCTATATGGACGTGCTTGGGCTCGTCGAAAACCGGCTTCGGCGAGGAGCGGTGATCATTGCCGACAATGCCGATCACTGCCCGGAGTATCTCGAGCATGTCGGCGATCCCAGCCACGGCTACCTCTCAATGGCGTTTACCGAAGAAGTCGAACTCACAATTCGCTTGGGCTGAAATCCGGAAGCGCACGGTCCGGGCTGACCCGGACCTTGGCTACCGCCAAGGCTCGCTAGTGAGGCGGCTGCATGCATTGTCTGGCCAGACCCCGAAAGCGACACTCGAACCGCCAACGCAGCTTCCCGAAATCCGCCAGTCATCCAGGCTGGCGGCTGGCTCCGGCGACTTGCTTCGTGACCAACGCGGCTTCCCGCTGAGTTTGGAATAGGGAGCGCATCGACCTTGCTAGGGTTACCGCATTTTCATGAAGAAAGTCAGTGCGTTGCGGGCGCTATCCGCAAAGCGGTCGTAGATCACGCGCGAAACCTCGGCGATGACGGGTTGGCGATCGCGACCACCTCGAGAGAACACCGCGACCGCGACGCGACGGCCGTCAGGCATGGTAATGAACCCCACATCGTTAGTGACACCGTCAAGCGTGCCGGTCTTGTCTTCTACCGGAGTACCAGCGGGAAGCAGAGCACGGATACGGCGAGTGCCCGTCGCGCATCGACTCATCAGCTCGAATAGAAACGCGCGGCTTTGCGCTTTCAGGACCGTGCCGTTGTCGAGCTTATACAACAGCGAGACCATGGCAATCGGCGTGGCAACATCTCTGCTGTCGGCAAGGTGCCCGTGCTCTCGGAGCAGCTCGGCGATGGTCCGGTCTACACGGATGCCGGTGATCCTTTGCGACGACAGCCACTGCTGGACCGCGACCGGGCCGCCGAGCGTGGCGAGCAGCTGGTCAGCCGCACGGTTGTCGCTGCGGACGATCATCAGCTCCAAAGCTTTCGCGGCGGGACGGCCATAGATCATGTCGTCGAGGCTGCGACGACCTTGATCGACCTCGGCGAGGTAGGCGGCTGCAATAGCGACCTTGACCGTGCTCGCCATCGGAAACAGGGTGTCGCCGTTGACGGCAACGCGGGAGCCATCGCTCAGGTCGAGTGCAGCAATACCATATTCACCGGGGCGGTCAGCAACCAGCATGCTCAGTTCGCGCTCGAGTCCGATGAGCTCCGGAGTGCTTGCGGCGGCTGGTGCCGGGACGAGGAAACATGCTGCGATACCGGAAAGAAGCAGGCGGGAAAGCAGCGGTACGCGCATCATCGTCCTTCAATGTTGTCCGTCAGCGACTTGCTGATACTTAACGGAAAAACCTGAACACGTCTCACTCCCTCGGCTGCCCGCTCTCAACGCGTTTGAGAAACGACCCGTTTTCCGCCGTTCAGCGGTCCAGATGTTTTTCCCAAGTTCAGCCACTCGTCATGACGTCCAATTGGACACAGGCTTCCACAAGCAAGCGGCGCAAGCCATCATCGACATCAGGACGCTATCTGGGCCACCGCGAGCAAGGCGATAAACAGGGCGACCGGTGGGAGGTGCGAAAACTCGCGGCTACGCAAGACGGTCACGGCCGCCGCAGTGATGATGATGACGCCAAGGATCAGGCCGGCCCCGCGCGTGGTGGGCAGGGCGACCAGGATAGCGGTGGCCATTTCCAACCCGCCGGTGAGGTGGCGCCACCACGGGGGATAACCCCATCGGGCGAAGTCGCTCCGCGTGGCGGGCGTGCCGATCACATTGAACAGACCCGCACCGAGAAACGCCGCGACGACGAGGCAAATGGAGACGATGTGCAGCATTTTCAGGCCATCGCCGGTGCGCAGGAGAGCAACTCGTCGACGATCGATTGTCGCGACGGACGCCAGCCGAGCTCGCGTACCGCCTTTTCTCCGGAGATCACCTGATCGCAGGCGATCCCGTCGGCGAACCCCCAGAGCGTCCGTCGCGCCTCCTCGAGTGGCCACGTCTCGACGCGGCCTCCGGCGCCGGCGGCGACACTCGCCGCACGGGCGATCTCGATCAGGGGTGTCGCCGCCCCGTGGGCGCCGTTGAAGATGGAGGCCGCCGGCGCCCGTTCGAGCGATAGCGCATAGAGATTGGCCAGATCGTCGGCATGCACCGTCGTCCAGCGGTTCCGCCCGTCGCCGACATAGCGCGCCACCCCGTCCTGCGTGGCTCCAACGACCATCATCATCGCGGCGCCAGCCCGGTTTCCGTAGACCCAGGCCGGCCGGATCACGATCGGGTGGACGCCTTGGGCCGCAGAGGCGAGGATTTCCGTTTCAAGCCCCTGGCGCCAGCGCACAAGGTCGAGCGGTGTCAGCGGACGGTCCTCGGTCGCCGGCGCGTCGCCCGTCGATCCATAGAGGAAGCAGCCGCTGGTATAGGCGAAACGCCTGCCCGTTCCGCGCAGCGCCTCGATGATCGCGCGCGTCGCCGCCTCGTCTTGAGCCGCCGCGTTCTGATCGTTCGGTGAGGCGGCGTGGACGACGGCGTCAACGACGCGGGCGGCCGACGCGATGCTCGCGGGATCGGAAAGGTCTCCGTCCGCTACAGCAAAGCCTTCGCTGACAAGCTTGTCCGCGCTCGCGGCAGAGCGGGCGAGCCCGACGACCTCATGCCCGTCCGCCTTCAACCGCCGCGCGACCGCACCACCGATCAACCCCGTCGCACCTGTCACCAATATCCGCATGACCATCGCCTCCGCATTTTCGATGCGGCGCAAGTGAGCGAAATGGGGATCGGAAGGAAATCGCCAGTTTTGATGTCGCGATATCGGCCATACCGATAGAGTTCAGGCCGCGGCCGCAACTTCGGCGATCATTCCGCGCAGCCAGGCATTGGCTGCGTGCGAGTCCGCCCGCCGATGCCACATCATCACGAGCGGCCAATTGGGCAGATCGATCGGAGGCTGGTGCGTAGCGATACCGACCCCGATCTCCGCAAACCGCTCGGCGACCCGAGAGGCGAGCGTCGCGATGATATCCGTCTTGGCGATCACGAAGGGTGCGACGAGGAATTGCGGCAGGCTTAACGACACGCGTCGTTCGAGCCCCAGCGCGGCGAGCCTGCGATCGACCAGTCCCGAACGGTCGCCCTCGGGGGAGACTAGAAGATGTGTTGCGGCCACGTACGCTTCGAGGCTTGCACCGCCTGCAAACGCCGGATGCCCTTCGCGCGCGATACAGATAAACCCCTCCTGGAGTAGCGGACGCACGATGATGCGCGCCGGCGCGTCTATCGGGAAGCCGATCGCGAGGTTGGCTTCGCCACTGTCGAGGCGGTCAAGCGCCTCGTCTCGGCCGAGCATCCCACAGACGCGCACGTCGATATGCGGCGCATCGACGCTGAGGCGCGCGAGGAGCGGCGGCAACAAGACGAATGCAGCATAGTCGCTCATCGCGATCGTAAATGCCTGGTCTGCCGTCGCCGGATCAAAACCGTCGGTCCGCAACGCACCTCGGATCAGGCGGAGCGCATCGAATATGGGGCCGGCAAGTTCGTCCGCGCGGGGTGTGGGCTGCATGCCGAGAGGCGCCCGCACGAAAAGCTCATCGTCGAGCAGATCGCGCAGCCGGGTCAGGGCGCCGCTCATTGCCGACTGACTGAGACCGATGCGGCGCCCTGCGCGGGTTACGTGACGCTCCGCGTAGAGGGCGTCGAACGCCTTCAGGAGGTTCAGATCGACGTTGGCGATATCCATGCGATCGATACTACCCATCGCCAATCATCGGGGAAACCGATTCAAAATACTATGGCGCGCGGCAATCCACCTGCGGATCTCAGCGGTTAGGGTCAGGAACGACCAAGATTTGTCGGCTCTTTGTGAACGCGGTACTCCGCTAAGACACGAGCTGCGGTCATCTACGCCATGCTCGCCGACACCCAAAACCGGCCGCTCGTTACGGCTTTGGATCCGGCTCGACGCTCTGCAGAAAGACGGGCGGAACGGGAGCGCGACATGTGGCTGGAGTGTGTCCAGCAGGTTGGCCAAAACCATATGGGCAGCTAAGAGTCCACATCATCGAGGAGTCATCATGCCGTTTCCTGCCGCCTACGCCGCCAACCCCGCTCGATACGACGAGGGGATGCCCTATCGGCGTACCGGGCGTAGCGGGCTCAGATTGCCGGCCATAAGCCTTGGGCTTTGGCAGAATTTCGGCGGTGACGATGTCTTCGAGACCGGGCGAGCAGTGTTGCGCCGCGCGTTCGATCGCGGCGTCACGCATTTCGATCTTGCGAACAACTATGGGCCGCCCTACGGATCGGCCGAAGAAAACTTCGGACGCGTGCTCGCCTCCGACTTTGCCGCGCACCGCGATGAACTGATCATTTCTACCAAAGCGGGTTGGGACATGTGGCCGGGGCCGTATGGGGACGTCGGCTCATCTAAGAAATACCTGATCGCGAGCTGTGAGCAGAGCCTCAAGCGGATCGGCCTCGACTATGTCGACATCTTCTATTCGCACCGTGTCGATCCCACGACCCCACTTGAAGAGACAATGGGCGCGCTTACCCAGCTCCACCATCAGGGAAAAGCGCTCTATATCGGGCTTTCGTCATACGATCCCGGACTTACGCGCCGCGCCGCCGCGATTCTCGCCGAAGAACGAGTGCCCCTATTCATTCATCAGCCCAGTTATTCCATCCTTAACCGCTGGGTGGAGAGCGAGTTGCTCGCGACTTTGGACGACTTAGGAACCGGCTGCATCGCATTCTCACCCCTTGCCCAAGGTATGTTAACGGCCAAATATCTCGACGGCGTACCCGAGGGCGCGCGGGCGGGGCGCGGTGGATCGCTGTCGCGCGATTTGCTCACCGAGCAGAACTTGACCGCGATCAACCGGCTAAACGGCATTGCTGCACAGCGAGGTCAGACGCTCGCGCAGATGGCGATCGCGTGGGTATTGCGCGACCCCCGCGTCACCTCGGCACTGATCGGTGCACGCGATGTTGATCAGCTCGATGACTCGCTGGATGCAATTAGACAGCTCGATTTTTCCGCCGAGGAGCTGGCAGCAATAGACGCAGTAGCGGTCGATGGGGGAATCAACCTTTGGTCTGGATCCTCCGACATCGTCGCGTTACCTGCCGCGCAGGGCATACCGACCTGAATTGGCCAGGCTCCAGCATCTCGCTGTGAGATTTGACCGCTTGCCCATCAAATGACGCCCCTCAAATAGCCCTTTCGGCTGTCCCATACGACCCAAAAGTCGCCGCTCAGGCGCACTGCGACGCAGTCGACGGCCACGGGGGTCGCCCGAACGGCTTCATTGAAAGGCGTGTGCGGTTCGATGCCAAGTCGCGTCAGCAGATGACAGCTCCTACCAAAACAATAGTATCTTTGCAATTGATAGCTTTATTTTGATGAAATCGCGCGTTCGGCGCTACCGATGACATTTCATTGTACCTAGTTTTGCTCTCGTCGAAGCGACGACTCGCGAATGAGCAAAATACCCCGGCTTGGACCAGGATCGCCGTCCTCGTGCGCTCGATTGACGATCGCCATATCAACTCCCTGCGGCAGCCGTATAACCGCTCTCCCGTCCCCATCAGGTGAGTGTCGGTTCCATGCCAATTCGTTGACCAGGTAAACGCAGCGCCAGCGAGCGGTCTCGTCCGACTCCAAGCAAGGCTTGACCAATGATTCCACGAAACGATACACTCTGTCGCATAACGCGGTAGCTGGTCTCGCTATGGCCCCGCGTTTGGGCGGTGCCGATGTCTCGCGGTGCCGATCCGGCGAGAGCGGAACACCAACGACAAGTGCGCAACGAACCATAGGATTGCGTCAAAGGAGAGGAACCATGAAACCGGTTGCGGCGCTCGCGGCGCTATTCGTAGCTGGTGCGGCGATAACCGGTATCGCAGCCAAGCAAAGGCTCGCCCCGGCGACCGCGGGCACCTCGGCGAATTGGCCGAATACCGGCGGCAGCGTCGACGAGAGCGGTTTCAGCCGGCTCGACCAGATCGGCACCGCGACGATCGGCAGGCTCGGCCTCGTTTCCTTCTTCACGCTCGACAACGAGGTAACGCTCGAGGCGACGCCGGTGGCGGTGAACGGCGTGGTGTATTTCACGGGGAGCAGCGGCTCGGTCTACGCAGTGGATGCGGTCTCGGGAAAGCAGCTATGGAAATGGGATCCGGAGATCTGGAAGGCCAGCCCGCTCAAGCAACTGATGAACTTCGGCGCCAATCGCGGTGTCGTCTACGCTGATGGACGAATCTTCGCGGGCGTATTGGACGGACGGCTGGTCGCGCTCGACGCCGCGACCGGCCGGTTGCTGTGGAGCACGTTGACGATCGATCCGACCGATGGGGCGACCGTCAACGGTGCGCCGCGCGTGTTCGACGGCAAGGTCATCATCGGCAATGGCGGCGCAGACGGCCCGCATCCCGTCCGCGGCGACGTCACCGCCTACGACCAGAAGACCGGCAAGCAGGTCTGGCGTTTCTTCGTCACCCCCGGCAGCCCGGCGCAAAACAAGGGCGATCCCGCGATGGAGGCCGCCGCCAAGACGTGGACGGGTGAGTATTGGAAGGTCGGCGGCGGCGGCGGCACGGTGTGGAACGGGATCACCTTCGACCCCGAGCTCAACCGCATCTATATCGGCACGGGCAATGGCGGCCCCTGGAACCCCGCGAAACGCAGCCCGCAGGGCGGCGACAATCTCTATCTCACGTCGGTCGTCGCGCTCGATGCGGGCACCGGCAAATATCTCTGGCACTATCAATATAACCAGCGCGACGCATGGGACTATAAGGCGACTGCCAACATCATCGACGCGACGATCACGATCGACGGCAAGCCCCGGAAGGTGCTGATGCAGAGCCCGACCAACGGCTTCTTCTACGTCATCGATCGCGAGACGGGAAAGCTGATCTCGGCCGAGAAGACCGGCAAGGTCACATGGGCGGACCATATCGATCTCAACACCGGGCGCCCCGTCGAGGCGCCCAACATCCGCTACGAGACCGGCGAGACGATCATGTATCCGAGCATGATCGGCACGCACAATTGGCAGGCGATGTCGTTCAACCCGAAGACCGGGCTCGTCTATATCCCCTATATGCAGCTTGGCGCGGTCTACACGACCAAGACGAAGCCGGGCGATTTCGTGTTCGGCGGCATGACCGCCTACGGCAAGAAAATGTCTCCCGAAGACGGCCACGGCGCGCTGCTCGCCTGGGATCCGGTCGCGCAGAAGCCCCGCTGGCGCGTTCCGATCGACACGATCTGGAACGGCGGCACGCTGACGACGGGTGGCAATCTCGTCTTCCAGGGCACCGCGGACGGCTGGTTTTCCGCCTATGACGCGACCTCGGGCAAGCGGCTGTGGCACTTCTACGCCGGGCTCGGGATCGTCGGTGCGCCGATGAGCTATTCGATCGGCGGCAAGCAATATGTCTCGGTGCTGGTCGGCTATGGCGGCACCACCGCGGCGATGAGCGACATCATGAACGTCGGCTGGAAATACGGCGCGCAACCGCGTCGGCTGCTGACCTTCGCGCTCGACGGCCACACCGCGCTGCCGCCCTCGCCGCCGCCCGACATGATGGTGCATGCGGTCGACGATCCGGCGCTCAAGCTCGACGAGACCGCGGTCGCCACCGGACAGGCGATGTCGGTCGCGTGCATGGCCTGCCACGGCCCGGGCTTCCGGGCTGCCGGTTCCCCGGCGCCCGATCTGCGCGAAAGTCAGCTCGCGCTCGACGAGGACAATTTCTACGCGGTCGTCCATGATGGCGCGCTGGTGCAGCGGGGGATGCCCAATTTCGGCGTCGTCGGCATGCAGAGGCCGCAGATCCATGCGCTCTGGATGTATTTGCGGGCCACCGCACGCGAGGCGCTCGGCACGCGCAAGGCAACCGAAGGCCAGGTACAGGGAGCACGTTACTGATGCGGAAGTCGCCGTCTCGCTTGTCGATCGCCGTGCTGCTCGTTTTCAGCGGCGTTCCGGTACAAGCTCAGGCCCCCGATGGGGCGGGAATGTTCAGGCAGCGCTGCTCGTCGTGCCATGCGAGCGAGGCCGACAAGCCGGCGGGAATCGGCCCCGATCTTTTCGGCGTGGTCGGCCGCAAGGCGGCATCGACGGGCTACGCCTATTCGCCCGCGCTCAAGGCATCGGGGCTGACGTGGGACAAGGCGACGCTCGACAGATTCCTGTCCGGCCCGGGCGCATTGGTGCCCGGCACGAAGATGCCGGTCTCGGTATCGGACCCGGCGCAACGCGCCGCGATCATCGCCTATCTTGCTAGTTTGAATAAATAGGGGCGGCCTGACCGTGAGAATGACAGGCGAGCAGCGGATCGCGGCGCCGCGCGGCAGGGTCTGGGAGGCGCTCAACGATCCCGCGGTACTGAGCCAGTGCATCCCCGGTTGCCAGTCGCTCGAAAAGGAGAGCGACGGCCTGCTCAGGGCCACGGTCGAGATCAAGATCGGGCCGATCGGCGCGCGCTTCAACGGTGCGGTGACGCTGTCCGATCTCGATCCGCCGAACGGCTATACGATCGGTGGTGAGGGCCAGGCCGGGACGGTCGGTTTCGCCAGGGGCGGCGCCAAGGTGCACCTCGCCGACGATGCGGGCGACACATTGCTGTCCTATGATGTCGACGCGCAGGTCGGCGGGCGGTTGGCTCAGCTCGGGGGGCCGATCATCGACGCTACCGCCAGGCAGCTTGCCGGCAGGTTCTTCGACAAGTTCGGCGCGATCGTCGGCGCGCAGCCCCCCGATGCGTCCCGCGACGTGCAGGCGGCGGTCACCTCCGGCGCGCGGGCCGGGTCTGCGATCCCGGCCGACGCGCTGCCGCCGCCATCGCCGAATCAGCCACTGACGTGGATCCTGGCATTGGTCGTCGCCGTGCTCGTTGGATTTCTGGTCGGCCGCGGACAGGCCGGCACCGGGTCCGACTGGATGGGATTGGCGATCGGCCTGCTCATCGTGATCGTCGCCGCGGTCGGTTTTGAATTCGGCCGGCGGGCCGCGACGCCGGTCGTCACGCTCGACGCAGCCTTGCTCGCCCGGCTGGCGCGCGCGGCCGAGGACCGGCGGTGAAGCCCGCACCGTTCGACTATGTCGCGCCGACCAGCGTCGAGGAGGCGTGCGCGCTTCTCGCCGAGGCGGGGGGCGGTGCCACCATACTCGCCGGCGGGCAGACGTTGATGCCACTGCTCGCGCTGCGCATGAGCCAGCCCTTCATCCTCGTCGACGTCAACCGGATCGCGGCACTGCAGGGCGTCACGCGGGGTGACGGCGCGACGCGGATCGGGCCGATCATGCGGCAGAACGACATCATCGCCGATCCGACGCTATCGCGGCTGCTGCCCGGGCTGGTGACCGCGACGCACCATGTCGGGCATCACCAGACGCGCAATCGCGGCACGATCGGCGGCTCGCTCGCGTTCGGCGAGCCGGCGGCCGAGCTTCCGGCGACGGCGGTCGCGCTCGGTGCCATCATCGAGCTGCGCTCGACGCGCGGCATCCGCCGGATCGCTGCCGATGCCTTCTACCTCGGGCCCTATGCGACCGCGATGGAACCCGACGAGCTGGTCACCGCGATCCACTTCCCCGATTGGCCCCCCGACACGCTCATCGCGTTTCGAGAGGTCTCGCGCCGGCCGGGCGATTTCGCGCTCGTCGGCTTGATCGGTGCGGTGGTTGTAGACCAGGGCCGGATAGCGCGGGCGAGCATGGCCTGGTTCGGCATGGGGCCGACGCCGATCAAGGCACGACAGGCGGAGGCGGCGATGATCGGACAAGCGACCGCCGGCCTCGACGTGCGCGGCATTGCCGAGCTCGCGATCGCGGACACCGACCCTTTTTCCGATCATCATGCCACGCGCGACTATCGGCTGACCGTCGGGCGGCGTATCTTCGCGGGCACGCTCGCGCAGACGCTTGATCTCAGGGCGGCGGCATGAGCGACCACAAGATCGTCGTCGGGCTCAATGGCCAGACCATCCATGCGCAGGTCGAGGGTCGCCTGACGCTCAGCGACTTTCTGCGCGTCGATGCGGGCTATACCGGTACGCATGTCGGCTGCGAGCATGGCGTGTGCGGCGCCTGTACGGTCATCGTCAACGGCAAGGCGGTGCGGTCCTGCCTGATGCTGGCGGTGCAGGCCGATGGTACGCACGTAACCACGATCGAGGGCCTCGCCGCGTCCGATGGCACGCTGCATCCGGTTCAGCGCGCGATGCG
>Ga0302314_10001868_pt1 | contig 39305 bp, 38 predicted proteins | sample III_Palsa_N2_3_FD_200533 | JGI IMG/M metagenome (GOLD analysis project Ga0302314, IMG submission 200533) | Peat permafrost microbial communities from Stordalen Mire near Abisko, Sweden - III_Palsa_N2_3 | ecosystem: Environmental > Terrestrial > Soil > Palsa > Peat permafrost | place: Sweden...
GCACTTCACGCGGCGCCCGGATGGCAAGGGCCTGTCGCTGCTGCCGGACCCGAAGCTGGCGCTGCACTGGGTCGATGTGCATGGCCTCGCGGACACGGTGTGCCCGGCCGAGGACGCCGCCGCCTTCGTCCGCAAGATCCACAATGCGCAGATTTCGCTGATCCCGGCCGTCGAGCACAACTTCGCCGTTCCCCAGCAGTGGTCGGCCCAGGTGAATGCGGCGCTCGACACCGTGACGGCCGGCGTAACCGTGCGCCAGCCGGTGGCGCCCCTGACTTTGAAGGACCTGCCGCTGATCGAGGTGTCCCAGACCGGCACCGGCAATGACGACGCGTTCGCCGTGCTGTTGTCCGGGGATGGCGGCTGGGCGGGCATCGACAAGGAGGTGGCCCGTGCGCTCGCGGAGCGCGGCATTCCGGTGGTGGGCTGGGATACGCTGCGCTACTTCTGGTCGCCGCGCACTCCGGAGGGCGTGGCACGGGATCTCGATCGGGCCGTGCAGTACTACGCAACCGCCTGGAATCGGCATCACGCGCTGGTCATCGGCTATTCGCAGGGCGCCGATGTGCTGCCCTTCGCAGTGAACCGGCTGCCCGAGGCGACGCGGCGCATGATCCAGACCACGACGCTTTTGGGATTGGGGCGCAATGCGGCCTTCGAGTTTCACCTGTCCAACTGGGTCGGGCCGTCCGCCGGCCTGCCGATTCTGCCGGAATACCAGAAGCTGTCGCGCGCCAACACCGTGTGCGTCTTCGGCACCGGGGACAAGGATTCGCTGTGCACGGATTTTCCGCCCGGCACTCCCGGCATCGTCGAGCTCACCGGTGGCCACCACTTCGATGGTGACTACGACGGGCTGGCGCGCCTCATACTCAAGTTCGCGGGACGCGATCACGGCCCCGCAGCACTCGCCACGTCCGCACCTCGCTCAATATTTCCTTAAGGGGGAGCCCGCATGATCACTGTCACCGTCCTGTACCGGAACACCGACGCGCTGAAGTTCAACATGAACTACTACCTGAACACCCACATCCCACTGATCAACAAGCTGCTCGGCGCGGCGCTGAAGGGCGTCATGGTGCAGCATGGCATCAGTGGCGGCGCCCCCGGCTCGAAGCCGGAATACCAGGTGATCACCGTGCTCAAATTCGAGTCGGTCGAGTCCTTCCAGAGCGCCTTCGGGCCGCATGCTCCGGCGGTGATGGCGGATCTGCCGAACTTCTGCGGCGAACAGCCGACCATCCAGATCAACGATCTGCGCCTGGGCTGATGAGCATTGACCAGGACCTCGCAAACGTCGCGGTGCTGGCCCTTGAAATCGGGGTCCCGGGGCACGAGGTAGCGCTGCCCCCGCATTAGAAGGAGGCTCATTGAGTGCGTTGGATCATTTTCACCCGGCGGTAGCCGGCTGGTTCCGCAGCCGCTTTGCGGCGCCGACGCCTGCGCAGGAGCAGGCCTGGCCCGCGATCCGGGCCGGCCGCAACGTGCTGGTGGCGGCACCGACCGGCTCGGGCAAGACTCTCAGCGCCTTCCTGGCCGCGCTCGATGAACTGGTGCGCGAAGGTCAGGCGGGCGCGCTGCCGGATGAGACGCGCATTGTCTATGTCTCGCCGCTGAAGGCGCTGTCCAACGACATCGAGAGCAATCTCGCCGCACCGCTGGCCGGGATCCGCGCCGAACTGGCCCGGCTGGGTCTTGGCGACGTGGATATCCACACCGTGGTCCGCACCGGGGATACGCCCCAGAGCGAGCGCGCGCGGATGCGCCGACAGGCACCGCATATCGTGGTCACCACCCCCGAGTCGTTGTACATCCTGCTGGGCTCCAAGTCCGGCCGCGAGATGCTCAAGTCCACCCGCACGGTGATTGTCGATGAAATCCATGCGCTGGCCGGCAACAAGCGCGGCGCGCACCTGGCGCTCTCGCTGGAACGTCTGGCCGCCCTCTCGGGCAGGTTCAACCGCATCGGTCTGTCGGCAACCCAGACACCCATCGAGTCAGTCGCGCGCTTCCTGACCGGCGCCGATCCGGATTGCGTGATCATCGACGCGGGCCATGCGCGTGCGCGCGATCTGCAGTTGGAGCTGACTTGCGTGCCGCTCGAGGCGGTGATGTCCGGGGATGCCTGGACGCTGGTTTACGACCGGCTCGCGGCGCTCGCCGCGGAGCATCGCACGACGCTGGTGTTCGTGAACACGCGCAAGCTGACCGAGCGGCTGGCGCGGCAGCTGTCCATGCGTCTTGGCGCCGAGCATGTCATGGCGCATCACGGCAGCATGGCGCGCGAGAAGCGGCACCTGGCCGAACAGCGGCTGCGCAATGGCGACCTTACGGTGCTGGTGGCCACCGCCTCTCTGGAACTGGGGATCGACATCGGCGATGTGGACCTCGTGTGCCAGATCGCCTCACCCCGCTCGATCAATGCCTTCCTGCAGCGGGTGGGCCGCTCCGGGCATGCCGTGGGCGGGGTTTCCAAGGGCCGGCTGTTCCCGGTGTCGCGCGATGACCTGGTGGAGTGCACGGCGCTGCTGCTGGCGGTGCGCGCCGGACAGCTGGATGTGCTGCAGGTACCGGCGGGCACGCTCGATGTCCTGGCCCAGCAGCTCGCCGCCGAGGTGGCCTGCCGCGAATGCGAGGAGTTGGAGCTCTATGCGCTGGTGCGCCGCGCGCTGCCGTTCGCGCAGCTGCCGCGGGCCCGATTCGAGGCGGTGGTGCGCATGCTCGGTGAGGGCTTCAGCACCCGCCGCGGGCGCCGCGGGGCACTGATCCATCACGACACGATCAACCACAAGCTGCGCGCGCGGCGCGGTACCCGACTTACGGCGCTGACGAATGGCGGCGCCATTCCCGACACGGCCGACTACAAGGTAATCCTGGAGCCCGAGGCACTCACCGTCGGCAGCGTGAATGAAGACTTCGCCGTCGAGAGCAACATCGGAGATATCTTTCAGCTGGGCAATGCCTCCTACCGTGTGCTGCGCGTGGAGCGCGGCACCATCCGGGTCGAGGATGCCAAGGGTCAGCCGCCGAGCATTCCGTTCTGGCTGGGAGAGGCTCCGGGACGCACCTGGGAACTGTCGGCGGCGGTATCGCAGCTGCGTACAGGCATTGCGGCGCGCCTCGGTAGCGGGGCGCAGGACTGGCTCGTGCAGGCGACGGGCGTACCGCAAGCCGCCGCGGAGCAATTGCTCGAATACCTGGCCGCCAGCCACGCGGCGCTCGGCTGCCTGCCCACGCATGACACAGTGGTGCTGGAGCGCTTCTTTGATGAGGCCGGTGGCATGCAGCTGATCCTGCACGCGCCGTTCGGTGCCCGGATCAATCGCGCCTGGGGGCTGGCGCTGCGCAAGCGGTTCTGCCGGCAGTTCAATTTCGAGCTGCAGGCGGCGGCCACTGAAGATGCGCTGCTGCTGTCCTTGACCACTGCCCACAGTTTCGAACTGGCGGATGTCGCGCACTACTTGCATTCCAATACCGCGCTGCAGATCCTGACCCAGGCGTTGTGCGCCGCGCCGATGTTCGCGACGCGCTGGCGTTGGGCCGCCGCCATCGCTCTGGCGCTGCCGCGGTTCCGCAATGGCCGCAGGGTGCCGCCGCCGATTGCGCGCATGAACGCGGAGGACCTGCTGGCCGCGGTGTTTCCGGACCAGGTCGCCTGCGCCGAGAACCTGCCGGGTGAAATCGAGATTCCCGATCACCCGCTCGTGAACCAGACGATCGCCGACTGCCTGCACGAAGCCATGGATGCGGAGGGCTGGCTGGCGATCCTGCGGCGCATCGAAACCGGCTCGCTGGCCGTCGTGGCGCGCGATCTCACCGAGCCCTCGCCACTGGCGCTGGAAGTGTTGTCGGCACGGCCTTACGCCTTCCTGGACGATGCGCCGCTCGAGGAGCGTCGCACGCAGGCGGTGATGAGCCGGCGCTGGCTGGACCCGGAAACTGCGGCGGACATCGGCCGCCTGGATCCCGCGGCCATTGCCAGGGTACGCGAGGAGGCGTGGCCGGATGCACGCAGTGCCGATGAGCTGCACGATGGCTTGAGCTGGATGGGATATCTCACGGCCGCGGAAGTGGCTGGCCATGAGGAGTGGCAGCCGCTGCTGGCGACACTGAGCGCGGAATCGCGCGCGGTGCAGTGGCGGACATTGTGGGTGGCGAGCGATCGCCAGGCGCAGGTCGCGGTGGCCATCGCCGACCCGGACGACGCGCTGCGCGAGGCGGCGCTCGTTCGTGTCGTGCAGGGCCGGCTGGAGGGCCTGGGTCCGGTGACGGCGACGGCCATTGCGGCGACGCTGCCCGGCGTGCCGGTGAGCGCGGTGCAGGCGGCGCTGCTGCGGCTGCAGACCCAGGGTGTGGTCATGCGCGGCCGCTTCACGGGCGACACCACGGAGGATGAGTGGTGCGAGCGGCGACTGCTGGCGCGCATTCATCGCTACACCGTGCGCACGCTGCGCGAGCAGATCGAACCGGTCGCCGCACGCGACTTCATGCGCTTCCTGTTTGACTGGCAGCGCGTGACGCCCGGCACACGCATGCAGGGCCCGGATGCGATGCTCGCGGTACTGGACCAGCTGGAGGGAACCGAGGTCGCCGCCGGCGCCTGGGAGAGTGATGTCCTGCCGTCACGCATCAGCGGCTATGAACCGGCCTGGCTGGATGAGCAGTGTCTGGCGGGTCGCTATGTCTGGACGCGGATCAGTGAGCCGGCGCGCGCCGCCGCGGCCGATGCGCACGAGTCGCAGCGCGCCGTGGCGCCGGTGCGGGCCACCCCCATTTCGCTGCTGGCCCGCCGCAATCTCAAGATCTGGTCGGCACTCGGCGTGGATTCACCTGACCGCCGGCTTTCATCCGGCGCTGCCGCAGTGGCGGAAGTGCTCACGGCTCATGGCGCGACCTTCTTCGATGAACTCGTCGAGACCACGCGGCTGTTGCCGGTGCAGGTCGAGGAAGCCCTCGGCGAGCTGGTGGCACTGGGATTGGCAAACTCCGACAGTTTCGCGGGCCTGCGGGCGCTGTTGCTGCCGGCGGACCGGCGTCGCACCGCATCAGCCCGGGGCCGACGGCGGGTGGCGCTGTTCGGCATGGCGGATTCGGGCCGCTGGTCCTGGGTGCGCCGCGCGGCACCCGCGCCGCGCGAGGCGGTCACCGAACACGTGGTCCGCACGCTGCTCAAGCGCTGGGGTGTCGTGTGCTGGCAGCTGACGCGTGTGGAACCGCGCTGGCTGCCGCCCTGGCGCGAACTGGTAGGGTGTCTGCGCCGGCTCGAAGCGCGCGGTGAAATCCGCGGCGGACGCTTCATTGCCGGACTGTCAGGTGAGCAGTACGCCCTGCCCGAAGCGGTCGGGGCGCTGCGCGAGATCCGTCGCAAGCCTGTAGGCGAACAGGATGTCTCCTTGTCGGCAGTTGATCCGCTCAACCTCACCGGTATTCTGACAGCCGGCCAGCGTCTGCCGGCGTTAAGGTCCAATCGGGTGCTGTATCGTGACGGCCTGCCGGTGGCCATGCTGGTCTCAGGTGAGGTCCGGTTTCTCGTTGAGATGGATGAGGCCGGGCGCTGGCAGGCGCAGAACGCCCTGATCCGTCGACAGCCCACGCCTGTGGCAACACTGGACGTACCTTCCGTCTGATAAATTGAGCTTTTCGCGAAGGAAAGATTCGAGTGCAGGTGCGTCACTGGATAGTCGGCGGAGTCTTGGTGTTGGCACTCGTGGGCGCCTACATTCTGGGCGTTCACGTGAGTATGCGACCGGCACCCGGGGCTGCGCCGCGCCCGGACCACACCTTCGCCGCAGGCGGTTCAGCCGCCAGCAGCACCTCGATTCAACAGAATCAGCCCGCGGCCAACCCGCCCGCGCCGGTGGCGGCCGCGGGCGACGCGGGATTTGGCTTCGCTAACGTCGAGGAGCTCGCGCGGCAGCGCTCGCAGCAGACCTACGAGGCCGGTTCGGCGAAACTGCCCACCGCCATTGCGCACCTGAGCTACGACCAGTACCAGTCCATCCGCTTCCGCCGTGCGGATGCGCTGTGGCGCAACCAGTCGCTCTATGAAGTGCAGTTCTTCCACCGCGGCTTCAATTTCGATCGGCGCGTGGCGATTTCCGAGGTGGTCGACGGCAGCGCTCGCCCGGTACCCTACAATCCGGCCTGGTTCGATTTCGGCAAGGTTGTCCGCCAGCCGGGCAAACTGCCGCGGGACCTGGGCTACGCGGGCTTCCGGATCCACTATCCCCTGCACACGCCCGGGTATAAGGATGAGGTGATCGTGTTCCTCGGCGCCTCCTTCTTCAGGGTGCTGGGACGCAACCAGGAATATGGTCTCACGGCCCGCGGGCTGGCCATCAACACTGCGTCCAAGGGGGGCGAGGAGTTTCCCTGGTTCACCGATTTCTGGCTGGTACGGCCGACCGATCCGGAGCAGCGCACGCTGACGCTGTACGCGCTCCTGGACAGCGAAAGCATCACCGGCGCCTATCAGTTCACGGTGCGGCCGGGCGGCATCACGCAGGTGGAAGTCACCAACACCCTGTATCCGCGCCGGAACATCCAGAAGCTCGGCATTGCACCCCTGACCTCGATGTTCCTGTTCGGCGTGGATCCGTCGGGGCACCGCTTCGATGACTATCGTCCGCAGGTTCATGACAGCGATGGCTTCATGGCGCAGACCGGCACCGGGGAGTGGTTGTGGCGGCCGTTGAGCAATCCGCATGAGCTGCGCATCAACCGCTTCATGGACCAGCAGCCACGCGGCATCGGGCTGATCCAGCGCGATCGGGACTTCAGTCACTACCAGGACCCGGTCGCAAACTTCCAGCGCCGGCCCAGCTACTGGATCCAGCCGCTGGGTGACTGGGGCAAGGGCGGCGCGGAGCTCGTCGAGATTCCCACCGATGAGGCGATCCACGACAACATCGCGCTGTACTGGGTGCCCGATCAGCCCGTGACCGCCGGCAAGGAACTGCATTTCTCCTACCTGCTCTCCGCGCACTCGGATTCGCCCGCGTGGCCGCCGGGCGCCAAGGCGCTCGCGACCCGGATCACCGCGGCCACGCCGGATGAACAGCGCGATCTGTCGCGCAGCGATGTCCGGCGCGTGATCATTGATTTCGGCGGCGGTGATCTCGGGGGGCTCGACGCCTCGCAGCCGCTCAAGGCGCTGCTCACCGTCAATGGCGGAACGACCGAGAACGTGACGGTCGAACGTCTCGAGGAGAGCGGGCTGTGGCGCATCAGCTTCCTGGTCGTGCCGTCACATCCGCATGACACGGTCGACATGCACTGCTTCCTGCAGCTCTACGGGGAGTCGCTCTCGGAGACCTGGACCTACCAGCTCACCACATGATGGATACAACGACGCGCAGCCGCCGCCGGCTGCTGTTCTTTGGCATGACCTTCGGTTCGAGCATCCTCGCGAGTCTGCTGATGCTCGACATCCTGCGCGCCAACAGTCTCACGGTGCTGGAGGCGATGAGCCTGGTGCTGTTCTTTGGTCTGTTCACCTGGATCGCCGGCGCCTTCTGGACGGCGATCGCCGGATTCATCATCCGCCTCAAGGGTGGGGACTCCGGGGTGATCCAGGCCCATGATGCCGACGGCCTGGTCATCCACAGCCGCATTGCGCTGGTCATGCCGGTGTACAACGAGGACCCGCGGCGCACGACGGCGGGCCTCGATGCCATCTGGACGTCCCTGTCGGCACAGACCGAGAGCGCGGCGTTCGACCTGTTCATCCTGTCCGATACCCGCAAGAGCGACATCGCAGTGGCGGAGGAGGCGGCCTGGCGCAGCCTCGTTGCCAAGCATGGCGGCCAGGGGCGGATCTTCTACCGCCGCCGCGCGCAGAACACGAGCCGCAAATCCGGCAACATCGCCGACTTCGTGCGCAACTGGGGCGCGGCGTACACGCACATGATCGTGCTTGATGCGGACAGTGTGATGTCCGGCAAGACGCTCGTGACCCTGGCGCGGCTGATGGATGCGCATCCGGACGTCGGCATCATCCAGACCGCGCCGCTGCCCGTGGGCCGCGAGACGCTGTTTGCACGCATGGTGCAGTTCGGCGCCCGTCTCAACGGGCCGATGCTCTCCAGCGGCCTGGCCTTCTGGCAGTTGGGAGAGGCCAACTACTGGGGCCACAACGCCATCATCCGGCTGCAGGCGTTTGCCGGATATTGCGATCTGCCACGACTGCCGGGCAAGGCGCCGCTGGGCGGGGAGATCCTCAGTCACGACTTCGTCGAAGCCGCGTTCATGCGCCGCGCCGGCTACAAGGTGTGGCTGGTTCCGGATCTCATGGGCAGCTGGGAAGAGGTGCCTTCCAATATCATCGATTTTGCGGCGCGCGACCGGCGCTGGGCGCAGGGCAACCTGCAGCATATGAAAGTGCTGATCATGCCGCGGCTGCACTGGCTGAACCGCCTGCACATGATCACCGGCATCCTGTCGTATTCCACCTCGCCGATGTGGTTCGCGGTGCTGGTGCTGAGCTCGATCATCACCTGCCAGGAGGCGATCCAGGGATATCAGTACTTCGAATCCGGTACGCACACCCTGTTCCCGGTGTGGCCCGAATACCGGGACGGGGAGATCGCCGCGCTGCTGCTGGCGACCATCGTGGTGCTGCTGCTGCCGAAGGTGCTCGGCGCCACGCTCGCGCTGATGCACGGGGCGCGCCGCCGCGCCTTCGGCGGCGGACCACGGCTGCTCATCAGCCTGCTGCTGGAGCAGATCTTCAGCATGCTGCTGGCGCCGCCGATGATGGTGTTTCACACCACTTTCGTACTGACCACCCTGGCCGGGAAGCCCGTCACCTGGAATGCCCAGGATCGCGGCGATCGCGGCGTGACCTTCGGTGATGCCCTCGCGCGCCATCGCTGGCAGATCCTGCTGGGCATCATCTGGGGCGCCGTGATCCTGACGTTCGCGCCACGCTTCATCTGGTGGATGATGCCGGTGCTCGCCGGGCTGCTGCTCTCGGCCTTCCTGACCATGATTTCCAGTCGCGCGGATGTGGGTCTGGCGCTGCGCCGCATGGGACTGCTGCTGACGCCGGAGGAAACCTCACCGCCGCCGGAGCTGGCGCTGATGCAGCGCGCGCTTGCCAGGCAGGCCGCCGCCAGCTTGCCGCTGGCCAGCGAGCTGGCACTGGTGGTCCGGGGCGATACGCTGCAGACGCCGACGCTGGCGCCGCTGCGCATGGAGCCTTCGAAGGTCTAGTCCTCCAGGCCGTCGAAGAACTCGACGACGCCGGTTTCGAGGTTGTATTCGGCGCCAACGATGAGCAGGCCAGCGTTCTGGATCAACTGCTCGAGCAGTTCCGAGCCGTGCCGCAGGTGATCGGCCGACATGCGGATGTTCGCGCGCACCGCGTGCTGCAGCAGTACCTCCGGATCGTTGGCGAGGGACGTGGACAGCAGCGGCTGCACCGACGGGCGCACGCGGTTGACGATGCTGCGCAGGTTCGGTGATTGCTCCCGGGAGTTGCGGCCCAGCTCCTCGAGGGTGGCGATGATGGCGCCGCAGCTGGAATGGCCCAGCACGACCACCAGCCGGGTGCCATAGCGTTCGGCCGCGAACTCGACACTACCGATCTGCGACGGGGCGACGATGTTGCCGGCGACGCGGATCACGAACAGATCCCCCAGGCCCTGGCCAAAGACGATTTCGGCCGGCACCCGGGAATCGGAACAGCCGAGGATGATGGCGAACGGGAACTGCTGCGCGGCCAGTTCAATGCGGCGCCGGGCGCCGGTGGCACCCGCGCCGTCATGGGCGTCGGAGACGTAGCGTGCGTTGCCGTCGCGCAGTCGCTGCAGTGCTTCTTGTGCTGGAATCATGAAACGCAGTGTCCTAGTGCGCCCGGATACTGTCAATTCGACGGGCGCGGACGGTACTGTCAGAATCGCGCACCTTCGCAATTTATGCGCATTTGCCGGACCAGGATGCTTTCAATGCATGTGAACCGTTTTGCCCCTGTCCGGCTGCTGCTGCTGATCCTCGCACTGGCCGCGGGCACCGCTGGCGTTCCGCTCGCCCGCGCCGCTGATGCTGCGGACAGCCAGGCGCCCATTCCCCCCAATCTCGGCAATGCGGTCGTGAAGGTGTTCGCGACGCTGCGGCTGCCGGATCCGTACCGGCCCTGGACCAAGCAGGCACCGCAGGACATCACGGCCTCCGGGGTCGTCATCGAGGGACACCGCATCCTGACGAACGCCCATGCCGTGCTCTATGCCAGCCAGGTGCAGATCCAGGGCACCGGTGCCGGTGACAAGCTCTCGGCGACCGTCGAGGCGGTGGCCCCGGGCATTGATCTGGCGGTGCTGAAGCTCGACGACGACAGTTTCTTTGCCACGCACGCACCCATCGTGCGCGCCGGCGCCCTGCCGCAGATCAAGGATGCGGTGCTCGCGTACGGATTTCCGACCGGCGGTACCTCGCTGTCGATCACCAAGGGCATCGTCTCGCGCATCGAGTTCGTGGCCTACAACTATCCGACCTCGGGCCTGCGGATCCAGATCGACGCGGCCATCAATGCCGGCAACAGCGGTGGCCCGGCGATTGCCGGTGACAAGATGATCGGACTCGCCTTCAGCCGCCTGGGTGATGCGCAGAACATCGGCTACATCATTCCCAACGAGGAGATCGAACTGTTCCTGAATGACATTGCCGATGGCCACTACGATGGCAAGCCGGCGTTCTTCGATGATCTGCAGACGCTGGAGAACCCGGCGCTGCGCAGCTTCCTGAAGCTGGACAAATCCGTGTCCGGCATCATCGTGCACCAGCCCTACGATGATTCGGCGGCCTATCCGCTCAAGCAGTGGGATGTCATCACGCGCATCGGCGACACGCCCGTGGATGATCAGGGCATGGTGAACGTGACACCCGACCTGCGCGTCAACTTCCGCTACATGGTGCAGAAAATCAGCCGCGACAATCACGTACCGATGACCATCGTACGTGCCGGCAGGACGCTCAGCATCTCCCTGCCGCTGATCGCCGAAAGGCCGCAGCTGGTGCCGGACGTGCGGGGCGAGTACCCCTCGTACTTCATCTACGGGCCGCTGGTGTTCTCGCGCGCGAATGCGCTGTTCACCTCTTTCCTGAACAACAACGCGACCGTGATGGGCCTGTTCGGTTTCATGGGCAGTCCGCTGGTGACCGAGCGCGGCGCCATGCCGTCGGCGGAGCACCAGGAACTGGTGGTGGTGGCCTCGCCGTTCTTCCCGAGTCGCCTGGCTGAAGGCTATTCGAATCCGACCGCGATGGTGGTCGCGACGGTCAACGGCGTGCACATCCGCAGCCTCTCGCAGCTGGTGGGCGTGCTGCGGGATCTGAAGGATGAAAACGTGGTGTTCGAGTTCGCGGGCCGCAATGGCGAATCGCTGGTCTTTCCGCGTGAGCAGATGGTTGCCGCAACCGAGGGGATCCTCACCGACAACGGGGTGCGCGCCCAGGGATCCGCGGACATGCTGGCCGTGTGGCAGGGCAAGGAGAAGGGGCCAAAATGAAGCAGACCAACCGGGCGGTGACGACCGCGCGCCTCACGCAGATGAAGGCGCAGGGTCAGAAAATCGCGGTGCTGACCGCCTACGACTACAGCTTCGCGCGCATCCTCGATGCGGCGGGCCTGGACGTGCTGCTGGTGGGCGACAGCGCCTCCAACGTCATGCACGGCCATGAGACCACGCTGCCGATCACGCTCGATCAGATGATCGATCATGCCACCGCTGTGGTGCGTGCCGTGTCGCGGGCGCTGGTGGTGGTGGACATGCCGTTCGGCAGCTACCAGGGCGACAGCCAGCTCGCTTTGAGCAGTGCCGTGCGCATCATGAAGGAATCCGGCGCCCATGCCGTCAAGGTCGAGGGCGGCGCGATCATCGAGGAGAGCATCCGCCGCATCCTCTCGGCCGGAATCCCCGTGATGGGGCACCTGGGGCTCACGCCGCAGTCGATCTACAAGTTCGGTACCTACGTCGCCCGCGCCACGGCACAGGACGAGGCCGAACAGCTGGTGCGCGATGCGCAGCTGCTGCAGGACCTGGGATGCTTCGCGATGGTGCTGGAGAAGATTCCCGCGCAGGTGGGCGAGCGGGTCTCCAAGATGCTGACGATTCCGACCATCGGCATCGGCGCCGGGTCCCACACCGATGGCCAGGTGCTGGTTACGCAGGACATGCTCGGCATCAACAAGGAATTCTCGCCACGCTTCCTGCGTCGCTACGCACAGCTGTACGACGTGATGACGCAGGCGTTTCAACAGTACACGGCGGATGTGAAGGCGGGATCATTCCCGTCGGATGACGAGAGCTACTGAGTGCGCTGTCAGGATTCGCTGATTGACCTGTGCCGCACTCATGAGGTTACCTCGCTTAAAGAACCGCGGTGCGCCCCTGCCGAGAGGGGGTCACGACAAGCGCGCACCGCGTTGCTAGCAACCTTGCGATTTCAAATCGCTCGCGTCCGTTGACGCTCGGGATTCTTATTGCAAGCGGAATGCCAACTGCGCAATGCCGATGCGATACTCGTAAGTGACTGATTGTTCGTGAACGTGAGCAGGGCGGTTCGGTTCCAGGCAACGAAGTTGCACCGATTTGGGACAAGCTCTGCACACACACTGCGCAACGCCGGAATGAGGAAGAACTGATGCGTAGACGAGAGATGATGCAGCGGGCCGCCGCGGCGCTGTGCGCCGCCGGCATACCGTTCGGGCCCCTGGTCGAGTCCGCTTTCGCGGCCCCCGCAGCTTCCGGCCCGAGGCGGCTCGGCAAGCCGGAGCCCTTCGACTACGCAAAGCTCAAGGGCCAGGCGCGGCAGCTGAGCACTGCCGCCTACAAGCCGCGGCCGGATGCGCTGCCGCCGGCCATTGCGGCCCTCAACTGGGACCGCTGGCAGTCGATCCGCTTCCGCAACGAGGAGTCGCTGTGGGCGGATGATCACCTGCGCTACCAGGTGCGCTTCTTCCACCTGGGCTTCACGATCAAGAAGCCGGTGCGCATGTATCTCATCGAAAACGGACAGGTCCAGGAGCTGGGCTTTGACCGCAACATGTTCGACTACAGCAGCAGCGGACTGAAGCCCGCCGATGTGCCCGAGACACTGGGCTTCGCCGGCTTCCGGCTCAATTTCCACACCGACTGGATCCGCGACATGGCTGCCTTCCAGGGCGCCTCGTACTTCCGGGCGGTGGATGGCGACATGCAGTACGGCATGTCCCAGCGCGGCCTGGCTGTGAACACCGGCATGCCGTATCCGGAGGAGTGGCCGGAGTTCATCGCCTACTACCTCGAGCGGCCGGCCAAGGATTCGAGCCTGCTTACCGTGTATGGCCTGCTGGATTCACCCAGCGTCACGGGTGCCTACCGATTCGTGATCGAAGCGGCCGACACGCTGGTCATGGACGTGGATGCGGCGCTGTACCCACGCAAGCAGATCGAGCGCATCGGCATCGCGCCCGGCACCAGCATGTTCCTGTACGGCGAGAACGACCGCCGCGTGGCCTTTGACTGGCGCCCGCAGATCCACGACTCGGATGGCCTGCAGATCTGGACCGGCGCCGGGGAGTGGATCTGGCGGCCGCTGATGAATCCGCCGGTCGTGCGCACCAACAGCTTCATGGACAACAGTCCGCGTGGCTTCGGTTTGGTGCAGCGCGAGCGCAAGTTCAGTCAATACGAAGATGACGGCGTGTTTTATGACAGGCGCCCGACGGTGTGGGTGGAGCCGCGCGGCCACTGGGGGGCCGGCCAGGTCATGCTGGTTGAAATTCCGACGGTCGATGAAACCTTCGACAACATCGTGGCGTTCTGGAATCCGGCCGAAAAGCCGCAGAAGGGCCAGGAACTGCTGTTCGGCTACAAACTGTACTGGTGCCGGGAGCTGCCGGTGTCCAGCGGACTGGCCACGGCGCATGCCACGCGCACCGGCATCGGCGGCATCGTCGGTCAGAAGCGCCAGTACTTCTCCTGGCGCTTTGTCGTGGACTTTGCCGGAGGTGATATTCCGCTGCTCAGTGATCACGCCAATGTGATGGCCATGATTTCGGCCTCGCGGGGGACCGTGGAGATCGCCTCGGCGCGGCCGCTGCGCGAGATCAATGGCTGGCGTGCGATGTTCGATCTGCGTTTAACAGATGACAGCGTCGAGCCGATCAACCTGCGACTGTTCCTGCAGCAAAACGGCCAGCCGCTCACCGAGACCTGGCTCTACCAGTACACACCGCCGCCGGAGAGCGAACGCGATCTGCAACCCGTCGAACGTCATCTGCTTCAGTCGCACAAGTCGTAAAAAGAGCGATAATTGCGTGGCGGATACCGCACTGGTGGTGTGCGGTCCGTCACGACGCTGCACCAAATCCCGGCGCTGCGTGGGTGGGGCGTGTTAGAAAACCTCGACCGTTGAAAGAGTCTGCATTGGCACGCATGTTGCTGCACACTCACGCAGAGGTAATGCCATGACTGCGACGACTGATCCGGATCTGCCTCGCGATGCGCACGCGCTGTCGCGCAATGAAGTCATTGATGCCGTCGCGCGCGTCGTCGCCCGACAGGGCCCGGGCGCGCTGCGCTGGGCCGCGATCGTCAAGGAAGCCGGCAGTCCCAGCGTGTCACAGGCCTGGGAGTGGTACCCGGACCTGCAGGCGCTGCTGGATGAGTGCTATTCGCGTACCGCGCAGGGTCTGGAGGAGAGCCTGCTGGTCGGGGAGACGGCCCCCGGCACGGCGCTGGAAAAACTCGCAGCATTCCTGGTCGCGGCGCTCGACATCCGTCGTGAGCGCGGTTCGTTCCTGTCGTTTCGCGTGAGTGATGATCTGCCGGAGCGTCAACGGCGACGCCTGCGCGAACGCGAGCTGATGCTGCTGACGCGGCTGAAACGGATCCTGATGAAAGGGCAGCAGGACAGCTCACTCGCGCTGCGCCATGTCGACTCCGCATGCGCCATGATTTTCGCCTGCCTGGAAGTGCCGGCGACGGCCGGTGTCGGTCCGGAACAGCGCATGTGGGACGGTGAACTCATCGAGCTGCTGCTGGCCGCGCTTGCCGAACCGCATGCGCCGGAGTCGGTGCTGCGCCGGGAGATCGAAGTCGCGCACGGCAATTGCCGCTGCGGCACGGTCTGCTACGAAATCGACGGTCCGTTCGATGTTATGTCTCATTGCCACTGCTCGATCTGCCGCATGCAGCAGGGCAGCGCATTCGCAACCTACGTGTCCGTGCCGATGACGCGCTTCCGCTGGAGCGCGGGTCAGGAGCAGGTCACGCACTACGTCGGGGAGGTCGGGCAGCCGGCCGAACAGCGCTCGTTCTGCAGTCGCTGCGGCTCACCGACTCCCTCGCTGGATGCCGGCGGTGGCACCGCCTACTGTCCGGCCGAGAATCTGACGCGTGATCTGGGGATCAGAGCCCAGAGCCACGTTTTCGTCCGCCCATAGAAAAGTCAGCCGGAACTCGCGTTCCGGCCGACCTCTACCTTACTGTGATACCGGATGCTTCGGCCCGGTCATCGCGCCGCCGGGAGCGCCAGCCGCTGCCGGTGCCGGCCGCACACTGATCAGCTCGACTTCGAACTTCAGCAGCGATCCGGGCGGGATCGGCGGCGGGGAGTTCATGTCGTAGGCAAGCTGCGGCGGAATGTACAGCTCGATCTTCGAACCCGGCTTCATCAGCAGCAGGGCTTCCTGCCAACCCTTGATCACCGCGTTGATGGTGAACGTCGCCGGCTGATTGCGCTTGTAGGAGCTGTCGAACTCCGTGCCGTCGAGCAGCGTGCCGCGATAGTTCACCGTGGCCTCATCCGTGAGTTTCGGTGAATCGCCCGTGCCGGGGCGCACGACCTTGTACTCCAGACCGCTGGCGGTGGTGATGACGCCGGGCAGCTTGCCGTTCTCGGCCAGGAACTTGGCGGCGGCGGCCTTGTTGGCGGTGCCTTCGCCGGCACGTGCCTGTTCGATCATGGCCTGGATGCGCTGACCGTCTTCCGGCTTGGCAGTCGCCTTGCCCGAGAGCGCGTCGCGCAGACCCTGCAGCACACGTTCGTACTGAACGTTCTCGCCGGTGAGGCCGTAGCTGTGCAGCTGAGCGCCGAAGGAGACACCGAGGCTGTAGCTGGCCTGCGATTTCGCCTCGGCGGGCGAGGGCGCACTGCCGGCGGCGGGCTTGACGGGTGCCACGGCCTTGTCGCCGGTGTTGCCGCCAGTCTGGGCCTGGGCCGGCAATGCGCCGGCGAGCAGGATGGTTCCGACCACGAGGGCGAGCCCCGCAGCGGTTTTGATATCGCGGGGCGCGTTCGTGGCTGCGCAGTGCCTTGATTTCACGAAACACCTCAGGTGTTGAGTTCAATTTTCGGGGGCGTAGTTTGGCCGTTCGCGGGCGCTCGTGCTTGGGTTTCTCTGCGGTACACTTGCGGCCCCGTCATCACCCTGAAGCGCAGCCATGTTTGAGCGTCTCGAGCGCGTACCCGACGATCCGATTCTTGGCCTGATGGCCGCTTTCCGTGCCGATCCGGACCCCAAAAAGGTCGATCTGGGCGTGGGGGTGTTCCGGGATGCCAAGGGCGATACGCCAGTGCTGGACAGCGTGCGTACGGCGGAAAAGGCCGTGCTGGAGCGCCAGACCAGCAAGACCTACGTGGCCCCGGCCGGCAACGCGGCGTTCAACGCGGCCATGGAAAAGCTGGTGTTCGGCGCCGCTCATCCGGTGTTCACGGCCGAACGGGTCCGCTCGATCCAGGGTCCGGGCGGCTGCGGCGCCCTGCGCCTCGGCGCCGAACTGGTGCGCCTGGCCTCACCGCAGGCCACCGTGCATGTGAGCACGCCGACCTGGGCCAACCACGTCCCGCTGATGACGGGTACCGGACTTAAACTGGGCCGTTATCCCTATTACGAGCCGGCCAAGGGCGCCATCAACTTCGGTGCCATGTGCCACGCGCTCGAGGCCCTGCCGGCCGGCGAGGTGGTGCTGCTGCATGCCTCCTGCCATAACCCCACCGGTGCCGACCTGTCCCGGGAGCAGTGGCAGGAACTGGTGCCCATCTTCCGGCGCCGCAACCTGCTGCCGTACATCGACATGGCCTACCAGGGTCTGGGCACGGGGCAGGACGAGGATGCCTTCGGCATTCGGCTGTTCGCCGCTGAACTGCCCGAGGTGCTGGTCGCGGTGTCGTGTTCGAAGAACTTCGGACTGTACCGCGAGCGCGTCGGCGTTCTGCACGTGGTGACGGAGAAGCCGGCCGTCGGCATCGCCGCACTGAGCCATGAGGTGCGCGTCGCGCGCAGCATCTACTCGATGCCGCCGGATCACGGCGCGGCCATCGTCAATGAGATCCTCGGCAACGAGGCCCTGCGCGCGGGCTGGACGCGGGAGCTCGCGGTGATGCGTGAGCGCATCAACGGGCTGCGGCGGCAGCTGGTCGCGCAGCTGCGGGAGGCCTTCCCGGCGCGGGATTTCGGGTTCATTGCAAAACAGCAGGGCATGTTCTCGCTGCTGGGCCTGGATGTGGAGCAGGTCAAACGCATCCGCGCGGAACGCCACGTTTATATGACCGACGACAGCCGCATCAATATCGCCGGGCTGCGCGAGGACAACATCGAGTACTTCGCGCGCTCCGTGGCGCACGTGCTGGGCTGAGCGGCCGCCATGGCGCAGCTGTCCGCGGCCGCGGCCCGCCTGCTGGGCAGCCTGGACAGTCTTGCCGTGGACTTCGCGCCGCACCTGGCGCAGAGCGAACAACAGGCGCGGCTCTCCCCGCAGATCTCCGGCCCGCTGCTGCGCGAGGGATTCTTCCGGCTGTGGATTCCCCGCGCCGTCGGTGGCCTGGAGCTGCCGCTGGGGGACGCGCTGCGCATCTACGAGGCGGCGGCGGCCATCGATGGGTCGTTGGGCTGGGCCGTCATGATCGGCGCGGGTGGGGGCCTGTTTGCCGCCTGGCTGCCCCTGGCTGGCGCCCGCGAATTGTTTGCGCCGGTCACCGCGCTGGTCGCCGGCTCCGGTGCGCCCAGCGGCTACGCCGAGCGTGTCCCGGGAGGCTATCGCGTGCGCGGTGCCTGGCGCTTCGCGAGCGGCGCGCATTACGCCTCCGTGTTCACCGCGGCCTGCGTGCTCACCAGCGGCGACAGCCCGGTGCTGGATGCTGGCGGCAAGCCGCAGATCCGCGCAATGTCGATCCCGCCCGACCGGGTACGCATCCTGGATAGCTGGGATCCGAGTGGCATGCGTGGCACGGGCAGCCATGACTTCGAAGTGCGCGACGCGTTCGTTCCAGAGCACCACACGTTTTCCGTGATCACCGACGCGCCACGGGAAACCGGACCCTTGTATCGGCTGCCATTCGGCGTCCTCACGGAGTTGCCGGTGAGTGCTGTCGGCCTCGGTATCAGCCGCCGTGCGCTGCATGAGTTCGCGCACCTGCTGCCCGCGCAGAAGGCAGCGAGCGCCGGGTCCGCAGCGGTCAGCCAGCGATTTGCGCAGGCGTGCGCGGTGCTGGAGCAGGCCGGCGCCGCGGTCACGGGACTGGCCGAGGAGGCCTGGGGGACGGTCGCGCCAGGCGGATTCCTCAATGCCGTGCAGCTGGCGCGCATCACGGCGGTGTGCAGCGTTGCCCACGCACAGCTGCGTGCGGCCGTCGGTGAGCTGGCCGCCGTGGCGGGCATGCGCGCCATCGATCGTGGCAGCGCTTTTTCCCGCGCCTGGCGCGATCTGCAGGCGCTCGGCGCGCACGGCAGTCTCGCGCCCCAACGGCAGGTGGAGGCCGGACAGGTGCTGCTGGATCAGGCCGCGCGCAGCGCCGTGAGCAGCTGCGCCAGTGTGGTCACGGGCGCCGCGCAGGTGCTCCCCGAACACACATAGGCGGCGGCCTGCGGATGCGCCGGTTTGTCGGCCAGCGCGGCCGGCAGATCCTGCAGGTCATTGGGTATCGCCAGGACCATGCGCCGCGGGGCGTAGAGGCGGGCGAGCTGGCTACGCCACTCTTCGATCTGGTCTGCCTCGCCGCGGATGATGATGATCTGCGGTGGCTGGATCAGTTCCTCGAGCGCGGCGAGCATCGCCACGTGCGCCTGCGGCCGCTGTTCGAGGCCGCGCCAGGCCGCGCGCAGGGTGCCCTCGGCGGCCGCGAGCCACTCCGGGCGCCCCAGCAGGTGCCCCAGCCGCTGTAGTGCCAGCGCGGCGATCGCATTGCCGGCGGGCGTCGCGTCATCGGCGAAGACCTTCGAGCGATGAATCAGCTGCTCGTGATCATCGGCGGTGAAGAAGAAGCCGCCCGCCCGGGCATCATGGAAGCGCGCCAGCATCACCTGCGCCAGGTCGCAGCCGAACTGCAGCTCATCCGGGCGCACGCGCACCTGCTGCAGTTCGAGGATGGCATCGAGCAGGTAGGCGTAGTCGTCGAGGTACGCACTCAGGTGAGCCTGATCACCCAGTGCCGTGGCGAGCAGCCGGCCATCGCGCCACATGCTGCGCCGAATGAACTGCAGCGCCTGCGTGGCCGCATCGGCGAGGTCCGCGCGCCCCAGGGCACGCGCGGCGATGGCGAAGCCGCGGATCAGCAGCGCATTCCAGGACACCAGTACCTTATCATCGCGTCCCGGGCGCACGCGACCACTGCGTGCGGCGAGCAACGTGCGGCCTGCGGCATCGATATCGGCGGCGATCTGCAGCTGCGGGCGATCCAGTTCGCGGGCGATTTCATCCAGCGGCCGCCAGGCATGCAGGTGCCACAGGAGGCCTTCGAAGTTGGGTTCGCGGTCCAGGCCAAAGCGTGCGGCGAACGGCGCAAACTGTGCCGCCGGCAGCAGCTCCCGGACCTCCTTTACGTCCCAGACGTAGAACTTGCCTTCATGGCCTTCGGAGTCCGCATCGAGGCTGCTGTAGAAGGCGCCCTGCGGCGCGCGCATTTCGCGCAGCGCCCAGTCCGCCGTCGTCGCGGCAACCCGGGCGTAGAACGGATCACCCGTGGCAATGGCGGCCTGGGCATACACTGCAAGCAGTGCACCATTGTCGTACAGCATTTTCTCGAAATGCGGAATCATCCAGAACTGGTCGACCGAGTAGCGGCAGAAGCCCCCGCCGAGCTGGTCGTTGAGGCCGCCTTCGCCCATGCGGCGCAGGGTCAGGGTCGCCATGTACAGCGCCTGCAGGTCCGGGGTATCGCTGGCGCTGGTCGCATGCCAGTCGCGCAACAGCCGCTCCAGCGCGTTCGGGTGCGGAAACTTCGGTGCGCTGCCGAAGCCACCGTAATCAGCATCGAAGCTGTCGGCGAGGTCGCGCCGTGAGGCCGCGATCGGTGCGGCCGTGAGTGCCTCGTCCGCGGCGGCGGGCGGGGGCACCATGTCATCGAGCACCCGTACCAGCGAGTTGCCCTGGGCACGCAGTTCATCGGGATGGTCGCGGTAATATTCGAGCACGCGCATCAGCACCTGGGCGAAGGGCGGCATGCCGTAGCGCTGCTCGCGCGGGAAATAGGTGCCGCCGAAGAAGGGCCGCTGATCGTCATGGCTCAGGAACATGGTGAGGGGCCAGCCGCCGTTGCGCTGGGTGAGCAGCTGCTGCGCGATCTGGTAGATGCGGTCCACGTCGGGCCGCTCCTCCCGGTCCACCTTGATGTTGATGAAATGCTCGTTCAGGAGTTGTGCGGTGGCTTCATCCTCGAAGCTCTCCTCGGCCATGACGTGACACCAGTGGCAGGCCGAGTAGCCCACGGACAGGTGTATGGGGCGCCCGCTGCTGCGGGCTGCCGCGAACGCTTCGGGGCCCCAGGCGTACCAGTCCACCGGGTTGTGGGCATGCTGGCGCAGGTACGGGCTGGTCTCGCGCGCAAGCCGGTTGGTGTAACGCGGCGTGCCATCGGAGTTCAAATGCCGGGTTTGGCTCATCGGCGAAGGATACACCGGGGCATCCGCTATAATTGACGGCTGATGATGACTTCCCCACCCCCGGAACCCCGAACCACCGCCGTGTCCGAGCTGCGCCTGAAGCATGGGGAGGACCGGCGCATCAACGCGGGGCACCCCTGGGTGTTCAGCAATGAAGTGGACATTGCACGCACGCCGCTTACTGCGCTGACGCCTGGCGCGCAGGTGCGACTGGTCTCGGATCGCGATCGCTTCCTCGGTTACGCGTACGTCAATCCGCATTCGCTGATCTGTGCGCGCATCATGAGCCGCGATCCGGACGTGCCCATCGACGCATCGCTGCTCGCCCACCGGTTGCAGGTGGCACTGGCACTGCGCCAGCGTCTTTCTCCGGAACCTTTCGGCCGACTGGTATTCGGCGAGTCCGACCAGCTTCCGGGCCTCGTCCTGGACCGGTTCGATGATGTCATCGTGGGACAGATCGCCACGGCCGGCATGGAGGCACTGCGGCCGGCGGTCGAGGCTGCGGTGCGCGAGGTACTGCAACCGCGCGTGCTGTACTGGAAGAATGACTCCGGCGCCCGCGAGCTCGAACAGCTGCCGTCATTCTCCGGCGCGGCGTTCGGGGAAGCCGGCGCGCAGCTGCGGGTGCGTGAAGCCGGGATCGATTTCGTGGCGCCGCTGGCGCAGGGGCAGAAGACCGGGTGGTTCTACGATCAGGCGGCCAATCGCGCACTGCTGGGCCGCTTCCTGCCGGCCGGTGCCCGGGTGCTGGATGTGTGCAGCTACGTGGGGGCCTGGGCCGTCACGGCCTTGAAACACGGCGCCGGTGAGGCCACCTGCGTGGATGCCTCCGCGGCAGCGCTGGACTTTGCGAAAGCCAACGCCGCGGCCGCGGGGTACCCGCTGGCCACGATCCGCGGTGATGCCTTCGATGTGCTGAAGAACCTGCACGAAACCGGCGAGCGCTTCGATGCGGTGATCCTGGATCCGCCGGCTTTCATCAAACGGCGCAAGGACATTCCCCACGGCCAGGCCGCGTATCGCAAGCTCAATCAGCTGGCGATGAACCTGATCGGGGCTGACGGCCTGCTCGTGTCCTGCTCCTGCTCCTACCACCTCGAGGAGGCGCAGCTGGCCAGCGCGGTCCAGACTGCGGCCCGGCATACGGCGCGCTTCGCTCAGGTTCTTGCCTTTGGCGGCCAGTCGCCCGATCACCCGGTCCATCCGGCCGTCCCCGAAACCCGCTATCTCAAGGCCCTGTTCTGTCGCGTCTCGCGCGAGTGACAGGCGAAACCGATACAATTTCCTCATGCTGCAATATCCAGGGTTCAATCCCGTCGCCGTAGAGCTTGGGCCGATCAAGGTCCACTGGTACGGAATCATGTACCTGATCGGCTTTGCGGCAGCCTGGTGGCTGGGGCGCCTGCGGGCACGCAATCCCCGCTCGAGCTGGAAACCGCTCGATGTGGATGACCTGGTGTTCTTCGGCATGATGGGCGTCATCTTCGGGGGCCGCGCCGGGTATGTGCTGTTCTATGGCATGGAGTACTGGAAGCAGGATCTCTGGTATCCGCTGAAGGTCTGGGAAGGTGGCATGTCCTTCCACGGGGCGCTGCTGGGGACGCTGGTTGCCATGGCAATCTACGCCTGGCGCCGTAAACGGCGGATCGCCGACGTTTTTGATTTTTCGGCGCCGCTGCCCGAGCTTGGGCTCTTCTTCGGCCGCCTCGGCAACTTCATCAACGGCGAGCTGTGGGGCAAGCCCACCAGCGCTCCGTGGGGATTCACCGTCGATCCTGCGAAGCTTTATCCTTCCCAGGCGGACGTTGCTCTCACGTACTGCCGCCGCTTCAACCTGAACCCCTGCATCCTGCACGTGCACGCCTCCCAACTCTACGAGGCCCTCCTTGAAGGTCTGGTCGCTTTCGTCATCCTTTGGCTCTTCACGCGCAAGCCGCGGCCGCAGCTGGCGCCGTCGGGGCTGTTCCTGGTGCTGTATGGCACGGCGCGCTTCTGCATTGAGTTCGTGCGCGTGCCGGATGCGAACCTGGGCTACCTCGCCGCCGGCTGGGTGACCATGGGGCAGATCCTGTCACTGCCGATGATTCTAGGTGGCCTCATCCTGCTGGTCGTGGCGTACCGCCGCCGCGTGCCATCCGGAAACTTTCTCGTCACCGCATAGGTTCAACCTGCCGTGCGCCAGTACCTCGAACTCATGCGTCAGATCCGCGAGCACGGTACGCCCAAGGAGGATCGTACCGGGACCGGTACGTTGTCGCTCTTCGGGCACCAGATGCGTTTTGATCTGGCTGCGGGATTCCCGCTGGTGACGACCAAGAAGGTGCACCTGCGCTCGGTGGTGTACGAGCTGCTCTGGTTTTTGCGCGGTGACACCAACGTCGCATGGCTGCACGACCACGGCGTCAGTATCTGGGACGAGTGGGCGGGGCCGGACGGCGAATTAGGTCCCGTGTACGGCCGGCAGTGGCGCGCATGGCCCGCCCCGGACGGTCGCACCATCGACCAGATCAGCATCCTGCTGCAGCAGCTGCGCACGTCGCCGGACTCACGGCGCATGATCGTCAGCGCCTGGAACGTGGGTGAACTCGATCGCATGAAGCTGCAACCCTGTCATGCGATGTTCCAGTTCTACGTGGCCAAAGGACGCCTGTCCTGCCATCTGTACCAGCGCAGCGCCGACTTTTTCCTGGGCGTGCCGTTCAACATCGCCTCCTACGCGCTGCTGACGCACATGATCGCGCAGCAGACCGAGCTTGCAGTGGGTGAACTGGTGTGGACCGGTGGCGACTGCCATCTGTACCTGAATCATCTGGCCCAGGCGGATGAGCAGCTCGCACGCGCGCCGCTGCCGCTGCCGCAGCTTCGGATCAGACGCCATCCGCCCGACCTTTTCCGCTATGACTATGAGGATTTCGAATTCGTGAACTATCAACATCACGCGGCGATCAAAGCCCCGGTGGCGGTGTAACCGTGGCTACCCGCACCAAGAGCAAGAGCAAGAGTAAAAGCAAGACCAAGAGCAAGAGCGCAAAGGCGGTCGAGAGGGGCGCCGCGAAGCTTGCGGCAAAAGCGGCACTGCTCATCAAGGTCCGCAGGTCCAAGGTGCATGGCCAGGGCGTGTTCGCGCTGCAACGCATCCGCAAGGGCACGCGCATCATCGAGTACGTGGGGGACCGCATCTCCCATGCGCGCGCCAACCGCCGCTACGACGATCATGATGAGAACGACAACCACACGTTCCTGTTCGCCGTGGATCGCAATGTGGTCATCGATGCGACGGTGGGCGGCAACGATTCGCGCTTCATCAATCACAGCTGTGACCCGAACTGCGAGTCGAACATCGAGACTCGGCGGGTATTCGTGGACGCCATCAGGACCATTGAGCCGGGCGAGGAGCTGAACTACGACTACCAGATCGGCCGGGAGCGCGACGATCCGCCGAATGTCGATGTGATCTACGCCTGTCGTTGTGGCGCGCAGAGCTGCCGCGGCACCATGCTGTGGCCCCCCAAGCGGCCGCTGGCGCGCACGAAAAAGAAGAAGAAAAAGACCGGCGCGCGGCGCAGTTCGTGAGCCAAAGCCGTTCCGAGTCTGATCGCAGACCGGCCCTGGGCGCCGTCATTGGCGCCTTGGGGATCGTCTACGGCGACATCGGCACCAGCCCGTTGTACGCCTTCGATGAGTCACTGAAGGTGGTCGGGGCCTCGACGCCGGAGGCGATACTCGGAGTGCTGTCCCTGATCTTCTGGTGCCTGGCCATCTCCGTCACACTCAAGTACGTGATTGTGATGATGCGCGCCGACAACGAAGGTGAGGGCGGCATCCTCGCGTTGCTCGCCCTGGCGCAACGCCGGCTCAACCAGATCGGACTGTGGCCGCGGATCGCCATCAATCTGGCGCTCATCGGTACGGCGCTGTTCTTCTGTGATGCCCTGATCACCCCCGCCATCTCCGTGCTCAGTGCCGTCGAGGGCCTGGAACTGCTGGACCCGACCTTCAGCCGCGCCGTGATTCCGGTGACCCTGGGTGTGATCGTGGCGCTGTTCTGGTTCCAGCGCAGCGGCACTGAAAAGGTCGGCCGCGCGTTCGGCCCGATCATGGTCGTATGGTTCGTCGCCATCGCCGTGTCGGGCGTCGCCGCCATCATCACGGAACCGGTGGTGCTGAAGGCCGTCAACCCTGTTTACGCGGTGAAAGTGCTGATCCACAGCCCCGGCACGGCCCTGGCGCTCATCGGCGCGGTGTTCCTGTGCGTGACTGGCGGGGAGGCGCTGTACGCGGACATGGGCCATTTCGGCAAGCGGCCGGTGCGCGTGGCCTGGTTTTCGCTGGTCTGGCCGGCCCTGCTGCTCAACTACATGGGGCAGGGCGCGCTGCACCTGCACGGCGGCGGCGGCGATCATGCGCTGTACGCCCTGGTGCCGCAGGCGTTGCTGCCGCTCATGGTCGTGCTGGCTACCGCAGCCTCGGTGATCGCCTCACAGGCCGTCATATCCGGTGCCTTCTCCGTCTCCCGACAGGCGATCCAGCTTGATCTGCTGCCGCGGATGCGCGTCCTGCAGACCTCGGCGCACGAGCAGGGCCAGATCTATGTGCCGATCGTGAATCTGCTGCTGCTGGTGTGCGTGTGCCTGTTCGTGCTCGGGTTCGGGTCTTCCGATGCCCTGGCTGGTGCCTACGGTGCCGCCGTCGTCGGCACCATGTTCATCACCACCATCCTGGGCGCCTTTGTCGCCGTGACCCAGTGGGGCTGGCCGCCGCTCGCGGTTGGCGCGTTGTTCAGTGGGCTGTTCTGCATGGATGGGATCTTCGTCGCGGGCAACATGACCAAGATACCGGCCGGCGGCTGGGTACCGCTGACGCTCGCGATGTGCGTGTACGGTGTGTTCTCCACCTGGCGTGCGGGTCGCGTCGACCTGCGTCGTGCCCTCGCGGCACTGGCCCAGCCGCTGACCTCGCTGCCGAAACTGCTGCAGGATGCCTACCGCGTGCCCGGGACCGGCGTATTCCTGGCGAGCCACCCGGCGTACGTGCCTTCCGCATTGATCCGCAATTTCGAGCACAACAAGGTCATCCACGAGCGCATCCTGGTCCTGAACTTCCAGATCGTGGATACACCGCGCCAGAGTCAGACCGACCGGGCGCGGGTGCAGGAGCTCGGGCCGGGCGTCTTTGCGATCACCGCGCGCTTCGGGTTCATGGAGACTCCGGATGTGCGCGAGGCTCTGCGTGCGTGCCGGTCCCGCGGGCTGCGTGTCTACCTGGAAGACTGCTCGTTCTTCATCGGACAGCACGTGGTCGTTGCCCGGCCGCGGCCGGGGTGGCAGGGTCTAAAGCGCCGCTTGTTCGCGCGGCTGCAGCGGCGCAGTGGCCAGGCCACGGAGTTTTTCCGCATGCCGGTGCGCGACACCATCATTCTGAATACCTCCGTTGAGATCTGATGGCCGCCGGCACCCAGACTTTGGTATCGCTGCTGGTAGCGGCCACTGAGAACGGAGTAATCGGGCGTGACAATGGCATGCCCTGGCATCTGCCCGATGACCTCAAGCACTTCAAGGCGCTGACGCTGGGCAAGCCGGTGCTCATGGGCCGCAGGACCTTCGATTCCATCGGCCGGCCGTTGCCGGGCCGAACCAACCTGGTACTGACCCGCGCCGCCGGCTGGGCGATGCCTGGGACGACGGCAGTGCGGGATCTGGATGCGGCGCTGCGTGCGGCCGGTGCGGCCGCCGAGTTGGTGGTAGCCGGGGGCGCGCAGGTGTATGCCCTCGCACTGCCGCGGGCCTCGCGGATCTACCTGACGCGGATTCACGCGGCGATCGAGGGCGACACACGCCTGCCGGACCTCGACCTGTCTTCCTGGCGCGAAATCTCCCGTGAGCCGCATCCGGCTGATGCCCGACATGAATTTGCAATGAGCTTCATCACGCTGGAGAGGCGGTCGGCGTAGCATGCAGGTGCTGTTCGTTCACGGTATGGGACGCACACCACTGTCCGGCTGGCCGCTGCTGCGGCGGTTGCGACGGGCGGGCTATCGCACCCACACCTTCGGCCATTGGGTGAGCCGCCACAGTTTCGTGACCATTGCCGGCCGACTCGGCCAGCGCCTCGAACAGATCGGCAGGGACGGAGAGTACGTGCTGGTGGGTCACTCACTGGGCGGGGTCCTGTTGCGCGAAGCGCTGCGCACCGCGTCTCCCGCGATTCGGGCCCCGCAACGGCTGTTCCTGTTGGGATCACCGGTCCAGGTTTCCAGCGTTGCCGCACGGCTGGGACGCAATCCGCTGTATCGGCTGTTCACGGGGGACTGCGGGCGGATGCTCGGTTCAGCCGAGCGCATGGGCGCCATCGGTTCCCCGGCCGTGCCCGTCACGGCCATCGTGGGCGTGAAGGGGTGGTCGCTCGTGGCCGCACTGTTGCCACGGGAACCCCATGACGGCATTGTCACCGTAGCGGAAACCGGGGCGCCCTGGCTGACCGACGTGGTGCCGCTGCCGGTGGCGCACATGCTGCTGCCCTCGGATGCCAGGGTGAGCCAGGTGATATTGGATCGCTTATGCAGATGAGCACGCTTCTGTGGGAGGAAACCATGTCGAGAAAACTCTGGCCGCCACTGCTCGTGGCCGCACTGACCTTCATTCCCTTCCAGGCGATGGCACAGGATGCTGACACCGTTGCGGATGTTCGCTGTGTCGCGGTGGGCATACGCTCCGCGGAACTGCCGGATTCACGCCAGAAGTCCACGGGATTGCTGATGGCGCTGTATTTCATCGGCCGACTGGACGGGCGCGATCCGAAACTGGATCTCGAAGTGATGCTTTCCGAGCAGCTCTCGAAAATGACCGCGGCGGACTTCACGGCCGAGGCGATACGCTGCGGTAATAGCCTTGCGACCAAGGGCGCCCAGATCACTCATGTCGGACAGGATCTGCTGAAGCAACTCGGTGCGAAGTAGGCCGGACCGGCAGGCGCCGCACATGCCCATGTTCGTAGCACTGCTGCGCGGCGTGAATGTTGGCAAGGCCAGGCGAGTGCCCATGGCTGATCTGCGCGCCTTGATTGGCGACATGGGGTACACGCGTGTCGCGAGCCTGCTCAACAGTGGCAACCTGGCCTTCCACGCTCAACGAGGGACGCCGGCAATTCACGCGTCAGCCATTGCCGCCGCAATCACAGGTCGCCTGAAGGTACGGGTGCCGGTCGTGGTGAAGTCGGCCAGGCAGCTGGACGCCATCATCGACGCCAATCCGATACTGGCGGAAGATTCGTTGCACCCGCGTCTCCTGGTCGCCTTCGTTCAGGACGCGAAGCTGCTGTCGAATCTGGCGCCGATCGGATCTTTGGTGATTGCGCCGGAGCAGTTCGCAATGGGCAAACAGGCGGCGTACCTGCTTTGTGCCCGGGGTATCCTGGAGAGCAAGGCCGCAGCGGCTTTGCTGGGCAGGGCAGGCGGGATCGCAACCTCGAGGAATTGGGCAACGGTGCTGAAGCTGCAGGCGCTGGCCAACGAACACGTCGTCGACTGATTCATCAACTCATGGAGGCAGGCATGCACCCCACCGTCGCGGTCTTCGGATTCCTGCGCTTTCCCCCGGAACGGGTGGCAGAAGTACTGCCGCACCTGAAGGTGCTGGTTGAAACGACGTACAGGAACGATGGGTGCATCGCCTACGATGTGGCAGAAGATCCCTTCGATCCGGGGCTGATCCGGTTTTCCGAGCTCTGGCCCGATCATGAGAGCCTTCGCAGGCATCTCGCTGCACCGCACATCGAGCCCTGGCGCGCCGCGGCCCGAGCCTGTGGTCTACAGGAGCGGCGATTTATGACATACGATATCGCCGGCGCTCGAGCAGTGTGATCGAAGGCGGGATGCCGCCGCGCGGGAGAGGGACATGGATTCCAGTGATGTTGATTTCATCCTGAAGGCCAGGAGGCAGCTTCGTGCGGTGCGTTGGCTTACCGTCTGCACACTGGTGATCGCCGTGGGCGCCTTTGCCGTCTCATTGATTTTCAGCGCTCATCACGACGCGATACGGTCGGTCTCCTTCGGATCGCTGCTTGCCGCACTCCTGATCAACCTGGACTTCGGTCCCTTCAGCGGTCCGATAACCCGGGCCGATCTCATCAGGGCCCTCGAGGCCCAGGTGAACCGCAATCCGGTCGCATTGATGCAAATGCTCCGGGCGCATCGTTAGGATCACCCGCACGCCACCGTTCAACGGTTGAGATTGCAACTCCAATTACTGCCTGTCATAGATTCAATTGACCGTTCGTTACATCCCGTGAGCCGAGCTCAAGCGCCTTGCCGCCTACGTGCTTTACAAGAACTGCGGCAAAATGTAGCGTCTTTGGATGACAATGCTCAGCGTCAATCTGAACAAGGTGGCCCTGCTGCGCAACGCGCGGGCTGGGAGTGCGCCGAGCGTTGCGGAGGCCGCCGGGATCTGTCTTGCGGCGGGCGCGGGCGGGGTTACTTTGCATCCGCGGCCCGATCAGCGGCATGCGCGAGCGCACGATGTGCGCGAACTGGCCGCCTTGATCCGCAGTTCGCCGGGCGCCGAATTGAACGTGGAAGGCAATCCGTTTCCCGAATTTCTCGACCTGGTGCGCCAAACCCGCCCGACGCAATGCACACTGGTGCCTGACGCGCAGGATGTGCTGACTTCCGATCACGGCTGGGATCTCACTGCGGACGGTGAGCGGCTGCGGCCGCTGATCAGCGAGCTACAGGCATTGGGGATCCGGGTCAGCCTGTTCATGGAGACGGATACCACGCAGATCGAACGGGCAAGAGCCATCGGCGCCGATCGCATCGAGCTCTACACCGAACCCTATGCCCGCGCCTGCGGCACCAGCGCCGAAGCCCCGCAACTGCAGCGCTTCGCCCGGGCCGCACACTATGCACAGCAGGTGGGGCTCGGCGTCAATGCCGGACATGACCTCAGCCTCGAGAACCTCGGCGGCTTCTGCGCCGCTGTGCCGCAGTTGCTCGAAGTGTCCATTGGCCATGCGCTGATTTCCCGTTCTCTTGAAATGGGTCTGGGGGCTGCCGTGAGGGCGTACCTGGGCGTCCTGTCGTAACTGCCATGTATTACTCCGTCCGCAAATTCCAGACCGGGGATTGGCCCAGCGTCTGGCAGATCCTGCGCGCCACTTTTGCCGCCGGGGACACCTACACCTTTGCGCCGGATATTTCGGAGGAAGAGGCGCGGAAAACCTGGATTGAAACGCCACTGGCGACCTACGTCGCCTGCTTCGGTGATGGGCACATCGTCGGGACCTACAAGCTGCAATCCAATCAACCCGGATTGGGATCGCACGTCTGCAACTGCAGTTATGTGGTCTCGCCTGCGGCCCGGGGCAGGGGCATCGCCTCGATGATGTGCGAGCATTCCCAGGCGGAGGCCGTGCGCCTGGGCTTCCGCGCCATGCAGTTCAACATGGTCGTCGTGACCAATCTGGCGGCCGTGCATCTTTGGAAGAAGCACGGGTTCCAGATCGTCGGCACGCTCCCCAAAGCCTTCCGTCACCGGCGGCTCGGCTTCGTCGACGCCCACGTGATGTTCAAGAGACTGACCAGCGGCACCGACGGCTGAAGCACCATGCGCTCTGCCTGGCTCGACATTCCGCTCGCGGACTATGAAGGCCACATGGCCGCGCCCGGCGTCGGCCAGGCCGAGATGCTCGCTACGCAATTTGCCGAGTTCCTGGGAGCATGGTCGCCCGAGTCCGTCGCGGTCATTGGCTGCGCCGGCGGCAACGGCTTTGACCGGCTCCACGCCGAGGTCACCCGGCGGGTCGTCGGCATCGATATCAATCCGCACTACATCCAGGGGCTGGCGGAACGCTACGGGGACCGGATACCGGGGCTCGAACTGTATGTGCACGACATTCAGCAGCCCGTCGAGCAGATTCCTCCCGTCGATTTCATCTATGCCGCGCTGGTGTTCGAGTACGTTGCGCCGCAGCCGGTACTGCAGAATCTCAAGTCCCTGTGTCGTCCGGGTGCTGCTCTGGTAACGGTTCTGCAGCTGCCCTCAGATCAGGGTGGAACGGTTTCTGAGTCGCCGTTCATCAGCCTCAAAGGTCTGGCCTCGGCGATGCACCTGGTGTCGCCCACCTCCTTGGCGGCGGACGCAACGGAAATCGGGTTCTCACGCCTGTCGTCGCGCCGTGTGCGCCTGTCCTCGGGCAAAGAATTTGCTGTTCAGGCGTTCCTGCTGAAAGCAGATGGCGTTGCAGCTCCATGAGCATAAAGCGGTCATCGATATCCTGATGGAGGTACCCGATCTTCAACAGCTGGACGCGCGAGTGGCGGCGCTCGCGGCGCTCGGTTATGAGGCCAAAGGCGAATTCGGAATTCCAGGCCGGCGCTATTTCCGACTGGACAATGCCGGCGGTGTTCGGACATCTGTGGCGATGGCATACGGGATGCTCAAGGCGCGGCTCGCGAGGGAGTTTGCGACGGATCCGAATGCCTACATGGATGGCAAGGACGATTTCATCAAGGAGCACGAGGCGAAGGCCCTGCATTGGCGTTCGCCATGAGCATTACCCTGACCGCCCGGACCGCGCATCTGGAACTGGTGGCTGCCACTGTCCGGCATCTTGAGGCAGAACTGTCCGGACCGGAGGCGCTCTGTCGCATGCTGGGCGTCGCCGTTGCCGAGGGCTGGCCAGCTGGCGATTACGATCGCAATGCCCTGATGTTCTTCAAGACGCAGCTGCAGGCCGCGGGGGAGTTGGCGGTCGGGTGGTACAACTGGTATGCCATTGCCCTCGATGCCGGCGGCCGCCGCCAATCACTCGTCGCCGGCGCGGGCTATTTGGGCCCACCGGCGGATGACGGCTCGGTGGAGATCGGCTATTCGGTCATCCCGGCAGCACGGCGGCGCGGCTATGCCACCGAGCTGGTGGAATTCCTGGCCGCGCGGGCCTTGAAGTTTCACCCCGTACGCACCGTGGTCGCCCATACGATCGAAGCCAACACCAGCTCCGCGGGTGTGCTGCTGCGTTGTGGGTTTGTCCGCGTGGGGCCGGGCGAGCAAGCCGCCACGGTTCGCTACGAGCGGGGTCGGACCTTGAGCGCGGGATACATTACAGACGGGCAGTGATCAGCTGTTCTGCGTGCACGAGCTGCGTTGGGCTCAATTGCGGCGAAGCTATGGCCTCCTCTTCGAGGGCATCGAGGATCTGCTGCTGCACGGTGCCGCGCCGGAGCGCCTGCGAATATGAAATTTCGGGATGGAACATCACCATGGCGTAACGGGGGATGAAGCGCTCGGGATACAGGCGTTCCAGCTGCAGTGCCCAGGCCTTCTGCCGCAGGAACCGTTCATTCAGCACTGCGGAGCGCATCTCGGCATAATTCTCCAGCGCCATCTGTGCAATGGCGTCGGCGTCGCGACGCCGGGCCGCGTAAAAATCCGCGAAGATCCGGGGCCAGTCATGGCTGGTATTGGTGGCCCCCAGCATCGAGTCCAGGACGCCGCAGTCCTCGAACGCCGCGTTCATGCCCTGGCCGTGGAAGGGCACGATGGCATGAGCGGCGTCACCCAGCAGCAGCACCGAGCCTCGCGCCCACGGCTCGGTGCGGATCGTGCCCAAGTGCCCCTGCGGGTGCGCGCGAAACTGTGCGGTGAGATCGGGAATGAGCACGGCTGCGCTCGCGAATTCGCGCCGGAAGAACTCCCGCACCGCAGCGTCGCTGTTAAGTGTGTTGAATCCGGGAATGCCGAAGCGCGGCAGGAACAACGTGGCCGTGAAGCTGCGGTCCGGGTTGGGCAGGGCAATCAGCATGAAGCCATGGCGTGGCCACACATGCAGCGCGTCCGGGTCCAGTGCGTAGGCGGCGTTTCGCGGCGGGATGTGCAGCTCTTTATAGTCATGTTCGAGCGGCAGTTCGGTGACGAGAAGCTCACCGGCCCGGGCGAGGCTGGCGCGAAGGGTCGAGCCTGCACCGTCAGTGCCGATGGTGGCCGCGTCGTGCAACACGCTCTGCACCCCGGTGCGATTGTCCTGGACGGTCAGGCTGCCACGCGTCGGGTCCGCTTCGGTGCAGGTTGCAGCGAACCGCAGCTCCACCTGCGGGTATTGAGCTGCCGCCTCGATCAGCACCCGATTCAGCGCTGCGCGACCCACCGAGTAGATGACTTCGCTGTCGCGCTGGCCGTAGGGCAGCAGGCGCGGCGGGGTCGTGGCCTGCGGTTCGTGGATCATGCGACCGCGCATCGGCAGCATCACCGGACGGATCCGTTCCATGAGCCCGGCGTGTTCCAATGCCCGGATGCCGCGGGCCGCCAGCGCGAGATTGATGGAGCGTCCCGAATCGACGGCATGACCTCGCGGATCCGGACGGCGTTCGAACAGGCGCACGGCGATGCCGCGGCGGGCGAGGAGGACTGCGAGCAAGCCACCGGCAAGGCCGCCGCCGGCAATGTTGAGCGTTGGCGGCTGCATCTAGCCGACGGCCTTCAGCGCCGTCTGCAGCGCCGTTGCGAACCGGAACACGTCTTCGAAACTGTTGTACAGGGGCACGGGCGCGGCGCGGATGACATCGGGCTCGCGCCAGTCGCACACCATGCCGGCCTGCTGCAGAAGCTCGAAGACGGCGCGGCCGTGGGTGGCATCCCGTCCCATCCGCAAGGACAGCTGGCTGCCCCGCGACTGGGGTTCCATGGGCGTGAGGATCTCGACGGGCAGCCCCGCGAGCAGAAAGGACAGGTAGCCGCTCAACGCAACGGACTTTGCCCGCAGGTGCGCGAATCCGGCCAGCATGAACAGGTCCAGCGAAGCCAGCAGTGGCGCCGCGGACAGGATCGAAGGATTGCTGATCTGCCAGCCCGCGGCGCCGTCGGCGGGCTCAAACGCAGGGCCCATCGCAAACCGGGTGGCCGGATCGTGGCCCCACCAGCCGCAGAGGCGCGGCAACGTCGAACGGGCGTGCCGCTCGTGCACGAAGCAGCCCCCGATGGCACCCGGTCCGGCGTTCAGGTATTTGTAGCTGCACCAGACGGCGAAGTCGGCGCCGCTGTCGTGCAGGTGCAGGCCGACGTTGCCGATGGAATGAGCCAGGTCAAAACCCACGGCGCAGCCGGCCTTTTGCGCCGCCGCCGCGATGCGCGGCAGGTCGAACACCTGGCCGCTCAGATACTGCGTGCCCGGCCACAGCACCAGTGCGATTTCCGAGCCCCGCCGCTGCAGGAAGAACTCGATCTGTTCGGTCGTGATCTGCGAGCTGCCGCTCACCGGCGCCAACTCCAGCAGCTCCACACCCGGATCCAGACCCTGCCAGCTGATCTGCGAGGCGAGCGCGTGACGGTCCGAAGGAAAGGCATTCGCCTCGATCAGGATCCGAGTGCGGGTGCCTTGCGGGCGATAGAAGCTCGCCAGCATCAGATGCAGGTTGACCGTCAGGGAGTTCATCGCCACGACTTCACCGGGCCGGGCGCCGGTGAGACTGGCCAGGCCCTGCGTCAGGAGCTCGTGGTAGGGAATCCAGGGTCGCCGCGCCGACTCATGACCGCGAACGCCCATTGCGGCCCAGTCATCCAGTTCCTCGTTGATGCGCTGGCGGGCCGCCAGCGGTTGCAAACCCAGTGAGTGGCCGCACAGATACACCAGTGGCTTGCCGTCCGCACCGTGCGGATGGGCGAACTGCGAGCGGAAGTGGGCCAGAGAGTCGGCGGCATCGCGGGCTCTGGCGTAGGCCAGCGTACGTTCAAAGCTCATGGGCGTGGCTCGAGCATCAGGCGCGGGTCTGCACCGTGCCGCAGTTGCGGCAGGTGTACAGATGCGGGTTGCCGAAGAATCGGTCGAACACCGGCGGGAACTGCGTCTCGATATCGGTGAGCTCGAAGAACTCCTCGTACAGCTTCGTCCCGCAGTTCTCGCAGTACCACTGCAGTCCGTCCTGTTCGCCCGGGCGCCGATCGCGCTCGATGACCAGTCCTACGGTATCGGCGCCGCGGCGCGGGGAGTGGGGGAGCCCGGCCGGCAGCAGGAACAGCTCACCCGCGCGCATCGGGATATCCACGACCCTGCCGTCCTGAACGGTCTTCAGCAGCAGCTCCCCCTCCACCTGGTAGAAGAATTCCTCGCCCGGGTCCACGTGGTAGTCCTTGCGCGAATTGGGACCGCCGACGGCCATGACAATGAACTGGCTGTCGCGGAAAATGCGCCGATTGCCCACCGGGGGCTTGAGCAGATGCCGGTTTTCCTCGATCCAGCGCTGCAGATTCAAAGGACTGGGGACTGACATAGGTATTCGACTCCTCGACCCCATTGTAAGCTGGAAGCATTCAGTCGTGACTGCAGGTAGGCTTGCGTCCATGAAAGTCAGAAAAGTCCTTGCCGCACTGACGGTCAGCCTCCTGGGCGCCGGGATTCTCGGGCTTGCCGGCTGCGCCTCCGTCTCCGCGCATCTGCCCTGGAGGCACAAGCCGCCGCCGCCGCCGGAGGTGTCCACGGCGCTGACCGTCGCGACGCCCGAGGGTACCGCCCTCGCCTGGCCGCAGTTCTGGCAGCGCAATGATGTGGTCCTGGACCTCTCCGGCGTCGCCGCCACCGGTTCGGCCGTGGTCGCCCCACGCGCCGGTCTCGCATGGCCGGTGCGCGTGGCTTTGCGCGTCACTCCCGGTGCCATCGGCGCCCTTGACGTGCGCGGCGCGCAACGCTGGGTGGTACCGGTTCCCGCCACCGGCGCCGCGACCGTGGATCTGGAGTTGCCGCCGGGTGTCTACCAGGCCGCGACCCACCAGATCACGGTGAGCTGGGGTCCCGCGGCTGCGGTCCCGGCGCCGTGATGAGCGATCCGCACAAGGATGCGGACCTGGCCCGCCGGCTGCTGAGCATGCTCGACCTCACGACGCTCAACGAAACCGATGATGCCCAGGCCATCCGCACGCTCGCCGTCAATGCGGCGACGGCGGTTGGCCATGTTGCGGCGCTGTGCACCTGGTCGCGCCTGATTGCCGATGCCCTCGCGACCCTCAAGGGTACGGGAGTGCCGGTCGCGGCCGTGGCCAACTTCCCGACCGGGGAGCCGGATGTGCAGGGGGCGGCGGCGCAGACCGCGCAGGCGGTGGCGGCGGGAGCTGCCGAGGTTGACGTGGTGTTTCCCTGGCGCACCTATCTGGCCGGTGACCCGGCCACGCCGCTGCAGCTGGTCCGCGCCTGTCGCGAGGCCTGCGGTAACGGGGCGCATCTCAAGGTGATCCTGGAAACCGGCCAGCTCGCCACGCCGGCGCGCATCCGCGAGGCTGCCGATATCGCCATTGCCGGCGGCGCGCAGTTCCTCAAAACCTCCACCGGCAAGACCCAGCCCGGTGCGACACTGCTGGCGGCCGAGGTGATGCTGGATGCCATCGCGCACGCCCAGACGCGCGGTGTCCGGGTCGGATTCAAGGCCTCCGGCGGTGTTCGCACCATGGCGGAGGCCACCGCCTACCTGGCATTGTACGAGCGCCGCTTCGGTGCCGGCAGTGCCGGGCCTGGGGTATTTCGCATCGGCGCATCGCAACTGGTGCACGAGCTGCTGAACGTTGCCAAGGAGTCCGCGTGATGTACCACGACAGTTTATGGGGCATCCTGGTTCTGATCGCGGATGTCTGGGCGATCGTGAACATCTTTCAAAGCGCGGCGGATACCACCCGGAAAGTCGTATGGACGGTAATCGTGATCCTGCTGCCGGTGCTCGGCTTCATTCTGTGGTTCTTCCTCGGGCCAAGAACCGGGCGCAGTTAGTCGGGAAAGCCCGGCGGTCTTTCGAGCGCCAGCGCCGCTTCCACGCCACTGCAACCCACCACGAGTGCCGCGCTGGCTGCTGCCCGTCGGGCAGCCTGTGGCGGAGAAATCCCGAGCAGCCGGCAGGCCGCATAGGCGCCACAGAAGCTGTCACCCGCGCCGGTGGGATCAAGCATGGGACGTGGCTGCACCGGCACGGCCTCGACGTTGTTGTCGTAGGCCAGCACGACGGGTTGATCGGCTCGCTTCAGAATCACTTCGGGTATGCCCGCCTGGTGCAGCTGCATGACCAACGCCTCAGCAGTCAGGTCCCGCAGCTGGCTGCGCAGCTCCAGCGTACTGGGCAGCAGGGCGCTGGCACCTGCGACGAATCTCGCCAGTTCCGCCACCGGCTGGTTTCGGCTGTAATGCGGCGAAGGGTCCACGGAAATCCAGCCAACCTGGTTGCGCAGCCAGCGCAGATTGTCACTGTGCCGGTGCCCGACCTGGGGGCACAGATGCAGGGACCGTCCGGGCAGCCAGCGCGTGGGAATTTCACTGGCCGTCGGGGCGATCTCCAGCAGTTTCTGCAGGTAAGGCTGCATGTCCACTGCACCTTCCGCAGCGACATCCAGCAGGCCGCGATTGCGGGGCACGGAACGCCGGCTGCCGTCCGGCTCATAGATCAGCCATTCAATCAGATGCTCGGCGTCGACCCGCGCCAGGGAATAGTGGTGTACCTGGGCGCCGTGGAGCACCGCTGCGATATCGAATGGGTAGTCGCGACCCAATCGGGCCACAAGTCCGATGCGCTCGGGGTTCAGCCACAGGCGTGCCCCGGCCAGACAATAAAGGCTGCTGCCACCGATTTGCCGGCGCCAGACGCCCGGGGATGCCGGCACCACGTCGTCGATCGTGATCTGGCCGAGAATGATGAGGTCAGGACCGCGGCCCGTTGTGCCGCTGCTGAGGGTGGCGCCTGCTATCGTACCGCTCAAGCCAGTCCTCCAACGCTATCCCTCACGATACCCTTGCAGATCAGCCACGTGCCATCGACCCGCCGCAGCGGTATATGCGGCACACCCGCCCGCACCGCCATATGCAGCACCAGCAGCTGTGCGGGCAGGTGGAACGTGAGCGGCGAGAGCCACTCATCGATTTCATGCCCCAGATCCACGCTGAGATGGGCGTGCTCGAAGACGACATCCGGATTCGAATGCACGACGATGGCGCGACCACCGGCCGTGCCAATGCCCTGTACCATCTCCTGGGCCCGGTCCAGGCTGTTGCCGGTAGGCGCGATGACCATGACGACGCTGCGCGCACCCCAACTCAGGGTCAAAAAATATTCCAGATGCGCCCACTCCTCGAGGTCGCAGTAAACGCCATTGATCGGCATTTGTTCGTGGTACTTGGCGGCACAGTAACGCGCAGTTCCCTGGCTGGGTCCGGAGCCGATGGTCCACAGCGTGTCGATGCCGCCGAGTTCCTCAGCCAGTCGCATCATTGCCGGCTCGACGCGTGCGGCGATAGCACCCTGCGCCTCTATGGCGGCTTCGATAAGGGTCAGTTGCTCGTGCTGGAATTCGCTCGTGATGTGTCCGCGTTTGACCCCCAGTGCCAGGCCTAAGGAATACAGCGCGTACAGCACGGCCATGAATTCCGCGAAGTTGCATAGGCAACGGCCGTAGTAACCCGGCAATCCGATCTCTTCGCGCACCGGCCGGTGGATCACACGGGCGGCATTGCGGGCCAGCTCACCGGTCATGCTGCCGGTGACCCCTACGGTCATGGCGCCGCGATCCTTGGCGAGCAGCACCACCTCGCGGGCCCGCGAGGAACTGCCGGAATTGGAGATGCTGACCACGAGATCCTCGTGATTCAACAGCGTCGAATGATAACGTGCCTGTTCCAGGGCGGTACGTCCCTCGGACGGCAGCCCGGTCCAACGTCGGAAGACGTGCGCGAGTGCGATCGCCGCGAACAGGCTGTCGCCGGAGCCGCTCAGCACAATCCTGCGTGCGTCAAACACTCGCGGATCGGCGACGGCCTGGGCGACATGCTCGCTGACGACGCGACGCAGGTTCGGCAGGTCTACGGAATCGGCGACCGCCTTGGCTACGTCGGCCGCGAAAGTCTGTCCGGGGGGAAATGGATGCATGGGATGTCTTTCTCAGTTCGGGTGAAAACAGGCGACCTGGTGACCGGGTGCGATGTCTGTGAGGGGCGGTTGTTCGCTGCGGCAGCGCGCCGACGCCCTGGCGCAACGCTCATGAAATGCGCAGCCAGGGGGAGGATGCGCGGGACTTGGCAGCTCGCCGGGCAAGGCGGCGAAGCGTCGGGCACGTTCCGCGACGGGGTCGGGTGTCGGAATCGCCGCCAGCAGAGCCGAGGTATACGGATGCGCCGGGTGTGCATAGAGCTCCGGTGTCGGCGCCAGTTCCACGATACGTCCCAGGTACATGACGGCGACCCGATCCGAAATGCGCTTGACGACCCGCAGGTCATGCGAGATGAACAGGTAGGTGAGACCCAGCTGGGTCTTCAGCTGCGCCAAAAGCTCCAGCATCTGGCCCTGCAACGAGATATCCAGGGCTGACAGCACTTCATCGCAGGCGATGAACTCGGGACGGCAGCACAGTGCGCGGGCGATGCAGATGCGCTGGCGCTGACCGCCGGAGAACTCATGTGGCATGCGTGCCGCGAACCGCGCCGG